>Ga0160420_100267_pt1 | contig 27536 bp, 47 predicted proteins | sample CelAP2metagpilot_FD_108197 | JGI IMG/M metagenome (GOLD analysis project Ga0160420, IMG submission 108197) | Phycosphere-associated microbial communities from algal ponds in Kailua-Kona, Hawaii, USA - Cellana AP2-5-5 metagenome pilot | ecosystem: Engineered > Artificial ecosystem > Aquaculture >... | reverse complement strand
TTTTCTCTCTCACCAGAATTCGTCGTACGTCCCCTCATTGTCCCTCCCTCCCTCCCTCCCTCCCTCTCTCCCTCCCTTCCTCCCTTCTCTCCTTCCTCTCACTTACACTCGCCCTCCCTCCCTTCCTCCTTCTCTCCTTCCCACCCACCCATCCATCCACCCCTCCCTCCCTCCCTCCCTCCCCCCCTTCCTCCCAAGGCTCGGCAGCCGACCTGATGAAGCTCGCCATGATCGCCCTCCAAACACGCGTCGACCAAGCCTGGACCGAGGGCGGGGGGGAGGGCGGGGGGGAGGGCCGGGGGGAGGGAGGGAGAGGGAAGCCGGCGTTGGTGCTTCAGATCCATGATGAGCTCGTCTTTGAGTGTCCAAGAGAGGAAAAAGCCGTGTTAAGATTGAAGGCGCTGGTGAAGGAAGCGATGGAGGAAGGGGCCTTGCAGCTGTGTCCTCCGGGTAGTTTCCAGGGAGTGCCGTTGGTGGTGAAACTGAGCGTGGGGATGACGCTAGGGAGCTTGGTGGAGGTGAGGTGAAGGAGGGAGGGAGGGAGGGAGGGAGAAAGGGAGGGAGGGAGTGAGATACATTCAGGTAGAAGGATGAGATGAATTGAAGTCTGTGTCCACAGAAGCTGGGATGAGTGACGATAGAGGCTCTAGAACACGCAGGAAGTGGGATAAAAGGAGGGAGGAAGACGCACAGCACCTGCATATACCTGTGATAAATAACTCTTTGCTTCTTTCTCGGTAGCGTCTCGGTGTTGTGTAATTGTATTCCTTCGTCTTCTTTTTCCTCCTCTTCAACTTTCTCTTCTTCTTTTTGAACCTTCCCCTGCTTTTTTCTTTTTTCTTCTTTTTTCATCTTTCTTAAATTATCATGTTTCGCCCGCTTCTGTCCTTCGCTGCATGCAGTCGCCCCTCCCTCCTTCCCTCCCTCTTCCCTCCTCCTCTCTTCAACCTCCTTCGACTCTTTCTTCTGAAAGTCAATCAGCTTTCAGAAAGAGACAGGAAGGCAGGAACCAACAAAGGGAGGGAAAGAAAGTGGAAAGCAGGGAGGGAGGGAGGGTGGCCACCCCAAAAAAAACGCTCTAGAGTTCTGCCTTCTTCTTCCCTCCCTTCCTCAACCCTCCAAACACGTTCAGGACTTTCCTCGCCCCCTCCTTCACCTTCCTGCCCAACCCCTGGAAAAAAGCCCCGAGTTTCTTCACGAGGGCTGTCAATACGTTTCTCTTCTCCTTCATGAGGGCCTTGCCTTCCTTCAAGAGCTCCCTCCCTGCCTCCGACTTGACCTCCCAAATTGCGCGAAAGCTGGCGAGATCGATGTTGAAAAGCTCCTTCATCTCCTCGGGAGTGAAGCCCTGCTTGTCCGTGGGCATCTTCGTGCCCTCCTTGATGGCGATTTTGTGCCTGTGGAATCGATAAAAATGAATATTTATTTTTGCATCATTGAAAATAGAAAAAAAAACACACAACAAAAATAGGTACAGATTACTGTCTTGCTTACCTGACTTCAAGCGTGGTGCCGGGCTCGATATTCTTCGAGGCAAGCTTCACCGCGTTGGTCAAGAGCACCCCATCATGAACAATCATCTATGGGGCGGGAGAAAGGGAGGGAGAGAGAGAGGAGGGTGAGCCCTCAATCGTCTGAAAAGGCGGATAGGAGAGGGTAAATTGGGGAGAATGGAGGAAGAGAGAGGGGGAGGAAGAGTGGAAGGGTAAATCACACCCACTAACCTACCTGCTCGCTGGCTGGGATGTTGTACTCCTTCTCGATCTTGGCCTTGAGCCCATCGACGGTGGTGCCCGTCTCTCCTTGGCTGAAATCGATGTCGTCTATCTTAAAGGGCATCCCGAAGTAGACCATATTCAGGGACGAGGATGCTTCCTCGGAAGGAGCAATGGCCGACTCGATGGCTTCTAGCGTGTCTCCCACCGCGGCTTCCGCAGAGTGGAGAAGGTCCGAGGCGGCGTGGCCTGCCGCTGCTGCAGCGTCTTCTACAGCATCTACAGCGGCACCGGCGGCGGCTTTGAAGTCCTTGGTTTCCAGGGCGGGAGAGAGAATAAGGGAAAGGGCGAGGAGGAGTAGGACCAGGAGGATGGAGGGAGTGGTGGTGGAGGGGCGGGGCATGGTGAAATGCGGACACGGCCTCTGGTTGGATGCCTAGCTGTATTTAATTGTGAAGAGGAAATGGGGGAGGAGAGGTGGAGTCAGGTTGCAAGACATATCTACTTGAAGCGTATCATATGTGGGATTCATGGCATTATCGAGGGATGGAACGCAGTGTAGGGGAAGATAGAGGGGAAGGCCCTCCTGAAGACGACTAAGAACCAGGCTCCTGCTATAGGTGCTATGGCTGTAGTTCTTGCGGCCTTCCGAACTATGCGGGCACCCCGCCCCGCAGACTACGCAAGAAAAGCGTGCTCGGCGATTGCCAGACGACAACAAAACGTTAGAGGACAAAGGCTGCGCATGCGCAGGAGGGAATGAGAAGGGGGAGGGGGGGGGGCAGAGAATGTGGGTAAGCAAGACTTTGAGCGATCGCTTCGAGACAGACTTCTTGATGTCAAGTACGACTAGATCACACATACGATGACACCCACGCTCCCACACACACGTAGTTTACACAGACGCAGTGCACACACTGCGCGCCACGAGGCAAAGAGGCGGCAGCAGAGACTGCAGAGCAGGTGAACTGCTGGAGTGCATCCATCTCTCCTCCTCTCCTACAACTCTCATCGTATCATCGATCAACCAACCGCTACACGTCCCCTTCATTAGAAGAAGCGGACGCAGAGCAATCAAAGCCACAGACATAGACACACAAAAACTCATTGGCAACCTGATTTCGGAAAGAGAGAAGTATGGTGAATCTACTGAGGCCTTTGGCACTGGTGGAACTAAGCGCAGCTTTTGCGAGGATGGGGAGACCGTCCTCGAATCGGTAAGAGGAGGACGACGAGGAGAGGGAGGGAGAGGAAGTGGAGGAGGAGGACGAGGAGAGGAAGGGAAGAACGTGAGGTATGCTTACGATGGTAGTTTTGATGGTGGATGGATAGGATTTGAAGAAGGGTGCACAACGAGGCAGAAGAGGAGGAAGAAGACCGTGCTGGTGTTGAAATTGTATTGGTATAGCATGTCTGACAACATCCTACTCATCACTCCCTCACTCCCTTCCTCCCTCCCCCTCAGGGCCCGTCGAGGCTTGTTTGCAGGGAAAGACGTACTGTTTGGGAACATGGTCAGTCACTCAAACCGGAAGTAAGTGCGCGGGGGCAAAGGAGGGAGGAAAGGAAGGGAGGAAGGGAGGGAGGGAGAGAAGGAGAGAGGAAAGAGGGAGTATGTAGTACTTAGCATTAAAAGCCTCCAATTTATGAGAGCGAGCAGAAGCATGAATAGAGGAGAATGAAAACAAGTCATCTGTCTTTTTATACGTTTCTTCCTCGTCTTCTTTCCATGGAATCGTACTTCTATCCCTCGAAGGCTCACTTCTACCTCTGCCCCCCCTCCCTCCCCCCCTCCCTCCCTCCCTCCTTCTAGGACTAGGCGAATGTTCAAACCCAACTCGCAACGGAAACGATTGTGGAGCGATGCCTTGGAGGTAAGGAAGGAAGGGAGGGAGGGAGGGAGGGAAGGTCTGCGGAGGGACAATTTTTCTTGTGTATGTGTGTGTGCAATAACCTTTCGATCGGCTCATCCACCCAGCTTCCCTCCCTCCCTTCCTCCCTCCCAATAGGACATGATCCCCTTTAACCTGACCACGACGACTCTACGGATGGTGGACAAAGCGGGAGGTGCGTCGAGGGATGGAGGGAGGAAGGGAGGAAGGGGGAGAAGGTGGAAGGAAATTGGATTAGAGAGATACGACTCTTTCCCCACCAACTGGAAGAGTGGCTCACACACCTTCCCTCCCTTCCTCCCTCCCTCCCTCCATCCAGGCCTCGATAACTATCTCCTCCAAACCCCGGACCATAAGCTTGACTCGGAGAGCGGCATCCGGGTACGTGCTGGCAAGCTCTCCCTGCCTTCCTCCCTCCCTCTCTCTCTTCCTCCTTCTGCATTCGGCTCCTCCCTTTGACCCCCACTCCCTGTCTGCCTTTCACTCCTATCCTGGGCGAGTAGCGTGTGTAAAAAGCAACCTACATCGATCCTCATCTCCTCCTCCCTCCTTCCCTCCCCCTCACCAACGACAGATCAAGCGGCAAATCGAGAGAAAGCTGGCTCGCGCCGAGCAGCTCCAACAACAACAAGCACCATCAGCCCCACCATCCCCAGCAGCAGGAGGAGGAGGAGGAGGGCTAGGCTTGGGTATGAAGGGGCTAGGAGACATGTTGGGAGGAGGAGGGGGAGGAATGTAGACAGGCGAAAGAGAGAGAGGGGATGGAAAGAAGAAAGATTCGTTTGGGCGAACGTGATTAAAGAATCGAGGACGACAAATGTGCCTGTTCTGATTCGGACCTCCCGTTGCCTTTGCTTTGCTTCTTTTCTCACCAATGCCGCTTGCAGGAGTGAAAAGGAAGGGGAAAGGAGGTTGGTTCATGCCCAGGTTGCTTTTGGAATCGCTTGCCAAGGTCTTTCACTCGTAGCTACTGCTCTATGTGATCCTTGCAGCGCTTCTTCCAGCTTTGTAAAATTAATGTAACGCGCGGGGACAAGTGACGTCACGGCAATCAATCGGTGAAACATTTACGATCGCCGCCAAAACTTATGGGGGTGGCGGGGTTGGCGTCACACTCATGCAATTGGGCACCACACCCTGGCATGTACCTTCGCTTTGCGATTGTGACTTCGTAGCGCAAGGCCCACTTGATGGACGGATTTTAACGACTGGGATAATCCTGCGAATGCGAGGGTAGGGGCAGCACACCTGCTGGAATTCGGGCATGGACTGTGCAACAAGCAATGTGCTTCCAAAGCTAGACTATGTCCGAATCAGGCTCAGAACCCACGGCATGCACAGCCAGAAAGGACTAGAACAGGGACTTTTTAATCATCCTTGTCATGTCCCTCATGCCGGGTTGTCGCATGTGGTTGTGTTTCGTCGTGTCGTGTGTTTCGTCGTGTCGGATTTCCGGGTGAGATTCAATCAAGGTTGCCTTCGCCAGAACCGCATGAATCTGGCCTGCTGAATGTATGTCCGTCGACCCTTGCTTGGGGGTATCCCCAGAGTATTGCTCAGTCTGTATAGGACACTGGGAGCCGATTAATACTCGTACACTTCTGGGCATGACCCGGGGAGGACGGGTGAACGGGCCCGAGAGAGAGGGCACGGATAGAAGAGGGCACGTACAGCCAGATTTATTCCCCAGATGGTGGTGGGCCAAACAACACTATACTACACTATAAATACACCGGTATTTGTCGGCGCTGCTGGCAGTGGTGGATACTTTGAGAAGAATGCTTGTGCCTCATTGACTCGTGCCGTCCGTGTTTGGTGTGCGGGTTTGGCTTATCTTTAAGTGCTTTCTATTTACTATCACGCATCTAGACCTCTCCACCCCTAAAGTGTAGGGAATGGCACTTACATGTGTCATTAAATGCCAATAGTAGTAGCACCACTCGCAGTAGGAGCAAGCGAGAATTTCATCTTACTTCCTGTGCACTACATACACACGCAAAGGTAGCTAGCCGCGCAAGCATCAAGGCCAGCAACGCCCGCCAGCAGCACTGGTAGCACCAGCACCAGCACCAGCACCAGTACCAGCAGCACCAGCGGTAAGCGGAAACCAATGCTCGGACAATTTACTTGGATTGTCGTATACGGGGCGCTGGGTGCATTTGGCTTTGGCTGGGGGACGGGGGCCAACGATGTAGGCAATGCATTTGGAACTTCGGTGGGAGCGAAGACTTTGACCATGATGCAGGCCTGCATCATTGCTGCTATCTTCGAGTTTGGAGGGGCCATGCTTCTGGGTCGAGTGTCCACACAGACGATCGCGGGTGAAATTGCCAATGCTCAAGATTTCATGGATAACCCGATCATTTATGGTACGAGGGAGAGGAAGGAAGGGAGGGAGGGAAGGAGGAAGGGGAAGGCGAGGGCATCCATTGATACTCATCTGATTTCATCTCGCATGCCCTTTGTGTCTATTTGTTTCCCTTCTTACTTTTATTCTCAACGAAAACATCTATGTTTTATGTGTCTCTGTTGGTATTAATTGCTTAATATGCACCATTTATCTACAACTTACAGCGTATGGCATGGCCACCACTCTTTTTGTTGGCACCATCTGGCTGGCCGTAGCGAGCTATTATGGCTGGAACGTCTCTTCGACACATTCCATCATCGGGGGCATCATCGGCTTCGGTGCGTGACAGTATATGGGAGAGAATTGGAGGTATGAAGCCTGACTATACTTATGCTCACGCGCATATGCATACCTCCTCCCTCCCAACCTTAGCCTGGACTTTCAAAGGCATCAGCGGCGTCAACTGGATGACACACGACCCGACGGTAAGATCCTTCACGCCTCTTTACCCGTATTTCCCTTGCTGTCTTTTTTCCCTCCTTCCAATCTAAAGCACATGGAACAAAAACAAACAACAACAAACGAAAAACAAACATCAAACAACAAACAAACAATTTTAATGCCATGCAGTTCTGGCCACCCTACCGAGGAATAGTTCCCATCGTCGTCTCCTGGTTCCTTGCCCCTGCCATGACTGCCCTCGCCGCCGCCCTAATCTTCGGTAGCTGTCGGTTCCTCGTCCTTCGTCATCCCAGTGCCCAACAGCGCGCTATCTATGTCGCTCCCCCCCTTGTCCTCATCACGGCCTATATCAACATCTACTTTGTCCTGACGAAAGGTGCCAAGAAGACACTGCGGGATATCGATCCCAAGTGGAGCGATTCGACCGCGGCGTGGGTCGCTTTCGTGATTGCCGTGGGCTTGGCACTGTTGACATGGGCGGCTGTGCCGTGGATGAGGAGGAAGATCGAGGAAAAAGAAGCTGCAAAGTGCAGGGAGCTTGCGGCGAGATCGGTGGAGTCGAAAAGGATTACCTCGGGGATGGGGAAAGGAGGAAAGAAGGAAGGGACAGAGAGACCGTTGTCTCATCCTGAGGAAGAGGACGAAGACGGAGGGGAAATCGAGGGAGGGAGGGAAGGAGGAGAGGAGGGCAGGGAGATTAAAACAGAAAAGGAAATTGGGAAAAAGGATTGGATGGGAATGGCGAAGCGAGCTATGTTGCACGGGGTAACCGTGGATATCCATGAGATCATTCAAACGGACGAGACCGTTGGGAGGATTCACGGGAGTGCCGAAGTGTTTGATGTGAAGGCAGAGGCGATTTTTGCGTACTTGCAGGTATTCAGTGCCATTTGTGTGATGTTTGCGCATGGCGCCGCAGAGGTCGGCTATATGAGTGGACCCCTGTCGAGTATTTACGACATTTACCAGAATGATGTGGTAAACAGGAAGTTGGTAGCGCCCGTGTGGATCACGTTTATCTCGGCGTTCTCCCTGGTTGTCGGTACGTGGTTGGGAAAGGGAGGGGAAGGAGACAAGTGGATGTGAATGGTTGAGTTCTTGCTATTGATTTCAGCTTAAACTACATATATCAGTACAGTTTCTCATGAAACATTCTAACTCTCCCTCCGTGTCTCCATCCGTGTCTCAGGTTTGGCAACCTATGGCTACAATATCACCCGAGCTATGGGCACGCAAATGGCATGCCTCACGCCATCCCGTGGTTTCGCTGCTGAGCTGGCGACGGCATTCGTTATCCTTGTCTGCTCGCAGTGGGGTCTCCCGAATTCTTCTTCGCAGGTACGCCTCCCTTTGTCCTCTTTTTCCTGGCTCTTTTTTTTACCTTTATGTATGTTCTTTGTGTCGAAGTGTGCGAGCAAAGTTTGACCTTGTCACCTCATCTAAGACCTTCTTCCTTTCCCCCCCTCTCTCTCATAGTGCATTGTCGGCGGCATCGTTGGAGTGGGCTGTCTGGAGGGTCAGTCAGGTGTGAACTGGAGGTTCTTCGGTATCACATTTGCGAGCTGGACAATGACACTGGTGATTATGGGAGGAGGGACTGCACTGCTATTCGCCCAGGGTGTGTACGCACCTTGTCCAACTGAGAGAGTGTGAGGAGTCAAGGGGAATGGAATTGGGGGTCGTGGGGGGGGTATGGAGATGGTTTAGCATGTCGGCGAGTCTTGCCGGTCTGCCTCAATGCAAACAGATATTATTATGTTACACGAACAAGAAGAAAATACTGAGGGGTATTTTGCTTGTTAGAGAAAGATTAAGTCGGGGCTTAGTCCCATCATTTTTTCTAAATTGACTGCTGGAGAGTGAATGTATTCGTCATGTTAATTGGAGATTAACACAGACAGGGAGCACATGAGGACAGAAAAAAATGTATTCATGTATACAATATGGAAAAAAAAGAATCGGGAGAGGAATATTGAAGAAGCAAGCGATGGTGTATGTGTGAGCATTACGGATGCTTTGGTCGAGTTATAACACCAAGATCTTTAGAAGGTTGCTGGGAGAAGGCATGGTCATCGAGACCATTTGCGAAGTGAATTACATACAGTACGAGACCAACCAGCAACTAACCAGTCGATGGTGGGTATCTTTTAATTTTGTAAATGTTGCTGTAGTAGCTACTTCTGTGGGCATCATGTTTTTGAGGAGCCCCCCCCCCCGTGAGGTAGAGTTTAGGGGGGTTCAGCAACAGAGAGCAGGCAAGGCGGACCTCTGGCTTAGTCACTGGACGATTGAATTATGTGTATATTTATGTAATATTGGTATATACAGAAATGAAAAGACAGGATGTGCCCCATGCCAAGTGAGAAAAGCTGTCGTCCTAAGGTGCCCTATTTGCCTTTCCCGAAGCTCGATGCATTTTGCTTCTCCTCCTGGCCCTGTGTGGGCCGTCCGGGGACTTTGCCTGATATCAAATCTGTCAAAGTCGCTTGCCAACTCGGAATAAGGGACGAATATGCAACATTCTATTGTTGGAAGGCTCTCCCTCGTATGCAAGTCCTAGAGGACGTCAGGTTGCATGCGATAGTTCTTTAGGATTGTAGGCAGAAAAAAAAATAATGTTATGGAGCATTGTATTTAAAAATAACTGAACTCGAGCTTCTTATAAAGGGATGGGCAATATGAAGGTATCTGATTTTTTTTTAATTTGCCGGCTGTTTTGATGCCTTATGATGGCCGAAGGAGGGCATTCTCCATGCGTGTTACTTTTTCAACAGATATGTGGGATAATCGAGCGTCAAGATGCATGTGGGAGTGGCAACTCTTTTGATTGCTCGAGGAACACCCGAGGTAGCTTGTTCAGACACAACTTCGTACACTTCATAAGCTGTACAATATTGACATAGGATCTGCATTCAAAAGCTTCTGGTGCACCAGCATGACCCGAAGGTGTCCTTCGAGTCGGCTCGGTCCATATCTGGCAATCCCCTTCCTAAAGAACGACATTGCCCAAATCATGTACTATCCTCCTACGTGGTGTAACGGCTCAGCATGGCAAGTTTTCATCTTAAACCAACGCGGTATCGATCCCGCATCCTGGAGCGGACGCTCCTTGCAGATCCGGGTTCGATTCCCGGCGTGGGAACACTTTCTTTTTGGTCCTTTTTTTTTTCTTTGCTTGTGAAAAATCATTGCACCGGTTCGGGCTTCACGAGGTCTCTTTTTACGATGAATCACGGGAAGGCGGCATGGCCATCCACAGTGCGCACGTAACAAGTTGAAATGACAGCCCTTTCGACTTGTCTGTTGCGTGGAAGGGAAAAGGGAAGAAAGTGTACATACTTGTCAATACACGACTCCCTCACCCTCAACTCGCGGCCCATTCCCCTCGGGTCTGGTCTCCAACGATGTCGCCCCCCCTGCCACATCCGCAGCGCTGGGTGTAAGGGGACATAGCACAATAGCCTTCGTGAAGAAATAACCTCCCCGCCTGCGCGTAAAAGGCTTCCACCCTGTTCTCGCTTACTTCTTCCAGTGCGTTGTGCATCATGCAGATCAAATGCCATTGCCGATGCCAGGGTATGGTTGGGATTGCTTCTACGCAGAGGTTAAGTCCATTCCGTGCGAGTCAAAAGGATGCGGTCTTATGTTTTGCTTTTGCCGGAGATAGTCGCTCGGCACTTCCTCCCAATTTTGTAAGGCTCCAGGGGTCAATGGCAGAACGCGGAGACCGGCTTCTCCATTTTCAACATGAAAGAAATATATCCTCAAGGGCACAAATGAACGCGGCAGGAAAAAAACAAAATGTTCTCCCTTAGAGATAATTATCCTCCGCTATCCGCGACACTCACCCATTTTATGTTTGTTTTTTTGTCGTGGCACGTCCGCTTATACACTTCACACTCTGCCCTGCCCTCCCTTATACAAAACTCTATGCTACCTTTCTCCATTCCTCTCTTTCTCTTTCCAGGAAAACAAACATTTCGTCCCTCCTGTCCTCCCTTTCCCTCTCCAAAAGGAGATTCATACGCTGACTACTTCAACTCCCTCTCTCTGAACCTCGGCGATCGCTCCCTGGCCTACTCCCTCAGCCCTTCCACCACCACCTTCACCCCTCCCTTAAACGCCGCCGCGCCCGGGTACCGAATGTCTAGGCTCCTTCCTTCCTTGACACTGAACTTAACTGTCTTCAATAACATGGCTAGGACGACCATGGACTCGGCCAGGGCCAGGCGCATGCCGAGACAAACGCGGGGGCCCATGCCGAAGGGAGTGTAAGCACCTTTGGGGAGACGTGATTCCAGGCCCCCTCCGTTCTCGGTCCAGCGGGAGGGACGAAAGACCTGTAGAAGGAGGTATAGGGAGGGGGAAGGAAGGTAGGGAGGGTGAAACTAAGCTTGGAGAGACCTGCAGGAGGAGGCAGGAGGATAAGGGGGGGAGATACGAAGGTACCGAAGGGTAAGGGTGAAACAGAGCTTAAAGATCCGTACATACCGAGCACAAAAGTGTGGCACAACATGTCCCTCCCTCCCTCCCTCCCTCCCTACCTTCACATCCTGCCCCCAGATCGTCTCGTCCATGTGCACGTTCAACACGGAGGGCGCCACCACCGCCCCCTCCTCGATCAAAAACCCGCCTAAGGTGGTGTCGTGTGCCGCCACCCGAGTTAAGGAGGCAAGGAGTGGGTAGAACCTCAAGGTCTCCTTGATGGCCGCCTCGAGGGAGGGGAGGGCAGAAGTCAGAGCGGACGGGGTAAAATGTGCGGGATTGCGGACATCGACGGCTTCCAGCTCCATGAGAATCTGGAGGGAGGGAGGGAGAGACGGAGGGCGAGGGGGGGAGGGAGAAAATTTAGGAGGAGAGGGGTATCTTCTGTGTCGACGGCGGCAAAGTACGAGAAACACCAAGGAAGGAAGGGAGGGAAGAAGGAAGGAAGGGAGAGAAAAAGGGAGGAAGGAAAGAAAGAGAGGGGAAAAGAAGGAAAGAGGAGAGGGAGGGAGGGAGGGAAAGAGAGGGCGTACCTTGTCCAAAACGTCTGGCCGTTTCACGATTTCAAAAAGGGCTCCGCTGATGGTCGCAGCGGTGGTGTCGCTGCCTGCAAAAAAGACATCGAAGACATTTTTAATGATCTGTGTGTTGCTCAAGGCTCCCTCGTCCCCTGCCTCCCCTGACGCCTCCAGGTAAACGTCAAGCAGGTCCGTGCTCTCCCTGGCATTTCCTCCCTCCGTTCCCCTTTCCCGCCTTCGCTCCTCGATCAAGACGCTCATGATGCCGTTGAGCTCTTGCCAGATGCGTTTGAATTTTGAAAAAGAACGGTTCAAGCCGAATTTCTCTGTGGGAAGGAGGGAGGGAGAGAGGGGAGGAGGGAGGAACGGAGGGGTCATTTGTAAGTGGTGTGGATGGCCTGGTTGGCATGCTCTAGACACACCTAAATACGTTGTTTTTAAAGTTGGTGAAGAAAGGGGAAAAGAGGAAGAGAGGGAGGGAGGGAGGGAAGGGAGGGAGGGGAGGGCTCACCTGCATAGGGGAGCAGGTTGCGAGTGGCGGGCCCCAGGTGCAAAAAAATTCCGCGAACGAGGGAGTCGAGACGTCGGCCGTCGATAGGGGAGGGCGGGAAGGAGGGCGGGGGGGAGGGCGGGAGGGAGGGCGGGGAGACGGGCGCGTCGTCGAAGAGGCCGAGGGAGATGCTGAAGGAGCTCTGAGTGATGGCCTCCAGGGTCAGGGATCGCATCGTGTCGTAAACATTAATTTCAGTGCCGGGCTCGAGGGCGAGGTATCTGTGAAAAGACACCATGTGCATTACGTTTATCAGTGCCACCCACGAAGAAACGCGTGTGGATTCACGGTGAAATCCCTAGATAATGAAAGCCATACAACCACGCAGAGGCAGACGGGAGGAATCAAAGAAGAAGGGAACGAGGGGAAGGAGGGCGGGGTTACCTGTTTCGCAATTTCTCGGCTAGTCCTACGACCAAGACGCACGTCCGGTCCACCATCTCCGACCTGTGGAAGGCAGGCGCGGACAGGCGGCGGTTACGGAAATGCTCTTCTCCGTTGGAAAAAATGATGCCGGTATCGCCCCACACGGCCAGCATCTTGCAAGTGGAGGGAAAGGAGGAGGAGAGGAGGGAAGAAAGGAAGGAGGGAGGGAGGGGGGAAGAGTTAGGGCTAGAGGGAAGGCAGGCTTGGATAGAAACGAGTTCAAGAGTTGAGATAACCGAAAGGTTCTCACGAAAAATTCCTAACATCAAAATTATCATTTAGATGATTTCAGGGAGAGGGAGAGGGAAAGAGAAATGAAAAGAGAAAGGGAGGGAGGGAGAGCGTGCCTCCATACTTGTGCAGGGACGAAAGAGTCTTCAAAATCATGAGTGCGCGTCACCAGCACCTCTCGTGCGAGATCGGGATCCGACACCGTGTGCCAGACGCGGCCCAAAATGAAAGACCTGATTGAAAAGGAGGAGGGTAGAAAAGGAGGGAGGGAGGGAGGGAGGGAGGTACTCAATGGCTTTCTGGACGAGGGGGGGAGGGAGGGAGGGAGGGAGGGAGGGAGGGCGAGGGCCTACCTTGCTATTTTCCCGTATCTCTCTTTCATCTGGGCGTCGAAACGATCTGGGCCACCTAGGCGGATGAGGCGCAACATATTGCCGAACAAAGGAAGGGGGCGAGGGCCAGGGGCCAGCGCCAAGTGAGGAGAGGAACTGCTGCTGCTGCTGCTGCTGCTGCTGCTGCTGCTGCTGCGGATCGTGGTGGTACTGGTTGCGTAACGGGAAAGAAGGGAAAATGGAAAAACGGCGGTAGGGAAGGAGAAGTGTCGGACTTGTACGCTTGTAGGCGGTAGTTGAATAGGAATGCGGGACGTGGAGATGAGAGGCCTGGTGGAAGGAGGCAAGAAGGAGAAGGCGTTTACGCCATTAAAAGGACCGGTTGGGACACCCTGTCCGCTCAATAAGCTGCCGACAAGTTCAGAGACAACAATAAAAGAGGCTATGACAGGAAGCAAGGAGCGCGGGGGGGGGCAACGCCGGCGGAAGTGATGGTGCATGTTGCTGCTGCTGCTGTTGCTTTTGTTGCGTGGGGGCCGGGCAATCGGAGGAGAGGCTTTGATAAGGTAGCTTGGTCCAGACCCTGTGTGTATGGTATGCATGCATAAGAGGCAAGTATTAATTGATTTGCATGGTTTATAAGATACGTACTCAAGGCCTCCTCTCCCTCTGTGCTTGCTTGGCAGCGCATATGAAAGCCTCGAGCTGATACACGTATGTACTGAAGAATATGGCCATTTTTTTCATCCTTCTTTTTGGCATGGCTTCCGGATTCCAAACACGCGACGACATTCGTTTCTCTGTCGTGTGTTTTGCTTGCCGTCGATTGTGAGATGTTCCAATCGAGCTGTCTCGTATGAAACTGCAGCACTGTGCTGCTGCGTGTGTACGTCGTTCCGGAGATGATAAACTTGGACATGGCGAGACAACAGGGGACATGTGTACGGCTGCTGCTAAATCAAGGACATCTCGCACGTACGCGAACTTCCCCTGGCTTGTCATAGACAGGGTGTTCATGCGGTGCCTTAATGTGACGTATCCTTAATGACTGAATCTTTTGGAACGAGGAGATCGACCACACTTAAGAGACATAGTAAAAGGTAAAAAATAATCCCTCTTTTTTTTGCCATTTCTGTCAGCGACCCTTAGAAGCCTCACGCCCAACTCCTTGGGAAAGAAAGCAACGCCCTCAGATTAGAATAGCATGACCATCATTTTAAGCAAATGTTGTCTGAACAAAAACCTTTTTATTTCTTTTGCTTGATCAATTTCTGGCAGAATCTTTCTTTCCTTCCATGTTTTTCTACTCCCTTAAAATTATCCTCCCTTCGTCCCCTCTCCTCTCTCCTTTTATTCCTCCATCCCCATCAGTATCCTGCCTTCTTGTCAACGAGGTTTCGCAGGGCTCCGCCCTTCACGAATCGCCCGCAGTTCTCTGTGAAGAACCGCACGGACTCGTTCATAAAGGTCGTGGTCATGTCCATATTGTGAGGGGATAGGAGGACGTTCGACAAGCCCCAAAAGGGAGAATCGGGAGGAAGAGGTTCTAGATTAATAGAAAAAGGAGAGGTAGAGAGAAGGGAGGAAAGAAGGTTGAGGTTCAGGTGAAAAGAGAAGGCATCAGATGCTACTCTGAAGGCATCAGATGCTACTCTGCTCAGGTCGGCGTGCGGTGAACATGGCGCATGCACGGGGGTGGTTCGACCAAGAGAGGGGAGGATGGAGAGAAGGGGGGAAGGAAGGAGGGAGGGAAGGAGGGAGGGAATGGCCTGTGGGATGATACGTGTCACCAGGGAGGTCCCACGCCACCGACTTATATTAATGCATCCGTCTGCCACCACCACCGTCACGCCAACACTAAATGCCCCTCCTTGAGAAACCCCCTCCCTCACTCCCTCCCCTCTTACCCGTGTCGAAGACATCGAGCGCCGCCCCCTTGATCGTTCCCTGAGTCAGCGCCTGCACTAAATCCTCCTCCACTATCAACGGACCTCGGCCCATATTGATCACTACCAAGCCGGCCTTGGCGCAGGCCAGCTCCTGAGGAGGGAGGGAGGGAGGGAGGGAGGGAGGGAGGGAGGGAGGGAAAGCAGTGGGGATGAGAGATCTAAGCGTGGCAGGGCTCCAACCAAAGGTCGAAAGAAAGTAAGAGGGAGGGAGGGAGAGAGGGAGGGAGGGGCACCTTCGCGGAGATGATGCCGCGTGTCTCAGGCGTCAATGCAGTGGCGACAATGAGGTAGTCGGACTGGGCGATCAGATCGTTGATCTAGGGAGGGAGGGTGGGAGGAAAAGAGGGAGGGATGGGAGGGAGGGGAGGGAGGGAAAGCGTTGTTGATACCCACGAGACGATACAGCACTCCAAGGTTCGTCTCTTCCTCCCTCCCTTTGCTTCCCACCATCGTTCCTCCCTCCCTCCCTTCCTCCCTCCCTCCCTCCCTCCCTCCCTCCCTCCCTCCCTCCCTCCCTCCCTCCCTCCCTACCTGGTCTCGTCCCATGACTACGTCGGCGATGCCGTCCCTCGCGTTAACGTCCGGCCGTCGCTAGAGAGGGACGGAGGGAGGGAAGGAGGGAGGGAGGGAGGGAGGGAGGGAGCGGACGAGCACATGAGAAGGTGTCATGAGAAGGAAGAGCGGGAGGAAGGGAGGGAGGAAGCGTTGCGGGTATGGAGGGAGGGATAGAGAGAGGCAAAGAGGGAGGGAGGCAAAGGGATGGAGGGAGGGAGGGAGGGAGGGAGGGAGAGAGGGAGGGGCGGACCTTAAGGGCAATGACGCGCATGCCGAATGCCTTCGCAAGCTTCCCACAGGCCTGCCCGATATCGCCGTAGCTGGAGGGAGGGAGGGAGGGAGGGAGGCAGAGGGAGGGAGGCAGAGGGAGGGTAAGTGTATGCCCGTCGTCGCCCTAGCTGGAGGGAGGGAGGGAGGAAGGGAGGGAGGGAGGCCACGGGATATCGAGCACAGCCCAGGCATCTACCGGCTCCATGTCCTCCCTTCTTCCCTCCCTCCCTCCCTTCCTTCCTCCCTCTTCCTTACCCGACGATGCCGACGGTGGCTCCCTTGAGTTCCTGGACGCAAAACTTCTCCCATATCTTCTCTCCTTGCTGAGCCTTCAGCCGAGGCACGTCCTTCGCAAAGTAGTTCATGGCCTGAGGGAGGGAGGGAGGGAGGGAGGGAAAGGGGTGTGGGTGGGGAGTGTCTTTGACTTGCTCCTCTTCTTCATCCGGAGGGAGGGAGGGAGGGAGGGAGGGAGGGAGGAAGGGAGGGTGGGAGGAGGGGAGGGAGTGAGAGAGGGACTCGACCTACGGGAGACGAGGACGGTGACCAGGAGAAAGGGAGGAAGGAAAGGAGGGAGGGAGGGAGGGAGGGAGGGAGGGGACGTACGAGGATGCTATATTCAGCAAGGGAGGAGGAGAAAAGACCGCGGGCGTTGGTGAGAGGAATGGAGGAGTGGATGAGGGCGGGGAAGAGGACGTGATCGACGCCTGGGGAGGGGAGGGAGGGAGGGAGGAAGGGAGGAAGGGAAGAGTTGATGGGGGGAGGGGAAGAAAACGTTTCCTGAGGGAGGGAGGGAGGGAGGGAGGTACCTGCGAAGATGCAATGGATCCACTTCACGTTGGGAAAGCGAGGCCAGAGGGCAGAGAGAAGGTCACGGCCGGCGGGCGGAGCGAGGAGGAGGACGTCGACGCTGGCGAGGAGGGACGAGTCTACAGCCTGAGTAAGGGGGGGGGGAGGAGGGGGCAGGGAGGGAGGGAGGGAGGGGTTGGATAAAGGAGAGGGGAGAAGGAGGGAAGGGAAGGAGTTAAGGAGGGGGGGAGGGGGAGAGGGAGGGAGGGAAACAGGGAAGGCATACCACCACCTTCACTTCAATTTGGGGAGGGGACGAGGAAAGAAAGAGAGGGAGGGAAGAGAGGGAAGGAAGGGAGGGAGCAGGGGCGAGCGGGGAGACTTACCTCGAAGTCTTCTAATGCCTGGCCTTGCACCACCACCTTGGCCTCGGCCGGCAGATTGTTTAGCTCCTCCATGTGAGGAGCATCGTGGGGACCGAGCACGGCAATGCGGCATTCTGAAGGAGGGAGGGAAGGATGGAGAGAAGGGTAGAAGGAACTTAGGATTGGAGGCGGAAAATCGGACTTATGCACTCGTGTACGAGTTTGTAAAGGAGGGAGGGGGGGAAGGAGGGAGGTGGGGAAGGAGGGAGGTGGGGAAGGAGGGAGGTGGGGAAGGAGGGAGAGGATGAGGGCTCATGTACAATTACCGTCCATTTCCTTGCGCATGATAATCTGGGGACGCCGGGTGCGACGGAGGCGGTTGGAAGGGATGGAGGGAGGGGCTGAGTCAGTATCAGAATCAGGCGAGGACGAGGATGAGGATGAATAGGAAAAGAAGGTCCGCTGGTGAGGGTAGGAGGAGGAAGAGGAGAAACCCGGGCTGACGTTCCTGCTGCTGCTTGTGTTGATCTTGCTGCTGCCGTTGCTGTTGATCGCTGCACGCAGGGCCTTGGACGAGGACAAGGACGCGGAAGAGAGAAAGGATAGCAGGGGCCTTCGCAGAGGAAGTGGGTGCATGTAGCACAAACTGTTTCGAGTTGCGAAGGGTTAATGGGAGGAAACAGGATTAAGGTGAGAGAGGTAGGGATGGTAGGAAGAATCCGGGGGAGGAGGAGGTTATTGGAGACATTTCTTGAATGTGAGACATGCCAACAACCAAGACCTTGTCAGCCGACCACATCGCGTCGCGCAGAAATATGCCAGGGCGTGAGCACCCCTTCCGACTTGCCTGGGCATCTGTCGCTGTCGGTTTGTCTTCTTTTGCAACGTGCTCCTTGAAGAAGCTGCTGCTCTTGTTCCGAGAGGGTGAGATCCGCCCGTGGCCTCCTCCCTCTATCCAATGGAGAGTCTCCATCCTTCCCTTCCTCGTTCCCTCCTCCACACGCCCGCCCCCATGATTCCTCAACAGCTCCAAGTAGCATAAGTTTATCATTCTTGTATTTCTGTCATTAATGCTGGACCAAACAGCGTCGCTGACGATGAATGCGATGCCCTCGGTCCTCCTTGAGGAGCATAAAGCAAGCAAGCTACCAAGTTGTAGATGTGCAATGGCTGCGAGGTCTCACCGTCCTCACTACACATCTCACAGGCCAAGGCCTTAAACTGCTTACAAAGCTCCTTTGCTCCTCCTCCTGTCCTTCTTCTCGACCCCACCAGGCCGACAAGAGACAAGACAAAGAACACAACCAAAGAAACGATGCAACAGCAACAGGGCAAGAGTAGCAAAAGTATGGACATTGACGGCGCACCAGTCGCCCAGATCATAGAAGATGCGCCAGCCGTGTCATCAAAGGAAGAAGAAATGGACATCGACGCCTTGACCCAAGGTGGTGGAGGTGGTGGTAGGGTAAAGACGGAAGGAGGGAGGGGAAGAAGGGGAGGAGGGAGGGCTGCTTTTGATGATCACGGGTTTTCACACTCACAAGCGTTCGCTTAATTTTTCCCTCCCTGTCTCCCTTCGGCCACTTATTTCAGACGAAGGACCCCTCCCTGCCGCCACCGAAGGCTACCAGCCTCAGGAGGGCCAGTGGAGAGATCATTGCTTTAATTGCTTCTCGCAGATAAACCCTTCTTGTACGTACATCGGGAGGGAGAGAGAGGGGGAAGGTGGGAGGACGGGTGAACATTTTTACCTGCTGGATTATCACCGCAGGAACACGGCCACATGGAAGAAAGGGAGACTCGTACTTACCCTAGCTATCTTCCGCGCCACACAATTACTATATATATATATATATATATATATATATATATATATATATATATATATATATATATACAGGCTTGCTCGCCTTCTTTGTGCCGTGCTGCGCTTTGGCCATTCTCTCCAAGCGCATGGGGTAAGTCCTTCCTCGCCCTTTTCCTCCCACCCTCCCGCCAACCCTCCCTCCCTCTCTCCCTCCATCCACTCCTCCATCCCTAGTTACGCCTCCTATCAGACTGTGTTTTGGGGGCTTTTAGTCCTCTTCGTCGTCACCTGTCTCTTCGGCGTGGCTTTCATCTACTCTCTCGCTGTCTTCACGATAACATTCCAAATACTTCTTATCGTCCGGGCCAAGCTGGGTCTGCCGGTAGGCTCGCCCTCCCTCCCTCCCTCCCTCCCTTCCTCCCTCCCTCCCTCCCTCCCTCCCTCCCTCCTTCCTTCCTTCCTTCATTTCTCTCTTTCTTCCTTACTCTTCTTTTTTTTTTCCCGTCTTTCTTTTCTCTCGTGATTCCCTTTCAAGGGAAAGAGAATTTCTCACGAGCTTATTCTCCCTCACAAACACACCGTCTCTCCCCCCCCTTCCCTCCCTCCCTCCCTCAGGCTCTCTGTGGAAAGAAGAAGGACGGATGCATGGCCATCATGGGCGACTGCATCGCTTCGTTCTTCTGCACACCCTGCGTCACCGCACGGATGATGCGGCACCTCTTCAATGTACGAGCCAGCCCTCCCTTCTTCCCCCCTTCCCTCCCTCCCTCGTTTTCCTGTCAGCCATTTCCTTGACCCACGGCACGTTAGATTTCAAATTTGATTTCCCCCTCCCTTTCACGTCTATCTCACGATGATTCTATGCTCCTATCCGCCGAGGGGAAGGCGTGATTGCGTGCGGTTAAATATGCGTTTCATCCGGGCCGTCTGTTGACGACCGAATGGCCACCGCCGCACCCCTTTATGCCAAAGCCGCACCACAATCAGCACCATCTACGCCAATACCTCACAGAACTACCTCTCGGAACTCTCCCTCCCTCCCTCCCTTCCTCCCTCAGTACAAGAAGAGGTGGGACAGCTGCATCGGCGAGGAGGAGGTGGTGAGCTTCGTATGAGTTGATTGCTAAGTTCTTTGGTACGATTAAATATGTGGATTGAACCTCATAGGCATGATTTCATAATTAGATTGGACCTCTCTCTGCCCTATCATTTCTCCTGCGCTCCCTTCCTCCCGCCCGCCCTCCCGCCTCCCTCAGCGTTGGCGAAGAAGAGATGGTGGCCTTGTTATGAAACCGTATGATCAGGGCAAATGGAAGGAAGATGGAGTTAGGGGCGGAGAGAAGGAGGGAATGAGGGAAGGAGGGAGGGGAAGAAGGCAAAGGGAAATACAAAGAAGAAAAATACATTCAAAGGACGCTCCGATTGTCTTCTCTCATATAGAAGTGATGCTGCTACAAGAAGAGGGAGAACATGTCAGAAATCGATGGAAAAAGGTATGACGGAGGGAGAAAGCTAGTGAGGGAGGGAGGGAAGGAGGGAGGTCTTGAGCGGAGAGGAGGTTGATGCACCCGAGAGAGTCGAGAAGAGGATGTTGCACTCTCTGGAACGAAAGCGAAATGAGACGGAAGGATGAAGTGGTGACTGTCAAGAGGGAGACAAATCTGAATTGTATGTATGGATCTCCGCATATTCAGGGAGACCCCGCCCCATTTTCTTCGAGGAAACGACCCCCTTCATTTTATGCTCCGATACCCGATACAAGCGACTGAAGAGAGTGAAAAAATAGGGAATGGTCACACTGGGTGATCCTTGGTCAGTTTCGAGGCCTCTTTTCTTACCTTGCTATATGGGCGAGGCGTTCATTCCCTTTTTCACGCCGAGATGGCACGAATTCTGTCAGTGCTCTCCTCCCCTTGTCCTCCATAGACACTGCCACAACTCGGTCCACCGTTCCAAAATGACACTTGTCAATGAAAAGTGGAATAGAATGAGGCACGTATCGGGGTGGACAGGCCTGGCTCGAGGCCTGCGGATGATGACCACTGGGAACGTTTAACGTGTTTATGGGCTCGGCGTTGAAAAATTCCCTCCTTCAAGCCCGTAAGGCGTGATATTTTCAAATTTTATGTGATGATCACATGGTGATTTGGTGATGGGTGTACACCACGTCGTCAAGGCGCCTGTTTCTGTAGCATGCCATGACGGACAACACTACCAACGCACATAACACCGTCCTCTTTTTTGAGTGTCAAGCGCGGGAGACGCTCCCAAGACAGGTGGTGTTGTCCACCTGCCTTTTCGCGCCTCCCTCCAAGACGGACGTGTGTGTGCTCACTCACATGGCCTACCTTTATGACATCGTATTCCACCAACACATAATACTCCCAACATGAACACATAGGGACAACGCTCGCAACGTATCTCCATCATGTCGTCCTATGACTCTTCCGACTACGCCCCGGGCCAAGGCGCCCCGATTGGCCAGCGAATGGAGCAACACGAAGACATTGGCGTGTCCATCGGAAGTGGTAAGACAGAAGGGAGGAATAATATGCCGCACAAGCAAGATGCATGTGGTAGTGATCGTAACGGTGTTGGTAGTGCTGCTGCTGCAGTTAATTCTGCCTGTTCTGCTTCGTCGTCCACACGTAAATTTAAAACTAGAAAGGACCCATGCTCACTCCCGCCTTTCCCACCCGCTCTACCCAGGATCCAACCCGGGCGGCGACTATGCCCCTCTTGAAGGCCAATGGAAGGACGGACTTTGCGAATGTTGGAACCAGTGGTCCCCGTCCTGCCTCCTCTCGTTCTTCGTCTCCTGTGTCGCCTTAGCCATGCTGTCCAAACGGACGGGGGTCCTGCCTTATTGGTAAGAATAAAAAGGAGGGTAGGGATGACGAAAGGGTTAAGGAAGGGAGGGAGGAATGTTAATGCACTGCTTTGATTCATGCTAGGACTCTCACCCTGGTGATTCTTCATTCATCACTCATCATATATATATATATATATGTAAACATATTAAATGTTCCGCCTCCCATAGGTGTGTCCTAATCGGCATGATTGGCTGCGGTCTTATCGCCATTATCCTCTCGGGCTTTGCGGGCATCTTGATCTATGTCTACGGCTTCACGGCCTTCCTCATCACTTTCCTCATCCTCCGCCGCGTCCGACAGCGATACTCGCTACCCTCCTACTTCGGTGGTCAGGGCGACAAGCACGAGTACGTCCCTCCCTCCCTCCTTTTCTTTCACCCTGCTCACCCCTCCATCCCTTTCTTCCTTCCTCTTTTCCCCCTTTCACCCCTTCGTCCTTCCCCCTCCATTGAGCCTCTAAATGTTGACTTTCATTTTTCTGATAATCTTGCCTTGTCCTCCCTCCCTCCCTCCCTCCCCTCAAAGCTGCAAGGCGGTCTTCGCGGACTGCCTCGCCTCTTGCTGCTGCACGCCCTGTGTCATCTCACAGCTCCTTCGACATACATTTAATTACAAGCGATCGTGCGACGGGTGTCAGTGTGCCGGAAGTAGGATCCAGACTCTGGTCTAAGCAATGAAGCCCTCCTTCCCTCCCTCCCTCCTTCCCTCCCTCCCTCCCTACCTCCTCTCTTCCTTCCCTTCCTCCTCCCTGAGAGGGTGTGTGTGAAGCAGGAGCCGGAGCGAGAGCAGGAGCATGAGCACGAAGGAAGAAAAGAAGATTAAGAGAAAGAAAAATTGAGACGAAGAAAATCAAAAAACGGTTGGCAAAGCAAGACTGCACTGGAAACACAGAAGAAAGAGAGAGAGGGATTTAGGGACAGGTTTGCTGGTTGCTCGTTGCCATTTCTTTCGCGGTTGCGTTATATCTGTCTGCCCGTATGCTTGCATGTTCTTACGTTCAATTGTCTTGAGCTTCAGGACTGTTAGCCTCTTAGGTCGGGGGGAAGGCGCTTTGCCACCGCCAAATGGCGAACAACCCCCCCCCCCCAAAATAAAAACAACAAAAAACGTTAACAACTATCTGTATAGTCCGTATGGTGGTGCTTGTGTCTATAACCGCACGCACGGCATCCTTCCTTTAAGTGAAGGAAATGATGGTGCTTGCGTCTATAACCGAATATACACAGAAGAGTACAGGTGTATGTATGGCGGGAAAATGAGTGGCATTTGACATGAAAAAAGGCTGTCACGCGATGGATGGAAAGGAAGAAAGGTTTAGACTAGATTGTCGTGCACATCTTTTCGGAATCCTGTGTAGTTACCATCAGTTTCTTCTCTTCGTTCCACCCCCTCCAATGATCTCTCCCTCTCTCTACCGCTCTCTACCGCTCTTTCCCTCCCCCGTTCTCTACCTCTCTCTACCTCTACCTCTCTCTCCCTACCTCTACCTCTCTCTCTACCTCTCTCTCTCTACCCCAACATATATATATATATACCTCTGCTCCTCTCTTTCCCTCTCTCTCTCTCTCTCGTTCTCTCTCTCAATCTCTCTTTCAATCAATCTCTCATTCTCCCAAAATCTCTCTCTCCCTCTATCTCTTTCTACTTCTAGAACTCTACATTTTTTAAGGCTCATAAGAGCAAGGAGAGAGGAAAGGAGGGATTGAAAAAACGAAGGGAAAAATAAACATAGGGAGGGATGGACAGAGGATGGAAGGGGCGGACGGAGGGACGGAGCAAGGGAGGCTGGCTATTGAATCTTATTGAATCTGCTGGCTCTCGCCGAAGACGCCCTTGAGCTTGTCCCACCACTCCAACGCGTCCTCGTCGTAGGCCTCGGCCTCTCGGTGTAGCATGGAAGAGAGGAGGGTCTGACAGAGGGAGCGAGCGAGGTAGGGAGGGAGGGAGGGGGGGTGAGTCAGTCAACAATTCACGACATGACGTTAGTAACGCTGCCCTCCCTCCCTCCCCCCTCCCTCCCTCCCTCCCTCCCTCCCTCCCTCCCTGCCTCCCTCCCGCCCTCACTTTCCCCTCTCCGGAGACGAAGCGGATGACATAGTTGTCGTGATCGCCTTTCTTGGCTTTGGACTGGATCATGTCCACGCGGGCGACCTGGGGAGTGAGGGAGGGAGGGAGGGAGGGAGGGAGGGCGGGCGTGAGGGAGGGAGGGAGGGAGGGAGGAAGGGAGGAAGGGAGGGAAAGGTGGTCGGGACACACTTCGCGGCTGCCTTCGATTAATGTAGAGAGGGAGGGGAAGACAGGCGGGTCGTGTTGGAGAAAAAGCAGTTATTGTTTATAGAAAATTCCCAATCCCTTCAAGAAAGAAGGAGGGAGGGAGGGAGGGAGGGAGGGTAGGTCTGTCTGTCTCTACCGACTCACTCGATCAAGGTTAAGATGAGCCTCGAAGGTCTTGTCGTCGGAGGCAAAAGTGGCCAGCTCACCCCTCTCTGGAATCTCCTTGCACGCCATGTTCTCGAAGGACCCGACCGCCTCCAATATACCACCGTCATTCATGCAGACGAAACTGAGGAGGGGTGGAAGGAACAGGGGGGGGAGGAAGAACGGTCAGCGCGGCAGAGGAAAACGAAGGAAAGGATGAGGAAATGGAACGGCATTCATTATGATAATATTATTAAGAAGAAGATAGACAACATCCTTTCCCAAGCCCAAAGCTTCTGTTACCACAACGTATGTGCCCTTCCATGCCTCCCTTCCTCACTCTTTCTCGCTCACCGAATGTTGCCCAGGAAGCTTGCGTCCTCCAAAAAGCGCTTCAACCTTTCTTTCCCTGCCAGGTCTGCTGCATTCCCCTCTCCACCTCCCGCCGCCAGACGGGAAACAAAGGGCGAAGAAGAGGACGACGAGGACGGACGGAAGGAGGGGAGGATGAAGGAGGAGGTGAGGAGGGGGAGAAGGAGGAGGAGGGGGATGAAATAGGGAGCGAGCGTCTTCATGACTGCCTTCTAGGTCGCCTGTTTTCCTCGTTTGCCTATGCATGGGAGTTAGGGAAGAGGTCAATGAGGGAGGGTCCTGGTGAGGACATCCACATCATAGGGCGCATGAAGCATACGTCGAGTAGCAACAGGCACAGATGGAGGAATAATAAGGCAAGCAGTTTATCATTGCCTCGTTTAAGCAAGACGTATTGTTGTGCCCTGCTTCTTGTCGTCGTCCTGGAAGATAGCTGCAAGCAGGGGTTGAGATGGGGAATGAAACGAGGACATATCTCGAAGCAGAACAATGCGACATGCCTCCCAAGTTGATGTGTGTGTGCCTCGCTGTCTTGGCTCTCTCCCATCACGATGATCGTACGGTCGACTCGGCCAGGGTAAATGTAAATGTTGACGTTGTGCGTGGGTTCCCGTCTATCAGACAAGCAAGGACTAGGCAGCAGCGTGGAATCTGTGCGCCGTAACTTTTCTGGAAGTAGATTTAAGAGGACTACTAGTAAGCAACGTCCTTCCCTCAAGTCATGCATGCTGTGTGGATACCATCACCAGACAACATCAGCCCATGTGCACCATCACCACCCTCCAGCCACACTCTCACCACTGCCCGTACAATCGCCCACACAGGAGGCAGCAGTATGGTGGCCGTTGTGTCGGATCGGATAAGAAGAAGAGCAGTTGTGGCACGGGCACCGGTTCTCCTCCTTCCGCTCCTCCTACCGCTCCTCCTGCTCCTCCTCCTACAACAGCCACAGCAAGTCAACGCCGGCGCCTACAACCCACGTAAGTCTCGAGGATGACATTGAAAGATCAAAGAGGAGGAGAGGGAGGGAAAAAGGGGTGCGGAGAGTGCGTGCGTGCATGGGAACCATACGGAGCCTCGATGACTACCAATTATGCACACAAACCCCGTGTGCCTCCCTGCTGAGCACATTGCCAGCTGATATCCCTCTCTCCCTCGCTACCCCCTCTTCCTGTGTGCTTGCTATCCTGGGCCTTGTGAGGGGCCTTGTGAGGGGCCTTGTGAGTATCTACATGATTTCCAAATCTTATCCAAGCATTCTCCCTCCCTCTACCTCCCTTTCTCCCTCCCTCCCTCCCTCCCTCCCTCCATCCATCCAGCCCTGGGCGAGGACGCACGGCTGGATCAGATTGAGGACTACCCGGATTGGTATGAGGTGCGTATTGACGGTAGGACGGGGAGGAAGGGAGGGAGGGGCAAGAAAAAGAAGTGAAGCTGAGGATGGAAGCGGCTCTTTTTCTTCCCATCAAGTCTCAATTGTAGCCCTCCCTCCCTCCCTCCCCCCCTCCCCCCCTTCCTCCCTATTTCTCCTCCCTCGTAGGTCGATCCCCTCACCCTCGGTGCCCGCGAATATATACTTGACATTCGTGCCGAGAAGGGTGTGCATGGCTTGCCTAAGACCATGAAGGTCACTCTCGAACCAAGCGGGTAGGTGCTGGCTTGTCCTCCCTCCCTCCCTCTCTCCCTCCCTCCCTCTCTCCCTCCCTCCTTCTCTCCCTCGCAGCCTTTACTCTCACCGCCTCATCTTTGTCTTGCATTCCTTTTTCATATCCGCAATTTTTCTTCCTCGCCCCATTCCCAACGCCTCACCTTCGTTCCCTCCCTCCCTCCCTCCCTCTTTACCTCCCACAGATTCATCCGCATCGTCTCCTCCTCCCCCCCGGCCAGTCCTCTCTTCATGGGCTTGTGGGAGCCCTACACCAGCCTCTATAAACGCACTACAACTGGCTTCGGAATGTTGTTCCGGTATAGAAGCCCACCCTCCCTCCCTCCCTCCCTCCCTCCCTCCTTTTCTTTCTATTCCCTTTAGTGTCCCCAGCAACCTTGTCAATTCCCTTAATTTGGCAATCATATCACCCACTTCTTCCTGAACCTCGCCCTCCATCCCTCCCTCCCTCTCTCTCTCTCCCCCTCCCTCCCTCCCTCCCTCCCTCCCTCCCCAGCCGTTGGAAGTCCGAATGCGCCCAGGACATGGAGTATCTTTTTTTCAAAATTCAAATGCGCCCTCCCGCCTTCCAGCCCGGCTGTATGAGCTTCAAGGTAAGCAAGCCCTCCCTCCCTCCCTCCCTCCCTCCCCCTCTCCCTCCCTTCCCCTCCAATCACTAACACATTTGTCGTGATCACATCATCGCTGACACACATCCCTCCTTCCGTCCCTCCCTCCAGACCGGAGAGATCTATGACGAGGCCGGTGCTCGCCTTGGCCGCTTCAAGACGAAACTTCCTCACAATAAGGCACTCATCGACTCCAATTTCAGGTGCGCCCCTCCCTCCCTCCCTCCCTCCCCCCCCTCCTTCCCTCCTCCCTACCTCGTTTCTGCCGCGTTTCAGGCATGCAAGGATGGGTTCTTGTCCAGGCGAGAGGGAGCATGGACTGATATTCCCTGCTTATGATTCATAATGATATGTCGCAGGGCGCACCGATCGTGGATCAAGCAGCGGCCCTGGTAGAGAAGGAAGCAAGGAAAGAGGGGAGGAAGAGTAGGGAAGAGCCCTTGGAGGGAGGCGAGGAGGAGAGTGTGTAGCGGGAGGGAGGGGATAGAGATGAATAGAGGAGGGAAGGAGAGCGAGGGATACACGCCGAAGCACGCACACGACGAGGAGCTTGGACCTGAGAATCCGACCGCTCTTCGCCTGAGGGAATGCTGGATCTCGGAGAGTATCAGCAGCAATACTTCACACCACCAACCATCGAGAAAGAACACAACAAAAGAGACTTATCAACCAACACGGATATTTTTTGCCGTTCTTCCTCGTATTATATGTGCATTTTATCGCCGTCAGCTGCCGGCCCTCTGCAGGACATGGTTCTCTCATCCTTCTTTATTCTCCTCCTTCAACGTTTGTACTTGATGAGCTTCTTTATACGCGCGATTGTCTTCTTGTCCTTCTCCTGTTTCGACGCGGGCGCCCCCCCCTTCCTCCCCCCCCCCCCCCCCCCCCCCCCCCCCCCCCCCCCCC
>Ga0160420_100266_pt1 | contig 27574 bp, 39 predicted proteins | sample CelAP2metagpilot_FD_108197 | JGI IMG/M metagenome (GOLD analysis project Ga0160420, IMG submission 108197) | Phycosphere-associated microbial communities from algal ponds in Kailua-Kona, Hawaii, USA - Cellana AP2-5-5 metagenome pilot | ecosystem: Engineered > Artificial ecosystem > Aquaculture >... | reverse complement strand
GGAAGAGCGGGGGGGTGAGGGGGTGGGAGGGGGGGAGGGGGGGAGGGAGGGAGGATTGCGAATAAAAATGTCCCTTTCCCCATACGAACAAATAGTTTTATCTAAAGGCCAATTGTAATTGATCGCACATCTCCTTCTCTCTCTCGACTTCTACCCACATATCTCTCACTCAATATCTCTTCCACTTTGTCCCCATCCCCCCTATCTGCCTCCCTCCTTCCCTCTCTCAGATAACGGACTTCGGTCTTTCGGCTTTGTATAGCGGTGGTAGCACCGGAGGAGCTGGAAGCAGGGAAGGAGGGCGAGAGGGGGCAGGAATGGAAGGAAATGGTGCTATTAGTATCTCTGTTAGTCGAGGAGGGGGAGGAGGAGGAGGAGGAGGAGGAGGGATGAGCTCTGCCTCCTTGTTGCACACTACATGTGGGTCACCAAATTACGTGGCACCCGAAGTACTGGCAGACAGGGGCTATGACGGGCGTATGGCCGACGTGTGGTCGTGTGGCGTGATTCTATTCGTCTTGATTACAGGATACCTCCCGTTTGAGGAGAAGAAGATAAGTGAGCTGTTTCTCAAGATCTCCTTGGGGGCCTATGTGTGTCCCGAGTGGGTGTCCGAGGAAGCGAGGGGATTGATTAGGAAAATACTCGTGCCGGACCCGAGGAAGAGGATTGGAATAAAGGATATTTGGAGGGATGAGTGGATGATGAAGGGGGGAGAGGGGGGTGGAGAGGGACAGACGGACGGACGGATGATGCTGGGGAGGAATGAGACGACGGATGGGAAGGAGGATAAGGAGGGAGAGGATGGGAAGTGGCTGCAGCATCAACAACACGACGAAAGGGAGGTGGAGGAGGATGATCTTGAAGGAGCACAAAGGGAGGGAGCAGTGACGGGAGTCATCAGCGCAGAGGGTGGAGGGGAAGGCCTCAATTGCCGGCCGGAGGGGAAGGGCGAGGGACCAGGGGACGAAGACGAGGCGGGGATGGGCGCTTCTCCCATTTCTGATGAGGAAGAAAGTTGCGAGGGTGGTTTCCAACGGCAACGGCAACCGCAACGGCATGATTCCACCATGTGTCGCCTTGAAGGACGAGAAGGGAAAAGAAAGGAAGGAAATGAGAAAGGAAGAGGAAGGGAGGAGGGAGCAGAGATCAACAGAGAAGGGGGAAGGACGGACTGTATGAAAGACATAGATAAAACATTAGAGCTAGAAGAGTGCAAAATTCCAGTGGAGAAGTAACATTCGATCAACCCAATACTTATATAGTCTGTGGATGGCGCGAGATCATCTGGGCAATTTTAGTCGTGGTGTGGTGTGAGCAAAAATAGGCAATGTGGTAAGCGAAGACAAATGCAAGAAAGCAAATAAAGAGAATTTTGTTTCTTTGCTTATTGAATGGTACTATCGCTTCACAAAGATTTCGAAATACGAGTGAATAATTGGACACTTCCAAAAACAACATGAGTTCTACTAGAGCAGCTTGTTTACCTTTAAGGCGATGAACAGGGGACTCGGACCGTTACTGAATCTCCGAAAAGCAAGCAAGTCAAAGTCAAAATTTTGCGTGTGGGTGAATTGTCCTGTGTGCGTATTACGCCCACGCTCATGCGCTTTTCCTATGACCTTCAAGCCTCAAAAGCACCACCGACATAATCCCCTTCCACAACACCAAACAATATACATGCATTGGTAGCTGGCGTCCTCTGCTGGCCGCAAACTCATCCGAGATTGAGCCGTCCAAGGCCCAGCATCAGCAGCCCAAGGACGAAACACCCTCGTCGTCCTCTTCCTCGTCGCCTTCAAGCTCACCTTTTATGCTTCCTCCCACTCGGCACCTACCCACGCACCCTCCTCCTCCTCATCCGAAAGACCTACGAGCAGCAACACAAGTATCGTATCAGCACCACTTCTACCCAGCACCATTTCCACCCGGCCAATTGCAGCTTCAGAGCTCCAACCGGAAGTGTTCCGTCAAAGAGCAGAGATCAGAGAGCTTCGAGCCATCGTGGGGCCTCTGCAATGCAAGATGACGCAGCTGATGTTTTGCTTTAATACGACTATCAGGACACTGCCGGCCTTCCTCCGTCCTTCCCTCACTCATTTGGCTCCTCCCTTCTCCCTGCTGCCCCCTTCTCTTGTGTGGCAAAGGCTAAGCTAGGCTTGAGCAAAATCAGGACGGAACGGGGACGAGGAGGAGGACGCGGAAGGGTGGAAGGGAAAAAGGAAGGAGGGTTAGGGTTGCATAATACAGAGATGTCGCCTCTCGAAGCAGACAAGCTGGCCGAAGCCCTTCAAACCTTCAGTATCATCCCTCCCTGGGGCCCTTCTTCCTCCTCGACCTCACTATTTCCTGCTCCCTCTGCTGCTACGACCACTGCTGCTACTGCCACAGACGAAAAGGGCAGCAGTAGCAGCAGCAATAAGGTAACAGAAATAGCAGCAGTGGTACAAACTACAAATGTGTGCGCGACGACAAAATAGTGAAAAATAGCCGCAGCAGCAGCAGCAATAACAACCATAACAACAGGAAGCGCTACGGGGACCAGCTTGACGGAGTGATAGGTAGAAGTGACGGAGGAAGAGGAGGGGGAGGGGAGGGGAGGGGAGTAGGCAGGAAGGAGGAATAATAATAAAGGGGGAAGAAGGAGACAGGAGAAAGCGGAAATTCAATGCAAATGATTTTGATATGAATAAGAGGAATATGTGGACCAAAAAGGGAGCAAGGGAGGGAGGGAGAGAGCGGGCGAGTGTAAATGTGTGCATGCTATCAAGACCAAGTAAGCGAGAGGGACAGACAGATAGACACAGAGACAAAGAGAAGAGACAAAGGTCTAACGAGAGACAGAGACAGAGAGAGGTCTTTGCATGTAAAACGTGAAAGCGATTACACAAGAGAAATTTATGAACGAGGGGAGAAATAGGGTACGAAGATCGAGCGAGAGAAGGTGGAAGAAAGAGAAGCCATTTCTTTGTTCAGGAGGGAGGAAAGGACATCAGGCATGACGAGCCCAAATAACTCAGCTCGACTTCACTTGTATATCAGAGGTTCTTGAGGCTAAATTGGAGGCACCACAGCAGCATCAGGAAATAAAACCAGAGAAAGTGCATGAGGTGGAGTAGAGTCGCTAGCAGGCAGGCTAGATACCCTAAAATGGTTTGATTAAGAAGGAACGACCGAAGTAAGGCACGCAATATAGATACACACGACAACCAGCACGAAAGAGACAGTAAATTCTCTTCACTAGAGCCAGGAGAAGCCAGTCGTGGTACACCTACCATCTATACATATCCAAACGCACGAGTGTCGGGCTCGTGCCTTTCTTTCACAGGACCCGAAATATTGGGTCACGACTCTGAGGTCAAAAGTAGTTGTACGATAAGCAACGCAAAAATTCAGGTGTTGCCTATTGTCTACATCAACGAATGCAGTGCGTGTTGGTGGTGTTGTGGTGTGATATGTTCGTTGTTCTCTCCTCCTCTTGAGTCAAATTCGTTCCTCTCCTCTTTTTTTTGTTGGTGTTTGCCTGCCTTTCTCCCGTCCTCCTCGCGTGTATATATGTCCTTTCGTGTGTACATTGTCGCTTTCCACTAGTCCTCTCTTTCGCACTTCGAAAAACGACACAATAGCAGAAACGCATCTCTTCCTACGCATACATGCGCCCGCCAACCACAACTACGTGTCTTCGCTTCCCTCTTCCCCGCTTTGCGAGCGTCCTCTTCTTCCACCTCTTGAATAAAACTGCTCACTTTCGCCTTAATGTGTAAAACATACGCAAAACTCTTTCTTTACATCAGGAAAAACAACCACTCTATCCCGTCTTTTTTTTTCCCCTTCTCTCCCGCCCCACACCCCACACCCCACGTCTCCTGATATTTACACTGCTCTTCCGCCCCTTCCTCCCTCCCTCCGTCCTAGACACTTAGACACTTACAAAGAAATCTCTGTCCCGTCATAATTGAAAAAGTGGCCCGAGTCCTGCTTCCCACAACGCAAAATCACATTCGACAGAGACTGCTGCACGCCCTCCTCCGCCGTCATGGGGGCCTTCCGTCCGCCCGCCTCCCCCATTTGCGTCTTGACGTGCCCCGGGTGCACCAGGAGGAAAGTCACGTCCTTGGCGGCGGGGTCGCAGGACCAGACACGGAAGACTGGAGGAAAGATAGCGCGGACGGGAGGGTGAGGTGGGGTTCAGAATGTCTGAAGAAAGTGGCTCATGCAGCGAGAAAGAATGTCCTTCGTTCTAAGGCAATTGGCATGTGAATAACTTGAACGGTAGAAAGCAAATCGGATGAATCAAGAACATTAAAAAAATGAACAAGCGCCGTTCCACCTCTCTTCTTCACGGCCTCAAAACGCAAAATCTTCTTCCTAACCCCCAGCATGTCACCGAGAAGACAAATAAAAACAAAGAATTAAAATTACACAGAAATTATTCAACCACCCGATTCCTCCCTTCTCTCCATCCCCTCATCACTCACGCATATTCTCCGCCGCTTTAGTGATGCGATATCCAGCCGAGATATAAGGCTTATCCGCGGTTGCCTCCTCCAATGATGCCATATTGGTCGTCACGCCAATCACTTTCTTTTCGTGCGACTCCAACACCAAAGGCAGCATATGCTTAATAACGCTAGCAGTGCCGCATACGTTAACTTCAAACATATCCATCAGCTCTTTATGCTCTAGTTGGCTGGCATTGACGTTCGGGTGCTCCTTTTCAGCCACACCGGCGTTGAGAATCAGCAGGCTGTGGAAGGGGAGGGAGGAAGAAAGGGAGAGAGGGAGGAAGAGATGTGAGCGAACGGAATTATGTTGGTCCACAAAATGGGTAGGGCAGTGACGTAAGTCATTTTTTCCCCCGTGACTTGCCTCCCTCCTCCTCATTCCTCCCCAAATACTTACTCGAGTCGGTAGTTGCGGGTGCGCAGGGCCTCGGTCAAGTTCTTGATCTCATCCACCTTAGTCTGGTCCAGCTGCTGCACAAACACTTTATTTTGGCTCTCCCTGGCAAGATCATTTAACTCCGTAGCATTAACAGCGTCCTTGGCCGTGCCCACCACGAGGTAGCCTTGGTTGGAGAGCTGCTTGCAGTATTCCAGGCCCAGGCCATGGTCCGCGCCGGTGACGAGGGCAATGCGAGTGTCTGGCTGCATGGTGACGGTGGAGGATGCCATGGTTATTTTGTGTACTATCTGAGTCGGCTGTGGCCAAGGGAAGGGAAAGGTGAAGGTTGGAAGATATGAATGGTTGATTGGCTTGAGCACAATACGTGCCAACCTCGACTTAAGAAGTGGAAAGGCAAGGGGCAAGAGAAGGGCATGCACCCTTATCAAGCAGCACCTTAAAACAGAACATGTGCCTCAAGCAATCACGCCATAAATGTGCCACGGGAACCTTCTTCGGAGCGGAGAAGAAAATGCATGTGTACAGCACGATGCCCGCCACGTTCCTGGAAGCCATATGAAGGCCGGGGGGACTATTTCGAAATCGTCATCAAACGGCAGAAGGTGCTCCCCGTCAGACGGCATGTTTGCGGTCCATTGTGCGACCACCTCACTTGCCCGGGTCACATGCCCACCCATTTCATGGGGGCCCGAGTGTCGCAACCTTCACTCTAGATTTAAAGTCCTAACAGGCACTCCTCCCCATATTCATTTTTAGGCAGGCAGGCACTTTCTGTGGCCGGCGGTCGTTTATCCGGCGATTGTCATCACGTCAATTGCACCAGAGGCAAGACCATCACTGCATCCACCTGCATACAGCAATTCATTATTATGCACCGCGCTGCCATCGCCCTGTTCTTGCATTTGGTACTGCTGGCGGGGCCTGCCCTGTCGTTCTCCACCTCCCTTTCCCTACCTACAGCTGGGCGCCATGCCCCTCCCCCTCCCTCGACTGTGACCACGCGGATGGCAGCCTCCACAAATGTCGTCCCTCCCCCTCCCCCTGCGGAAGCCGCGCAATTCGCCCAAAATATTATGTCCACTTATGGGCGTTATCCCATCACAATGGTTAAAGGGCAAGGGGTCAAGCTGTGGGACTCGACGGGGAAAGAGTACCTTGATTTCGTCGCGGGCATCTCTACGTGCTGCTTGGGTCATGCAGACGCCCGGCTCATCGACGCTGTCACCGCACAACTAGGAAGATTACACCATGTCTCCAACCTCTACTACACTGCCGAGCAAGGCAAGCTGGGAGAGTGGCTCGTCCAGAATTCCGTGGCGGACAAAGCTTTTTTTTGCAATTCCGGGGCGGAGGCAAACGAGGCTGCGATCAAACTTGCGCGCAAACATGCTCATGAGAAGCTCGGGTTGGATTTCCCAGTTATTATCACAGCCAAGGCGTCGTTTCATGGACGAACGCTGGCGGCTATTACGGCGACGGGCCAGCCTAAGTACCAGAAGGGGTTCGAGCCTTTGGTGCCCGGTTTCGAGTACGTGGAATACAACGATGCCAAAGCGCTCAAGAAGATGGTTAGGCGCATTAACGCCTTAGGGCGACTCCGTGGATTGGTACCGGGGAAAGGACGGAAGGGTGTCGCGGCCATAATGATGGAAGCGCTGCAGGGCGAAGGGGGCATCCGGCCGGGCACAAAAGAGTTCTTCAAGGTCGCGCGCGAGCTCTGCGACGAGACAGGTGCGTTGCTTATGATCGATGAAGTCCAAACTGGAGTCGGCCGCACGGGGAAATTGTGGGGGTACGAGAACCTGGGAGGGATTGAGCCGGACGTTTTCACGTCCGCCAAGGCCTTGGGTGCGGGGGTCCCCATCGGCGCGATGATGTGCAAGGAACGCGCCAATGTCTTCAAGCCCGGCGACCATGCTTCCACCTTTGGTGGGAACCCTCTTGCCTGTGCAGCGGGATTGGCGGTGGCCAAGGCCATTGAGAAAGACGGGTTGGTCACCAATGCTGCCACCCGCGGCGAGCAAATCCGCGGTTTGTTGGAGAAGTTGCAAGAAAAGTATCCCACGCTTATTCAGGAGGTCCGGGGCTGGGGCTTGATTAACGGCGTCGAGCTGACGGCTTCCTCGGGCTTGCAAGCGGCCAAGGTGGTGCAGGCGTGCATCGATGACGGCCTGTTGCTGGTGGCGGCCGGCACAACTGTGGTGAGGTTTGTCCCTCCCTTGATTGTGACGGAGGCGGAGGTGGAGGAGGCTGTGCGGAGGTTTGGAGCGGCTTTGGAAAAGGTCTCCAAGGCGTAAAGGGTCATGTCACCAAAACATTTCTTGTATGTGTTAGAGGGGGGGTGGAAAAACAGAACGGGAAACGGGACAATGCCTTCTCTATAAAAGATATCACTGGCAATTGAAAGAAAGAAGCAAAGAGGAACACACGAGCGTTAGAAAAATTCCAGAATGCGGACAGTAAAATCAGACTGCCGCAGGCATATAAAAAATAGCTATCATAAAATATGAATCTTTTTTCTTTCTTTTTCCTTTTGTTTCATCACATTATCACCTACCATAATAAAACCTACTTACATATGTTTTTTTGGGTCTCCTCTCATGTCGATGCACAATTATTCAAAAATCGGGGGGTCACTTTTTAACATCTATAGGTAGCTTTCGACCAAAAACTACTCATCAATCACTACCTACTACAAAACTGGGGTTACAGCACCTCACGTCTGTTTCCTTGGATTAATTCCCATCAAAAGAGCAAACGGAGGCCTGCAACATCAAAATGATGACCTAGTTTAAAATCAATTTTTACTGTATGTAACCCACATAGACATACACGTATAGACGCGTGCAAGCATCAATAAGCATGCAAGACGCAAGCTGTCAAAAATGTTCTCACTACCCGCCACTACTCCACCCCTCCCTCTGATGGGACCTAGTACTAGTAATGAGGCTTCCAAAAATCCAACTGAAACCTTTCTGATAGCGTCCTCATCCTCCCCAAAGCCAAATACACACCCAGCGCTAACGCCCCACCCCCAAGAGCAGCGCTACTCACCCAGCCCCCCCTCCCTCCCTCCCTCCCTCCGAGCCCTTCAACGACGAGAGGAAGGAAAGGAGGAAGAAAGGGGGTGGCTGAGAGCAGAAGAAAGAAGAAATAGAGCATGGGGAAGCACTGGCAGAGGAAAAATGTTGCCCATATTGAGATCCATATCAAGGATGCGAGCCGTGTCCTGCTGCTGCTGCTGCTCCGGGGGGAAGGATTCTGAGAGGGAGGAAGGTGGTTGATGCTGCTGTTCTTGCTGCTTCTATTGGTAATGATGTGGTGATGCTGGTGAGCGGAGGAAGAGAAATAGCGAGGAGGAGACAACTGATACATCTCCGGTTCCTCCTGCTCATCCTCCCCCTCCTCCTGCCGCAAGCGCTCTTCTTCCTCCTCCTCTATCGTCTTCTTCTTCTTCTTCTTCTCTTTCTTCGTTCTCTTCTCCAGCCACTCCTGCTGCTCCTCCTCCTTCTCATTCCGCCCCTTTGCTAACTCCGGTAGCTGGAGGGACGAATGATGCTGCCGGCGGAGGAAGGAGGCGATGTCGGAGGGAGGGGGCGTGAGGTGCTGCGCGAGGACGAGGAGGTCTCGAAGGAGGACGAGGCCGTTATGGAGTTCCCCGAGTATGGCCAAGAGGAGGAGGCGTTGCAGGTGGATGGTGTTGGGGGAGGGGAAGAAGGAAAGCAGGGAATCCGTTGTTGGCCACCACGAGGGGGAGGGAGGAGAGGAGGAGGGGGAGGGGGAGGGGGATTCGGTGGTGTGGAGGAGGGTGGCAGTGTAGAAGAGGAGGAGGAGGGTCTGCCAAGCTAGGGAGATTGGGTGTCGTCGTTGAAGCCTTTGCTTGATTTGGGTCAAGAGGTTGAAGGCATAGTACCCGGAGGAGACGAGGAGCTGGACGGTGAGCAGGGGGGGAAGCCCTCCCTCCCTCCCGACGTCGTCCTCCTCGGCGAAATCGGAGGCACTGAAGGTCCGATGCTGCTGTCTGTCTGGGCAGGAGGAGAAGGAGGAAGAGGGAGAGGAAGAAGAGGAGGAGGAGGAGGGGGAGAAGAACCCTAGGGAGAGGAGGAGGGCGACCAGGGTGGCCGCGAGGGCGTGGACGAGGCCCACCACCCCAAGGGACCAGACGGCCTTCTCTTTCTCTTCCAAGAAGGAAGAAGGGGGGGAAGAAGAGGGCTCTCCTGTGCTGACCGAGGAGGAGGACGAAGACGAGGAGAACGAGCCGAGGGAGGAGGGGACGACCGTGAGTCGATAAACGGCATAGAAGAAGAGAGCGGAGCTCAAGGTGACGAGGGAGTAGCCGGGCTGCCTGACAAGCACAAGAGAGAGAATAACCGCCCAAAGGAGGAGGAGCAGGAGGGCAGGCCTGTCCGTCCCTACCGGCCCTGCCTCCCTCCCTCCCTCCTTCCCCGTGTCCGCCCGGCGGAGCCCGATCGTCTCTTGGCGCCTTAGCCCGCGGTTGCATTCGGCACAGAGCATCATCCGCGTGGTGGGCGTGTGTGGCCCTCCCTCCTTCCCTCCCTCCCGCCCGCCCTCCATTTCTACGGCACCTGTGGCTGCTCCTGTGGCTGCTTCTGCGGCTGCTGCAGCTCCTCCAACCCTCCCTTCCTGTCGGCCTCCAGGTGCTGCCGGGCCAGGGACAAGCCCCTCCCCCCTCCCTCCCTCCCTCCCTCCCTGGTGATAGCACTCGCAAGTGGAATGCTTCCTTGCCAAAGCCCAAGAGCCCCTCCTTTTCATGGAGGGGCGCGAGGATAAGGAAGGGAGGGAGGACGTACTGTTGCTTCTGCTATTGCTACTGCTGCTGCTGCGGCTGCTGCTGCTGCTGCTCGACACTTCAGCAGTTGCACTGGTAGAGGGATGGCGCAACCTGAAGGGGAGGGGAGGAGGGAGGGAGGAAGGGAGGGAGGAAGAAGGGGAGGAGGAGGAGGAACGAGGGGTCCGGGACAGGGGCGCCCGGCGACGGGGGGAGGAGGAGGAGGAGGGAGGGCGGGCGGGCGGGGTGCGTGGAGCTTGGGCTGAGAGGGCATCCCAGGTGAAATCATGGGCAAGGGGGGAGGAAGGAAAGAAGCAGCGGACGGGGGAGCGGGGGTGGGAAGGAGAGCAAGGTGTCCCATTACCCTCCGGCGACGAGGGAACTGTAACCGATGGCGACCCGATCCCCTCCCTCCCTCCCTCCCTCCCCCTCCTGCTCCCTGGTGTCCTTATCCCAAATCCTAGCACCCCCCTTCCCTCCTTCCATTCCTCCCCCTCCCCCTCCCCCACACTCTCCCCTTCGCCCCCCTCATCTTCCTCTACACTCTCCTCACATTCCCTGAGCCTCCGGTACAAGGCGCGGAAGAAGTTCAGTTGGAACGTTCGGCTGTGCGGGCAGCCCACCAGCCCCATGTGGTCCACGGCCAGCTCCGTCACGTACCACTGCCCAGAGGTGAGGGGGAGGGAGGGAGGGAGGGAGGAATCTTGATTGGCATGGATGATGGAGGAGGAGGAGGAGGAGGAGGAGGAGGAGGAGGGCAAGGTGGGAGAGAGGAAGCAGTGCGGCTGCTCCACGGGGACTCGGGGAAAGGCCTGGGAGAATACGGAGACTATCCCGTCGCTTTGGCCGTCGGCAGTCCAGAAGGAGGCACGTAGGGAGGGCGGGGGGGAAGAAGAGACGCTGCTTCCTATACTGCTGCAGGTGGTGGTGGTGATGGTGGTGGCGGCGGTAGAGGCGGAGGAGGAGGAGGAGGAGGAGGAAGAGGAGGAGGAGGAGGGCTTGTCGCCTCTTCCCAAGGGATTTTGGACCCCATCAAAAATGCCGTGGGCTCTGAGGGGAAAGTGAAGGGAGGGAAGGAGAAAGGAAGAGAGGGAGGAAGGGAGGGAGAAAGGGAGGCAGGTTGAGCCTCCGGATGAAAATATCGATAGAGGTTGAGAGAGGGGGAGGGAAAGAGGGAGGGAGGGAGGGAAGGAGGGAGGGAGAGAGAGAGGGAGGAATTGCCTTACCTGTAATTTACCGACTGGACGTGCCAGCCCATAAGAGTGTAAGCCAACTGTTTTACCATCCTGGTCATACCCCACCCCCTTCCCTCCTCCTCCTCCTCCTCCTCCTCCTCTCCCTGACCCTCTCTCCTTTCTTTCCCCCCCTTCCTCCTCGAAGAGCGATGCCGTGCCCGCGTGCCGACGAAGGAGAAGTAGAATGTGCCGGGGTAGGTGGTAGTGATCTCGTTGTAGTTCATGGCCGCGTGCACCGTCATGTCGTAGGCGGCGTTGTCCGCCGTGGTGCAGATGTTGGACAACCCTGTGTAAATTCATTTGCGAAGTTTTTTGTTAATATAGAAGTGTACTTGAATTTCTTATGGCTTTATCTGTCATTTAAATGTGTAAATTGATGTTTCCTTCATGCATTTATTCCACGTTATTATTTTATTTATTTTATTTTTAAGGATATACTTAATTTATTTATCAATTCATTCAATAATTGGGATTTTGGGGAGGTCTTTGGGGGGAATTTTAGTGTCTTCGGATTTGGTTATTATTACAATTCTGGGGGGGGATGAAAGGAAATGGTGCCGTGGGTAGTTATGTCAAATCCACCGTGGAATCCAAACCCATAGAATAGCACACGGGGATAAACATATCACATCCTCCATGGAACGCAACCCCCTTCAAAGAGAGCACGCACCTAGAACCGCAGCGCCGACGCGGCCCAAGCCCCTCCACAGGCCCTTACGCCAGCTCAGTCGCCAGCACCCGAGCTTAAAGTCCAGTCCCCACGCCCTCACTGCTTTCATGTCCATAAACTCCAGCACGTGCGCCATCACGCCCAGCATGTACCCGGGGCTGCCCCAGTGCACCACGGGGGGATGCGCGGGGTCGGCGCCGAGGCCGTAGACCAAATGCGTGCCGTTGTGCGGCGTGTTGATGGTCGTCACGGACCGGACCCACTCCGGGCTCGTGTCCTCATACCCAAGGAAGGCCTTCTTCTCCAAGTAGTGCAGCAGGAGCCGGACAGTCATGCCCCCGAAGCTGTGACCGACCAGGTGCACCGGGTGCTCGGCAGACCACTCAGGGAATAACCCTTCCCTCCCTCCCTCCCCCTCCTCCTCATCCTCCTCCGTCGCGGCATGCCCGAACTTGTGGGAGTGCCCCCGCCCGTAGTTCGTCCTTCCGCCCTTCAATTCATAAAATATCTGGCAGACCCGGTCGTGCAGGCTGGCGATGGGCCCCGGGTGGACGCAAATGATGTTGTAGCGGGAGGGAGGGAAGGCGAAGGGGTCGAGGGCAGCCCCCCAGTAGGCGAGATGAAAGTCGTGGTGGGGGGGGAGAAGAAAGCCACCCACGAGGACAATGGTGATTTTTGGGGAGGAGCGTGAGGGCGAGGCGGAGGACGAAGGAGGGGACGGGAGGGGGGCATGGTGCTTGGGGTGATGCACGCGGACGGGGGTAGAGGGTGAAGGGAGACTGCTGTCGCTGCTGGTGGTACCGTTGCTCCTCCCAGACCTCCTACCCTCCCACTCCACCCCCAGGGATGTCAGTCTGTCCTCAATTACCTCCTTCTTCCCCTCCTCGTTGTTGGTGCCATTGTTACTACTGTTGGTAGTGGTATCACTGCTGCTGCTACTACTGCTCCCGGTGGTGCTGTCGTCATTGCTCCGATTAAATCCCTCTTCAAACCACCTTCGCCGCGGCTTCTGCACTTTTTCTCGCTCCCCTTCTCCTCTTGCTGGTGTTGCTGCTGTTGTCGTTGCTGTCGCTGCTGCTGCTGCTGCTGCTCTCATTCCTCCTCCCGCTTCTTTTCGCAAGGAAACCATTTCCTCCTCCGCTGCTTTTTTTGGGCATATTACCGATGGAGTCAACGAAGGAGACGGTGAAGAAGAAGACGAAGGAGAAGATGAGGTAGAAAAAGAGGAGGAGGAGGGGGAGGGGGGCACCACCAGGGCGACAGATGAGTCCTTGTCCGAGGCAGGGAACGAGGACGAGGAGGACGAGGAAGCGGTCGATGAGGAGGATGAAAGTATACCGGCCAGCTGCGGCAAGGCTTGCTTGGCGATTCTTGATTCCTGGCCCTGCTCTGGATTTTGCTGCTCTCGCTGCTGTGGGTCATGGCTTGACGACGACGAGGAGGAGAAAGGGAGGGAGGGAATCAGGTCCGCCTCCAGTACAGCTTGCTTGTCTCTTATCGAAGAGTCGATGCTATCACTGCCATGCTGTCCCTCCCGCTCTTGATCCTGCCGTGCATCGTAGTTGGGGGAAGAGAGATATCTGGGCCTCGTCGTCGTCGTGTTAGTCGTTGCTTCTGCCACTGCATCTGCCGCAAAGGGCAGGTCAGGTGGATGCACCACCATGGCCACAGGCTGTATGTCCCCCCTCCAAAGAAAGAGAGTCTGTGTATGTGTGGATGTGTGGGTTAGAAATTTGCATGAAAGGAGGCCTGATGCTCCAGCAAACGGCAAGCAATGCGTGGTGTGGTGGAGAGGAGGCGAGCGTGGAGCTAGGAAGGAAGCTTTGTGACGCATGCGGGAGAGCGAATCGACGGATACTACGGGGGTATCTCCGCTGGAAAAAGGAAAGCGACGACGATGGCGATGAGAAAATAATTTCGTATCCATGTCTCTCCGCAATTATGACTGTGCATCTTCACCTTGCAGCGTGTGAGGAAGGGAAATGCGTATACGTGTATGGGGGGAAAGAAAATGGCGTGGCGTGCGTCAACTTCAACCCCGTTGGGATGGACTAGCAGTCGGCGACAAGGCGACACAGCAGCACCAAGCACAGATAAAATAATGAAGGAACAAAGGAACGTTAGATAAGATGTGAATAGATGCTTCGATATACGTCTCTTTCACGCCCTTGTACCTCGTTACTCCGAAAGAGGGCCAAGCAGCGAACGGAGGAGTGGATAAATGTGAAAGCGTGGGTTGGCTTGTCCTGCGCACAACTCCATTTGCCAATAATGCATGGCTGAGTTCGGTATGCCATGATGCCACGCAGAAAGGATGTTGTGAGTGAGTCGGTCCCGTCTGTCCCGTGGGACCTGCCAAAACGTTATACTTACGACCAGTACACGAATGACACCGGTACAAGTATGTGTTCCGCCTGCCCCTACGACGGACTACAGCTTATAGGGAGAGGAGGAAGGCTTTTCTTCATTTCTATGGCTGCCAGATCCAATTAAAAACGCACACAAATTGACATCGAGGCAGAGAAGAAACGCAGGGACAGAGGAAAAAGGACGGAATGAGAGGAGGCAAAGTCTCAATATGAATGGAGTTAGATACAGATAAGGATACAATACATTCAATATAACGAAGGGATGAAAAACAGTAAAGTAGTTCGACAAAACTCATATCACTACTTGCTTTCTCTGGTCTTCTTGTCATCGGTTTCTTTTCATTCACTTTTACCTTGCCGCCTTCCTCTGTTTGAAGTCCAGTCCTTTCGTGATTACCCCATTCTCCTTTTCCTCCTCCTACTCCTCCAACTTCTCCTTCTTCTTCTTCTTCTCCTCATCCACTCTTCCCTTCATCATCCCTTTCTCACGCACACAGGTACGCTCATACTCCTTTTCTCTCACCCCTCCTTCCTCCCTCCTGCTCTCCCCAGCACGTCCTGCACCAGTGCCTCCGACAGCCTCCCCTCCTTCATCAGCGCCCGCATGTGCACTATAGGCATCGCCCCCACCTCTCCCAGGCTCTTTCCACTCCTCAACTGCACTTCGCGCTTCGGTGGCAGGTAGGGAAGGAGGGACGCAGGAATCTCGCGGCTACCGCTGCCGCTGCTCTCGGGGCAGCGTTCGAGCACGTCGACTAGGGCGTCGAGGGAGTTCATCTTCATGTAAGGGCAGGTGGCGCAGCCCCCTGCTGTGCTACAGCCTTCCCCTCCCTTCACACCCGGCACCACGCCCAGTCCTCCCTCCTTCCCTCCCTCCCCTGTCTGCGAAATGGCCTCGGCCGCCACGGGGAAGATGATCTCCACTTCCACCCCTCCCTCCCTCCCGCCCTCGCCCTCCTTCAAGAGCTTTTCGACGCCACGCACAATGGACGTGACCATCCCCGCCTCGGTCCCCAAGACGAACTGCAGGCGCTTCCTTCCCCCCTCCCTCCCTCCCTTCCTCACCGCCTCCTTGGTCTTGTCCAGGATGAAGGAGAGGATATTGCTGGTGCTCCCTACCACGCCCCTGCCCTCTCCCGCGGCCTCCATGGCAAGTGCGAACATCTCCCCGGGCACCTCCAGATGGGCCGTGTGGTAGGCCTGCGGGTAGCCCGTGCGCACCCGCTCCGTCACCTCGGCCCCAAAGAGGTGGTGCACCACGCAGTTCCCTTGCTGGGAAGGGGGGTTGGTGGGAGAGAAGAAGGAGGGAGGTGGGGAGGGGGGAGGAGAGGGGGAGGGAGGATGGGCACGGGCACGTACCTTGAAGTAGTGGAAGCGCGGCAGGAGGTCTTTGATGGTGTCGGGGGTGTGTGCCGGGTGCAGCTTGCGGACCATCTCGAGGGAGGACGGGAGGGAGGGCGGGAGGGCAGCGAGCCTCTGAAGGAGGGCCTCGAGGTTGGCGCCCATGTAGGTGTCGGGGCCGTAGTAGACGTGGAGATTGGGGATCTGGGCGTAGGCGGAGAGGAGGGTGGCGAGGACGTTGCTGCTGGTGCAGGTGATGGTGGGCAGAATCTCGTGGGACAGGGCCTTGGTCACGAGGGAGGTATTGATGTACACCACGTGCAGGGACGGGGCGGGAGGGAGGGAGGGAGGGAGAGAGGGCGGGCCTCTCGAGGCCTTTTCAAGGAAGGCGCTGTAGGCTTGCCGCTCGGCCGCCTCGGCCAGGGAGCAGCCGATCTTGTGCTCCGACAGGCGGTAGACGGGGATGGGGGGGGCTGTCCTCCCTCCCTCCTTCCCACCATCCTGCTGGTTCATAACGTTGGAGTCCAGAGTGGCCCGCACACTCTCAGACATGAAGTCCACACCCATGCAGATGATGGCGTCGATCTCCCCCGTGGCGGCCTTGGGGGGGGGGAAGAGGGAGGAAGGAAAAGAGGAATAGAGGGACGGCATGGTAAGACAACAGAGAAAGGGAAGAGGGGGGAAGGGGAGAAGGGAGGAGGGAAGGCCTTACCATCTTGGCGGCAGCTTCCCCCATGGCGAGGGAGTCGGCGACAAAGACGTGGGGCCAGGACAAGGAGGCCAGCGTGCCTTGCAGCTCGGGATCCATGTAGTAGTGCGCCACCAGGCCCACGCGCTTCTTCCGTAAGAGCAGGTCCAGCTCCTTGACGAGGTCCTGGGGGGTCGAGGCCGTCAAGGGACAGAGGTGAGTTGTGATCACCATCACTTTCATGTGTTTTTTGGTGAATAAATGAAAGTGTATCACGTCGTCTTCGCCACAAAGGGAGTCAGACGTAGGGACACGATGGAAGGAAGGGGGGAGCGAAAAAGCCTCTCGTACCTTATCGGGGTTTAAATACGTGGCCTGGGTCTCGGCAAACGAGCCACTGGGTTTGGCAAGTGTGCGACAAGAAGCGGCGGGGGGGGAAAGAGAGAGAGAGAGAGAGAGAGAGAGAGAGAGAGAGAGAGAGAGACAGAGACAGAGAGAGGAATCAGGTCGAGGTGAGCACATCACTTTCGTCTTCAAGTCGTTCTATGTAATCTCTCTATCCCTCCTTCCCTCCTTATTTATACCTGGCCGTGATCTCCGTGGCGGAAATGACGAGCGAAGGGAAGGGGTTGGCTATGTGGGGTGAGGCCGGAGCTGAGGAGAAGGAGCTCCCCTGCCATCGTAGGGGCCCGCGTGGCGGCATGGTCAGACATCCGCCTCTTCTACTGCTATTGCTCTTGCTGCTGCTGCTCGTCATCATTCCTCTTTCTCTTATCCCAAGTCCTAGCAAGATTTGCCTCTCTAGACCAATACTACTGCTGCTGCTACTGCTGCTGCTGCTGCTGCTGCTCCCTATCCGCCCACCCAACCTCCTCCAAGCCAACGCCATGGTAACGGGTTCAGAATGTATGGTCCACGCCTCGTGTTCCTGTAGTTTGAGTTTGTGGTGGAGAGATAGAGAGGTAGAGTCAGTTCGTCGTGGCTTGGTCTGGCCGTCACATCGAGCCACTGCTACCTCTGCCACGGCATGCTCATACTTGCTTGCCTTGATGCTGCTGCTTGTGAGTCCAAGCCCCATACGCATCACAAACTCAAGTGGCCGCGGCCGCATATGGTGAGCGACAACACACAACTGACCTTGTGAACGTCGAATTGTCTAATCAGCAATAAAAACCACAGCAAATTTTCGATTGGATAATACCATCCAGGCACCTATCGTTATAGGTTGTGAGGCCTTGCGAACCCGTGGGCGAGGGGGGTGGCATGGCGTGCGCGTCGCTCGTGTGTTGTACGCCCTTTGGGGGCTGTTGGGGGCTTTTTGATTGCTAATTGGCATGCCTACTCAGTATCTACGAGCGGCGCCGGCCATATTTCGCGCTGTATGGTCAAGCCCTGGCTGTCACTCTTGGAACGCGAGTATTGACATTACAGATGTCCTTGCTCTCAAGTTGGATCATCTGTTGCTTTGGATAAGGCACATTTTACCCAGTCTTTTCAGCTTCTCATACCCATCCCGCCATACAAACCACCACTACCACCACAGAGGGTTCTTGCTGGTGCCGCCTTGTTGCTTGTGCCGTCTTCCCTGTCGTTGTTGTTGCCAACGAGGTAAACGCTCGAGGGCGACGCGAGGACTGCAACCGACACCCTACAGCACCCGGAGCCAAGCAGCCATGATGATGCGTCGTCTTGTCACTGCCACCGGCCGAATCAGAACCAGTAGAGCGGGACGAATTGCAGTCACGCGCCGTACCCTGTCCGTTCAGCCTTTGGAAGAGGAGTCTACGCCTGTTACAGTCCACCACTCCTCTGCCATTGCTGCTCCTGCGGCTGCTCCTATCCCTACCTCTGCCTTCCAAAGCGAGACCCGCGTTATGGGCAACACTCGAGCAGTCCTTCGCAATGTACGTTTGAATAGACAGGCGAGGTTCTCATCTCATATATTCTTTCTCATAGATTTACAATCGCTTCTTTTCCCCCTTCCTCCACTCCCTCCCTTAATATCAGGACTGGACTCGCGCGGAGATCCAGGCCCTGTACGACCAGCCATTCATCGAGCTCCTCTATCAAGCCGCAACCATCCATCGCATGTACTGGAACCCCCAAGAAGTCCAGCAGTGCACCCTCCTCTCCATCAAGACGGGCGGCTGCACCGAAGACTGCAAATACTGCTCCCAGTCCGTGCGCTACAAGACACACGTCAAACCCACCCCTCAGGTACACGCCACGCCCTCCCTCCCTCCTCTGTTTCTTTAATTGGCCCTTCGGGTACATGCCCTCCCTTCCTCCCTCTGTTCGTTTTAATCACCCCTTAGGTGCACGCCCTCTCCCCCTCCCTCTATCTGTCTTTTCCTCTCGTGCCTGCATGGCGTCCAGCTCCTAAATCCCGTCAAGTTCAATCCCTCCTGCTTCCTTTCCATCCTTCTCTCCCTCCCTCCTCTCAGATGAAGGTGGCTGAAGTCGTGGAGGCTGCCAAGCGAGCCAAGGCCGCGGGGAGCACCCGGTTCTGCATGGGGGCAGCATGGCGGGAGCTGGGGAATAAGAAGAATGCCTTTGGGCACATTTTGGATATGGTTCGCGAGGTAAGGGGATGAAAAGGGACGATGTGAGGAGTCGGATAGTGGGTCCAGGGTGTCTCACTGGCGGACTCGGCGAGGAGCTGGAGGCGGTGGATAGGGAGGAGGAGAGGGAGGGAGGGAGGGAGGGAGGGAGGGAGGGAAAGAGGTGGGTACCTAATCGAGAGAGATTGTGTGAATCGTATGTTCATTGTCTCCTGTGTCTCGCATGGATTGACAGGTGAACGGCATGGGCCTCGAAGTGTGCGCCACCCTAGGGATGCTGAACCCCGAGCAAGCCCGGCAGCTCAAGGCCGCGGGTCTGACGGCCTACAACCACAACCTGGACACCTCGCCTGAGTACTACCCCAAGGTCATCACCACCAGGTGGGGGGGAAGGGAGGGAGGAGGGGGATGGAGGGAGGGGTGGAGGGAGGGGGGGAAGGGAGGGCAATGGAGCCGCTGCTGGGACACAATCTGATCTGTCGGGCGCCACGTTGTGAATGACGCATAACCCGAATGTTCAACCCCGGAGCCATCAAACCATCTTCAGCAGCGAATAACAATAATAATAACGATCTTCTCTCTATATCTTAATCGGATAACAATAACAAAAACGATTCTTCTTCCTTCCACCCTTATTACCACGCCCTCCAGGTCTTACGAGGACCGCCTCAACACTCTCTCGGCCGTGCGTGACGCCGGTCTCAACGTCTGCTCCGGGGGCATCCTGGGGCTCGGAGAGGCGGATAGCGACCGCATCGGCCTCTTGCATACCCTCGCCACCCTCCCCGCGCACCCGGAGTCGGTGCCCATCAACGCATTGGTGGCCGTGGAAGGCACGCCCATGCAGGAGAGCCACGCGCCCTCGATCTGGGACATGGGCCGCATGATTGCTACGGCGCGCATCGTCATGCCCAAGACGATGGTGCGTCTCTCGGCCGGACGCTTGTCCTTCAGCAAGGGCGAGCAGGCGCTCATGTTTTTTGCAGGCGCAAACTCGATTTTCAATGGTGACGTGTTATTGACGACCCCGAACCCAGAGTTTAGTGCCGATATGGATCTGTTTGAGAAGATCGGGTTGGTGGGGAAGAAGGCCCATGTCCCTGCCAAGGAAACGCCCTATGAAGTGCAAAGACTTCAGCAGGAGGAAGCCGAAGCTGAGGCGAACACGGAAGTGAAGTGGATGGAGGAGGAGGGTGGGAGGGATGGAGGAGTGGTGATCACGAGGAGTCGAGCGCAGATGGCGTAGAGAGGGCGAGAGGGTTCTATTTGTTGTGAAGGTATGTCTGGTTGGAATGTGTGCTGCGTGTGCGTGTTTAGGCGCTTGCCGGAATATGAGCCTTAGTCGGTTGGCTCAACGCGAATAAAAAGCATTAGCGAAAGATCTGCTTGTCTGCGTGGGTAAAGGAAGTGCGGCACTAGTGAAATGGACTCAAAACGAGAAACAGAGTGATGGAGGGAAAATGTAACTGAAAATGCGCCCATAGCCACGTGCGTGTGTGTGCGAGAGTGAGTGAGCGAGTATGTGTGAGTGAGTGATGGTAGGGGGTGGAGGAGATAAGGAGACGAGTAACTTTTTTTAAAAAAGAATAGAATAATGGACGGCTAAGAGCAAGAAAAAGCGCCTCTGGTGGACCTGGTTTTGTTGTTGATACATAAAAGGGGGGATGGGGAGGTTGGGGAATGGGGAGCAAGAGGACAAATGGTCTCTCACCTACCTCCACTTCTCCCACAGCTTTACAATAATGTCATGGCGAAGGGGATCCAAGGCAACGATGCGGTATTTGTCGTGCACGTTTTCCCTGCTGGTCCGCCTTCTTAAATCATGGGGACACGCTGCGCGTTGGTCAGGGCTTTGGGCGAGTCTCCAGCGAAGCGTCATCCGCTACTGCTTTGTCGATGCCTGAAAACAACTGTTTTTCATCCCACCTCACACACTACTCCACACAGGGGGGTTACTCCCAGCTTCCACGCACCAAGAACGCGTACGCCCGTGGGAAGAAGCGACGAAAACAAAAATCAAGTACTGAAGAGAGAGATGGCCGCTGCATCCTCTTCGCCTGAACGCAGAGGAGGGGGTCGAGCTGCCCACGGCCGTCGCCTCGTCGCTTCCTGCTCACCCCTCCTCTTCCTTTTTCTCCTTCTATGCGTAGCCTCACCAGCGTCCGAGGCATTTACTTCCCCAGCATCAGGGGCAGGTATGTTTTTGCTATCGGAGGATGCGGAGGAAGACAATCAAGACATAAAACCTTTCTAACCCCCGCTTTCCCTGCATACCCTTAAACCAGGCCGGCGCGGGACACCACCAAGCTCTTCCGGAGCCATCTCGACAATATTGACGACTGTAGAGAGGATAGGGATGCGTGCGCGACCTTTATTTTTGCCCCTGTCGTGCTCTTTGCCATCATCGAGACTCCACCCTCATCATCCCGGAAAAGGCCCGGCCTCCCTCCTCTTGACAAGGCACACGGCTGCTTCTTCATGCTCCTCCACGTCCTTCTCGCCTTCCTCCTCGACAGCCATGGCAGTAACCACCGCTGGCACCGCACCTCCCTCCTCCTCTTCCTCCCGCCTCACCCGCCTGCGACATACTCTCCTCGTCCTTTGGAAGTTCACCCGCCCCCACACCTTCATTGGCACGGCGCTCTGCGTCCCCACCCTCCACCTCTTCGCTGCGCCCGCCGGCCTTACCCTGTCGCAAATCCTAACCCCTCGTCTGCTTGGCTCTATCCTCTGGGCGCTGCTGCCGGCGGGCCTAATCAACGTCTACATCACAGGCTTAAATCAGGTTCGTCCTCGCCCTCCCTCCCTCCCTCCCTCCCTTTCTCCCTCTTTCCTTCCATCCTTCCCTCCTTTTATCCACCTTCTCATCCTTCCCGTCATCACCCTCTGCTGGATGAGCACGTCCAAGCAACATCACGTCATTGCATTATTCTGACACACCCACAACCCCCTCCCCTCCCTCCCCAGATCACCGACGTCTCCATCGACAAGATAAACAAGCCGTCCCTCCCCCTCGCGTCGGGTCAGCTGGCCCCTCTCCTCGCCACCCTGACCGTCGGCCTCTCCCTCCTCCTCGGCCTCGGCCTGGGCCTTCTGCGTGGTAGCCCCTTTTTCAGTCCCTCCCTCCTCCTCACCCTCTTCCTATCCGCTGCTCTGGGTATGTCCCTCCTGCATTTCCTTCCCCTTCCCTTCCTTCCTCCCCATCACATTCCCCTCTTCCAGCCCGTCATTTCGACCACACCCATAGACCTTACCTCCCACGTACATTTCCCACACACCATACACCCGACCCTCCCCCCGCCCTCCCCTCCTCCCTCAGGCACGGCCTACTCCCTCCCTCCTCTCCGCCTGAAGCGCTTCCCTCTCCTGGCAGCTCTCTCCATCATCGCCGTCCGTGGCACCATCATTAACCTCGGCTTCTACACCCACGCCCTCGCCGTTGCATTCCCTCCCTCCCTCCCTCCCTCCCTGCCCTCCACCTCCACCACCACCCTCCCTGTCCTCTCCTCCCTCCGAACAATCCTGGGACCTATCCTCCCCTCCCTCCCCCCCTTCCTCTCCTCCCTCCGGGCAGCAATGCAACCCATCCTGTCCGCCCTCTCCTCCCTCCTCCCTTCCCTCCCTTCCTTCCTCGCCCCCGACCTGAAGATTGGCCTGGCCAGTGCCTTTTTCATGGTCTTCGGGATGGTGATCGCCCTGATGAAGGACGTGCCGGACATCGAGGGGGACCGACAGAACCGAATATACTCCTTCTCGGTGCGGCAGGGCGCGACGCGGGTCTTCGGCCTGGCCCTGAGGATCACGCAGATCCTGCTCGTCTTGACTGGTGGAATCTGCGTCCTGGCGGCGGTGAACGCTGCCCTAGTGGCAGGAGGAGGAGCAGCAGAAGCAGCAGCAGCAGCAGGAGCAGGTGCAGGAGTAGGGGCAGGAGTAGGAAGGGTGGTGGCGGCGCTGAAGAGTGCTTCGCTGGGAGGACGAGGGGGCAGGGTGGGAGGGCGGACGGTCGTCGCGGTTCTGGCCTGGGGGGCTGCGATGGCGGTGGGGAGGAAGGGAGGGAAGGTGAAAGTGGAAGGGGGAGGAGGGGAGGGAGGGGAGGGGGGGGAGGTGTACAGGTTCTACATGTTTCTGTGGAAGTTATTTTATTTGAGCTATGCTCTCTTGCCATTGGCGAGGTGAGGGAGGGAGGGAAGGAGGGAGGGAAACGGCTGGGAAAGTCTATGGAGAAACCAAAATAGGTGATGGGGGATAAGGGAGGGAGGAAGGGAAGGAATGTGGGAGGGAGGCAGGGTGAAATGAGTGAAAGTAGTCTTGGCGGCGCAGGGAGTATGGTGCTCGCTCTTGTCGGAGGCTCTTCGCGCTAGCTTGACTGCTGAAGGAGGGGATTGAGGAATGGGCGGACGGACGGAGGAATTTAAATTTTGATTTGTGTTGGTGAAAGGGGGGACGGGAGGGAGTAGATAGAATCTTACAAGAGCAGTGACTGACAGCAGCCGCAGCAGCAGTTCAAGAGGTTGTAACGGCAGCAGCAGCGACAGCAGTAGCAGCAGTAGCAGTAATAGCATTAATAATGGTCGCAGCAGCAGCAGTAGCAGCAACAGCAGCGGCGGCGGCGGCAGCGACAGCAACAGCGGCGGTGGCGGTGGCGGCAGCGGCAAGTTGGGGAAGTGAAAATGAAAATAGCAGTGGGAAAGACTGATGGCATGGAGAATGAAGAGGAAGAAAAGAGTAACAAGTTCAAGAAAACGACTAGAGCAACAACAAAAACAACAACACCATGATAGACATACCACCTCCCATACTTCCCTTCCTGCCCATGTTCTTCTTCCTTCCTTTCGCCCCTCGCGCTCCTCACCCTTTTCTCTTTCCTTCCCTCGGTCCCTACCCGAGAAAACCTCCCTCCCTGTCTTCCTCACTGCGGTACAAATAAGAGGGGAACAAACAGCAGTGAGGACAACAAGACACTACCACCTGTGCTTTTTGTTTCACGGTCTCCTTACCACCTTCCTCTCCCTCTTCCAGCCTCTTTGCGCATTCCCCTCCCTCTCGTTACCCTTACTTTAACGTCGTCCTCCCCCCCTCCTTCCACCTCCTCTCCCTCCATGGACAAACGCCCAATCCACTCTCACCTCCTTCCCATACATCTCTTCCTTATCCATTCCCTCCTTTGCCTTTTCCGCTTCATTTTTCTTCAAAAACTCCACTAGCGCATAACCCTTCACAAAGCCCGTGCGTCGATCAAGGTTCATCTGCACATTCCTCACCTCACCAAACTCCCCAAACCGATCCACAACCTCATCCTCTTGTGCCTCTTCGTGCAAGCCCGTGACGATCAACACCCACCCTTCCACAGAACGCGCAGGGTCGCCTATCTCCCCTTCTCCTTCCTCGTCTTCTCTGCTCTCGTAGTGCCCTCCCCCTCCCCCTCTTTTATCTTCGCCGCTCTGGTGGCCACGTCCTTTGACTTTAGGCATTCCACTGCTGTTCCTGTTCTCATCCGACTGTTCCTTGCTTGTCCTTGTCTTTTTGTTTGGTGGGGAAGAAGGGGCAGCGGAGGGAGGGGAAGAGGGAGGGGCAGGAGCTGTTGCAGGCGCAGCTTCATTTTCCTCGTCAAAATCCAAGTCTTCCTCTTCGTGGCGCGCCGGGGCTGCCATCCTCGCTTCTGGTAGGAGACGGGTTGAGGTGTTCAGTGCCTGCGCTGTCACTGTAGTGTGTTTGAGGTTTCAGAAACAAGAATCATACATATCATCACTCCCACTCTCGTTTTTCCAGTCGCCATCGCCGTCAGAGTAGAAGTATGCTTGTTGCAACGAGGAGCAACCGCAGATAAATATGAATACCCTGGGGCTGTAAAGCTAAACGGAGTCCTACTATGTAGGAACTGGTAGTGCTAAATGTGTAGGCCCGTGTTGTGCTTGACTGTAGCAAGGTAAAAAAAGAGGAGACCCGATATCCCTCTCGAACTCCCCGCTTTCACCGGCTCCGGTCAGTGGACACGAGGCATAAAATAATGAAGGGACTATGAAGGGAGCAAAGTGAAGCTTCGTTGCACATGGTGCGTGACGAGCAGGACTCTCTTGACACATTCCACCATCTCTCTTTTACCATTCCAAAGCTCTCGGCGGGGAATGGCATGCCCGGAAAGTATGTGTGGTGGCATGCTTGTGCCTTATGGAATGCTTGAGCCCGCGGGGCGTAATGTATCCTCCTCTCCCTCACGCAATGCAGTGATCGATCGACTGACCCACTTTATCTCATTCCTTCAAATTATTTCTATCAAAATACAATGACTTGGCAGGGCTAGGAAGAGGTCAGCTAGGCTGCGTGCTGGGCATAAGGGCCAGCAGCAGCAATAGCAGCAGGACCAGAAGGGCGCGAGCGAAGGGGGGCCAGCGGCAGCAGTGGTAGCAGTATTGGGAGGAGCAGGAACAGCGCGCAACTCCGACATTAACGGCAACATTTAGGTTCGTTAGTCGCGTATTCAAGGAGTTAGACAAGAGCCAAAAGTCATGAAGCTCGGTTACAAGCGCCACACCCGTTGCCTTTCCCTCCCCCCTTTCCTCACTCCCTCCCTCTCTCCTCCCCCGAAAGAATTGGCTGCATTCTCTCTCGTCCCAAAGCGCCCAAGTCATTGTCGCGTGAATTGCTAACTTATTCTTCTCCTCTTCTTTTTCCCCCCTCTTCCTCCAACTACTTGAGCAGTAGCAGCAGCAGCAGCAGCAGCAGCCAAGGATGGGTTGCATCCACTCAGGTCCCAAGACGCAGGGTGCGCGTCGGCCAAAAGCGCCGAAAGCAACCGATAAAATCATTCTTGATAGGATTGAGGCTAGCACAGCGACGGTCGAGACGACGATCGGAAGCACAAAATTGCGGTATGCTTACGTATCGCAACGAGGTAGGTGGAAGGCAGGGAGGGGAATATAAATCAGTAAAAGCAACCATGAAGGCCCTGACGTCTTATAAAATCTTGTCTTCCTTCCTTTTTTTTTTCCTTCCTTCCTTCCTGCCTCCCTTCCCCTCTTCCTGTCCTTCCTGCCGCGCCCAGGCTACTACCCGGACGCCCTGCACAAAGCCAACCAAGACTGCTTCCTCGTCTGCCGCAACTTCATGCGCGACCCCGACCGGGCCGTGTTCGCCGTCTTTGACGGCCATGGCCGAGAGGGTGACCTCTGTGCTCAGTTCTGCCGAGATCTGCTGGTGGAGAAGCTGGGAAAGCATTTGAAGGGGAAAGAGACGGAGAAGGACATCAGGGCGGGGTACGTCATCATTTCTTGCTTGCTTGCTTGCCTTTATGTGAACCCCTCCATCCCACCCGCCTTCCCTCCCTCCCTCCACCCTTTCCATCACTCCGTGACCGCAGAGGAAGGATGTACGCGTGTGTAGATGAGTCTCACACATGCTCACCTCGATTCGAACAACCCCTTCCCACACACCCACGCATCAACCCACCCGCACATACCGACTGATGCCCACCTACACACATACCAACTGATGCCCACCCAAAAGGCTCACGCGCGGCTTCCTGGAGCTGAACGAGCTGCTCCATTCCTGCCCCGGCATCGACGACACCCTCAGCGGCACCACGGCCATCGTCCTCCTCCTCCTGGGCGACCGCATGTTCGTCTGCAACGTGGGCGACTCCCGTGCCATCCTGGGCCAGCGCGCTTCAGCCGCTAGAGGAGGGAGGGAGGGAGGGAGGGAGGGTGGCAACGGCTCAAACCCTAGCCCTGCCCCTGGTTCCCAAGGGGGGGGGCTAACCTCCACTGCTGCCGCTGCTGGTCCTCCTGTTGCAGCTGCTCCTTCTCTTGCTGCGGTCAATGGAGGACACGGCCCGTCTTCCTCCCCCCCTCCCTCGGCCTCCTCAGTGCTGCCTCAGTTGATCGGTGGTGAGGCGGCAGCAGCCGCAGCGGCGGCCGTGGCGGGGGAGGAGGAGGTCCGGGTGTACCCCTTGAGCGACGACCAGACCCCGTACCGACGGGATGAGAGGGAGAGGGTGAAGAAGTGTGGTGCCCGCGTCCTGAGCATGGACCAGCTCGCGGGCTTCGAGCCCCTGCACGAGAAGTGGGGGGCCAGCGTGAAGCTGGGGGAAGCGATCGACGAGGCCGGAGACCCCCCGCGGGTGTGGAGCAAGTATGGTGCGTAGGGACAACATGGTGCTTCAAGGCTTTCTTCCCTTTGGTTCGCATCTCTCCCTCCCTCCCTCCCTCCCTGGGTGGGGGCGAGGGGCATGGCTGGGGTAGGGTGTGGGCCAGTGTGACCGACGCTTTTCCCCCTTCTACCCCCTGATCGCTCTCCCGTCCTCCACCTTTTCTTCCTTCCTCCCTCCCTCTCTCCTCATGGTGTCCGCCTCCCCAGGCCCGTCGTTACAACACCCCATCACCTTGTCTGATGGGCATCCCAAGGAATAACAAACCTGACCCACCGCTCCCCTCCCTCCCTTCCCCCCTCAGGTGAGTACCCCGGCACAGCCTTCACCCGCTCCCTCGGTGACAGCATTGCCGAGGAGCTGGGCGTGTACGCGGTGCCGGAGATCACCGTCAGGAAGGTCAGCGCCAAGGACAAATACGTCATGGTGGCCAGTGACGGTAAGAAAGGAGAGAGGGAAGGAGGGAGGGAGGGACGGGTAGGGGACCACGTCTGTCTGTCCTACGAAGCCCATACAGCTCACCGTCGTGCTTCCCTTCCCTCCCTCCCTCCCTCCCTCCCTCCCTCCCTCCCTCCTTTTCCAGGGGTGTTTGAGTTTTTGACCAACGCGCACTGCATCGACATAGTGAAGGGACATAGTGACCCCTTGGCGGCCTGCCACGCCGTGGTGCGTGAGGCCTTCAACCTCTGGCTCTCTTATGAGGTGCGCACGGACGACATCACGCTCATCTGCCTCTACATCGACGAGGCAGGGCAGGGGGGGAAGGGCGGTGCGTTGAGCGTGGGTGTTGAGGAGGGGGAGGAGGAGGACCCGGCATGGGCCATGACCACCACCCGGCCGTTGAGGTCGCCGAGGGGGAGGATGCCGGGAGGG
>Ga0160420_100265_pt1 | contig 27646 bp, 34 predicted proteins | sample CelAP2metagpilot_FD_108197 | JGI IMG/M metagenome (GOLD analysis project Ga0160420, IMG submission 108197) | Phycosphere-associated microbial communities from algal ponds in Kailua-Kona, Hawaii, USA - Cellana AP2-5-5 metagenome pilot | ecosystem: Engineered > Artificial ecosystem > Aquaculture >... | reverse complement strand
CTCTCTCCCTCCTTCCCGCCCGCCCTCCCTCCCTCCCTCCACCCCTCCCCCCCCCCCTCCCCCCCCCCCTTTTTTCCTCCTTCCTCCCCTCCCTCCCTCCTCCCTCCTAGTCCCCCTGACTCCCGGGTAACTTCCACATCCCCCCCCCCCTCACTGACCTTTCTCCCTCCCTCCCCCAGCACCCGCGAAGGCCACCCCACCGCAACCATCATCGCGGGTAATGTGGTTACAGGCGAGATGGTTGAGGAGCTAATCTTATCGGGCGCCGACATCGTCAAGGTTGGGATTGGACCCGGGTAAGGAGGGAGGGAGGGAGGGAGGGAGGGAGGGATGGAGGGAGGGGTCGAGACCAATGGATGTCATTTCCATAATGGGATGGGCTCCGTGGTAGAGACTCAAATGCTTTATTTCTCCCCCCCTCCTTCCCTCCCGCCCTCCCTCCCTGCCTTCCCTCAGGTCGGTGTGCACCACCAGAAAGCAGACAGGAGTGGGCTACCCCCAACTGAGTGCCATCATGGAGTGTGCAGACGCGGCGCACGGGTAGGGAGGGAGGGAGGGAGGGAGGGAAGAGGGAAAGGAAGGAGGGAGGAAGGGACACTTTGAAGGAGTACACTTGGATATGTATATATATATATATAAAATCTATAGACACTAGAGGAAATTCTTCCGAAAGCAGACGGCCCATTTTGATGTTCATGTTCTCCCGCTTTCCTCCCTTGCCCTCCCTCCCTCCTTACTCCTCTCATTCTCTTCTCCTTCTTGTTGTTGATCTTTTTCTCTCACCAGTCGCAATGCGGTCTGATGGTAAGTGATGAGGGCTGCTGTTCTTCTCACGTTTCCCCTCCTTCTCTGCCTCCTTCCCTTTCCAGTCTCAATGGCCTTGTGGTGGGCGATGGGGGCTGCACCTGCCCCGGGGACGTAGCGAAGGCATTTGGGGCTGGTGCGGATTTCGTGATGCTGGGAGGGATGCTCGCTGGGCATGATGAGGCAGCGGGGGAGGTAGGGGGGGAGGGAGGCGGATGGGTTACGGGGAGTGAGACGTGGGAGGGAGGGAGGGATGAGTGAGTGGTAAGGAGGAGGGAGATATGGCTTGGCCCTCTGAATTTGGACGGGCTGAATGCGCTGAATACAAGGGTAGTAGTGGAACAGAATGGATTTGCTCAGCCCTTCCCTCCTCCCCTCCCTCCCTCCACCCCTTCGTCCCTCCTTCCCTCCCTCCCTCCCCGCTTCCGAATCATCCCATCAATCTCTTCTTCCCTCCTTCCCTCCCTCCCTCCCCCCCCTTCTTCCAGATGGTGGAGCAAGATGGAAAGTTCTTTAAGCAATTTTACGGCATGTCCTCCGGCACCGCCATGCACAAGCATTCTGGGGGTGTGGCAGAATATCGCTCTTCTGAAGGGAAGACTGTGATGGTGCCCTACAGAGGGCCTGTCGCTGCTACTGTTCAAGTAAGAACGCCCTTCCTCTCTCCCTCCCTTCTCCCCTTTTTAAGATTTTATGTCGTCGATTTCTTCCTTCAAATGTAAGTCCTCATAACCCTCTCTCTTCCACCCATCCTTCCTTCCTCCCTCCCTCCCTCCCTCCCTCCCTTCGTCCAGGACATCCTGGGCGGTCTCCGCTCTACCTGCACCTACGTGGGTGCCGGCAAGCTCAAAGAGCTCTCCAAACGCACCACTTTCATTCGCGTGACTCAACAGTTGAACCCGGTAAGCAAGGAAGAGGCGAGGTAGAGGGAGGGAGGGAGAGGGGAATAGCAACCTCACTCACCCTTTTTCTTTTCCCTTGCTTCAAAAGGTGTTTGGCCCCGACCAGAAGCTCCCGCCTTTGCCGACTTCAAGGACGTAGATAGGAAGCGAGTAAGGAGAAAGAGAACAGGAAGGATTTTCAAGCGCATTGTGTGGGTAGTGTGAGAGACGTTGTTCAGTAAGAATGAGATTGTAGAAGGAGAGAGAGAACGGATGATTCGCATCTTGTACGGAGATGGACGTGTCCCATCAGAATCACAAAAGAAAAAGAGACGATGATGACGCATGCGGAGGATAATACACAATAAATGAAAATAAATTGAGCATACCATTCAAATATCAGAATGAGAAGCAGCATGTTGATTGTGCCACAGCTCCATTTCCGCTTCCCCTTCCAGGATAAGCCAGCGCCCTAGGCCACTAAGAGGCGTGGCAGCAAGCGTGGGATGCGGATGCTTGCCCTAGGAGGATGTCGATATGCTCTGGGGAAGTTTAGGACCTGTAGCACATGGCGCGTGTAGTTTTCAGGATATGTGCGATTAAAACGCACAGAAAATACGGGGAAGAGTTACGGATGTTGCTGGGCCGTTTTTTTGCTTTACAAATTTCAAAGTGGATGCCCGCCTAATCAGAACAACCACGACCAAAAAATGCACTTTTTACGCCCACATATCCACCCGATAGGCACGTCACGGCTGCAGATTTAATATGCCGCATACCTCCCGGGCTCATCGCTCTTCTCTGTCATCTCGTGCTGCCCACCGACAGTCGCCTCCCACCTGCAGCAGCACTACCGATTGCAACACCAAACCCAATGTCACCCCCACCACCGGCAAAAACAAGCGCACCAGCGCTCTTGCTGCTATTATTAGCGAGCTTCTTGGACATCATGTCTATTCTCCCGAGCTCCTTAATATCCTTCTGACGAAAGGCAAGGCGACCATGGAGGTACAACTCGGCTTTCCGGATGATGCGGCTAATATTCATGAGGACTTGGGGGACGGCTATGAGACCGCCGGCTACCGATGCATGGACCAAGATACATGGCGAAATCGCTTTTTCCAACGGGCCATTGCCCAGGCAAGTGCTGGCGGGGAGAATGGTGGGGAGAAGCGGCAGCAGCAGTCGCAGCAGCAGTCGCAGCAGCAGCAGCAGCAGCAGCAGCAGCAGCAAGGGGAGGAGGACGAACAAGGGACGAAGCGGCGTCGAAGACGCTCAAATCTGGAGGCAAAAAGTATGAAGACGACGATAGGACCAACGAGAATCCGAACCAGATGCAGTCGGGACTTAAGCGAGCTTTGTGTTGGAGACCGCACCTCGCCTCTCTGTGAAATGAACCCTAACGAGAAGAAGCAGGATCAGCTTCAGGGACAGCGGCTGCAGCAGCCTCATACCCACCGGCACTGGCTTGAGATTGGTCCCGGGGCCATGGGGACGTTGTCTCAGCTTGTTTTGGACGCCCACCCGCAAAACACCCTACTAGCTGTTGAGGCCGTGGCGTCCAGCGCCAAGGAAGTAGAGGGGAGGATGCAAAAATTGTACGGTAGCAGCAGGAGCAGTACTGGTGGTGGTAAACGTGCGACAAAGGAGAGAGGGAAGAAGAGAAGCAGGAGAATCGGTGATGCGGATTGCAGCCGCAGCAACAGCCACCGTCATGGAAGCTCGGGACTTCAGCAGCAGCAGCAGCAGCAGCATGACGGGCAAGAAAATAGCATGAAAACGATCCTATCTACCACTCTGTCGCTGGCGGCCAAGGCAGTTAAATGGATGGCAGGTGCAGGAGAAACAAAAGGCAGTCCTCCTCCTCCTCCTTCTCCTCCTCCTTCTCCTCTTTCTCTTCTCCCTCCACCTCCTTCTCTTTCTCCTCCTCTTTCTCTCCTCTCACCTCCTCCTTCTCTTCCTTCTTTTCTTCCTCCTCGCCGTCTCCTTGACCCCTTCCTTTCTTCCCCCTCGTCACCCCCTCCTCTCCGACATTCTACTCCTTCCTTACTCCTGCAGAAGCCAGCTCAAGTACAGCACCGACGACGAGGACAACAAAAACAACAACAACAGCTGCAGCAGCAGCCGCCGACACCACGCTTCCAAGTGATCCATGGTCTGGCGGGGCACGTCCCCCTCCCCTCCCTCTCCTTCTCCTCCCCCTCCTCCACCCTTTTTCACCCCCTCCTTCCCTCGTCCTCCCTCCCTCCCTCGCACCCTACGGCCCTCGTTGCGGAAATCCTCGGTCATTTCGGTTCATCGGAAGGCTACATCTCCATCCTCCACCAATGCGCCCGCTCTTACCCCTCCCTCCCTCCCTCCCTCACCACTGCTATCCCCTTGACATTCGGTACAAGGGTCGTCCCTGTAGATTTGACGTCGCCCTCCCTCCGCCGCTCCCTCCGTATTGCGGCCATAGGGAAAAGGCTCGTCTTTTTCGCCCAGTTTCCTTTCGCGGACACACAGCTCTCCACTAAGCCCGGGGTCATGGAAGAGTACAATGTTTTGGAAGAGCTCCGACGACACTTCCCGTCCTCCCCCCCTCCTTCGTCCTCGCCCTCGCCCGTGCCCTCCCTCCCTTCCTCCTCCGTTCCCCGTGTTTTTTCCTCCCGTTGGACTGTGGGAAAGATGGAGTCGGAAAGGGGGAAATCTCGCCCTTTCCATGGCCTGGCTTTTTACCTGTTCTTCGGGCAGGGAGGGAGAGAAAGAGGTGTCTCCAACTCCGTTGGAGACAACGGAGTTGGAGTGTCGCTTGGGGAGGAAGGGAGGAGAGAGGGTGGGAGGGAGGAGAGGAGGGAATCAGGGGAGGAGGAATGGGAGACCTCGAACGCGGATAATCCCAAGGCGTGCACAAACTGGATGAATGTCTTCGTGCCGGTAGGACGGGGTGGGTGGGTCGTGGAAGAAGGGGAGGAGGTCGAGTGTGAGAGCAGGTGCTACGTGGGCGAAGCTCAGCCCTGGTACGAAATGATTGTCACGGTGCGGAAACGGGAGGAGAGGGGGGAAGAGAGGAGGGGGAGAGAGGGAAACAGGACGGGGAGAAAGAATGGAGGAGGAGGAAGAGGGAAGGAAGGGAGAGAGGGCGGGAGGGAGGTGAAGTATCGCGAGAGTGTGTACGTGCATTACTGTGACTTGGTCTGTCGGGTGGACTCTGTCAGGGGATGGAGAAAATTCTTTGCGAGTCAAGGTAAGGAGGAGAGGGAGGGAGGGAAGGGAGGAGGGAGGGAGGGAGGGAGGCGAGGAGGAGTCATGACGACAAGCCTCTGACCACCTGCTGTTGTGGGACTCCGGCGAGTTTCGAGCCCGCTCCGAGCCACTGAACGCCGACTTGTTTAAAATTGAAAGAGCCAAGACACCCGAACCATAGAGGAGGTCTTCAAACATTTGTGAATTTTGATTTGATCTTACTGTCATCTTACAACGGTACTTTTTTTCTTTTTCTTGTTCTTCATCTTGTTGTACTTCTTCTTCATGTTCTTCTTCTTGTACTTGTTCTTGTACTTGTTATTCTTGTTCTTCTTCTTGTTCTTCTTCTTGTACTTGTTCTTCTTGTTCTTCATTTACTTCTTTTTCTTTTTCTTCTTGTACTTCTTCTTGTTCATGTTCGTGTTCTTCTTGTACTTCTTTTTCTTGTACTTCTTCTTGCTCTTCTTGTTCTTCTTGTTCTTCTTATTGGTGTTCTCCTTCCTTCTTTTGATGTTTCTCCGCCGCGCAATCGGGCAATTTTTGTTTCATCTTGCTCTTGTTTTTGTCCACTTCATGAATGTGTGTGCATGTCCTCGACACCAGTGAACGTAGAGGGACAAGAAGGGATGCCTGGGAGGGGAGGGGGCCATGCCTGAATCCCTCCACAGGAAACGAGCATTCCTGTCAATCCCACACTACGCCACATCTTGAAATTATTCTCGTGAGGTCGAGGGAGAGAGCGATGGGGGAAGGGAGGTAGGGAAGGAGGTAGGTAGGTAGATAGGGAGGGAGGTAGGGAGGGAGGAAGGAAGTCAACGCCACCTTCATTCTTTCTTTCCCAGGTGTTTCTCAATTCCCTTCTGACTGAGCAGGCATAGATGCTCCACGTCTCGGTAGTGCTCCTCCAAGTCCATGCCGTAGCCCACCGCAAACTTGGAATGGAGAGAGGAAAGGAGGAAGGGAGGGAGGAAGGGAGGAAGGAATGGAGGGATGGAGAAATGGAGGGATGGAGGGAGGGAAGGGCGAACAGGTGAGTGAGTTGATACCAAGCCCACACAATCATACTCAGCACCTACCCTCCCTCCTTCCTACCTTCCTTTCTTCGTTACCTTATCGGGCAGCGAGAAGCCTACCCCGCCCAAATTGGGGATTGCCTCGCCCTCCTTCCCTGCCTTACTGAGTCCTTGAGAGGACAAGACCCGCTTTTGAAAAAGGGCAAGGACGCTAAGCGAGGCGAGATGGTGGGAGAGAAGAAGAGGGACAAGTTTCCGAAGAGTGTTGCCCTGCGAAGAGAAGGGGTGGAGGGATAGAGGGAGGGAGGGAGGGAGGGAAGGAGTCAGGGAGGGTGAGACTGGATGCTCTTGGTATGCAATCTATGAAAATCACGCAGGGAGGGAGGGAAGGAGGAAAGGCGACAAGAAGCGCGTACCGTATCTATAATATCCTCCACAATCACGACATTTTTGTCTTTCAGCTCGTCGAGCTTACAGCCACTCACATCCACCATCCCGGTACTTTGCATGCCTGAATAGCTCCTGACCTTGATGTACTCCATCTTGATCAGTAAGGGCGTCCGCGACGCCTGGGCCTGACGACGGAGAGAATCGAATAAGAAGTGATAGAACCGACCCGCGCCCTTTAAAACACAGAGGAGGTGGACTTCGTATAGATCACCACTCCTGCTGCTGTGGCTCATTTTCAAGTTCAGAAGCAAGTCTTCTGCAATTTTATCGATCCGATCTTGGATCATCCCAGCAGGCAACAAGACACCTTCGAGTTCTCCAGAATCAAGGAGGTATTGAGGAAGGGCAAAGGCGGAGAGCGGGTAGAGGGTTTGGGCGTCCGGTATGAAAATGGGAGGGGACCAGGAGGAAGAAGTGGAGGTAGACGAACCAGCGAAAAAAGGGGTGACAGATGTTGAAGACAAGGACGTTGGTGGTGCGGAAGGGCTGGTGGTCCGTGTACTGCTGCTCCTGCTCCTGCTGCTGCTCCCGCTGCTGCTCCTGCTGCTGCAAGTGGAAGCTGTCGTTTGATAGTGGTGATGAAGGAACGCAGCGGCGAGGGGGGTGGGAGTGGTGGAGGAGCGGCAAGTGCTACTGAGCAGCATGGCGAGACCTCCACGGATTACAGTACAGACAAGCCTACGAGTTGTCGTCATTCCCTCGGGACAAGCTGGAGAAGCCTCGTTTGTGTGGGGCGGCTGGCGGGGGTTTTGTGACGTCTTGGTCGGTGGGTAGGATGGTGGAATTAAAAAAGGGGTCAAGATGAAATTAAAATCGAGCCAAAATCGCGGAAATTATGGTGACTAGGAATATTGCCATCTATTGCAATTAACGGAGGTGCCACGAGATAAATAGAGGCTGTAGGTTTGTGACGCGCTCTGGACCTCAACGTCGAGGCTCGTAGCACAGCCGTTGGCCCATTGGCACTTACTTGATACCTCTGGGGGCAACGCACGACGACGATTATAATTTAGAACTCATCAAGTCAAGGTTACTTGCTGACGAATATTTGTGATAAAGTAGGCATGGGCATTGGCAATGGTGAAACATATCCTTGCGCCGTATAAGGGGAGTAGGGGGAGGACATGATTGATTCGATCTCACAGAAAATACAAAAGTACACTCTCTTGAGGAAAAGAACCAAATCGACTTACTGACTCACTTCAAACGCCCCCCTGGACTCAATGGCCTGGACTCAAAAGCATTTAAGCGGAAAAGAAAATCCATCAGAAAGTCAGGGTGATGGCTACATGGAAAGGATCGAGACGGCTGTCATATCGGCGACTAGAATTTAAAACAAACAAAACACACAACGACGACTCGCACTTCTCTAAGCTTATTTTTTTTTAATCTTTTCATTCTGGTGGGATATCACAAAGTCGATCGATAAAGACACCACACCCGCCCTAGCAAAACTAAACGTAAATACAAGTATCTATTCTATTGGTATGAGACAAATACAACTTCATCGCCATTGGAGTCAATCAATTTTACAATCGATAATAATTTCCCTTCTCACGCTCCACGAGCTCTCGGATGGCATGCCCCAACCCGAGCAATCCCTTGCCCAGACCTTCGACGGCAAAGATCATCCCACACAAAGACAATATCAAGTCCGCCGATACAAAGACAAGGTCGTCCTTCGTCCAGTTTTCCCTGATATGCTCCTCGAAATATACGTCCACCCAGTCCTGGATCTTGACGTATGCTTGTCTCAGACGGAGCAGGGCAACGGCTTGGGCAGCCTCGGTCGACAGGACAGGTGTAGTCGTGGTCCGCTTGCGCCGGTGGTAGTTGTGATGATGATTCCTCAACCCTCTCCCTCCAGCCGGCCTTCGTCCTTCGTGTGGACTTGCTGCAGCATCTGTCGTCGTTCCTGTCCTGTCTTCATACTCGTCCTTCCATTTCCGGTCCGTCATGCCCTTAACGGCCTCGTACGCTTCCTCCAGAGCCGATGTCGTCGCTTGGTTCAGCTCATGTACGGCACCTTGAATGCTGCTTAGCATGGCACGGTCCCGCTCTTCGACTTCGAGGGGGAATGCTATGGAAGATCGGACCAACATGGCCATAAACAAGGAAACCTTCGATAAAGATTCCACTACCGTCTGGTAAACGCCCACGTGAAAAGGCTTATGAAACAACTCCGGCTCATCAAAAGCCAAGGAGATATATTTCTTTTGGAGAGAAAAGGAGGAGGTCAATGTATCATGCAGAATCTGGGCGTTCGCCATAGCTTCAACGGGGTCTGGAGCCTTCTGCAAAAATATGGAAAAAGTAAGCCCCCACAATTCGCGGAAGTGTAGTAGAGAGGCAAGGAGCTCCCGGCGCAGGTCAAGCTTGGCGCGGACGGGCCAGAAGGTGTTATCAATAACGACATAAAGCAGTGAACCCAAGACGGTTTGCGGGATACGAATCATGGCACCTTTCCCACCCGCCATGGGTCCGATCATAATCATTGGCGCTGTGGCAGCCGCCACCACAGCCACTTGTCCATGCGAAGACGACCTCTGGCTGAGGGAGCAGAGGAAGACCCAAACGGTGAGGGAGCAAAGAATGGCAAGCTTGCTGGTCCAATTAAACCAGTCCAAGATGACGATGCCGAACATTCCGCCCAATACGGTGCCTTGTATACGATCATAGCCTTGCTTGAAACTCGAGCCAGGATGAGATGACATGGCTTGACACACCGCAATCACTCCCCAAGTCGTACTGGGTCCCACGTCGTAGAGCACCATGAGGCTGGCAAGACAAATTGCCAAGGCTACTTTGACCGGCTGTCTGAGACGGCTGGAAAACTTCTGACTTCCGTTCGTTCCTTTCGTAGAGCGATGCTTCCGAGTGGAGTGGTGGAGATGGTGGTGCTGATGGCTGCGGTCGTGGGGTATCCTAAAGTTGCTGCTGATGCTGATGCTGTCCATGCTTCTAATAGGACCCTGAAACTCTGAAACTCTACCACGAGATGACGAGTAGTGGGACGAAGCCTTCGGTGTCGTTGCAGCTGTGCTTGTCTTGGCTGTCTTGAAATTCGTGCCTACTGTTCCTCCCTCTGAAACTCCGACTCCTGCGGCATCTCGCCCGCCCTCACTTGCTTCCATAACAGCTGCACTCTCGACAACGTTTGACCGCTTCCGTAACAATCCGATCGCCGCTAGTGCAGGTTCGAGATAGGAGCCTCGCCATCCGATGAGCTTGTCCTTTGCCCAAACTGACCAAGGCAGCTTTGAGTTCTGGGCTGTTGAGGAGAAGTGGGAGAAGGGGTCGTCACCGTCTTTACGAGCGCAGCAAGCCGTGATGAGGATTGGAAGCGTTCGGACGTAATTGCAGATGTCGAGAAGGAAAGCGTGCCGAGGAATGACGTTGAAGTAACCCAACTTGGAATATTCAGCCGCAAATGCGTTATACACCGCTTGCCCGCTCTGATGCCTTTGGAGTTCCAGCCCATCCACGGTCCAGTGCACCTTCTGTGGCTGCTGCGGCTTAGGGTGCATCTTGTCCTCTTGCGCAGGTGCTAATTGATGTGGCGCGGTTTCCTCACTTTCTCCATTCCTACTGTCGGCATCACCGCCCTCATTGCTGCCCTCGCTGGGCCTCCTGATCGCGCTGCTGCTTGTCGCCAACTTGTTTTTGGTACTGCCGCTATCACTCTGGCTGAGGATCGTCACCGGTATTGTATTTGTCACGGACGTCGGGTTCATATCGATTGTGGTTGCAGGCTCCAGAGAACTACGCAAATTATATGACAAGGGATCACCCATGCCGTCCTCAGACACCGCTTTGAAGCCACACAAGATGGCTAAGCGAGCTTTGACAAACTCTTTCATCAGCACCTCCGCCCGCGATTCAACGATTGTAAAAAGACTATCCAAATCATAAGAATGTCTGCGAGATTGGAGCTGGTATTTTACCGCTCGAGATATGGTTTGCTGGCGCCGATGCTGACGCACGCTTGCTCCACCTCCTTTTACCGTAGATTGACGGGGCTCCGCGCGAATCTCCCGAGATCGCTGCTTATCTAGCCGCTGATTCTGGCGGCGTTGTTTAACATACTTCCGCAACCACGCGCCCACCACTAGCTCTGATTCAATTTGCCGAGTGGCTGTGTCTGATACCGCCACACACGCCTCCAGCAAATGACTCAAGGGCTCTTGCAAGTACTTCAGAAATTCCTGATTGAAGAGGTAGGAAGGGACGTAAGAAAATGGGTCGAGGGTGCAGATATTATTATTATTTATGAATGGGAGATATACTGAGAGCATAGAGGAAGCAAAGATCGTACCTGATGCGTGGCATTGTTGCTCATTCGACGCAAGGACAAACGCATGCCCTTGAAAAGCTCCAATTGCTTCTCAACCGTCTCCACGTAGGCGACAAGATGCGCGTGCGAATATTGCTTAAAGCGCAACACGACCATTTCCCACTTTACCTGAGGAAGCTGTGCTCTGATCTCGACAAGAGCCCTTGATATTTCCTCCAACAGCTGCTCAATCATACTGTAGTGAACCTCCTGACCGAGATCGAACGTGTGGTCATACCCACGCAATATAGATCCTAAACGATGTCGGATTATCTTAACCTTCAGGCGGACATCGAAGAGGGCAAGCGAAGGTAAAGGCAACGGTAGCAGCAATGCCATCACAGAGAAGGCATTCGCTATGATCATTGTCATGTACAGGTCGCGTACAAGACTGTTGTAATGCACTACCGGGTCTTTGTCACCTGTCAAGACGACCACTGTTAGGAAAATGGTCGCCATGCTCTTACCCGAATCCGAGACACCCGGGAACCAAATTATAAATATCAGGGACACGAAAAGCCCCAACAAAGTCAGGATAGCGTGAAAGCGCACCACATTCAGGGCGTAGATCCATGGCAAGACCAGCAAACCGCCTTTCCAAAAATCAAATGCTGCCATAAATGTTTCTCCCAAGCTCTTTCGCGTTCCTGAGATGGCAAGCGTGACTCCAAACCAGGATAAAGAGTGTGCCCAGCTCCACACATATAACATGATGCCCGTGGAAAATCCTGCTGCCGAGGCTGTGCGAATAGCCATCTCAATCTTTGACCGAAAATGTAAGTAGGCCGGACCCCTCTTGCAGCCATGCTTTCTAGGGGGCCGCGTCGGTTTCTGGGAGTGAGTGTCTCTGCTTGCAGTGCTGACACTGCCGCTGGGGTCTTCCAGCGATGATTCACGCTGCCGCCAAGGCGTGGATGCTGTGGAGAAACTTGCTTGGTTGTTGTGCTGGTGAGACTCACTATGGGAGCGAAAGCCACTTGGCTTGTATTGCATGCTGCCTTGTTCGCCTTCCGCTTGCGTTTCAATCAAGGCTGCCAGTGTCATCTGGGAGAAAGGCGCATCGTCATGGATGAAGTTGCCTGCATTGGTGTTACTAGTACGGCCTGCCGTGGAAGTTTTGAGAGGAGAGGCCCAGACGCGATGCGGCATGACCGCCGAAAAGCGCCGGGACATACAGGGGTTTCCTATTGAGTCACAGTCCGAGTCATCAGAGTCGTCGTCGACGTAGATATTGCTCCAGTTTTCATCGTCATCGTCTGCATCACTGCCGCCCGCTGTGGAGGCGCAGCTGCTTCGACGGAAGCGTGAAGTGTTATGGGTGGAGGTGTCGTTTGAGGCCGATGTGGAGCGGCGCCGATAATAATTACCAGGATCCGACTGCCCATCCTGACGCGTCATCTCTGAGGATTTCCATTGGCTGCAGTGTCGGCTCGGAGGCCCGACATGGTCTAAGAGTGCGGGGGAGAGCACATGCAAGGGCAAGGACGGCCCATTTGATGACGAGTACGAGGGCGCCCCTGCCTCATCTGTGCCCCTCTCAGCGTCAGAGTCCATGCTCAGACACTTCGCGTACTTGGGCGCACGAGGTAGGATCTTGAGGACTTCCGGATTCTAACTCATCTCGTCGGGGTTGAAAGGCTGCGCCACCACTCCTTCAAGGACGTAAATCTTTTGGTTCCTATGGATTTGTGTTGAGAAAGAAGTCAGTCCATTGAGCACTACAGTGTCCCCCAAAAATGTAATAAATGCAAGTGTGAGGCGTTGTAACCCAAGTCGGCATGCGTAGTGTTGGAGAAGGAGTTGCCCGGTGGGGAAGGGGTATGTGCCGTTTTGCGTCGTGTGTATCGATCGATTTGTGTATGGGATGATGGGACTGGCTGCCCGAGAACTGGCGGGAAAGGGGTAGAATAATGTGCCGCTCCATGTATGACATGCTTGTGCTTCCCCTGTCACTACTCGCTCAACTACACAAGCCAAGCACTGGTACTACTCGGGCAGGGCTCATCCTTGTCCAAGCGAACTTCATGCGTCCTCCTCTCTTCACTCTCTGCCTGTCTTCACCAAATCATCGCCAAGAAGCACTTTCTTCCATGCGTCTCCTTCCGTCTCACACATACACCTACACCACACGGCCCAATCACAGCCAAGAGCCATGATCTACGCAGATGACGACGACAACAACGAGCACAGTGGCTATCAACACGGGGGGCAACAATGTAGCAGCCTCGACGTTTCCCAAACGAGCGGTGTCTCCTTCAGCAATAGCACCAGCCGCGGCCTGTCCTCCCTTGGCCGCCTTACCCGGCTTGTAGACAAGGTAAATGAGTCAACTATCGGTTCCTCATCCTTCCCTGTCCGTAGCCGTTCCTTGCGCTATGTCTCCCATAAATGGCATGTTTGTTCGCAGCTCTTTCTCATGACTTTCTTCTTCCCTCCCTCCCTCCCTCTCAAGCTTAATCACCCCCTTCGCGAGGTCCGCCTGCGTGCGCTATGCAACCTCCGCGCTAAGATCTCGACACCGGAGCTACTACAAGCCAGGGGCATCACCTTTCAAGCCCTCCTCGAAGCATCTCCCCTCCTTTTCACCCACCTTCGGACCTTGCTCCTTCCTCCCCTCCGTCCCTCCGTCCCTCCCCCCCCTTACGACGAGGACATGCACCGCGAAGTACTTTTGTTTCTGGCAGAGATTTGCCGACAGCCTCAACAACAGTACGCCCGTCAGAGAATGAGGGAGGAAGAGGGATTGATGGAGGCCTTGAGACAGGGGGGGGGGGAGGAGGTAGGGGACAACATGGCGTCGTTAGCCGACGATATTCGGAGGACATTATTGTTGGGGGTAGGGGAAGGAGGGAGGGAGGGAGGGAGGGTGTCGACGCCGATGCCGCCATTGCCGATAAGTCTAAGTGGAAGTAGCAGCAGCGGAAGCAGAATGATGCCCCAGCAGCAGCAGCAGCAGCAGCAGCAGCAACAGCAGCAGCAACAGCAGCAGCAACAGCAGCAGCAGCAGCAGCAGCAGCAGCAGCAGCAGCAGCAACAGCAGCAGCAGCAGCAGCAGCAGCAGCAGCAGCAGCAGCAGCAGCAGCAGCAGCAGCAGCAGCAGCAGCAGCAGCAGCAACAGCAGCAGCAGCAGCAGCAGCAGCAGCAGCAGCAGCAGCAGCAGCAGCAGCAACAGCAACAACAACAAGATCAACATCAACAACAACAACAACAACAACAACAACAACAACATGTCGATTCTTCCTTCTCGCCCTCCTCTGCATCAGATCCGACAGAACAAGAAGGAAGGAGAAGGGCAGGGACCGTTGGAGAGGTGGATGACGTGTACCTCCCCTCCCTCCTCCTCCTCTCCGGGTATGTTCTCCCCCCCGTGCCGTTGTCAAGGCGCGATAACAAGCGTTTGTTTGAATTCGAAGTGAGGTTTGGCACCGCGGGTGAAGGGGAAAGGGGAGGAAGGGAAGGAGGGATCGGATCTCTGAGTGGGAGCATATTTTCGGGAAGAGACACGGGTGGTGGAGGTGGAGCAGGAGAAGGAGGAAGGGAGAAAGGGAGGGAGGGAGGGCCATGGGCGAGGCTGGGTAAGCTTCTTCGGCTTTTTCGCGAGGAGTTGTTGGAGGACTATCCTCCTGAAGCCTTTTTGGCTCGGCCCTCCATAGTCAGGCGACTCCTCCGGGCAGTGAGGGAGGATGGGAAGGGAGGGAGGGAGGGAGGGGTGGTTTTGGAGGCGCTGGCAACGTTGCAGACGCTGAGTGAGAAGCTGGTGGCGGCCGTTAAGCTGCATGCCCAGCCGGCGTTCAAGCCCTTCCTCCTTCGCTCGTCCTCGTCCTCTCTCCCCGCCTACTTCACGCCCTCCTTGCACCCACCGTCAACCTACCCTGCTTGTCCCACCGGAGCCAACGAGGCGGAGGAGGGGGAGGGAGGGAGGGAGGGAGGGGTAGTTTTGTCACTCCCAGGCTTCGTCTTTTTGTGCCTGAAAGACCTGATTTCTCTCCTCATCAAGATAGAGAGGGAAGACGCAGATAACACCTCTTCTTCCTCCTCTTCTTCTTCCTCCTCCTCCTCCTTCTCCTCCTCGAGGACCCGCATTGCCACTCGAGCCCTTGGAATCATCCACATCCTCCTCCCCTACCACGCCCTTCCCCTCCCTCCCTCCCTCCCGTCCTCCCTCCCCTCCTCGTCCTCCCTTCCCCCCTCCTCCCTGGCACACCAACAACGACTCCTTGCCCTCTTTCAGACCCTCGCTCCCGCCGTCGGCGGCGACAGACGCTCCTCTCCCCCTCCTCCGTCCTCCCTTCACGGTCCTCTCGTCCTTCTCACCCTCGCCCTCCTCCAACAAGCCCCTCCCTCCCTTTTCCTCTCCCCCTCCCCCCACCCCTCCTCTTCCTCCTCCCCCCCTCCCTCCCCCCCTCCCTCCCTCCTTCCTCCCGAAATCCCCTCCCTCCTCATCCTCTCTGCCGCCCACCATCCTCAGCTCCTCGGCCACCTCCTCGTCCTCCATCCCTCCATCCTCCCCGTCCTCCGCACTGCCCGCTCTCTGGTCCAGCGCGCCACGCCCGCCCTCTCCCTCCTTCCCTCCTTTCCTCCGTCCCTCCCTTCTACCACTGAAGAAGACGAGGAGAGCGAGCACGAGATGGAGGGAGAGAGAGAGGGAGGGGGAGAGGGAGGGAGGAAGGGATGGATGGCAGCAATGAAGGCCGCCATTCCCCTCCTCGCTGTCGCACCAGCGCCCGCTCTGGTGCATCGCGCAGTCCATCTCTCCATCGGTACCTGCTCTTCCCTCCCTCCCTCCTCCTCTTCCTCCACCTTCTTCTCGTCCACCTCTGCCAAAATCGGGGAAGGTGGCAGGAAGGGCGAGAGGGCGGAAGCAGCCTCCCTCCTTCTCGCCCTCCTCTCTCTCCCTCTTGACGAGAACCGGCTTGCCGCTTACCACTCCCTCGTCCAAGGCCTCAGAGACTCCCCCCTCCTTCCCGCCCTCCCCCTCCTCCTCTTCCTCCAAGATGACGATGGAAAGACAAAGGAGGGGGGGATGAAGAGAGGGAAGGGAGGCGGCTTCGCCCTCTTTCACCACCTCCTCCTTCACTCTCTCCAGGATCCCGCTTTAGGCGTTCAACAAGCCACCTGGGAAGTCCTGTCCCGGCTCATGTCCCTCGAAAACCTTTCCCTCCCTCCCTTCCTCCCTCCCTCCCTCGTTCCTGCCTTGCTGGCCGTAAGAGGGTGGGTGGACCAGGAGGAGGAGGAGGGGGAAGGAGGGAGGGAGGGAGGGGTGGGAGGACCGGGACCGAAGGGATTGATTATTCGATACTTGCTTCAAGTGGTCAAGGCGGCGGGGGAGGGAGGGGCGGAGGAAGGGGCGGAGGGAGGAGTGGATGTGATGATAGCAGTGTTTGATTTATATTCACCGAGTAAGAGCATACGATTGGGAGGGCTGCGGCAGCTGCATGCCCTCCTTCCCTCCCTCCTTCCCTCCCTTCCTCCCTCGTGCTCCTTGGCACCGGAGACCGTTTTCGCGGAGGAGGAGAGGGAGGGAGGAGGAGGACGAGCAAGGGAAGGAGGAAGGGGGGCGATGTCAGCAGCTGCTGCATGGGCAGGCCTGCGCTCGCAGAGCCGCACAGCGGTCGGGAAGGAGGGAGGGAGGGAGGGGGGGAGGAGCCGGTTGATCGCCCTGTGTGAGTTGCTCACTGATTCTGCTGGTGCTTTGAGTGATGAGGAGCGATTGGTCGCTGCCCAGGACCTGACCCTCCTCCTCCTCCAGCAGCAGCAGCAGTGGCAGCAGCAGCAGCATCAGCAGCAGGAGGAGGAGGAGGAGGAGGAGCAGCAGCAGCAGCAGAAACAACAACAACCACAGCAGCAGCAACAACAGCAACAACAGCAACAGCAGCAGCAGCAGCAACAGCAGCAACAGCAACAGCAGCATCAGCAACAACAGGAGCAGACACCTGAAGGTGCCGCAAGGACCTCCCTTTCCTCCCGCCCTTCCTCCCCCACCTCCGACACTGTCCTCGAGAGCGTCCTCGCCGCCGCCGCCTCCCTCCTCCAATCTTCTTCTTCCCGCCTCCCTTCCTCCTCCTCTTCCTCTTCCTCTTCCTCTTCCTCTTCAAGGCAGCTCGAGGAGGCAGGAGTCGAGCTTCTCCTCGCTCTGGCTTGGGGGGGCGCGTGGGACCCCTCCATCCCTCCCTCTCTCCCCTCCCTCCTTCGGCACTTCCTCCCTCCCTTCCTCCCCTTCCTCTTCCACCCTTCCTCCTTCCTGCGTCGCACCCTCCGCATGGCTCTGGTCCCGTTCCTCTTCCATGCCCACCTGCCTTGCTGGACGGGAGGGAGGGAGGGAGGAAAGGAGGGAGGGGCCAGTGTCTCCACCCGTCCTCCGGAAGAGATGATCCTGAGGCGAGGGCGTAGCGATGGACAAGGAGGGAGGAGGGAGGAGGTACTAACCTACTACATGCCTCCTCCCTCCTTCCCTTCTTCCCCCTCTTCCTCTACACCGTCCTCGTCCTTGCCCATCCTGGCCTTCCTCCCCCAATGCTTCAACTTCAGAAACCTCTTCCCCCTCCCATCCTCCTCCCCTCGACCCCTCCTTCCCGTCTACTCCGTCCCTCCTTCCCTCCCTCCCCCCCTCCCCACCGGCTCCACCCTCCTTCACCTCCTCGAAATCGTCCTCCCCCTCTGGCAAGCCGCTTGCCCACCCTCCCTCCCTCCCTCCCTCCCTCCCTCTCTCCCGCCCCTAGCCTTCTCCAATGGCTCTTCCCTCGTACTCCCCTCCCTCCTCAGCTCCCTCGCCTCCTCCTCCTCCCATCGCTCCTATTCCTCCTGTCTCCATCGTCTCAGCCAAGCCCACCTCGGCCTCCTCCTCTTCCTCGCCCGCCCTCCCTCCCTCCCTCCCTCCCTCGTCCTGGATGGGTTCTCCCGTCTATTCTCCTCACCACCCCTCACCCGCCGCGACGACAAGCTACTCCAAGATGCCCTCTTCCTCCTTCGGTTCCTCCTCCCCTCCCTCCCTCCCTCCCTTCTTCCTCTCCTAACGGCCGTTGCAATGGAGTGCTTCGTGCCCGTGCTGCAGAGGGAGGGAGGGAGGGAGGGAGGGAGGGAGGGAGGGATGGACCTGAACCCATACTTGCCCTCGCTGCGGCAGCGGGAGCACCAGCAGCAGAAGGAGCAGGAGGTGATCGACGACATCCTCTCCTTCCTCCTCGCCCTCATCACACACACACCCTCCTCCCCCCCTTCCTCCTCCTCCTCCTCCTCGTCGGCCCCTCTGACCCTTGCTACCAAATGCCCTCTCCTCCCCTCCCTTCTCCGCCTCCTCCACACCTCTCCCCCTCCCTCCTCCCACACCACCGCTCTCGCCCTTCGCCTCCTTTCTCACCTTCTCCCTTTCCACATAGGAGGGAGGGAAGGAGAGAATGAGGGGCCCTTCCTCCTCTCTTTTTCCTCGGGAGGGAGGGAGGGAGGGAAGGAGGACATCGCCTTCCTTCCCTTCCTCTTGCGGTTGGCCACCCAAGAGCACGACCCTGACAGCTTCCAGGGCTCGGGTAAAACGAAAGCTGCCCTATGTTGTGCACGGGCCTACCTCTCCCTCCCGCCCTCCTACCCTCCCTCCCTGAGGACAGGGAAAGGAGGGAGGGCGGGAGGGAGGGCGGGATCGTTGGTGCGATTTGTGCATGATAAACAAGCGGCTGTACGGGCCTTGGCCTTTGGCTGTCTAGTGGCGCTTGTGAGGGGGGGGGAGGTGGGGGAGGAGGATGGGGAGGGAGGGAAGGAAGGAGGGCTGGTGAAGCTGGCATTGGATGTTGTGGGGGACAGGAGGGAGGCACCTGCCGTAGCAGCAGAGGCCCTCAGCATCGTGACTGCCCACCTGGCCCTCCCTCCCTCCCCCCCTCCCTCTCTTTCTCCCTCCTTCCTTTTCACGGGGGTGACGTTGATGACCCTCTTGCAAACGGCAAGCGAGGCGTTAGCTCTTACCGTTCTCCCTCCTTCCTTTCCTTCCCTCCCTCCCTCTATCGACCCCCACACGGGGAGGAGGGGAGGAGCGAGGGGTAGGCAGGGAGGGGGAGGAGGAGGGATGGTGCGTCTTTTTGCTGCTCTCGAGAGCGTACAAGCCGCCCTCCTGTCCTCATCCTCCTTCCAGGGGGAGGGCGAGGGAGGGAGGGAGGGAGGGATGGAGGGAGGGTTCGTCAAGCGGTTGGTGTGGGAGCAGGGCTTGCCCCATGATGTGGGTAAATTCCTTCTTTGTTCTAGAACATTAAAGGCCAACCATCAACAAGCAGCACGGGTTTCACTGGGTCTGCCCTCCCTTCCCCCTTCCCTCCTGTCCTCCTCTGCCTCCTCTACTTATTTTACTGGTGAGGGGGAGGAACGGAGGAGGAGGAGGAGGAAGGACGGGAGGAGGGGGGGAGGAGGAGAGTGGGAGGAGAGAGTGGTGGAAGCAGCATGGAGGGAGGGAGGGGGAGAGGCGGTGGCATCAGCTGCACAGTCTCAAGGCATGAAGCTTCTCCGCCTCTTCCTCGCCCTCCCGTCCTCCCTCCCTCCCTCATCTCAAACGCAGGAGGAGGAGGAGGGTGGGGAGGAGGGATGGAAGGAGGGAAGACGGCTGGTCATGGAGACGGAGATTGTCAAAGGAGTGAGTGAGTGCCTAAGCGCCTGGGCCAGGGATTTTGAGGATGAGGAGGAGGAAGGGAGGGAGGAAGGGGCTGAAGGGGAGGAGGAGGACGATTGGGTGCTGGTTCCTTCTTCAGAATCTCCTTCGTCCTCGTCCTCGTCCTCCCCCCAGCCCGCCCTCCCTCCCTACTCCTCGGCGGCACGTCGCGTTCTGATCGAGGCCTGCAGGACAGCTTTCGTCACGTACAGTATCGTCCTCGAGGAAGGGGGGGAGGAAATGGAGCAGGGAAGGAAGGAAGGAAAATTGGCAAGAAAGGAGAGGGAGGGAGGGATGGAGGGATGGGTTGTGCCGTCTTCTCTGTTGATGCGAGATGTGGGATCGGTTACGTTGGTTTTGATGAGGGAGGTGAGGGAGGGGGGGACGGAGGGAGGGAGGGAGGGTGGGCGACGGCTGTTTTTGGAAGCACTTAAGCTTCTCAGTCTTCTTCTGACCACTACTCAGTACCGAGAGTCGAGAAAGAGGGAGGAGGAGGAGGAGGAAAGGAAAGGAGGGAGGGAAGGAGGGAAGGAGGACATGCTGTGGCGCTTGGTGGCTGGGCGATTTAAGGTCGCCTTTGGACAAGGGGGGGGGGAAGAGGAGGAGGAGGAAGGGAGGCAGGGAGGGGAGAAGGAGCGTGTCCTCCTGTCCTCCTGCCTGGCCTCGCTGTTGGAGTCGTCAGAGACATGTAGGCGAAACGCCCTCCATCCCGCCTCCGCCCTTCCTCCCTTTCTCCTTCGGACCATCCGCGACCTGCGCCGAGGGCTGCTGCTGGCGATGGGAGGACTCACCCCTCCCTCCCTCCCTTCCTCCTCGCCAGTGAAGGAGGGAGGGAGGAAGAGTAAGCAGCAGCAGCAAAAACAGCACCGGTTGAAGCAACTTAACGCTCGCTTGGCCTCTGGTGGTGGTAGTTGGCCTCCTTCTCGACGAGGAAGAGAAGAAAGAGGAGGAGGAAGGGAGGGAGGAGGAGGAGGAGGAGGAGGAAGAGGAGGAGGAGGAAGTGGCGCCAAGTACACTTTGGAAGCCATCGACCTTACCCTCCTCCTTGCAGTCCTCCGCTCCCTCCTAATCCCTCCCTCCCTCCTCCCTTGCCCCCCTCCCTCCGTCTCTGCACAAGACCAAGCCCTGGAAGGAGGACTCATCATCCTTGCCTGCGAGCTCTACCCCCTCGCCCTCACCCTCCACCTGGACGACCCTCACGGCCTCCCTCCCTCCTTCCCTCCCTCCCTGCCCCCCTCCCTCCTCGCCGCCCTCCTCTCCATGCTCTGCAATTTGGTAGCTTTCCATGACGTGGCCAAGCAGGCCCTCCTTCACTTTTCCTCCTCCTCCTCCGCCTCTTCCTCCTTTCTTCCCTCCCTCCTTCGCCTCGCCCTCCGCCCTTCCCTCCCCCCCTCCATCGCTCATCCCCTCCTCTCCCTCCTTCGTTCCCTCTCCCTCCTCCCCGCCGGACGCCACCACCTTTTCCTCCCTTCCTCTTCCCCCCCGTCTTCCTCTTTCCTGGCCTCCTCCCTCCTCTCCCTCGTTCCCTCCCTCCTCCTCACCCCTTCTCCGGCCCATCGTCGTCGCCGACCGGCAGAGGTCGGGAAGGAGGGATGGGTGCGCCTACTGGGTCTCTTTAAACTGCTCGTCAATCTCACCCTGGCCGCAGAAGGGTTACAGCTCCTCCACCGGCACCTCCCTCCCGCCCTCCTACCCTCCGTTCTGGAAGACGTCGTTCTATTCATCAAAGAAGGCGAGAAGGACAAAGGGAAGGAGGGAGGGTGGGACGATGGGAAGGAAGAAGAGGTTGAAGAGCTCACGGCACAACTCTGCTACCTTCTGCGAAACCTCTCCTTCTTACGAGGAGGGGGGGGCAAGGGGGGAGGAAAGGCTAGCGTTTTGGCCTCTGGGACGTTGTTGAGATTTCTGGTGTGTGACGCGATGACGCATTCAAAAATTCAAATTCGCTTCCCGGCAACGGTCGCCCTGTGGTCTCTGTTACACCATTCGGAGAAGTCGACCGCGTTGCTCTTGCGCGGGGATTTTTTGGCTTCATCCACCTCTTCCCCCCTTTCTTCCTTGCCCTCGTCCTCGGTGCCTTCTTGTGTGGGTGTATGGCAACAGATAGCACTTGCAAAGAAGCTGGCGGGTAGGGATGCCCTCGAAGGGGAGGAAGAGAGGGAGGGCGAGGGGGAGGAAAGGTTGATGATGGAAGGGGTGCAGAGGGCCTTGGAGAATATTGAAGCATTGCTTTCATCTTTCTCCACGGTTGCGTCCTCCTCGCTGTCCTCGTCACCGTCCTCGTTATTGAAGGTGGGTGAAGGCAAAGGGAAGGTGCAAGGAGGGAGGAGTGGTGGTGGTGGTGATGGAGCCGCAGCAGCAGCAACAGTAGCTGTCATAGACGAATCGAACTGAAAGTCATCTTCGAAGAGAAAGAGATGATGCTAAGCTTCCCCGTGACCTTTCACTTGTCCACGCGCTTATCGTTATTTATTCGGAGGGTCGGTGTTTGCGTGTGTATGTATATATGTATGTATATGAGTTTTGAGGGGATATGGGACCGAAGAAGCGCTAGCGAAGATGAAGAGGATAAAAGAAGGGAAGAAAGTTCAATTAAAAAGAAAAGAAAGCAACAGCTACTGCCGGTAATAAACGAGAAGGGATTGAAGCTCCCACGACCAGAGAGGACCAATAGGCATACATCGGCAAAATAAAGTGGTTCCCTACCGGGCCCATGTATCTTATTTACGTCTTCCTTCCCTTTTTCTACAGCGCTTTGGGCACACGGTAGATGCCTTCTGCCTTTATTTTCCTTCGTCTCCATATTTTAATTCCATGATTCTATCATGGTATCCCTTTCATGTACAACAGACTCTTGTCCATACGAACGAACCTCGGCCTCGTCCCTTTTATGCTCCGTTATATTTCACGCTCATGACGTGTGTGGCATAAACACACACATAAACACGGGGATAAAACAACCAGCAAAAGCGACAGACAACCGTCGCCGGTGTGTCTGGATCCACCGGCGATCCCGTATTCTCCCTCATCACGCAAGCACCCGCAGCCACAGCTTCAGCACCAACCATGCAAAAAAGGCGTACCTCATCCATTCCCACACCCTCGCCCTGTCCCTCGTTCCCGGGGCCCCCACAGGAGCGACCACCCACTCCATCCCCTTGCGTACCCATCGCGGTACCTTTCCCAGCATCCCTGCATTATTTGTCTTCAGTTGCAACCACGGTATGAAACGGCCCATGCTTGTGTACCCTCCTGGCTGCTCCTCCATCCAACCCAACCCTTGCCGTAACGACATTTTCCCCTCTTTCAAATTTTCAAATTCTTTCGGGTCCCCATGCCCTGGCAGAATGTGTAGCCAATCATATTCCTCGAGGGCCTTCAGGCTCTTTTGCTGTTGTTCCCAATCGGACCAGCAGTGCAAGCGTGAGGAGACGAGGTGTCCACGTGGGCGGGAGTAGTGGAGGGAGTCCCCCGTAAAGAGGTAGTGGTTGCGATAGAGAATCGCGAGACTACCAGGTGTGTGCCCTGGAATGGGGATTAGCAAAACGTCACCTTCATTATCGAGAGATAAACTTTTGCTGCCCTCTGTGTTATGTGTTTTAGGTGTGATGATGGTGGTGGTGGAGAGTAAAGGGGAGAGTGAGTATGTGCTTGTGTGTGTATGTGTTAAAAAATTCCTGTTAGTGCTGCTTTGGCGACATCCTATTCCGAGCAAGGACAAAATTTCTATTCAACGTCTCCTCCTCCTTATTCTTTTCCTTATAATGCTGTGTCAAAACGTACCAATTTTCATCTCCACTTCGCCAGTGTATGGGAAAAAAAAGTGCTTCCTCTCCTGCACCACATCGTCCACATGTATGACCCGCTGCACGCCCGGCAAGGCCTGAAACCACTCACGATGAAACGCCGTGTGGTCCTTGTGAGTAAATACCAGATAGCTTACCTCCCCCAAGTTTCTAATTCGCTCCAGGAGGCTTGCATCCGGCAATGGGGCATCGATCAAGACATTACCGCCCTTCGGGCGGACAATCAAGTAACAAGAAGCTCCCGCATTCTTAGGAGTGTAGTATCCAAGCAAAAACACCTCACCGTGCGGACCTATTGGCAAGGGGTATGCATCATTCACGTCCCCTTGCATCACTGTCGTGCCTTTTGAGCCACGTCGCAAGCGCAGAGCATGAAAAGGACAAGCTTTGACGGCCCGTCGTACCTGGCGCAGCTCGTCCTCATTCTTGATCTTCCGTCCAACGTACGTAAAGTTTTTAGTAGGCACGATGCTATCAGCCGTTGAGGTATCTGACGGACCGCTGCCTTGCTTGGCTTCCAGGAAGATATCTGGGGCCAAGACGCGGCAAGTCATGGCTCCGCAGCATCGGTTCGTGACCTCCACGGAGCCGAAGTCCTCAAGGTCTGTCACCGGAGGCCCGGAGGCTGACGCTTGTGATTCTCCACTAAACGATGACGGCAGCGATGAGTGTGGATGGTCCTCGTGCATGGTGTGATGCAGGGTCTGAGAGTCGGAATGTTGGCTGTGCGGTTGTGTGGTACGGGGTGCAAAATTTTAAGTACGTCGATCGATGGGTCTAGTGCCTCGATGATGATGCGAGATGTACAGACAAATCACTCACGCGACGAAGACGCGCCGGGTTTAATATCGCTGCCAGTATAGGCTTCTTGTGGTGATCTTGATGCTCTGTGTGTGAATGAGGGGGGAAATGGAACGCGGTCTATTGCAAGTGGGGAAGGGGGAGGAGGTTACTTCGGATGAGTTGCTGAATGCTGGCGTCAGAGATGAGCGGTGGTCATGCGTGTATATGCAGCTGCGGGTGGTCCTAAATAGGCTTCTGACTGTCTCTGGTGTGACCCTGAGATGAAAACCACGGGCATATGCTACTCCTCACGGTTTTATGTTGCGGCCTCACTCCTTTTCCCCCCTCCCCATCCTGTCAACAGGACTATGCCCCTGTCCCAGCTTGCCCGCTGCGGACAGCGGCGCTTACTAATTTCCAGCGGTAGCTGGCGCAGCAGCCTATTACCACGGAGGTGTCTGGCAAGTGTCTCCTTCCCTTCCTCTTCATCATCTTTCCTATCGGCCCGCGGCTTGGCATCTGCGGCGGTGGTACGTTCGATGGGTGGGAGGTCCGAGTATCTTGCTTGGACACGCCTGCGAGAGCGTGGAGGGCATGTGGGTGCATCATTTTGGAAAAACCATCCAGATTATTTCGACCTTTATTTTTCTTGGAAAGTTTAAGTATAGCCGTGCGTGTTCTATTAAGGGATTTTCCCGTCTGAAGCACGCTTGCCCGCGCTCTCTATCCTCCCTGCCTTCACTCCCCTCACTCCCAGCAGCAGCAAGACCTCTCAAGTAAGCCCATACCAGAGCACATCACCAAGCTCCGCAATATTGGCATCTCTGCACATATCGACAGTGGGAAGACGACGCTGACGGAGCGTATTCTCTACTACACCGGGCGAATCAAAGAGATCCACGATGTGAAGGTGAGGAAGTGGGCCTGGAAGAATCCAAAAGTCGATGGGAAAGAAGCGACAAGACCCAATCTTATCTCCTCTTAACCAAGTTTGGCATAAATGCTACCCCTAGATTGGCATGGTCGCTGGCGTGCATAGCTGAAAATAAGTGCTTTCATCCAATTCTAACCCCTCCGTTCCCTCGCTTCCTACCTCCCTCCCCCACACAGGGCAAGGATGGCGTGGGCGCCAAGATGGACAGCATGGATCTTGAACGCGAAAAAGGGATAACCATCCAATCAGCTGCCACCTACTGCTCCTGGGGTGATCACCACATTAATATCATCGACACACCCGGGCACGTAGACTTCACCATTGAGGTATGGCCCTTCCCCCCTCCTTTTCCCTCTCCCTCCCTCCTACCCTTCCTCCCATTCTTCTCTGTCATTCTGTCGACTAAGTGGCATGGATAAGCAAGCCCAGGTCATAACACCATCATCACGTTTTCCATCTCATCCTTTACACCTTCCCTCGCTCGCTCGCTCCCTCCCTCCCTCTGTCCCTTCCCCTCAGGTGGAGCGGGCCCTCCGAGTTCTTGACGGTGCCGTCCTCGTCCTGTGCGGCGTGGCGGGTGTCCAGTCCCAGAGCATCACAGTCGACAGACAAATGAAGCGTTATAATGTGCCGAGGGTCGCTTTCATCAACAAACTGGACCGCGCGGGCGCAAACCCCTGGAAGGTCGTGGCTGACTTGCGAAAGCACTTGAGGTACGCCCCTCCCTCCCTCCCTCCCTCCCTCCCTTCCTTCCTTTTTCCCCTTTCTCTCTTGTTGTTTTTTCCTGCTTTCGCTCTGGAGAATTCAAGATCAATTGTCACTTTTCAAGCATACCAGTGATAGCTTCCCTGGGATATTCCTTACATATGTTCCTAATCACCTTCCTAAGCATATGAGTTGTTCCTCATATATATTCCTTCTTTATATTCCTAAGCACACCCATGATGGCATTGTCCCAAATATTCTCACGGCCCCGTTCGTTCTTCTCCCGTCTTCTGCCCACAGACTGAACGCCGCGGCGGTGCAAGTTCCTGTAGGGCTGGAGGGCGAGCACAGGGGCATCGTGGATCTAGTGGCTCAGAAAGCCTACGTGTTTGAAGGTGATCGGGGCGAGGTCATTCGCGAAGTGCCGATTGAGGGCGCTATGAAGGAGGAAGTCAAGGAGAAGCGGCTGGAGATGATCGAGCGTTTGGCGGAGGTGGACGATCAGATGGCAGAGTTGTTTCTAGGAGAAGAGGAGGTGCCGATGGAGGTCTTGGTCGAGAGCATCCGTCGACAGACGATCGGGCTTAAATTCGTGCCCGTGTTTATGGGCTCGGCATTCAAGAATAAGGGTGTCCAGAAACTCCTCGATGGCGTGCTAGCCTACCTTCCCAACCCCTCCGAAGTTCCTAACTACGCCCTGGACCGGAACCAAGGTGCGTGCGGCGGCGCTTGTTCACGTCCTCCCTGTGAATTCCCTCCCTTCTTTCGATCCCTCCTGGCCCTATGTCTTTTGCGTGTTTCCCATCGATTCGTCCCTCCCTTCCATCCCCTCCTCCCCTCCTCCCCTCCTCCAACCGACATCCGCAAACATCAGACGAGGCCAAGGTGCCCGTGCTCTGCGAAGAGGACTTACCTGCCGTCGCTCTGGCATTCAAGCTCGAGGAAGGGAAATTCGGGCAGCTCACCTACATGCGTGTGTATCAGGGGATCATCAAACGAGGCGGGTGGCTGTTCAACATCCGAAATGGGAAGAAGGTCAAGGTCCCGCGCCTAGTCAGGATGCACTCGAATGAGGTACGTCTCTTAACAAGGCCTCCCTCCCTTCCTCCCTCCCTTCCTCCCTCCCTTCCTGCGTTCGTCAAGCCCCCCTTCCGCCCCATTCACAAGTTCCCTCCAGGCCGCCTTTCCCATGCCACAGAATCTTCTTCATTCATTACATATCGTTCATTTCCTTGATCCTCTCCCCTCAATATCCTTCCCTAGCTCGAGGAAATCGACAGCATCAGCGCGGGAGACGTGTGTGCCATGTTCGGCGTCGACTGTTCGTCGATGGACTCCTTCACTGACGGACAAGTGCAGTACACGCTCACGAGTATGCACGTCCCGGCTCCCGTCATCTCCCTCGCCGTCAAGCCGAAGCAATCGTCCATGTTTGCCAACTTCTCCAAGGTGCGCCCTTGATCAACTCTCTCCCTTCTCCTCCCCTCTGTCTCCTCCCCTCTGTCTTCTCATTTCTCCCTTTTTCCCTTCTCTTCTTCCCTCTCCCCTCTTCTCCCGCCTCCTTTTTCCCCTCAACGCTGTCGCTTTTAGCACGTCGGGCGTGCCCGGTAACCTTCATGCATGCCTCTACCTTCTCTCATTCACCCTCCTGCCTCTCGTCGGCCCTCCCTTCCTCCCTCCCGCCCTCCCTCAGGCCCTCCAGCGCTTTTGCAAGGAGGATCCGACGCTCCAAGTGACCTTCGACGAGAAGACTAAGGAGACCATCATCAGCGGCATGGGCGAGCTCCATCTCGAGGTACGGCCAGTCCTCCCTCCCTCCCTCCCTTCCTTCCTCCCCAGCTGCCCGTCTCGGTGGTCATACATATAGACAAAAAATTCACACCACGCTCAAACTAAACTCACGTTGAGCGCTCGAAGTGCGAGCGCTGCGAGCGCACCGTGGCATACATTCTGAAGGCCCTCCACGTACACTACCCACAAGCGTAGAGAAGCAAGAAAAATGGAAGGAAGAAGCTTGGAAGCTTACCCCGTCCTCCCTCCTTCCCTCCCTCCCTCCTTCCCTCCCTCCCTCCCTCCCTCCCTCCCT
>Ga0160420_100264_pt1 | contig 27695 bp, 43 predicted proteins | sample CelAP2metagpilot_FD_108197 | JGI IMG/M metagenome (GOLD analysis project Ga0160420, IMG submission 108197) | Phycosphere-associated microbial communities from algal ponds in Kailua-Kona, Hawaii, USA - Cellana AP2-5-5 metagenome pilot | ecosystem: Engineered > Artificial ecosystem > Aquaculture >... | reverse complement strand
CGCCGCCGCAGGAGGCGCAAGCGCCTCATGCCTCCCATCCTGGCCCGCTTGGCCGCCTGTCCCACCGCCCCCTCCTCCTCCTCCCCCTCCTCCCCCTCCTCCTCCCTCTCCCTTGCTTCTCCTCCCTCCACGTTCGGGCCGACGGACGAGGGGGGGAGGGAGGGAGGAATCAAGGCGAAGCGCTCTTGGACACAGTCCTGGTCTAGCAAGATGTCGACCACCCTACGACTGAAGGGCGCAGGGAGGGAAGGAGGGAAGGAGGGAGGGCACGGAAACCGCAGGGAAGACACGCCGGACAAGATGCCGTTGGAGGCAGGCGTCTTGTCCTCCGCCGCCTCCGCCTCCTCCTCCTCCTCCTCCTCCTCCTCCTCCTCCTCCTCCTCCTCCTCCTCGGTCTCCTCCTCGGTCTCCTCCCGGACTCGGACCACCGGCGAGATCGTCCCCGCAGATGCCCTTGGCTCTCGACGTGCCGCCGTGCGGATGCTCGATCCGGTGAACAAGGGCTTCGTTAATGAGGACGATCTTGCACGCGTCACGGCCTATTTGGGGGAAGAACTTAGTGAAAAGGTGCGTGCACTCCCTCCATTCCTCCCCCCCTTCCTCCCTCCCATCCCTCGACCTGCTGTGCACGGCCTGACCGAGCACACAAAAACCCTTCTCTCCCCCCCTCCCTCCCTTTCCCCAGGAGCTGACGGAGATGGTCCTGGCCGGCCATGGCGATCCCCACACCAAAACGCCCACCAACATCACGCACCAGCAGCTCGTCAACCTCCTCCCCCCCCTCTGCCCGTCCAAGGTATACACCCGCCGCGAGCTGCTCTACCAAGAAGGGGAGGTGGACGCCACCTTCTACCTCCTCCAGAAGGGTGAGGCCTTGCTTCGATTCGAGTGCCCGACGGACGGCCGTAGCAAGGTGCAAGCCGGGTTAGAGACCCTTAAGGGCGGCGACAGTTTCGGAGAGATGGAAATGATGATCGAGGCCGACGGCACAGTCAGCCCTAGAACAACCTCCTGTGAGTGCATCTCCCCCCGATGTGAAGTCATTGCGGTGGACGACCACCTCTTCTCCCTCCTTACGGACGTGTTCGACTCGACGCATTCTGCCCTTCGGCAACAAGCGACCCGGAGGTGTAAGCGAGTAGTGGACAAGTGGGTTGATAACCTGACGGTGGCCCAAAAGAAGAAATACCGGCGGTACGAGCCTCTGTGGATGGCGGGGAAGAAGGAAGCTCACCGTCTCTTCGTGGTTAAGGACGGCTTCTTGGAGGTGGAGATGATGGTGGAGGATTATCACCCTGCTGCTGCTGTTCCAGCTGCTGATGGTGCCGGCCTTCCTGGTGCTGCCGCTGGTGCAAATACGTCCGTATCCTCCTCCGCCTCCTCCTCCTCCTCTTCCTCATCGTCGTTGGCCGCGCGGAAGGATAGGGAGAGCAGCAACGCCAAGACGGCCTTTGCCGCCTCTTCCTCCCTCCCTTTCTCGTCCTCCCTCGGTTCTTCAAACGCTCTACGGACGCAGCACAAGGTTATCAAGCGGTATGGTCCCGGCACTTACGTCTATACTAAAGGTAAGTCCTAGCCCCCTTCTCTCATTCCTCCCTTTTCTTTCTCGCCCACACACCCACTCCCATACTCATCCCCACATACAGATCTGCAAGGCCGCAGCCAAAGTCGCCCCCTCACCACATCGGGGGTGACGGATTCTTGTAAGCGGGTCAAAACACTCACAGACGCCCAAATCATTGAAGTTCCTTCTCGGGCCTTCGAGGACTTTCTCAGCCTGGAACGCCGAGAGCGCTTGGTCAGGTTTTTGATGGAGGCTCAAGAGACGGGCGGCAAGGTGGTAGTGATGCCTGGGAGGGGGGAGGGAGGGAAGGAGGGGCACGGGGAAGAGGATGGGAAGTTGGTCGTTCCGCACTAATGGTGGGTGGGAGGATGAGGAATCAAAGCGGGGCACCACGGCTTCCAATAGTAATGATGAGGGGAGAGAAGAAAGGAAGAAGGGAGGGAGGAAAGAATGAATGTGTAATTTTCAAGTGACTTTGGTGTGAGATTTTCCCAAACACTCCCCCCTCCCTTTTATATGCCTTTGTGTCGCACTCTCTCACAATGAGGAAACGGAAGCAGTGTTTCATTTTTAAAGTGGAGTGGGTTAAGAAGAGTGTGAACAAGATTCAGTAAAAATAGAGGAAGAAGAAGGTGTAGAAGAAGCTGTAGTAGAAGAAGATAAAGAAGATGAAGATAAAGAAAAAGAATAGGAAAATGAGAAGAAGCAGAAAAAGAAGATGAAGACGACAACGACGACGACAACGACGACGACAACGACGACGACGACGACGACGACGAAGAAGAAGAAGAAGAAGAAGAAGAAGAAGAAGAAGAAGTAGGAAAGAAAGAAGATGACGAAGAAGAGAAGGATGACGAGGAGGGGGGAAATGAGGAGGAGGTTAAAAGGAGGATGTTAGGACGACGAGAAGGAAGCAGGTAATGAAGTGAGAGATAGTGAAGAAGCAGACAGAGAGTGTTGTGCAAGGCGCGAAACCTTGAAGATTGGAAGCACAACAAACACAAGTGAGCGATAATGATCCTTCTGTCAACAAGGGCAATCAATGCGAAGCTCAATTTATTGCAATCCCCTCGCATCGTTACTTTTCACCCTGTTTTCACGTCACTATAGAAATACTCACACACGTAGGGCTCCCCAACAAAAGAAGGTTAAGGTGAGTTTGGGTCAGCACTCATACCGTACTTGGCATGTGTGCAAAATGACCCGTTTTCGAGGACAGTAGGGGGCAGAGGAGAAGAAAATGCAGGGCGAGAAAGGGGGGGAATGCAGCAATCAAAAGTCTGGTCACTTGCAGAAGACATCCAACAATGCGAACACCAAATTTCGCTTGATCTATTTATACTTTTATTTGATTAATCGCGAACAAAACCCTAGAAATATCGGACAAAAAGTAAAATGAATACAATCAGCACCACGAACACCTTGATAATCACCGCCCTGTTCCCACGCACGATCCTCAAGTAATTCTCCATCTCTGTGTGTCCCTTCCGCACATCTTCCAAGGCCATTTCCATGTCGTCGTCTATCCTCATCACCACTTCCCCCTGAGCCGCCACCAGCCCCGCCATCTTACTGAACGTCTGTCCCAGCTCTACAATGGCTTTTTCGATGGCCCTTGCGTCTTTCAAGCGACTTGCTGTGTCTCGCTGAGGTTTTCTTTGAACCTGCTGCTGCTGCTGCTGCTGCTGGTGGTGGTACTGGTGGTGCGGTGGCATCATCATTCCTCGGCCGCTGGAGGAATAAGAGGGAGGAGGGGCGTATCGCCGGCGAAGACCCGCGTCAGGACCATCACCTCCTCTCCCTCGACCTCCTGCTCCAGTAAGAGCGGAACCAGGAGGAGGGGGTGGAGGAGGGAAAGGAGGAATATTTAAATCGTCGGAGCGTTTTTGTTGAGAGGGGTTGAATGGTGGTGGTGGAGGAGGGGGTGGTGGAGGATAGGGCAAGGTGGAGGAGGAGGATGGAAGTGGAGGAGGTGGTGGAGTGAAAGATGACAATGAAGGAGGATAAGGAGGAGGAGGAGAATGAGAAGGCCCATGTCGAGGTGGAGGAGGAGACCGATGTGGAGGTGGAGGTGGAGGAAATCCACTTTGCTGCTGCCCCGGCTGCTGCTGCTGCTGCTGCTGCCAAGACCGTTGGTACTGCTCAGGACGTGGATGCTGCTGCTGCTGATATTGCCCATTTCGATTTCCTTCCTCCACACCAACATCAAACGGAACAGGTGGCGGTGATGACCGTTGCGGGGGGGGAGGAGGGGGAGGATGAACCCGAGGTGGAGGAGCGGGTCCGACAAACAAGGGAGAATCATAGGCTAGTGCTGGGCCGCGGGCTGAGTGGGTAAAGAGCTTTCTTCGGTCGGCCTGGTCCTTTAGGACGCCTTGCCGGACCTGGAGGGCGGCTTGGAAAAGCTTGGTGTGTTCGGTGGCGCGTATTTTGAGGCCTTCAACGACACAGGTGCAGTGTCGGTGGCGTTGTTGGCCTTGCCTGTATTATGTGCATCTCATTGAATAGAAACAAGGCAAGCAATCTCATGTGTGCTCTCCAGCCCGTCCTGGCTCCCTCCCTTCCTCCTTCCCTCCTTCCCTACCGATAGTGTTTTTCCGCGAACCGCAGTAAGCTCTCAATGTCCCCTTGCAATCTCCCCAGGTCCTTCTTAAAGACCGCCGTCACGTCTTCTATCTCCGCGGTGGGGTCATTGTGCATGCCTTTTCGTGTCACCAAACGCTGTAACCGATGGACAAGTCTCCGAATACTCGTGAACTCCTTGGCAACTGTAGCGGCCGCAGCCCCGAAGTCAGAAGTGCCATGCGGAGGGAAGGAGGAAGTGGGGGAGGAGGGGTCAGTGGAGGAGGAGCCGTTGTGGTGGAAATCGTCGGGCTCGTCCTGAAGGGAGGGAGGGAGGGGAGGAATTGGATCGAGACAATGAAGATGGGAGAAGAGGGCACAATTTCCATTCGGGCTGCACGACTGGCAGAATTACTGAAACTGCACAGGGATAAAGTGAAAATGGGGGAAGTACAGCGGCGAAGCCCCGCACAACCATCACACACAAGCTACTCATGCCCCACCTTGTCCCCCTTATATACCCAAACGTACCTCGACGGGCAAATCTGTCATGCCAAATAGTTTGAGGAGGCCCTGAAACTCGCGAGTGCGGTCCATGACCACGGCTGGACTGGGGGCCCTGATCGTGGGTGGTGGGAGTTTGTGCTGCTTGAGTGCTAAGCACTAGTGCTTGAGTGCTTGTGTGCGTTGCGTTAGTAGCTTATCGCCAAAACAACAACGGGCGAGGGGGGAGAAAGACAAGCGGCTTGGCTGCGTGGACCAAGTTCTGTATTGGCCGGCTTAGTTGTCCTGTCCAAGTATATGGGCGATGTTTGAAGTGTGTATGGGGTAGAGAAAGTCCAGGAGGCAAATGGAGGGGTAAAGCGAGCATGGGTCTGGGATGATGATGGATGTCCAACTCCCCCCACCTACTCCGTCCACACCACCACACAAAACACCACAACCACAGAGTTTTTGGGGGGGAAAAAGAGGGAAGGGCCTGTGGTTGACTGGCCGCCGTTTACAAAGCATACAAAGAGCGCCGCCAAACAAACACATGAAAGGCAATTGGGAGACGGCCCTGGTAAGGATAAGGAGTGACGGTTGCTTTTGTGACTTTTGTTGTGAGGGCATGGAGGAAATGGGTACAGCTGGATCATAGGAATGCCTAAACAAATTTATGGTCCTTGACGATATGCCGGCTTTTAATGCGTAAATATAGGCAGCAAGGCAGGAGGCACCCTCACACTTCTTTTCACCATCCCACCCATCGATCTCCTCCCCTGCTCTCCCCCTCCCACATGTCCAGGTAGGCAATCGGCTGATACTCGTTCCCTATCGAAAGAAATATGTAGCCCGCTACCATGCCTGGATGCAAGACTCATTTCTGCAAGAAATGACGGCGTCGGTACCCTTGAGCTTGGAAGAAGAGTACGCTATGCAGGCCTCCTGGCGTGACGACGAGAAGAGTAAGTCATAGGGTCCTCGGGAGCTTGATGATTTTTTTGGGTTCTTTTACTTTCACAAAATTCTTACACATTATTTCGTTCTGTTGTTCAGCTCATCCACATTTTTCCCCTTCCCTCCCAATCTTTCTCCATCCCTCCTTCGTTTCCTTCCTCACCGCAGAATGCACCTTCATCCTCCTCGACAAAGCCAATCCCTCCTCCCTCCCGCCGTCCTTCTCAACATCCTCCATGGTGGGTGATGTGAATCTCTTCTTTAATGATCAAGACAACGATTTGTCAATAGCAGAAATAGAGATAATGATTGCGGAGCCCAGGGCACGAGGGAAGGGGATGGGGAAGGAGGGGGTAGGGATGATGATGCGCTATGCAGTTGACAAGTTGGGGGTAAAAAGATTTTACTGCAAGATTTCGGAGGACAACTTGACGAGCCTGCGGATGTTTGAGGGGTAGGTGTCACGCGTAGGATGAGGGAAGGAAGGGTGGGAGGCAGGGGTAATATTGGAGAAGGGGTAATGCAGCATGTCCTTTTCATCAACGGGACCAAGATAACGCTTGCAGACTCTCCGTTCTCTTTTTACACATCTCTCACGTTTTGATGGCCCCCTTAAAATTTCTCTTTCCTCTCTTCCCTGAAAGCTTGGGGTACGTTCGTGTGGCATACGTAGCGGCCTTCAAAGAAATCGAGTTGGAGTTTCTCATCAAGGACAACGATGGCTGGCCAGAAAAGTTTGCGGCACTAAAAGAGACAGCTGGAGGGGCTAAAATTCAGGAGATGGTACAGTATGAGGAGATGGAGGAGGGGGAAGAGGGGAAGGGGATGGGCTGAAAGGGTAAGAGGGGGATGAAAAAGAGGGGATAGGTGATGTGTACAAACGAAAGAGAGAAAAAACCAATTAACCATATGAAGTAGGGCAGCCACACATAAATGTGCCTTCTTCTTCTCGTCGCCCACTGCCTTTATTGTACTTTTCAATCGCTGCAAAACATTTTGCGTGGGTGTTTTCATGTGTCTTTCACTTACAGGGTGCGGCTCATAACGGCTCTTTCCAGTGTGGAGACATTCACAGCAGCTTGGTCACCCCATTTTCTATCCCTTTTGCCTCTAGGGTGTGCAATGTCACTTTAGCTACATGCATACACACACTTGTATCAACATGGCGGCAAGCGATTTCTGAGGCTTGTCCCTGCTCCAGAGAACCCCTCCCTCGTCCCTCGTCATCATCAGACCCATATGTGTGTTCCGTCTCCTTTTTCCCAACCATGTAAACACAACAATGCACAGGGAGAGAAAGGGCACATTCAGAAGCAGTACCTGCTATCCAATGTCAGGCGTCATTCTCCGGCACCGGCCAGGCAAGGAATCCCAGCCCCCAGACCTTTCCTATTACTCCCCCTCTTTGGGCTCGGACGCCATCATTAGCACAGAGGAAGAGATCAAGGAGGAGCGACACCACCACCACTGCAGGACTCACAATAAGGAAGCAGTAGCTGTGGATCCTCCCTCACCGAATCTGTGCTCACCCGTGAGGAGCAGCGGCAGCGTATATAGCGACCGTGTTAGCGGGGAGATGGCGCCCACCTCCTCCTCCTCCTCCTCCTCCTCTTCCTCCTCCTCCTCTATCCGTCTCCTCACCCCATTCCTATCACCACCACACCATCTCCAAAATGTCTACCTTTCCTCCCTAATCTCCCGCGATGAGAAGAACACACTTTATCCAGCCGTCGCCGAGCTTGTAGTCATCAACGGCATCCTCGCCTGGCTCTGTACCCTTCTGCTCAGCCCATCCTTCATTCCTTCATATTCTACCAAGTTGGAAGCTCTCGCTCTTTTTCTTCTTGGACTCGTCGCACACGCTGGCCTGGGCCCCTCTCAATTCCGTTTCTGTCCCGACAGCGGCCTTGCCATAGGCTTGACAGGCCTCCCTGCCATGCTTGCGAGCTGCCTCTTGCTCACCAATCACGACCCCTTCCTCGCCTCCCTCCTCCACGCCAACCTCCTCTGTGCTTTCGGGGTAGTCGCTCGTCAATTCTGTCGTCCGTCCATACCAGACATATCACGTCGAAATACCCTCGTTCCTTGGGCTGTGTATCTTGGAAGCAAGCTCCTCCTCGTCCTCCTCCGCTGCCTTTTCCATCCCTTGTGGCCGGCAGCTGGGTTTTCGCTTTTTGTTTATGCAATGCACGAGTTGTTGGTGTGGGGACTGGTAAATACGCCCTTGATGACAGCTAGCGTTACCCTAGGAGAGGCCATGGTGCTGACCCAGGCCTTGAGCTTGGTGACTGCAGACGCGCTTTGTGTAGGGGTAGTGAAGGCGGGATGGGAGGGAGGGAGGGAGGGAGGGAGGGCGTGGGTGGCCAGGGTGACGAATTTTGGGGAGATGTATGCGAGAGAGAGGGTGGAGGGACGGGAGCCGGTGCTGCTGGTGCTGCAGGCTGGTTTATTGGCGGTCCTAGGACTGGGGTTTGTAATAGTGCCTTTGTTTGGTCCGAAGATGAGGAGGAGGGGGGGGGCGAAGGGGAATGGAGAGCAGCAGCAGCAGCAGCAGCAGCAGCAGCAGCGGCCTGAGGCTCAGTGGCGAGAAAAACAGACGTTGCCATCGGAAGGGGTGGAGATAGACAGGATGGGAGGAGGAAGAGCAGGAGGAGGAGTAGCGGGAGCAGGGATGTTGCCACGAGGAGCTACTCCCCGCAGTGGTAGTGGTAGCAGCGGCAGCAGCAACGGCAGGAGGAGTCATGCTTTCGATGAGCGAAGGGAAGCAGAAGAAGAGAGGGAAAGGAGAAGGGGAAGAGGGCGAGGAGGAGGGAAGCGCAGCAACATCGCCAGTGCTCTTGCGACTGGCAGTGGAGAAGCCTCCAACAGCAGCAACAGCTTAACCTTCCCGTCCTGTCACTCTTCTTCCCTCCCTCCCTTCTCATCGTCCTTCACCACCGCCGCTACAACCACCACCACCACCACCACCACCACCACCACCACCACCACCAGCAGCAGCAGCAGCAGCACCCCCGAATCCATCCTCCTCCCCACCCTTGCTTTTTTTAGCATCATGGCCGCCTACCTTCTCCTAATTATTTTCCCCTACCTCGCACTCCTTCTCCCAGACCACCCCAACCCCCTCTTTTGGCTCTTCACGTTCCTCTCATCAGATCCCGCCTACCCCTCCCTCCTCCTCACCTGGACCTGCCTTCTCTTCCTCTTCCTCCTCCTTATCCTCCCCATATCCCGCCTCCTCTCCCTTCCTCGCATCCTCACCCGGAAGACATTCCATGTCCTCGCCGTCCTCCTATTCCTCCCTTCCACCCTTGCCCACCCCCTCCTCCTCTCCCTCTCCTACTCCATCGCCCTGTCGCTTCTCCTCCTCCTCGAGTTCATTCGCCTCGCCCGTCCCTCCCTCCCTCCCTCCCTCGGCCTCGCCCTCCACCACTACTACTCCCACTTCCTCGACGAGCGCGACACGGGGGATCTGGTCGTGACCCACCTCTACCTCCTCCTAGGTTGCGCTTTCCCCCTCTGGGTCACCTACCTCTTCCCCATCTCCTCCCTCCCTCCCTCCAACCCTCTTTTACCGTTCGCGGGGATCGTGGTGCTGGGGGTTGGGGATGCAGCAGCTGCGACTGTTGGCTCCGTTGTGGGTCGGAACCGGTGGCCTTCCTCCCGCCGCACCTTGGAAGGGTCTCTAGCCTTTTTCATGACGACCCTCGGGATGGTGGAGTGGCTGAAAGGAGGGACAGGGGGAGGGGCGGAGTGGGGGTGGGTGCTGGCGGTGGCGTTATTGTCACTGCTGGAAGCATTTACGCATCAGATTGATAATTTGGTGCTCCCTGTGTATGCGGTGACTCTGTTCAACTTGGCATGGAGGGTGGGTAAGTTGGATGGGAGGGAGGGAGTGCTGGTGGGGTTGTAGTACACGAGAGGATGGAGAAAGAGTGTGTGTGTTGGTTGAAGGAAAGTAGAAATCAGTGTTACATACTCGTGTGTACAGTAGAAGAGGAAGAAGGAATTAGGGGATGAGAAGTCTTGACTGAGACCTCCCGGGCATCATGCAAGGACGACTGAAAAGCACACAACAGAAAAGTAATGACGGTCTTAGCGAAGGTGGAGGTAAAATAAAATCACGGAACCGATGGCAGAGAAAGTTCGAATTGCTTATAAGGACATGCAATCCGTTTGGTGACGGGCAGTACTGCGACTGCGAGTTGCTTTTCATTTGGGTTTTTGCACAGATCAATCAAGTGCGTCTGACTGACGTCTCCGTGGTGGAGAACGTTGCATAACGTGGCTGCCGAAAGAAGTGGAAGGCCGATGTTTATGGTAAGTCGACCATCACTTTCACTTCTGGTCGAAGTCGTATTTATTCACTGTCTATTTATCGACCGCCTTTATCAGAAAATTTGACGCAGAGCCAGAGAATCGATGGAGACGCGCGATCGCAAGGATCCTAAGTATCGGCCTTCTTCCGCATATAGAGTGGAGAGCTTCACAGTGCCAAACTTTTTAAAATAGATTATCATTGCTGAACGACGACTCAGCTTACGATCCTTCACTACTCTACTGAAGATGCCGCATAGATAGTGTTTAAACATATGCGTGTGTCTATGAGATGGTTTCTCCGCATGGGCCTTACGATGCAAAGTCTGCCACCAAATCTCGATTTTCCTGTGCTTACTATGGTGGGAAAAGTGTCATCATGCACAAGACATGGGAACAGGAACGCTGTTTGCAGTGTCGAACCCATTGCAGTCTTTTTCCCGATCGTGTATGTATGTATGCCTCAGGCACCATGGCAATCATGGCCCGCTTCAACACCAGATTTGTGGGAACGCACGAGCCTTGGATATATATGGTACTTGAAGCCACCGACGCGGGAGCGCTGCGCTAATAATTAATACCCTCCCGACCATGTTTCTAGGTTGATCATACATACATCCTGGTGTGATTTTCTCGACCTAACTATGACATTTGGGCGTTGGCGTTTTTTGGTCTGGCGTGGGACGTTGCTGTGGCGAGCCGTCGCCTAGATCTGCATGACTTGCTTGGTGTCAGTGTACTTCGCCCTCTGTCCCTACGTGCGGCCGGCAGGCCATGACATGGCATCATATAGGAAGAATCATTGATATGAAAACCATCGTGTGTGCCTATGCTTGCCTTCGTCACCCTGGAACATGTCCCTTATTGCATGACCTCCCCACCACTGCTACCACGACACCTTCCACCTCATCCTTTTACCCTGTACAGGCCAACAAGACATCCATTATTGCTTGGCTCACATAATTTAATCTAAATCATTGTCACAAGTACAATCCGTCATTACCCTCTTTGTCCTCCTCCTCCTCCTCCGCCCTTCTACCCTTGCTCGACATCCGCTGACAGGCACGCACGAACTCACCCTTTCAAAGCACACGGCATTCAAAACGATATCCTTAAAGCAAGAAAGCCCCGTCTATCATTCCACAGTAGAGAATGAATGGAGGGCATGATCCCATCCAAGGAGGTGGGCTTGTCTTGGACAGAGACAGGGAGGCACATGGTCCAGACACGATTCTTTACTATGCGCGCGCCGGGAATGTTGAAGGCGTAATGGCCATGGTGAAAACCGATCCCGCACAGGTAAGCGAATCATACATATATACATAAATGAGAGAAAGGGAAAGGTGCAACAGGGTTCGTAGGGAAAAGAGGGTCGTAGGGATTGATCTGCTTAGAGAGGAATCTTGAGTAATTTACTTAGACCTCAGGGCAGAATTTGGAGAGAGAGGTGGCTGACGCTACCGAGGAAAAAAGAAGGATAGAGCAAAAGGTGGTGAAGGTAGGAGACACAAATTTTGACGATTCTATAAAGCAAATGTCACTTCATTCTCTCACATTCCTCCAAATCTCCCTCCCCCCCTCCCTCTTTCCCTCCCTCCACCTCAAGGTCAACTACCAACGCATCGTCACGCCCTTGATGTGGGCGAGCTATTGCGGGCACGTGCATATTGCCTCCTTCCTGCTCCAGTGCGGCGCCAGCATTGACCAAACCGAGGAAGGAAAAGGTCGCACTGCCCTCTACCTTGCCTCTGGCCGGGGCCATGCCTCCGTTGTCTCCCTCCTGCTTTCCCATGGCGCGAACCCCACCATAAAGAGGAAAGGGGGATGGTGCCCACTCTCTGTCGCTGCCTCTGAGGCACACGTCCCTGTAGTGCAGCTGCTGCTCTCCCATCCTTTGGTGGAGGTGGACTCGAGGGACGATGATGGGAGCACAGCCCTTTACCGGGCTGCCCTCTGGGGGTGTGGTGCGGCGGTGCGAGAGCTGCTGCGGAAGGGAGCGAACCCGTCCTTGGTTGGAGGGGGGGGGTTACTGCCAGTGGCTGTAGCGAGGGCCAGGGGGCATGCGGAGTGCGTGATGGTGTTAGAGAATGAGGAGAGGATGTTTGCGTTGGCCAAGGCGAGGGCCTTGAGGAGGGTGGGAGGGATGCTCCGGAGGGCAAAGGAGGAGGAGGAGGAGGAGAATGAGGATAGAAAGAGAGAGGAAGGGTGGAGAGAGAGAAGAAGGCTGTGGAAGGGGGAGAATGAGGGGAGGGAGGAGGAGGAGGAGGAGGAGGAGGGACGGTTGGAGGGGAAACGTTGGAGGATGAGCGTGGCTGTTGGGGGGGGGGGGTGGACGCCGGGGGAGGGAGTGGAGGAAGAGAGGAGGGAACGAAGCGAGGGGAATTTGAATGAGACGCACGGAGGCGTACAGGTGCAAAGTCAGTATGTAGAGGCAGGGCTGGTGAACGACCTGACCCAGCAGCAGCAGCAGCAGCAGCAGCAGCAGCAGCAGCAGCAGCAGCAGCAGCAGAACCCTCAAAACCTTCTTCCTTCCCCTTGTTCCCCCCCTCCTTCTCTGTCTGTCCTACCCTTCCCTCCTCGCACGCCTCCTCTCTCATTCTCCCATGCTTCGGCTTCTTCCACTTCCCTCTCCTCCTTCTGTGCACAGCACATTCCCGCGTACCTTCGTGGACGGTTTATTTCTTTGTCGTTACCGGAGGTTTGGCTGCATGATGAGCCAAACGCAGAACAAGAGGAGGAGGAGGAGGAGGAGGAGGAGGTGGAGGAGGAGGAAGGGGAAGGGAACGGGAGGGAGAAAGAGGTAGAGGGAGTGGTGAGAAAAAGTGAAGAAAGATGTTGGACTGTTGGGGGAGGAGGAGGAGGAGGAGGAGGAGGAGGAGGAGGAAAGGGAAGTAGGTCCACATCGTGGAGGAATTGGCTGCGAGGCGGAAACGGATATGCAGCAACAAAAAATATAACAGCAACAAGAGCAACAGCAACAGCAACGGGAGAAGGAGGGGCGACACCTATGGTCGGTGTCACAGGTCACACCTCCTCTCCCTCGACCCCCTCCTTTTCCTTATATGCTACTGCAGAAGCACCAGGAGTAGCAGAGGCCAAGAACGAAGGGAAAGGCCGTGGAAGAAGAGAAAGAGAGAGGGAAAGTTTGGGGCCAGCGGTGGTAGCGATGGTCGTACGGGACATGAGCTACGATGTATTTTTGAGCCTGGCAGAGATGATGGTTTAGGAACAGGATGAATTTAGGGAGAAGGATATGGGGGAAGAGGAGGAAGAGGAGGAGAGGGAGGGAAAAAAAAGGAAGGGGTGAAAGAAGGAGGGGTGGGGAAGAGGAGGAAGAGGAGGAGGAGAGGGAGGAAGAAAAATGAAGAAGAGAGATGTTTTGGAGATAAAGGAGGACACAAGAAGAGCTACGTCTAGACAGATCCAGGGTCGACCCTGGAAGCAGAGGAGATGAGCGAGCCACGCAAGATCAGCTAGGTAATCGCTATGTTTGGAGTTGTAATAAATGTTATCGCTTGTGGTAGTGAAGACTTGCTGCTGCGAAACTTGGGGCCAGTTAACTAAAAGGTCTTATACGCGTCATGCATCTTTGGCCAAGATGTATGTTTGAGAAATGAAGAGAAAAATCAGACAATTCTTTATATATGCATCGCTTGATTGAGAAGAAATAGATGGATTGTAGGAGAATTGTGAGGGGGTTGTGAACGTGTGTACGATGGAAGTGAAGTGGAGGGAGCCAGAAGTGCCTGCGGCCAGAACTTGGTGTGCGCAAGCAAAACTATTTAAGCTTGGCGGAATTTTTATTGCCTGACAAGAAAACGAGAAAAATAACATTCGATGGACAGTATATTGACAATCTCTAAGGTATTTTTTAAAAAAAATCTTGAGATGGACAAATTACTTCCCGAAGTGAAATCGACCCTCAGTCTTTCGAAGCCGTTGTTGTTTGACTTCCCCACCGCTTGCCGTTTCTTGAAACGATGTCGTAGATGTTGTCCCTTGCTTGCTTTTTCCCCGGTCTGACGTAATATCCACGCAGTTTTTTTTTACCCATGCTTTGTTCTTCAGGTACTGAATGTTATGTTGATTGTATCTCAAAGCTTTCTGGCGATTTCCCTTCGGATGCGGACCTTCGGGAACGAATTTCAACGGTCCCGATCCAAACCACATCTTGAAAAATCAAAAAGGAGGCCAAAATTTTGGGGAGAAGACCAATAACCCAGGAGGAACATGTGGGGACGGTACCGGTAACTTAAATCTTCCAGATCATTGTCTTCTATTTTCTCACATGTCTCAAAGTAACACCCAAATTTGCGCATGCCTGACAGCGCACCTGCAGAGAACATGAACACACGTCGAAGAAGCAACAGAGGGGAGAGTCAAACGGTCGAAACAACACAAAAGCTCCCTCGGTGCGCTTGGCTCCGTCAGGAGGTCACCGTAATCCTTCGATCTTGTTTCTACGCCGCGGCGAGATAAGGCCCCTAATCTCCTCTTAAACACTTTGTCGATCATTTAGACACTCAAGTCCTACACCGAAGAGAGAGCAGACAGGAAATCCGCACGCACATGCACGCAATGATTGACGTCCTCCCTTCCTGCACCACATACGTAACGTGACATACACAGACTTTGCGGAGGCGATTTAGGCTGGACTGTTAGCCCCTCGCTCCACACAGGCGCAAGACAACTACAATAGCCCAAAAGACCGAGCGCCAAGCATGCGTCTTATACGTAATACACGCACCTTCTTCTTTGCGACCCTCCTTGGGACGGCCCTGCTCGTGAAGGCCGATCACAATGTTTCGGAAAATGATGATGGAATCTTGGAGACGGCAGAGATAGAGCCCCAACGAGGAGGGCCCGACCCGGCCATGGAAGAGGTATGTGCGCGGAGATAGTGTCGCTGTCCTTGATGAAAGAAAGGAGGCGTTGGGGAAATGCGAAGATGCTCTCATATCCTCTCAGTCATCTTTCCCATTTCCCCCTCCAATTTCCATGCATGCACTGTCTATAGATGTTCCTATCACGTAAGACCAGACCGGTGAATACCTCACGCTTGTCAAGACCCTTGAACCCCCCCTCCCCTAATGCTTACCATCCCCCATTCACTCATCCCTCTCCCTTCCCTCCCTTCCATCCCCCTATTTTCCCGCAGCGTTACCGCGGCAGCGATGGCAGCGGCGGATTTCCTGAGATCGAACAGGACAGCAACACACTCTCCGTCTCCGTGCCTGGTGCGTTTAAGGTTACCTTCAAGAATTGCGCGGCAACCGCGGGAATGAACAGGCAAAGTGACCTGGGCCCCGTTTTTGAACGCTTAAAAGGCTGTCCGACGGGGATGGTGAACCTCCTCTCCCAGGCGCAAGGAGGACCGGCTGTGTACACCTGGAGTTCACTTGCTCCTGCTTCGGACATCGGAAACCTCCTCTTGTATGGACCCACCAGCAGTTTTAGCAGTATCAGCAGCGGCAGTGGCAGTAGCCGCGAGGAGAAGAAATTCGAGAAGGCGGGGCTTTTTGGGGTGGGGAAGGTAAAGCCTCCCCTGCCTCCTTCTCCCTCCGTTGTGATCGAGCTTTCCGGCGACGGGCCCTTGCGGACGGGGCCGTGGGCGGCGAGTAATCTGGCCTTCCGCCCCTCCCCCACCCAGAACTTGACCAGCCCGCCTTTTTTGGTGTCCGAGGGAGATGCGGATTTGCGCGAGGTGTTATTTACAGGTTTCAATGAGACGATTTTTAGAGTCGTGGACGAAAACGTGCTCCAGGTAGTGGAGGGCGGGTTTCTGGCAAATGGTGTGGGAGAGGAGGAGGGTGGGTTGGTGGAGGTGGAGGGAGGGACGATGTATTGCCATCGGTGTTACTTTATTGAGAACACGGGGATGAAGATAATCACGGCTTCGGGGCCTGAATCTTTGATGGGTTTGAGCTTTTCGCGCTTTATTAATAACGTGGCTGTGGGCGCCTTGGTGGAGGCCCAGGCCGGGAGCAGGGGTGGGTTTGCCTCCACCTCTTTTATCAATAACACAGTAATAAACGGGGCTGTCCTGGCGTTGACGAACGGCTCAGTGTTTCTCGGACAGAACTCCCTGTTTAAATCAAATGTCGGTGGAGATTTATTGGCCGATGACTCGCACTATCGCGTGGATAAAACTCTGTTTACTGGATCGCGCATGACCTGGTTAGAGGAGGGCTTGGGGGAGGGAGAGGAAAAAGGGGAGGGAGGTTCGGCGGAGAAGCTGGAAAATGTGGGGGGGGGGGAGGGGAAGGAGGAGGAAGAGGTGGAAGAGGAGCCGTATTTGAATGGGATTGTGGAGGGCAATGAGATTGTGGACGAGGAAATGCTCGAGGCCGAGGAGAAGGACAAGCTGGCGCATGAGCAGGCAACGGAGACTGAAGATGACACCAGGCGCCGCCGTGGTCGTCGTCACCGTCACCTGCAAGATCTGGCTCAGATCTTTTTTGGCACCGCTGAGGACGGGAAACAGAAAGAGCTGGAGGGGTCTGTGGCTCGTTTGTACGGAAGCTCGAGTTTGCAGGGTTCTAATTTGTTCATAGATCAAGCACAGGGACCGGCGATTCAGAGCTCGGATGCCTCAAATGTCACTTTGGGGAGGCCTTGCTTCACCCAAGACACGCCTTCTGCAGCAAATGTGACGCCTTCCGCACGCTTTGTGGAATCCACGTCAGAGCTCGGAGAGCTGGTCATGTGGGGGGCATGTGCCTTCCCCTCCCTCGAGGGGGAGGAAGGAGGGCTACCAGACGTGTTCCTGCAGAATATGAGCGTGGAGCAGGTGGCATTGACGCCGTACACAGATTTGAATATCGGTGGTCAGACAGAAGGGGTGCTCTCCGCACAGAACGGCAGCTGCCTCCGTGAGTGCGAGGCCTCTTTTGCTCCCCCCCGGGACTGGGATCCTTCCTACGAGCCGTCCACTGCTGCGGGAGGATTAAGTGGAGCCAAAAAGAAGAAGCCCTTCCCCCCAGGATTTACCATCATCTTCTCCGACGGCAAGGATCGAGGAAAATCAACGGCAACGACTTTTTTCCCCCCGCCTCCTGAGTCGCTGTCCCAGCCGCCGTCGGACGTGAAATTTGATGAAAAGACGGGGATGGTCAATGTCAAATACCCGGATGACTACAAGGGAGATAAAATCCCCTCCTTCCAGATTCCTTTTGGTATTTCGTTTGTCATTCCTTCGTCCTCCAGCGGTGAGAAGAAGAGTAGCAATGGGGGAGGTAGTTCTGGTGGTGAGAAGCGGGCCCTGCTCCGAGGAGGGAAGGCTACAACCACTCCTTTTCCGGCTAGAACCATCGCCACGGCCCCGATGACGACGAGGGAAACGACCACAATGAAAGAGGAAGAGCTTCTTGTCCATGCACAAGCCGCGGGTTTGATCAACGAGAAGGATGTGACTGAAATTAAGAAACTGTTGCCTACAGGGGAGCAGTCGGAGATCCCTAATGAATTATACAGCCTACTCCCTCCCCTCTTCCCATCGTCTAAATCCGCATCACCCACGCAGTCGGACACCACGAGCAGCGAGGACGAGAAGAAGAAGGAGACAGCGGAAGGGACGGACGAGGAAGAGGAGGATGAAGGCCTGCTGAACAAATTGAAAAATGACTTGTCGGCCCCGTGGGAGAACAACAGGGGAAAGGATGCTTGGATGCAGCCGGACTGGACATTCCTCGCTCATTTCCCCCTTGTCCCCAATGCCCCCATTGCTCAACGCACCGCGCAAAACAAGCAGGTTTTGAAGGCCGCGAAGGCCTATCAGGCCTACACGGAGTTTTTGGCTTCCAATCCGGGCATAGCCCTGCCTTCCTCGGCGGTGTTGACGAGAGAAGCGGGGGATGATGAGGTCGCGATTGAAGGGCCAACGAGTGCGTCGGCGCAGGAGCCGGAGAATATCGTCGAGGGAGAGGACGGTTCAGCAACTGTAGCGGGCATTGCTGTCGGGGAGCCCAACCCTGCTGCTCCCATTCCCAGCAGCAGCAGCAGCAGCAGCAGCAACAGCAGCCGTCGTGTCTGTCCTGAAGGGCAAGCACCCTTGATTCTCTACCTTGACTCGGGCTCGACAGGTGCTAATGAGGAATGTATGACCCAGCAAGAAGACGGCCAGGCCGCATTTTACTTCACGGCTCTGTCGGGGGGTAAGAGCGCCCGAACCCTCACATTGCCTGCGACGGAGAAAATCACGAACGTGACATCTTCTCCTCCTCCTTCTTCTTCTCCTTCAACTACTGAGACGGACGCAAGCACGATCGACACAGATCTCTCGGAGGTCTCGGCTATTGGCTCCGATTTCACCCTGCTGCAGATCCTGGACTTAGGGTGCCAGCCCCCAAGCAACCTCCTGGAAGTAGAGCTCCGTAATGAGCTGATGCCTGACGTGGTATGCTCTCGGTGGTCTGTGCCAGGGTGGGCGGATACGTTGGAGCAGACTGGGATGAGTGTGATTCTGGAAGGGAAGGAAGGGGAGGTTGTGACTGCCCGGCCAGTGGACCTCTCGGTGCCGGTGGACGAGGGAGGGAGGGAGGTAGGGGTGGAGGGAGGGGTGGTACGCCGTCGCCAATTCGTGGTGCCCCGGGAACGGCGGAGACTGCAGGTAGAGGAAGGAGGGAGTGATAAAGAGCCGGTAGCTCCGACGGTGGCGACGACGAAGACTGTCATTGGTGATGTAGATTCGAAGCAGGAGGAGGAGAAGAAGGAGGAAGGAGAGGGGGAGGTGTCTTCCAGCCCTGCAAGCAGCAGCAGCAGTAACAGCACCACCATCACGACCTTTCTCACGGCGCCCATTACACTGAGCGACGCTTCCGGCGGATCCTTCGTCTCCCTTGTGCTCATATCTGAGCCTACCTCCTTGGACGAAACCGTTATCTTCGATGTCTACCTCCCCGAGCTCTCCCGCCTGAATGGGACCGTCGGCCTTCCCTCTCGACCTCCCTCGTCTGAGGAGGAGTCACAGCTCAAGGGCGAGAAGGTTGCAGTGGATGCTACAATTCTGGCTGATGGCTCGGAGAGGCCGCAGGTGCAGCAGGGCGGGGGGGGAGGAGGGGGAGGAAAAGCGGTGGGAGGGGTGATAGGTGCGTTGCTAGCGGTGGCGTTTGTTGCGGGAGGGGTGGCGATGTACCGTAAACGGCAACTTGCGCGGCACGGAATGGTGATACGTAATAGTGAGGCTTATTAGAGGGAAGGAACAACAAAGGGAGGGAGGAAGGGCGGGTGAGGGCAAAAAAGGAAGGAAAAAAGCAAGTAACAAGAACGTCAAACAGAAAAGAAACCAGACGAACAAGAATGAAAGAAAGACAGGGGCTTAAACACATATACACTGACTGTACGTTCATGTGTATTTAATCTCCAGGTGACCTTTCGCGGTTAAATAGATCGTTATCCACAATGACCCTAACCTTATGCAAGCGTGGAATGATCGTAGCTGTCCCCCAGCCCTTTTCTTTCTCTACCTCCTCTACCCTTCAGACTACAACTTTGCTTCTCATTTCATCTATTAAGAGTGCTTTTCGGTTGGAGCAACTCCCTCATTCTACTTACGTATATACTCGTTCTCACCCCCTTAAAGTCTAAGCTGCTTCGTTCCCATGGAAAATTAAGTTACGTGCCTGTCGTGTTGCTCTTATGCGTGTTTCTGCTTGGTGGTGGTGTAATGTGTTGAGCATGGCCTTACCCCAGGCGATCCCACGCATTGAATCAGTCAGGCAGGTGGGCCCCATTTATCATCTTCTTATTGTTGTTACTGGCCTTCCAAAAATGCATGTGTGGTTGTGATGGCATGCTTTACATACCCATCTTGTACCTCCCTGGGAAGTTGATGAAATGGAAAAAAGACGAGACGAAGGGGGCGGTCCCTCGTGACTCACACGGTGCATTCATGCTTATCTCCCTTGTTCTGATCCTTACAGCGCCCGTCTCTCTCTCCCGTCCATCGAGCGAACAAGAGAAAAACATGTCACAGGTCTTCCTCTCTCTTTTCTCTCGGTTGTTCTCGCTCAATCTCTCTTTCGCTCGGTGATTTTCGCCCTCCCCCTCCCCCCCCAATTGGGGCACATCCGACTCCTTCTCTCTTGCTCAATTGGAGTCCCAACGCCAGAATACTATTTACTCTGATCTCCCTCCATTCTGCCTCTTCTCTCCACCCTCCCTTTGCCTACCCTCTCTTCGAGTCAGTTGAAAAACACTCCTACCGATACTTGACATGTTCATCTTACAAAACTTATCCTCTGCCTTCCTTACCCCGCGTACAAAATGGCTCTCCCTCCCTCCCTTCCTCAATCAATCAATCAAACCATTCACATCCTCCTCTCCCTTTATCCTTCCTTCCTTCCTATCTCCTTTTCTAGAGCTACACCCCTCCTCCTCCTCCTCCTCCTCCTCCTCCTTTTTTCTCTCCTCCCCCTATTCGCCCTGCCTCTTCTCTCTGCTGCTGCTGCTGCTGCTGCTGCTGCTGCTGCCGGTGACACACACATCCAACCACACTTGGCCCATGCGCCCCAGCCCAACACATTCCTCGCTCCTCCCCTTCCCCCCCTCCCCCCCTCCTTCCCCCACCTCGACCGGAATCAGTCGAATTCGGAGATATCCCAAAAGGATAATGACGCAACTCCCCGCTCCGGGGGCTGAAGAAACTCGTCGTCCAACCCTCGCTTCCCCCACTCCCGGCACCCCCTCCTCCCTCCCTTCCTCCCACTGACTCCACATTGACGTTGCTCGGGATAGCGACCGGACCTTCCATCCCCTTTTGCCCGCCTTCTCCTCCTCCGCCCCCCACTTCTCCTCCTCTGCCCCCCACTCCTCCTCCACGTTCCGGAGATGGTGAGTCAAGATGGAGGGAACCATGGCAACTCAAATCAAGATTCACTGAGAACATTGAATCAGACTCACATTCCCCTCTTCCTCCTTTTCCTCCCTCTCTTCCTCCTCCTCCTCTTCCTGCTGCTGCTGCTTCTGAAAGCATAACTTCCGGTGGATTGGTTTGCGCACGTGCTTGCAGCAGCTGCTGCTTTTGCGTTGTTATTGTCGGGATGTTAATTGTGCTTTCACCTTCTCCCCTTCCTCCTCCTCCTCCTCCTCCTCCTCCTCCTAGACCTCCTAGACCTGCCAATTGCTCCCCCAGTGAAAAGCCGGGGGCGTGTGGAATGTGAATAGTGACCGCGCCTCCACCTCCTGGCTGCTGGATGACCACACCACTCGGTAGGGTTATAGAAGAGAGGAAGGAAGTACCTTCTTTCTCTTCTTCTTCATCTCCTCGTCCTCCTTGTCCTCCTCCTCCTCCTGAGCCTTTCTCTCCTTCTCCTATGTTGTCTCCCCCTCCTCCTCTTCTGTTCCCCCCCCCTCCTCCTCGTCGTCGTTGCGGTGATTTGCTGGCCCCTCTAAATCTCTCTCCCTTATTCCCCCTTGCCGGAGGTACTGTTAGTCGGGAAGAAAGTGAAGGGAAAGAAGAGGAAGAAGGGAGCGAAGGCGCTGTTTGTGGCCGTCGTTTCGCCGCAAAGGAGGCAGCAGTAGCAGCACCAGCACCAGCACCAGCACCAGCACCAGCAGCGCTCGGATCCCGAAAGGGTGAAAATGCAGACCAAGAGGGGACGGGCGTAAAGCCCCCTGCTCCTCTCCCTGCTCCTCCCCCTCCTCCTCCTCTTCCTCCTCCTCCTCCTCCTCGCGCTGCCCAGGCCACGGCTGCCCTCGGGGAAGACGGCACGAACGGCAGAGGAAGCAATGGCGTGGAGGGGCCCACGAAAGGGGAGGGCGACGACCAACCCCTTCTCGACCTCCCTCCTCCTCCTCCTCCTCCTCCTCCTCCTCCTCCTCCTCCTTTCCATTTATCACCACCTTCTTCTTCCGCCAACATTTCAAATTGCAACTGTTCGTCCCAAAACTCTCCCCACCCTCCCTCGTGTCCCTGCATCCCTTCCTCCTTCCCTTCCTCCCCCCCCACCTCCTCCAATAGGGCGGCGTGGTGCATCATCTGCTGGGTGACATAGGCATGCATCTGCTCATGTAGTTGAAGCTGAGTGCGGAACAGGTGGGTGGTGACAGACCTCACCTCTGCGGAGAGGGATGCTGCGGGAGGAAGGGGAGGGAGGAAGGCAGGGACATGAGGAACTTGTTCGAAAACCAATATTACCCATCGACCCTTTTCTTCCCTTCCGCCCTCCGTCCCTCCCTCCCTCCTTACCTTTCTGCGCGACTGCCTGGCCCGATCCAGGTCTCACCTCCCTTCGTCCCTCCCAGGGCACTTCCTCCTCCCTTTCCACCCACTCTTGCTCGCCCACTTCCTCGTCTTCCTCCCCGCCCTCGTCCTTCATGCTTCTAGTTCCTCCTTCTCCTCCTCCTCCTCCTTCTTTTTCTTCTTCTTCTTCGCCGTCGCGTTGGGAGCTGCTATTTTTTGAAAGTGGGAAGTGCGAGAAACACCGAAAGAGTGAGAAAGAGAGAGATAAAGTGAAAGAGAACAAGAATTAGACACCGAGGGAGGGATAAGAAACCGAGGGAGTAAAGGGGGAGAGGAGAAGAGGAAAAAGAAAAGAGAGAACAGAAGGGATTGAGATATGGTGGAAGAGGGAGGAAGATATCGCAAATCTGAGTCCTCCCATCATGTCGCCCCCGGCCCGCACTCCCCTCCTCCCCTGCCTTTCCCCTTTCTCGCTTACTTTCCCTCAATTCCCGTATACCTTCAATACACATTTAGGCCCATAAAGAGCCTTTGTGGCTCTCCATCCCTCCCCCCCTCCCTCCCTCCCTCATTCAGTACCTCACGTCCAACCAGCCCCTTCGGGCCTGAAAGCTCGCGAATGGTTCTCTGATATGCTCGCGATAGAACGTCATGAACTCGTCGTTCGACCTAGGAGGGAGGGAGGGAGGGAGGGGTCATAATTGCACGTGAGAACTTACCGCCACAGCCGAAGATCGCGTAAGAGAAGGAGGCCCAAAAAGAGGTTGATCCTTGGTGTGAGGGAGGGTAGCAGAAAGGAAGAGAAAGAGAGGGAGGGAGGAAAGGAAGGACGTACGTACCGCTGGTGGTGGAGGCGATATTTCTGAAGGTGGCTTTTGACGTGTTCGGTGGTGATGGTTGACGTGTCTGGCATATGGTCCATCAGCACCTGGGAAAGGAGGGAGGGAGGGAGGGTAGGACAATGTGAGAATAGGATGCGAGGGCGGGGGGGGGGAGGAGTTGGGGGTTGGGAAAGAGAAGGAGGGTAAAGGAGTGAAATTGACTAGATCTATTCGGAAGAAGAGGAATGGAGGGCGGGAGGGATGGATGGAGGGTGTGAGGGTTGAGGGGTCTGCACAGGACCGTCTGGAGAGGAGGTATCAAAGAAGGGGAGGCAGGGAAGTCGACAATTTGATCTCCCTCTTCAACGATGCCATCCCCATGCGTCATACAAGAAGAGAAGAATGCAGAGTGCCGCCAACCCACACAGCCCACATACAGACCAAACCTACCTACCCTTGGGGAAGATCGCTTGAGCCCGATCTGAAACACCGCACCTGCAAATTCCTCTTCCTGTTTGCTCGTTAGCTGTAGGCATTCGTAATGGAGGAGAGAGAGTGTGTGCAGAGGGACGGGTGAGGCTCATGACAAGAAGAGAGAGGGGGGGAGGAAAGGAGGAAAGGGAGAGGGCGTACATTCAAAGCCATGAGTGCCTCCTCGAAGGCAGCGGATCCAGGGTCGCTTCCATGACCAGCCTTAGCTCCCCGTGTGAGCACGCCCTGTCGCCTGCAGGAAATAGTATTGGTCGGGAGGAGGATGATGAGGAGAGAGGCATGGAGGGAGGAGGATCGGCGCCTTCATTATCGGGCAATCTTTGCATCGATCAAAGGAAGACCAAATTTCGCTCTCTGCATCTTTCCTCCCTCTCTCCCGCAGCATCAATCATGAGAAGTTATGAAGAAATACATGCATACCGACGCCCTGACCACCTATGCTTCCCCTCCTCACTCCCTCCTTACTTCCTGCCCTCGCTCCCTACCCACCTGGGACGCCCAGGCGAGGCTTCCTCGTCTGCGCCTGAAGATCGATGCAGGTAGTGTCCTTCATACGCCTCGCCACCTCTACCACCACCTGTACATGTTTGCAATTGTGGGGATGACCAGAGTGAAGAATATTGAAACCTACAAACAAAGGAATCCACAGAGATGCACACACGCGCTTTCAAGGGAATACTGATAGGACACAGCATGCACGCACCTTCTAGAGTCCGTTTCCGCGGTCGCCCCTTCCCGCGCGTCAAAGGCAGCTGACTCTCGCTTCCGCTAGACTCGCGACTGACGGGGAAACTGCTTCCTGAACTGTTGTCCCCTCCTCCGCCGCCTCCTTCCCCCCCGGGCCAGCCCCCGCCGCTGCTTCTGCCGTCTGGTGGCTTCTCTTCTTTCCAACGATAGCCCTCGTCCTCCTCCTCTTCCTCTGCTTCCTCTACACCCTTCATTCCGGGAGCAGCTGTGTCTATGTATATATGTGTGCAATCAGTTAGATAAAATGTGGGGGGCCGTCAGAACAGGAAACGCGCGCACATGACCCATGCCGTAACCTTTCCAGCGCCCCTCCTGCATACCTGAATCCCTCGTCGAGCTCTCCACACGAGCCTGTGAGTGAAGAAAATCCAAGGGCATCGTTAAATGACCGAATGATTAGATTCCAGGTCCTGGCAGTCCCAAAGGAAATAGGGGGTCCCAGAGAGAACTTCTGAGGGTCGCCATGCCTGTGCATCTGGAGCACCTACCTGTCCGAACCCACCATGGCCATATAAATCATGATCTTGCCCTGAATCCCCAAATCCCCTGTCTGACCCTGACATATGAGGGTCCTGCATGTGTGCGATAGGAGGGAAAGTGGTAAGAAAAAGGACACACTTTGAAAACTTCAGTCGTGACCCCCTCCCGGCTCGCCGAGTCTTGTACCCGCCGCCGGCGCTCGGATCGTGTGCGGAAGCCAAATCGGGGCATTTCACTCGGTCGTTCTAAACTTTGGAGCCAGTGCATATTGCCTCGTACAAAATCCCACAAAGTACACAAATTTGGAGAGGGGTCTGACGTCTGTGGAAAAAATAGTCGCCCTGGCGAATCAAAGACATGGCCTTCGCGGGGAGGTGCGTAAAATGGAGGAGGCAATAAGCATGCAAGGCCACGTGCTCGCCCGGTCAACCCCCATTTTCCCCGCTTCATGTATAGGTAGCTCTGTTTATATCTCTGTGGGTTTGATGGCGGCCGAACCCCGTCAAGCCTACAAAAAGAGGGAAGATTCAGACCCGTAGCTCTCTGGGTCTGCACGAACACTATGACGCACCCGATGCATCTTCTCATCCGATGATTCAAATTATGGACCTGAAGTGTCGTATTGACGCCAAGCCCGTACCAAGCAGGGGAACAGTTCGCCTTTAGTGTTGAAAGGTCGAAGGGCATGCGGATCATTGTAGAGTGCTCTATAAACGTGTCTCCAGACCCTTGCTCAAAGCAACTTGTACCGCGGGCGAAGGCCTTTCTTTGTAACGTACGTCGTACGTCCCCCTGCCCCTTCTTCGATTCTACGGTGCTCTTCTCCGCGCCCTTTCCATGCTTCAGCAGACCTCGCGGCCCCGTATTTACGGTTTCTACGAAGCAAGGCTTGGACTTGCATTATCATCCCACCACAAAACCAACCACCAGTCCCGACGGCTAAGCTGTAAAGGACGACGGGCCAAGAGCGCCCAAAGACGCGTCACCTTTTGAGATGTGACACTGTAAAGTTCAAAATCGCGACAAATGTAAGAAGCGCATATTGTGCGGTAAATCAATATTTATCTACACTGCTTCCTTTCTTTTTCGACGAGAATTGTCCTTTTGACGGGAGCAGACGGTTGGCGGACTCCTTCACGCGCTCCCGTTTTAACCCATGCCCATCGCTGGGGAAAGAAAAATCTGAGTACAATAGAAGAGTGCGCAATGACTCACGTTCTTGCATCTACTGCTAGTGCTTGTTTTCTTTTTATTCTTCTTTCTTGCTTCCCGCTTTTCAACCTCCTGCTCAATCTTCCTTTCTCAGTAGCTAGGTGTTCGGGACCAGAGTTATTGCATTCACTCTTTCCATCTATCAGCTCCCAGTGTTTTCCTTTTCTGGCCATAAAAAGTCAATATCCTCACGGTCAGATCTTCCCTCTTTCCCTGTCTCCCTCCCTCCCTCCTTTGTCCACGTTAACCGAATCCCGCCATCACAGGACCTTTCTTCCGATTCAAGCTTGGTCCACCCCTCCCTTCCTCCCTCCCTCCCTCCCTCCCTCCCTACACGGCCACGTAATTTAATTTCTCCGCAAGCTCATCCACACGAACCCGGGCCCAAGCATCGACTGCAATTATGTCCTCGAGGGAGGGCATCTCCTTCCAATCCTTCTTGTGGCTCTCCATCGTGCCCTCCACCACCTTGGCTGGGAGGGAGGGAGGGAGGGAGGTAGTGTGTGAGCTGTCAGTAAAAATATGGTATCTAGGGAGGGCATAAAGAAGGGAAGGAATGAAGAAGAAAAGGAGACATGGCTTTCCCGCTTCCTCTTAATAGCAACCATCCTCCCTCCCTCCCTCCCTCCCTCCCTCCCTCCCTCCTCCTCACCAATGTCGAGGTATCCGATCTTTCCCTGTCTAAAAATCTCATTTGCCCTCTCATTGGCCGCGTTCAAGGCCGCAGTCATGGTGCCTCCTGCCCGTCCTGCGGCGTAAGCAAGCTGAATGCATGGATACTTCTTGTTGTCCGGTGCTCTGTGTGTTTTGGAAATGGGGGGGAGGAAGGGAGGGAAGAGGAAGGAAGTGGGTCAGATAAATGGGAGGGGGAAACGAGGGAAGAAGAGCGGGAGGGAGAAAGGAAAGAAAAGGAGGGAGGGAGGGAGGAATGGAGGGAAGGAGGGTGTCCTTACTTGAATGTCAGGGAGCCGAGGGCCACCAGATCTAAGGGTTTATAATTCATAGGAATGCGATGCGGCCACGAGATGGAGTATAGGATGGGGAGGCGCATGTCGGGCCAGCCTGGAGGGAAAGAGGGAGGGAGGGAGAGAGGGAGGGAGGAAGGGAGGGAGGAAGGGAGGGAGGAAGGGAGGGAGGGATAGGAAGGCGCATGTTGGGTCAGGCAAGGGAGAAAGGGAGGGAGAGTGGGAAGGAAGGAGGGATCACGCATGTGTATAGATCACACATCCTCGGGTGAGAATGATGTTTCTCGATCAACCGCCCGACCACTCTTTCCTCCCTCCCTCCCTCCCTCCGTACCGAGCTGGCCGATCATGCTCGTGTCCTGGGTCTCGATGAGCGAGTGGATGATGGACTGGGGGTGAATGACCTACAAGGAGGGAGGGAGGGAGGGAGGGAGGGAGGGAGGAGAAATGAGCAGATGTATGCGTCCAATTACCTCTCCCTTTCTCCCTTTTCTTCTCTACATAGTCAAAGTCATTGTCGTCCTGGAACCCTCCTTCCCCCCTTTCCTCTCTCCCTCCCTCTCTCCCTCCCTCCCTCCTTCCTTCCCTCCTTCCCTTCCTCCCTTCCCACCACATCAATGTCGTCATAGGCCGTTCCGAAGAGGTAATGAGCTTCGATCACCTCCAGCCCCTTGTTCATCATCGTGGCACTGAGGGAGGCAGGGAGGGAGGGAGGGAAGGAGGGGGGGAAGGAGGGGGGGAAGGAGGGAGGGAAGGACGAGTGTCATTGAGTAAATGGAGCAGTTGCAACTTCACACCTTGTTCATCATCGTGGCGCTGAGGGGGGGAGGGAGGGAGGGAGGGAGGGAGGGAGTGAGGGTCAGTGAGAAAGTGATGGACAAGGGTGGAATGGCTCTGTTCTTGGGGCCAAGGGAGGG
>Ga0160420_100261_pt1 | contig 27936 bp, 43 predicted proteins | sample CelAP2metagpilot_FD_108197 | JGI IMG/M metagenome (GOLD analysis project Ga0160420, IMG submission 108197) | Phycosphere-associated microbial communities from algal ponds in Kailua-Kona, Hawaii, USA - Cellana AP2-5-5 metagenome pilot | ecosystem: Engineered > Artificial ecosystem > Aquaculture >... | reverse complement strand
CACTCATTCCACCCTCCCGTCCCTCCCGTCTTTCCCGTCCCTTCCTCCCTCCCCCCCCCCCCCCCCCCCCCCCCCCCCCCCCCCCTCCCCCCCCCCCCCCCTCAGACAAGGGCTGCGTCCTCATCGGTCTCTTCATGCACGGTTTGAGCATGGCCGTCATGGGCAGTGCCTTTGCTTCATGGATGATGTTTCTCATGGTACCTCCCCTCCCTCCCTCCCTCCCTCCTTACAACCCCACCACTCATTCCACCCTCCCGTCCCTCCCGTCTTTCCCGTCCCTTCCTCCCTCCCTCCCTCCCTCCCTCCCTCCCTCCCTCCCTAGATGGCTCCCCGATTTTTGGCGGGTCTCAAACTGCCCGGGCTCTTCAGCTTCATGAGCAGAAATGTGCTTCACACCGACCAAGGTACGCCCTCCCTCCCTGCCTCCCTCCCTCCCTCCCTCATACGCACCCTCGTGCGCCGAAAGAAAGATTGCCCTTCCACTGACCTTTCCCTCCCTCCCTATCTCCCATCCTCCCTCCTCAGGCATCGTGCAAGGCTCTATCATGAGTCTCCGCGTCCTGGCCCGCACCGTCGGCACGCCGTTATATGGCATGATATTCAGCTACTTCTTTGACAAGCAGCGCATTGCCGAGGTACGTCTGATTTTCTCCATTCTATCCTTTGCCATTATAATGTATTGATCCTCCTCCTCCCTTCCTCCGTCCCTTCCGCCCTCCCTCCCTTCCTCAAGCGTGGGGAATGGATCACCGGCATCACTTTCTACGTGGCCGGCGCCTTCGACATCTTAGCCCTTCTCGTCGCCGTGGGGGTCTTTCGTATTTTGTTTAAAGAGGAGAACGTGAATGAGGATGAGGGGGAGGGAGAGATAGGGGTGAAGAAGGAGAATAGTGGAGTGGAGCTATTGGAGGAAGGGAGGAGACAGGTGGGGGCGAAATCGTAAGGAAAGGAGGAGGAAGGAAGGGAGGGCTTGTACACGTGAAACAGAATGGATATAGATCGGGATGATGATAACAGTAGTAGGAGGAGTACCATCTTACATCGAGAGGGACGAAGCGCTCTAGATGAGAAACCACAACGCTTGCACGGACAGGCTGAGGCCCATGAGGATGGAGAGAATTTGCAAGGAGGACAATGCTGTCCTTTGTATTGGAAAGAATGAAAGGATTACTGTAAGTGCTTCAATACGGTTGCCTCTTGATTAAAGTGCTTTCATTGCTTTATTCGAAAGTTAATGGCCTTTCTTGTGTTCGTTGAAAACAGGGAGGAAGGAAGGAGGAGGGAGGGGAGGTTGATAAAGGGGCGAACATAGGCATATGTGTGTGTCGGAGCCGCATATTTATCAATCAATAAGTGCCGCACTAAACTCGAGATGGGTCCAATGCATAAGGCCTGTGCGGCTCACTCATGGGGAGGCTATGTCTTGCACGGTACAGTGTCGGCCTGCTTCGGCACGCGGTATACAAAGCCGTCCTGGAGGAGGGTGCATTCGAAGAAATTTAGTCGACAGGCTCCTCCAATTTGATGAGATAAGCTCACCGCCAGACCATGCTATTGCGACATACAGGGTTGCAGGATGAGGCCGCTGCAGGCGCGTCCAGCACACCGCCATGGCCCTCCAGAAACTTTCATTGTACTCGCCATCCTCCTCCTCCTTCTCCTGCTCCAGTGCTGCCTGCCGCTCACCGCCAGCCCCCTTCCCTTGACATTTTTGCAGCTGCAGCGGCTCCCAGCTTCAGAAGTACGTAGCCAATGCACCCCTCGGGCCCTCGCACCCATACCCCTACCGCCAGAAGAAGGTACGACGTGGTCGCGATTTTTCAACCTTTTCACCCTCTTGTGTCTATCCCCCCTCCCTCCCTCTCATGACACCTTTCGTTCCCGACACAGCACTAAAGCTTCGGCATCATTCATTCCATTGCATCCTACTTTCTTGCAGTCCTTTCTTATCATCGTTGGGTCGCTATTCATCCCTTCCATCACCACCCCTCAACTCCCTCCGCAGTGCAAGCCACATTTGGGCCGAAACCCCTCCCGCTCGGATATCGCCTCGGCCTCCTCGAGCCCTCCGACCTCCCCTCCCTCGTCCAGCTTCTTCTCGTCTGCTTCCCTCCCGACCTACCCCTGCAGGATCCCGATTTCTCCCCTTCCCCCCCCTCCTCCTCCTCTTCCCCCTCGTGGCTGGCCCGCCGCCTCATCCGCCCCTTTACGCAAACCGTCAACGCCTTGGCCTTCGTTGCCTCCAGGCAAGAACTCCGCTGGGGACTCCTCTCCCGGCACGGAGAACGCCTGCGCACCCTGTCCCTGGAGGGTCAGACGAGCGAAAGCCTGACTTTATGCGTGGAGGAAGAACCCACCCGCCGCCTAGTGGCGGTCGTTGAGCTGTGCCTCCGTCGGCCGGACGGGAACCTTATATCGAGCATTCGTTCGTCCTCTCTCAGATACGATAGGAAATGCCGCCCTTATCTCTGCAATCTCGCTGTTGCCCCCCTCTATCGTGGCCAGGGGCTCGGCCGAGGCCTGGTCAAGGCCGCGGAGGGATTGGTGCGAAGGGTGTGGGGAGAGGAGGTGATTTATTTGCACCTCGATGAAGCTGACGAGGCAGCGATGGGACTCTATCAACGGGGAGGGTATAGGAGGGTGGTGGGCGTTGATCCCACTGGCTGGTACCAAGAGGTGATGTTCGAGGCTGCTAGGAAGGAGGGAAGGAAGTTGAGATATTACAGTAAGAGTGTGGGGGAGGAGGAGGAAGGAAAGGAGGAGCAGGATGATGAGAGGGGAGGAGGTGAAGAGGGAGGCTGGAGAGGCTGCAGCAGAAATGAGGGAGGAGAGCGGGACAGGTGAGAGGACTGAATGGAGTAGCCAGGAAATTACATGTAAAGTATCCTGTACGTTGATGTTGAATAAGGAAAAAAGAAAAGAATTCTTGGTAGAAAAGACTGACCTCAATTTACAAAATATTGCTTCTTCTTTCACGTCAATTCCATTCTTTGTGCAATACCGGGAGCCATGCAAGAACGAGCGAGCACCAGTCTCGAGAAAGGAGGAGTTGCACGTGCAATTGAAAATGAATGCGTATATACGTAAATCCAATTAGAAATACCTTTGAGAGAGAGGCTGCGCTTTTCCACACGCAGTCGGCCACTGCTATTCTGTATCTATGCATGGTTCTAGCAGTGCCAGTGCGACGGAGTGCAATGCGACCGACGAGTATCCCACATAGTTCGCGCAATTCACTTTCACAAACTTCCGCACCTTCGCACCTGGAATTTTCCAATCCAAAACCACCCAAAAACACATGTCTTGCATGTCCTACCTGGCAGAATATACTGCGGTACCACGTAGAACATGAAAGAAAGCCCTTTGCTGGTCCTGGCACACCCGGAGAGGTGCAAGTTGCAGCGAAAAACGGACGACGCTTTCCAACGCGTGGACTGGGCAGTCACACGCACTCAAACTCCAGCAGCAATGGAAGCGCTGTTCTTCTTCTGGAATAAAGACAATCGAAAGCATGGCTTGGAGGACAATCGCGTGCCTTTCGATCCCAGATTTATAAGACGCATAAACAAGAATAGCTGGGAGATGCGGCAACAGATGTGTCGCATTTGGACCATGTGGATACTGTATTTCCAAGTTGGCGACGAGAAGGATATGAACTTCCCTTCCCCGACTTTCTGCAAAGTTCTGTTGTACGTTTTTGTCGTGGTGACGACGCACAGTAGTGTTGGGCATTTGCTCACCCTACCGCGGTCCGATCATTCTGCCAACGCTTCTTTCATCTCGCTTCTCGCACTGGCTCCCTGCCTCGGTTGCCCTGTTCCCGGCAACAAGCTCACCTCTTCATCCTTTTCTCTTCCCCACCCAGAAGAACCATGCGTGTCCTCACTTTCCTCGCCATGCTCGGCACTGCCGCCGCTTTTGTCAAGCCCACCCTCCCTTCTGCGGGGTCCCGCACCCGTGCCGGTGCCCTCCGGTAAGTGAGTGATATGTGTGTTCAGGTCCCTGCGCTTGACTGCATTACCCGTGTGGTTGAACCCAAAAGACGCGACTGGAAAAACGAAGATCAGGCGCGCACGTGTGTTAGTACAAGTTGCGGGCCTCTTCCCCCGCATCGCCTGCCTTCCCCCCTGTACACCCTAATCAACCCTCTTACAGAGAAGTTCGGTCGCGCTGTACCTTTGATTTCCCCTGGCATTGAAACCAAGTTCCCCAAAAGATCGTCCTCTTCTTTTTCCTCCCGTGGCAGATTCCTATACCCACATTCCTCGCTCACAACACCAACACCAACACGAACACGACACCACCATCCCCATCGTACCTTGAGTCATGACTGGACCGTGCGTTTCTATCACCTCACCGTCCCTCCTTTCACCCCCTCTCCCCCCCGGCCCCATCTTTTCTCCTTCTCGAACGAGGCATCTGTTTTACCTTCGCTCACCCTCTCCGCTTCTCCCCTCTTTTCCCCTCTCCCTCATCCATCAGCATGAACTTGGCTGAGATCGAACTGGAGGCCGGCAAGACCTCCCCCTTCCCTGAGGGCTTTGACCCCCTTGGCCTGTCCAAAGACAAGTCCTTCAAGGAGCTCAAGAAATGGCGCGAAGCCGAGCTCAAACACGGTACGTCACGCCTTCCCCCCCCCCCCCTTTTTTTCATTCATTAAAATTAAAAATTCATTGGTCTCACCACATGCTCTTCTTCCCGTCCCTTCCCTTCTCCTCAACCGACAGGCCGAGTGGCCATGCTTGCCGTGCTGGGCACCGCGGTGCAGGAGAACTACCACCCCCTGTGGGGCTTTAACGAGAAGGAGATGGACGGCGCTATCTTCCACTTCCAGGAAATTCAAAACGTTTACCCCCTTTTCTGGACTGCCCTCCTCTTCATCATCGGCGTCATCGAGGCCAAGACCATCGCCACAGGGTGGGACGAGAACATGGGCGGCTCCGTGAGTACCTTCCATTCCTTCCTCCCTTCCTCTCCTTCCCTCCCTCCCTCTCTCTGTCCTCCAAACAGTCAATTGTTGTTTTCTTCAGTGTATGCTTTTCCCCTTTCCTCCCAACTCACTCCAATAACCATCTCGCCCTCCCTCTCTCCCTCCTTTCCCTCCCTATTCACCAGACCACCATCGCCGGCGTGAAGGAGGATTACATCTGCGGCAATCTGGGCCTTGACCCCCTCAAGATCATCGAGAACGAGGACGAGGAGGCCTTCCTCTCCTACCGCAACAAGGTGTGCTTTCCCTCCCACCTCCTCTCTTGCCGTCTATGGGCCTACAGCTTGTCTAGATCCCATTCTCATCCTCCCCCCTTCCCCCTTCCTCCCTCTCTCTTTCACGCTTCAGGAGCTCAACAACGGCCGACTTGCCATGATCGCCGCCGCCGGCATCACGATCCAGGTTCGTCCGCCCTTCCCTTCCCTGCATCCCTCCCTCCCTCCCCCTTCCTCGCTTTTCCCAACCATCCCTGCCCCCCGCTCACCCCCTTCCTCCTCTCCGATTTCCCCCCCTCCTTGCTCCTACAGGAGAAGTTTGTGACCAACGGCCTCCCCGAGTTCGAATTTCACCGATTCGCCCTCTCTGACGTCTACAACTTCTTCTTCTAAGCCTTGTCTCGTGCACCGCATCAAGGAAAAAGAAGGGGCCGAGAGCGATGGAGAGAAGAGGAGAGGGTAGCTTTTTACGCGCGAAAGGGGGTTTGGTAAGGAGTGGTCGGTCTGGGTTTAGTCAGTGTCAAAGTTAAAGTGAGTGAGAGTGCGTTGTTAGGCCTGGGAAGGTGGTGTGGTGGGGGGCGTCTGTAAGGAGGCCCTGTCTTGTCCCATCATCTTCTGTAATTGTATGTGTGTGTGTGCGGCGGTCAGAGGACCGCCGCACATGAAAGGGGGGGAGGGAGGGAGGGAGAGAGGAGGAAGGGAGAGGGATCCAGTGGTTTCGGCCTCTGCTTTTAAACCATTTTCTCCCCTTCCCCCTTAAAGGCTTCCTTCTTTTGTTGTCTCCCACCGTACGGGCACACACACTTGATTTGAGATGCCGTATTAATGTGCCTGACGAATAGTGATGGAGGTGGCGGAGGAGAGAGGGGTTTGAGTATCAGAAGAATGAAATCAATCTCCAGGGAAATAGGAAGTTTCTCACCGACAGAGTTGCGTTTCATTTGTTTACTTTTCGTGTTGGTGAGTGTTGTTCTGTCGGGGACAAGAGACGAGGTCTATTGAAGGAGGAGGAGGCAGAGGAGGAGAAGGAGGCCTTAGAAAGGACTTTGTCGGTATCAATTGTCGTGGTTGACGGAGGGGAGGAAGGCAAAGAATGTCATTTGACACACGCATGGCGTTTACGAGAAGCTCTCTGTGGATGTCCGATGCATCTCTTGGGTATGCCCTTCCTTGTTTCCCTTTATTTCCTTTTTTATCTTCACTTCCTTCTATCGTCTTCATTTTAATTCCTCTTCTCTTCTTTCTCCTCCTTTGCCAGTTACTTTCCTGCTTTGACCCTCCTTATTATTCCTCCCTCTTTTTCCCCCTCCCTTCTCTTCTCTTTTCTTTGCTATCATATTCGATGTCCTCCTCGTGGGTGTTTATTCATTGTTTGACAAATGAGAATTCGTTTCGTGTGTGCGTTGCTTGTTTTGCTCTACGGGAAGGATTTGTGTCGTGTGTGCGTTGCTTATTCATTGTTTTGTCAGGAGAGTTTGTTTCGTGAACTGCATTGCTAATTAATTGGCTGATTAGGAGGATTTGTATTGTGATCTGCATTGCTTATCTTATGTCCGGGATTGGCCGGAGGGGTGGGGCTGCTGCTGCTGCTGCTGCTGCTGCTGCTGCTGCTGCTGCTGCTGCTGCTGGACGTGGTGGTAGTGGTAATGATGATACTTGTAGTATTTGTAGCGGTAGTGGTTGGCCATCTCCTCCTTCGTCCCTTCCATAGAGAGCATGCTACTACGCACTTGAGTGTGTTTACACGCACACACACACACATATATATATATATATATATATATATACATATGCAGATGTGTCGAGGAGCTGGAGCTGTCTTCATGTCCCCCTGCCTTGGCGTCTGCATGCGTCTCCGTCTCTTAACCCTCCTTTAAACCTGCTCCCCGTCTTCTTTTTCCAATCCCGGAATTTCTCCTATCACATAGATTCATTCATCTATCCCCTCTTTTTTCTCATCTCCCCCCTCCCCCCACTCCTTCAATCCCCCTCCTCTTCTTCCCTCTTATTCTATTCCTCTATATACACACAAGCAACCTTCGCGCCTCTATCTCCCTCCCTCCCTCCCTCCCTCCCTCATCCAAGCCATCTCCCCATCCATCCCCTCCTTCCTTGCTGCTGCTGCAGTTCCTTCTGCTGCTGCTGTTCGTGTTGTTGCTTCAGCTGCTTCCTCCGCTTCCTCTCCACCTTTCGCGCCAAATCCCTCTCCTTGTCGCGGAGGAAGGAGAGGCAGGCCGACAGGAGGCCTCGGGCGTCGCTCGTAGGGTAGGTCGGAGGACCGCTTGCAGGGAGGGAGGGAGGGAGGGAAGGAAGGAGTTAGGGGGTGAGGGACGTAGGAAAAGGAGAATGACGGTGTCATTTGAGAGCCTCCACCACGCGTTTTCCCTTAACTTTTCGTCCGCCTCTTCTTCCTTCCTTCCTTCCCTCCCTCCCTCCCTCTCAACCTCCCTTCTTTCCTCCCTCCTTCTCTCTCTCGCACCAACCTTCCCTCCCTCCCTCCCTCCTTCCCTCCTTGCTTCCTTACTTGAGCACACGGATGTACTGGTCGATGCACTGTAGGGCGTAGATCTCATCCGCCTGCACCAGCTGGAGGGACGGAGGGGAGGGAGGAAGGGGAAGTGGAAGGGAGAGAAGGTGGTAATGGAGTGTCAGGGGAGCAACTAGATGGTCAAAGCGGAGCAAGGAGAGAGGGAGGGAGGGGGAGAGGGAGAGAGGGAGAGAGGGAGAAGAGGGAAGCGAGTGGACCTGGTTGAAGAAGTGCTCGAAATGGGGCAAGAGCATGCACAGGCGCACCTCGCCGTCGGCCGCCGAGACGGCTAGGGCGCAAGTGAGGGAGGGAGGGAGGGAGGGAGGGAGGAAAGGAGGGAGAGAGGGAGGGAGGGAGGGAGGGAGGAAGAGGACGAGTGAGATGACAGAAGGAAAGACGAGGGTCGTCATACAGTTGATTGCTCGTCATCAGCAAATTCCTGGCCCCTCCACGCCTCTCTCCCATCTCCCTTCCCTCCCTCCCTCCCGCCCTCTCCCCCTACCTGCCGTCATCCCTCCCTCCACCACACGCAGCATTTCTGTCACCACCTCCCCTACGCATCGGTCGAGACCCTCCAATAGATCCATACGCTCCCGCAAGAGCGCCGCACTGAGGAGGGAAGGAGGGAGGACGTACATCGATTGAGAGGGAAGAAGGGAGGGAGGGTGGGAGGGAGGGAGGGAGGTGAGGGACAGGCTTGGCAAGGTGGTGAGCTCCATGCGCTCCAGTCGGAAAAGCAATAAGAAGAGAGGGGAGGGAGGGAGGGAGGAAAAGGAGGGCGATAAAGACAAGGCGCGCATTTTTCTTCCTCAAGTGTCTGCCGCCCTCTTTCCCTCCTTCCCTCCTTCCCTCCCTCCCTCCCTTTCTCCCTCCCTCGCGTACCGGTCAGGCGAGGCAAAAGCAGCCCACAAGTTGTCCTTCATCTCACTCTCCCCGAGCAGCACCAGCTTGTTCGCCAGCGCCTGTAGAATATACATCATTTAATAACGCCTCTCTAGAACATGTGCCCGACGTCCAAGCCATCCTCCCTTCTTCCCTCCCTTTCCCCCTCCCTCCATCCTTACCTGCACGTCCTCCCCCTCAATCGCTCTCCGGCTCGTGGGCTCCACGAACTGACCCGTGGCGACCAGATATTCACACAAAGACCTCACGTTGTAAACCACCTCACACCCTTCCTCTTTCCCTCCCTCCCTCCCTACCCCCCCCCCCAAAGGAGGGAAGCAGAAGGTGTGCGTCCCTCCTTCCACCTCACACAGCGGCTCAAGACTAATGGGATCCAGACGTCGAGGAGGAGGAGGGGGAGGAGGAGAGACAGTTTTACCAGAAGAGTGATAGGGGGAAGTAGGAACGGCGGGGGGTTGGGAAGAATGGAGGGGAGGGGGCGAAGGAGGGGTTTTGGTGAAAGAGAGGGCCGATAGGAGGTGTTTGCACTCGCGGGCGGTAATAAGACCAAGCACCATCAAGGCACGCGCAGCCTTCAGACCGGCTCGTTGTGCTTCTGGTTCTCCTTCTTCCATGCTTTTGTGGTACGGTTGAAGGAAGGAAGAGGGGGAGGGGGGGGGTATAGCGGCAGCCTCTTGCTGTTGGTACGCACGCGCCAGGGCCAAAGAGGGAGCTCGGCGGTAGGATAAGCTGCACCAGGTGATAGGATGGCAGGGATATTGATGGACAGACTCGTCGAATGCAGGGCTGCGGAGATGAGGGTAGAGCATTTACGTGAGGTGAAGAACGGGGAGAGGCGAGGCACAGCAGGCAGAAGGGCGAGGAGCAGAAGGAGCTTGGTAAGATGCCACCGCCGCTGCCGTGGCGTTCAATGGTCCATCAAGACCAAGGAGACTGCCTGTATGTGTTCGTGCACAGAGGGGAGGTCTGTATTGAGGGTTTGAGGGACTGCAGATATGCCTTCTATTACAGTTTTCTACTTCTGCCACCGCATCGGGGCAAGCTGATAAAGTTGAAGTGGTAAACAGGCGATACATCCATTTGCAGCCGCACAGCCACAGCTATCGCGACCGCCACCTGAATTTGCAACAATAGTAGTTGTAGTAATAGTGGAAGTGTGGGCGTGGAGAGCATGCCGGGTGGAATGTGGTGGCCAGTGTTCTGCGAGTGTGCGCAGCGAAGCAAGCACCAGCGACATGGTGTCGGCATCGTCCCCCCCCCCTCTGTCTTTTCTTTCTTGCTATCGCATCCCCTTTCGTCGGCATCACATGCTTCGATGGCCTTACTGGCGCCTATACGACGCTCTTTCGTAACCACATGTACCAAAGATGACTGCAGGTCCACCAAGCTTTTATTGTGCCGCGGCCTGCGTCACCTCGCTCTTCATCATCACCACTCACCGCCCACCCCTCTCCCCTCCTTCCCTACCATCTATCTCCCGCAGGCATGGCGTCCGACGGTGGCAATGCAGACACGTACGCCTACGAGGAGGAGCAGGAACGAAAGGCCTTGTTGCAGAGTTTGTACGGCCCGATGAAGACCTGGTTTCATGGGGGGGAGGCGAGCAGGTAAAGAGGAAAAGAGGGAGGGGGCATGTGGAACGGCCACTCGTGCGGGTTGTAGGAAAGGTCGGCGGCTGCTTGTCATTCGGCTTGTATGGATGTAGCATGCAGCTTGTCTAGTCCGCGGCGGGAGGAAACCATATGCCTACCTGATGGGATGTCTTCGTATACTCACCCATCATCTAGTAACTTATTTTCCATCTCCGTTCATTCATCTTTTCTTGGCTGGACACCCACAGCATCAAGGAGCGCTTCGGACCCTACCCTTCGTTTTGGCAAGACCTGCTCACGTGGGAGCACACACGGTGGGTGGAGTAAGGGGGGTGGGGGGAGGGGAAGAATTAAAGGGGAAATAAAAGACGTGAAGGGCACGTCATGGATTCGATTGGGTATGCTGGAGAGGGTGCCGGTAGTAGGTCCAATCACCTTACCCCTCCCTCCCTCCCTCCCTCCCTCCCTCCTTAGCGTGGTCCAAAAGTTGTATCTGCGGTGGATGGACACAGGGGCCAGCGGGGAGGACTTGCTGGGTATCTTGGGAGATACAAAGAAAGAGGTGACAGTGGAAGTGGTCGAGGCAGCTGCTGGGACGAATGAGGGAGGGAAGGAGGGAGGGGGTGAGGAAGGGGGGGAGAACAGGCATGTGAATGGGGGAGCAGGGAATGAAGGGGGGCGCTCGTCTAGCGCCCTGACGGAGGAGCAGCAGCAGCAGCAGCAGGAAGAGCAGAAGGAGCAGGAGCAGGAGCAGGAGCATGAGGAGAAGAAAGCGGAGGAAAAAGAGAAGCGGCGCAAGAGCCGGTGGGGGGGGGGGGAGGGGGAGACAGGAACACTGACAGCAGCAGCAACAACAGCAGCAGGAGAGTCAAAACGACGCTCACGATGGGGGGATGGGGGTGGGGCCACCGGGGAGGCGGGCAACAAGAAGAAGTCCAGGTAGGGAGCCATGTCAAGCAACGGATGGGGGATAAGGACAACGATGGAGAGGCGAGAGAAACGAATAACCGCATGACCATACGCCCTAGGAGGACTTGCGTCCCGCGTGTCTTTTGGGAGCGTCGGCCCCTTGCCACAAGACTCACCCCTCCCTTCCTCCCTCCCTCCCCCTCCCTCCCTCCCTCCTTACCTCCCTTCTTCTCAGGTGGAGTCAGCCCGAGGCCCCTCCCGGCGCTGCCTTGGACCCCGAGACGCTGCAGGAGATCATCGCCCTACAGCTCCGCCTGGACAACATCCACCAACGCACGGTAGGGAGGAAGGGGAGGGAGGGAGGGAGGGAAAGGGCGGAGGGTGGGAAGAACAGAGGTCAACCTTGTGATCAAACACCTTTCACTTATGCATTGCCTCTTCTATCCCTCCCTCCCTCCCTCCCTTCCGTTTCCATTTTTGCCCAGGCGACCGTGGTGATGGACGCTCTGGCCAAAGAAAGCGACCCGGATAAATCCCCCTCCCCGCCACCCATCTATGACGGGTACGCTCCCCTCCCTCCCTCCCTCCCTCCCTCCCTCCCTCCCTTCCTTGCTTTCCTTCCTCACACGGACTGTCCTCTTCACTTCCCCGTCTTCCCCTCTTTTCCCTTCGTCCCCTCCCTCTCACTGCTTTTTCCATTCCTCCTTTTTCTCCTCTTTCTCCTCCCTCTCTTTCTTCCACCTTCAGTCAGGGCAAGCGACAAAACACGCGGGAGGAGCGGATGCGGGCCTCGCTCAAGGTTGAACGACAAGTACGTGTACACCCCCTCTCTCCCTCTCTCTCTCCCTCCCTCCCTCCCTCCCTCCCTCTCTCCGCCTCTCCCTGTTCCCCTTCTCGATTTTTTTTGCCTCTTTCGCCGCTTCCAATCGCCTAAGCATCCCTTGCCTCCATTATGACGCTCCCTCCCTCCCTCCCTCCCTCCCTCCCTCCCTCCCTCCCTCCAGGAAGTAATTGAACGCCTCCTTAAGATCAATCCCCTCTTCCGACCGCCGGCTGACTACGTCCGCCAGAAGCCCTCCCGACGCCTCTACATCCCCATCAAGGTAGGGAGCGAGGGAGGGAGGGAGGGAAGGGGATCTGTACTCATCGAAGTTCCCAGGGAGGGAGGGGAGGGGATAAGGCACTGCAATAGCGATCATCCCTGTGTCTCATTCATGCACTCAACCTCCCTCCTTCCCTCCCTCCCTCCCTCCCTCCCTCAGGAGTTTCCCACCTACAACTTTATCGGTCTCATCATCGGACCGCGCGGGGCCACCCAAAAGCAAATGGAAAAAGACACGGGTGCCAAGATCTCCATCCGAGGGAAAGGTACCTCCCTCCCTCCCTCCCTCCCTCCCTCCCTCCCTTCCTCCCCTCCATCCGTGGGCGTTTCGTCTCATTCGGCGTATCATCTTTCCTTCCCCTCCCTCCCTCCCTCCCTCCCGCCCGCCCTAGGTTCGGTCAAGGAGGGCGCTCGTGGACGGATGGCCAGCTCCAGCGCAAACAAAGACTTGCAAGACGAGGTGCCTCCCTTCCTCCCTTCCTCCCTCCCTTCCTCCCTCCCTCCGTCCCTCCCTCCTTCCCTTTGTCGCGCCTTTTTCGGATCTTTCTCAACGTTGGACTCATTTCTGGCCCGTCCCTCCCTTCCTCCCTCCCTCCCTCCCCTGTCAGTACGACGACCTTCATGTGTACATCACGGGCGAGACAGAAGCCATCGTAAGCAGGAAGGGAGGGACGGAGGGAGGGACGGAGGGAGAGAAAAAGGGCGCGAAAAGCCATGGAAAGTGGAGTAGACATAATGTCCTGATTGCACCTGTTGATATCTGATCTCACGTCCCCTCCCTCCCTCCCTCCCTCCCTCCCTCCCTCCCTCCCTCCAGGTGGAGCAGGCCTCCGAGATGGTGGCCAAGCTCCTGGTGCCCATCGACGACGCAGTCAATTCCCAGAAGATGGAGGTAGGGAGAGAGGGAGGGAGAGAGGGAGGGAGAGAAGAGAGGGAGGGAGGACAACGGTGGAGCATGTAATTCCATCCATACCTTATCCCTTCTTCCCTCCCACCCTCCATCCCGCCCTCCAAAAGCAACTTCGGCAGCTGGCCTTGATCAATGGCACGCTCCGAGAGGAGGAGTACTGCAACTTGTGCGGTACGTGAAACAGCAGTCGCAGCAGCGGCAGGGATGAAGTGAGGGAGGGAGGGAGGGAGGGGTGAGACAACAAGCTCAGGAGAAGGGGAGGGAGGGAGGGAGGGAAGGAGGATTTTTGACTGACATGACACCCCGACCCATGAAGGAGGTGTTTTGACTGACATGACACCCCGACCCGTGAATGGCACGACAGGCGAAAAGGGCCACCGGCAATTTGAATGCCCCACGCGACACAATACCAAGGTAGGTTCCGTGCGCTCTCTTTTCCTCCCTCCCTCCCTCCCTCCCTCCCTCCCACCCACAAACCCGAACATGGAAGTCCTCACCCCTCCGTCCCTCCCTCCCTCCCTTCTCCAGGTGAAGATGGTGAACGTGAAGTGCGCCATCTGCGGGGACACGTCGCATCCTACACGGGACTGTCGCATGGGCGGCCAAGCCGGAGGTAAGGATGGGAAAACAGAAAAGAGAAGGATGGAAGGGTGAATGACGAAATTGGCATGCACAAACAGGGCCCTCATCATCCCTTTCCTCCCTCCCTCCCTCCCTCCAGCCCAAGGCGGGAACAAGGAAGTTCTAGATCAAGAATATCTCAATTTCATGGCCGAGCTCGGCGAGGGGCCCCCTCCCTCCTCCTCCTCCTCCTCCTCAAGTGCTCCTCCCCCCCGCCCTTCCCCTCGTCAGGAATCTCCGGCCCCTCCCTCAGCGCCCGCCTTGTCCTCTTCCTCGTCCTCTTCCTCCTCGTCCTCCTCCTCCTACTACGGCGTACAAAAGACAGCAGGCGAGGCAGGTCACTCTGCACCCCAGCACCACCAGCAGCAGCAGCCAAGTGCTGCCTCCTCTCCTTACTATCGAACATCAGAAGCAGCAGCAGGGACAACAGCAGCAGCCACAGGAGCTGCAGCCGGAGGGACGTACGCTTACTCTACCAACCACCACAATCCTTATTCTGCTGCTCCTGCTGCCTCGTATGGAGGGAACTCTTTGGGAGGATACGACTACTCCACTTTCTACAGTCAACAAGCCGCGGCTGCCTCTTACTACACACAACCGTACCAGCACCAGCACCAGCACCAGCAGCAGCAATACATGTATGCCGCCTACCCTCCCCCTCCCCCTCCCCCTCCCCCTCCCCCTCCCTCGGGTCCGGGGGGGCTGCCCCCTCCCCCGCCACCGCCACCGCCACCGCCTGAGACGGCCTAGGGAGAGAGAGTGAGGGAGGGAGGGAGGATGGAGGGAGAGTAGAACGCCGATGTGGAGATAAAACAGGATGTCAGAGAAAAAAGTCGACACAAAAAACGAGCGAAGGGGCGGCAGGATTGGCAATACGGAACAACGAAACAGGAACAAAACTCGTGCCTTGTGATTTTCTTGAGACTACCGGGTCCACGCTTCCTTCTTTCTTTCGTTTCACTTCCTCCCTTTGAAATCCACATCTACATCTAAATCTAAATCCGAATATGCTTATCCAGGCGGTGGAGAACCTCCAGAGGGGAGAGCTCCTTTTTGCTACTCCTCACGCCATCTTTCATTAACATATCAATGATTCATATATATATGTCATTCATCCAGTTTCGTTTTTCCAATGTATATATAACCTAAAATTTGAATGGTGCTTGGGAGTACTTCTCCTGGGCTTGGCTTTTCTGAATGCACCCCCGCTCCTTTCGCTGTCACAAGGACCAGGACGAGGACGACGTTGCTGCTCCTTTTCCCCCCACGCGCGTCAACACAGACACCAAATGATCGCCTTTTCCCCCAAAAAAAGAATTTATTCTCTTTCCACCAGATCACATAGATCCCTCTGTGATCTCCGCTCTACGCACTTCAAGGACCAAATACATCCTCTCTCTCCCCCGCGCTGTGCCTCTGGCGACTTCTTCCTCCCTATCTCCCCACCAGCAACGGTGCTTGCTCTTCCAAGTCACGAGTTTCTATTCTACTACCACCGCCACCATCAAGATTAACGCTTCCTCTTCCTCTTTCTCCTTCCTCTCCTTCACCACTTCCCCGCCCCCGCATGGTTCCATATCCTCTCTTCCTCCTCCCTCCCGCGCTCCCTCGCTCCCTCCCACCCCCCCACCTCACTCTCCTCTGCCTTCCCACGCACCAGATTCCACATTTCCCCACCTCCATCCAAACCATCGTCCCTCCTACTGCAGACAGGCCTACCGCACCCCACAATTCCCGTCCCAAGGGGACAAAGCCGAAGACCGCCTGAATGTGCCGATCTGATGCCACGAGCCAGAGGAAGAGGCAGACCACCAACAACCAGACTAAAGAGGGTGGCCACAACAACTTTCCTTGCATTCCCGTCTCATCGGGGCAGCCGAGGGAGAAGGAGGAGGGACGGAAGGGATTGTGAAGGTGTAGGGCCAGAAGGGGGTGGGTGAGGAGGAGAGAGGCAAAGACCAGAGTCTGTCGACGCAGAGAAGGGGAGGGAAAGCTGTCGGCTTCTTGGGAAGGTGGGAGGATCATTTCGTTGTAGAGAAGAGGAAGAATCACGGCAGTAATAATGGAAAGGATGCCAGTAAAGGCGAGAGAGAGGTGACTTGCGCTCAAAAAGTGCCGACCAGCAGCAGCCGAAGAGGACGACAAGGAGGAGGAGGAGGAGGAGGAGGAGAAGGAGGAGAAGGAGGGGAAGGAGACTGCACTACTGGTACCCTCGCATGAAAGGTAATTTGCAGCATTACCGGAAATTCCCACGCCCCTTTCATCTTCCTCCTTCTCTTCCTCCTCCTCCTCCACTTCCTGCCCCCCTGCCAGCGCTGCCCTGGCCCCGGCCATCCGATAAGCCTCCAGGACTAACACCTGCACCGGCGCGAGAGGCAAGTTCGACACCCCCCCCTCCTCCCTCCCTCCCTCCCTCCTCTGCGCCAGCCACAACAACGGCAACCAGAGCAGGGCGAGGGAGAAGTGACATGCTAAGGTGTGGACGGCAGCAACTTGGGCATTGTGTAGGAGGCGCCTGGCGGTGGCGGCGGCGGAGGAGAAGGAGGAGAGGTCCCCCTCGAGCAGCACCAGGTCGGCAGCGCGCCGAGCGACGTCAGTGACTGCATGGAAAGACTGAAGGGTTTTGTTGCTCTCCTCCTGCCCTGCTGGCTGGCATGACCCCGCGGCCCTCCCTCCTCTTCTTTCTCCTCCCTCCTCCTCCTCCATAGAATCATCCCTGCTTGATGTCGCCATTGCCGTGGCTATTTCCCTCATGATACCGGTGCCCTGCCTTCCCGGGGTCTGTCGGTAGATCCCTCGTCCCTCCAGCACCACTCCCAGCGACGACGGCCACTCCAAAGCAGGCACCGCCGCGGCGAAATTGCCCGTCACACCCACCACCCTCCTCCCTCCCTCCCTCCCTCCTTCCCTCCCTTCCCTCTCCCCATCTTCTAACGCCTGAACCACCTGCACTCGATCCTGACCTGACGCCCGGCAGATCACTGACACCTTTGCTTCCTCATGTAAAATCAGCGAGAGAAGGGGGCCTTGCACCTCCGGCGCACACACCACCTCCCTCCCTCCCTCCCTCCCTCCCTCCCTCTCCTCCACCAATCCCACCTTCCTCCCCAGAGTCTCCGCCGCTTCCTTCCCCTCTCCCGTCACCAACACCACCCTCCTCCTCCTTCCTCTTCTTCTCCTTCTCCTCCTCCCCTCCCTCTCTCCCTCGCTCCCTTTCAAACCCTGCACCGCCTCTTTCACCCCCTCCACGAGGGGGTGGACAAAGGCGCACATTCCCAGAAGTCTTGCCCCCTTCAAGCGCTCAGGCCTCGCCCTCACCAAGCTCGCACCCCCTCCACCTATGACCGACATCTCTCTCCTCTCGTCTCCTACTCCTCTGCCCCCTCTTCCACTGACCTCCCGCCCTCCCCCTCCACGGAGAGAGGGGGGAACCGCAGGATAGTAATCCCAACTCCCCGTGCGAGCAAGCTGCGGCTGTCCCCCTTCCTCCTTCCCTTCTTCATCCTCTGTCTCCTCCTTACTCTCCCCCTTCTGTCCCCCTTCCTCCTTCCCTTCTTCATCCTCTGTCTCCTCCTTACTCTCCCCCTTCTGTCCCTCCTTTCCCTTCTTTTCTCCAGCTGGCAAAGGCATGTCAGGGGGAGGGGGGGAAGGAGCCAGCAGCTGCTCCTCCCTCGCCCTCCCGAGCCGCTCTTCGTATGTATCATCCTCCTCCTTCACCGCCACTCCTACCAACGTACATCCGTCCTGACTTGCCAGCTCAGCTAGAGCTTGATAAAGATCATGACGGAGGGCGGGGGTGAGACACCTCCTGCTGCTGCTGCTACTGCTGCTGCTGCTCCTCCGATTTTGCAGGTCACCCTCTTTCTTCATGTCCTCATTGCTTCCCCCCTCCCCTCCCACCTCCTCACACCGTGCTAGCAATGCCTCCGGGGTGGCGCGAAAAAATGTTTTGTACACCACTTTCCCTCCTCCTCCTCCTCCTCCTCCTTCTCCCTCTCCCTCCCTCCCGTCCTCCTTCCATGCGAACGTCCTTGCCTCGAACCCCGCCTGCGGATCGAAAGGAGCGTATGAGACCAGGCGCGCCTCCCCCCTTATTTTTCCTAGAATCATCGACACTATCGCCGGAGGCAGGTCGGTGGGGCGTGGAGGGAGGGAGGGATTGCGGGCGGGAGGGGCAGAAGGGGGAGTGAGCTGAACATGCCCGGGGTCCGCATTGTCGCTAAAGGTGCTGGCGGTGGTGCTGGTGCTGGTCGGGAGGGAGGTGGTGTGACAGGGTGGCTGCAAGGACAACGCCGGCGTGGGTGGAGGCGGCTCGTGGTGGAATACAGGGGAGAAGGCGGAGGAGGGAGAAGTGAGGGGGGGCGAGGAGGGAGGGAGGGAGGCCGGGGAGGAGGAGGCTAAGGCGGAGAAGAGGGCTTGGTCGAAGGGATGAAGTCCTTCCCACTCTTTATCGAGATTGAGCATGTCTCCAAGGATATGGACCATGCTTTCCCGGGTCGTGGGAAGATGAGAGTAGCAGTCTCCTCCTCCTCCTCCTCCTCCTCCTCCTCCTCCTCTTTTTCTCCTATCCAGGCGGCGATTTCGACGGTGGTGCTGCTCTTTCCGCATGGCGTCATCACCCAAGCTGGACGTCATCAGCCAGCCCTGCAGCAGCTCCAATAAGCGGTTTCTGTCCTCCTCCTCTTCTGCCTCACTATCGTCCTCCCCCTCCTTCCCTCCCTCTTTCCTCCCCTTCCCTTCCACTTGGCTGGAAGGAGACATCCTTCGCCGCGTCTGCCACCGGGGCCTCATCAAGGCCTTCAGTCCTTCCAGTCCTCCCACCTGTCCTCCCCACGCCCGCGACCCACCCTGGCCGAGCATCACAGAGAGAGAGTGAAAGGTAGGTACAGCCTCTGTTAGCGTTCCCGCTCTGTTTAAGACCACCGCCTCCATCAACGCCAGCTTCTCCATCGCCCCCACCCCGTCCCCCTCCCTCAATCCCACCCTCGCCCTCCCTCCCCCCCTCCCTCCCTCCCTCCCTCCCTCCCTCCTTCTACCGTAGTCCCACGCCCCGATAGCGAGGGTTTGTGCCCACATTTCTCTCAGGTCTCCGCGGGGTGCGAGTGTATAGAGGAGTGTGACTGCTCCCATCATGCACACCAGAGGGTCGCTTGCACCACGGAACAGGAAGAGGGAAAGGAAGGATACGACCACGCCGGTCCACAAAAGAGCATCTTCCAGGCTGGTGAGAGAGGGATCGAGGAGGAGGAAGGAGGAGGAAGGGGGGGAGGGAGAGGGGAGGGAGGGGGGAAGGGAGGGGGGAAGGGAGGGGGGGAGCTTGACGGCGGCGGAGACGAAAGATGAGTCGTGGAGGGGAGGGGGCAAGTGGTGGGAGGGAAGTGAAGAAGAGGGTGGGTAGTGATGGTACGCGGCCGGAGGGGAGGAGGACACGAGGGAGGAGCAGATGGAGGAAACGGATGCGATGGGTACGGTGAGAGCATCTGTAGGGAGGGAGATGGGAGAAAACATGGAGTCGCTGTCGTTGGGAGCTCCATCGCCGATGCTGCTGCTTCTCCGAAGGGTGGAGATGGTGGAGGGCAGGAGGATACTGTCGCTCGGACGTGAACGTCGGCGGGTGCGAAGGGGGCGGAGGGGGAGGGTGAGAGGAGGGGGGAGGGGGAGGGTGCTGCTGTTGCTGCTGCTGGTGACTATGGCTGCGGAGCCGTTATTTATTCCGGAAGCGTTATTTATTCCGCAACCTTTATTTATTTCGCAACCGTTGGGTGCAGCAGTGGGAGAAAGGGTGGAGGGAGTAAAGGAAAAGAAAAAGGTCGACGACGCAGACAAAGGAGACACGGCACCCCCCGGCTGCTGCTGCTGCTGCTGCTGCTGCTGCTGCTGCTGCTGCACCCCCACCTCCTGCAATTGCTCCATCACCACCGTCCGTGCCCACTCAGCCCGCTTGAGCAGGCGGGTGAGGCGGCCCTTCTCTGTATGCGGGGGCAGGGACACGACCAGCCCCCTCCCTCTGCCCCTCGTTACGACCGAGCCCGCCAAGCCCATGAATGTGCGGCGGCGGTGGTGGAGAGGGAGCAAGGAGTTTGTATCGTATCCCCCGCTCCCTCCCCCTCCTCCTGCTTTTGGACCACCAGGAGCAGTGGCGCTGATGGTGTTGGCAGCAGCGGCAGCAGTGACGGCCTTATCCTCCATGGAAAAGGTACCATGGGAGAAGGAGACATGATGGTGCAGGCCCGTATGAGGTGGAGGAGAGCCTTGCGGCCGCGGCGCCGTTGGTTTGCCACCAGGCAATCCGTGCATACGCACCTCTTCGTCAGTAAAGGAAAACATTCCCTGTCGCTGCGGCTTCCACTGCTCCTGCTGCTCTTGCTGCTTCTGCTCCTGCTGTTGCGCCTCTTCTCTTATGCCCCTGCCAGGGGACAGCAGCTCGGTCCTCCCTCCCGCCACCGGCCCTCCCTCCACCGTCATCCCCAACGCCAAAAGCCTCAGCCTCAGCTCATCCAACACGCTTTCGTCCATCTCTAGGTTGATCCTCCTCGTCGGTCCTGCCTCCACCTCCACCAGCCGCACATCCGCGCACAATTCCTGGCCCGGGGAGAGAAGCAATAAGTCACCCACCACTACCCTCTCCACCGGCAGTTGCATCACTTCCCCTTGCCGCACCACCGTCACCGGTCCCAACGCAGGCAAGGCCCCTGTGTCGCCCCGGGTGCACATGCGCAAACACCATGCTGCCCGCCAGCGCCGGAGGATGGAGAGCGAGAGGACGACGAGCACGAGGGTGAGTCCCAAGGGGAGGATAGGCGAAGAAGGTGACAAGACCGCAGCTTGCACAAGGGCCAGGGAGAGGAGGGCGGCGATGGGCCAGGAGGAAGAACCCCAGACTTCTTCATGCAATGCCTGAAAGAGGGTATGGACGGCCCAATGTGATGGGGAAGACTTGCGACGTGCCTCTTGCGACGACTCCGTTTCTCGGGCTTGGGCGTGACGGTGGCTGAGGCCAGTGGTCGAGTCTGTTCCGAGAATATCCACCACTTCCCGTAGAGGTAAAGAAGGCGCCTCGTACAACAGGTCGAGTTCCGGTTCCGTCAAGCCATGTCCCCACTCTTGCGCCTTGCTTTCTGCAGAGATGATTAACCAGCCTAAGGCCGCCGCGCTATACAGAGCGAGACCCATGCCCAACACCATAAGGACGAGCAAAGGCGAGCCCTCGGGACCGGTGTCCGGAAGGCACATTGCAAGAAGAATGGCACTGAGCCCAAGAGTCCACGCAACTGGCAAGGCATGCTTCAGCCATTGCCAATAGGAGTGGTCCAGCACCGGCATGGCGTGAGACCCTCCTGTTTGTGTGCGTGCAGAGGTGATCGGTGTGGTGTGGCTGCTGGTTGACAGGGTGATAGTGGTAGCTGTGATTGCTGACCAAGCGTGGTATCTTTGTGCTTTTCTCTCTGTATGTCGTGGTGTATGTTGTGGTGTGATGGGTGAGCTGTGCAGATACAACCGGCAGGAGGTGTTGCTGCGTCCGCTGCCTGGAATCCTCGCTGTTTTCATTCGAGCAGCGAAGGCACGTAAATCAGAGACGTCTTCCACACGCTTGTGCACCATGCTCGGAGGATGATTGAGGTATCTCGCTATGCCTAGAAAGGAATCTTAAACTTGTGCGGGCCGTATAAGTGGGTGTCAATTGGAAGACAAAAATTTGAAAGACTTGTCTCACTTTTGATATACCCTCCGGGAGAGCTTTTAATGGCGCATGCCGAGGCAAGCCGACACTGTACCATTCAAAGCATCACACCCCTAAGGCCAGGGCGCTCAGTTCTTATACACGATTGCATTCGCGAGGCTTGTGTGGCTCTGACGCGTATGTGCCCGTCAACCTCCTTACCCCCTGCCATAATGTCATTTGTGGCAAATTAAGGATGTGCCACCTTCCCTGGCCCTAAAATAAGAATGAAAGAAAGCAATGGCCGCGTATGTGAATCTACTCGTAATAAAAATGTTATGTTCTTAATTCATCTCTGGGCTTTTCGCTTAATCTTCTTCGATTACCTTTCTCGTCTTGCCCTTGTATGCTCAGCCGTTCACCACATTCATGCTTAAGCTCATGTGCTTGCTTGTTGTTTTTCTTTTTGACATTCATTAAACCACATTATTCACTCCCTTGGTTGCGTTTTCTCATATGTGCATTCACAAACATGCAGAATGTTCACACGCAAATTCGCACCAGCTCCCGCTGCACAGCCCGTCTCTTGATTCCCATATCTCCACACCACACCCCGCATTACCATCCCCAAAAGCTGGCCTTGACTGCTGGCGCCATAATCGCAAACGTGACATGCTTGGACGACAGGACATAGAGATGCATAATTGCTGCCAGGAAAATAAGCAGATTAGCGGTTGACGACATCCCGTGGACGCGTGCAAATTTCTTGCCCAAGGCAAGCAGCTGAGGGCTCCTTCCTTCCTTGCTGGTCGTGTCGGCGAAACCCTCTTCCTGTGGTAGAGACGTGAAAAGGGATTAAGGGAGTAAGAAGGGAGATTCGTGCGTGAGTACCAATAGGAGTGTTAGTAATCCAATCTTGTCTATGGTAATGGCAGCCATGTCCATACGCCTCCTAATTTTTAGCGTGGAGAATCGAGCGCACCATATACCATCTGATGATGGCCCCAAAATCAATATAACTCCTTTACATGTAGATGGGTATGTACCTTCTCCAGTTTGTTACGCGCATTCATGGCCTTGGTCACCGACGGGCCCAGTACTACGAGCTGCAGCGCAGAAAGCATGGCGGCGCCGCCTAGGACAAAAAGAACGGTCGCGTCTTCGCCCCCATTCTTGGCGGTGGCCAAGAGGTCGGTGACCCCTTCCAAATGTGCCCACGAGGCCAGGGCAAGAGAAGTGAAGACCAAGGACATGCCGAAGAAATAGGGAAAGATCTTGCTCTGCACTTCTCCAAAGAGGTGCCGGGGCAGATACCTGTACAGCAAAACGCCAGCGACAAATGTTACCCAGAGCGAGATTCCAAACCAGGCCCCGACACTGGCCAAATGAATAAAGGAGGCGTACGGATGAGTAGTGCTCGTGGCCTCAATCGTCGAACCCAAGAAGACGAGGAGACAGGCAGACGCCATGATCACCAGCGAATGGTAGGTTGCCATTTGAAATGCGTGCGGGGGGTGTGCGTGAGGAGCCTGGGTGTGCCTGCAATGGTGGGACAAGGGAGAGTTTAGAGTGTCTCAGGGAAATCAGAACAAAAGGGAATTTTGGAATCAAGCAATCGCTGATTCGCCCGTCTACTCGCACGTTGCAACGGCCTCAACTGAGGTCTGGGTTTACCAGCTGTGGCATACAAACAAAAGGGAGCTTGAGAGGTACATTTTTTTGTCGTCGTTGCAGTGCTGCTTGTCCTGCCTCTGCTCCCGCCATTTTCCTGGTTGACAAAGGAGAGGTCTTAAGACATCATCTTCGTTTTAAACAGAGCCCAGGCCTCCGAAGGCCCATGGACACGACACAGCCGCACTCGGGCGGGAACAATAGCGTGGTCACTCCCCGTCAGGAAAAAGATGTCTTGTGATTTAGTTCACAGTCACATAGGATGTGTGATGTCGGGACACTTCATGTACTGGAGGCTTCTGAAGCAAGTACCGCGGCCAGCGACCATCATTCATCATCACCAGTAAAAAGTACAACCCCCCACAATACAAGAATACACTCATGAAGACACCACACCACAAATAATGTGCCCCACACCGCAGGCAAATTTACCCTCCCGCACCCCCGCCACCCGCCTCAACAACCACTCATATACCATGGGTCTTTTCGACGACAAGGGTCGCCTTCTCCAAATCACATGGTATGCCTGCATGGCAACCTCGATCGCGGTAAGTTATTTCTAGCAATATCGAGATTCAGACACGAGAGTATGAAATGTGAAATGTCTTGGTAGAATTTTGTGAAATGTCGGGCAAGGATCGCTCACCGTTTACCGGTCAAGCCGTAGGAGGATGAACAGGCGGGATTGTCAGCCTACCCGTTCATTCTCCCCACTAATTGCGGAAAGGATGAGAATGCGTGATGCAGGCACATATTGACTACTCATAATGTCTCTATTTCTCATCCCTTCCATAACAGTACGTAATTTCAGCCCTGGTCGTTGCGTCCCGCCTCTCGAAGAGCGAGACCCCTAGTGCGACGGACCCTCATGCGTTTGCGGCCATTTGGTCCATGATCCTGTTGGTGTGCATCCTCGTCGGCGGCACGGTCGTCTTCAAGAGGTATGCAAGGTAGCATTTGCCACGGGTAGAGAGGGGCAAAGGACGACTGGGATTGTCTTGAGGCTGATGACGATGATAGCGCTCGTGCCAGGGCACGGCAGCTTCCCCGGTCTTTCATTCCATCGCGTGTGCACATCCATCCACCACCACACCCTTCCCCGTTTCTTGGCTTTGACTCTTTTCCCTGTTTTCCAGGATCCAGACCCCCATCGCCACGGGTGTACTGTTGGGTTGCACGGCCATGTTCTCGCAGATTCAGCTGCTTCTCTTCACCATCTTCGAGGCTCGCAGGTAGAGAGGGCGGGGGGGAAGGACGAGGAGGTGGAAAAACGAGATGTGCCGTGATACTTCTTTGCATGGACGGATCCTCGCCGCTCTCTTCTTTTCCCAAAATGTGTTGGTCTTTTAACGAGTGTGCTATTTTTCTCCATCCTCGTTTCATGTCATATCTCCCTCCTCCCCCTCCTCCCCCTCCTCCCCGCTGTAGCCGCCAAGCCGAGTCGGCGAGCGAGAAGAGCGCAGACGGGGCCATCGCGACCTTTGCTTTTTTCCTCTTCCTCATTTTTGGCATCTTTTCCCTCTTCCTTTTTATGTGGAGGCAGTACCTACCGGTGCGTGCTGCTGCAGGGAGGAAGGGAGAGAGGGAGGGATGTGGCCTACAGATTCCGACATGTAGATTTTTTCGTCGCTCATCCTTCTCTTCGTTCTTTTTCCCTCCTCCCTTCTTCCTCATTGATTGCAGACTAGCTCGAGCCAGTCATCCATGGACAGCTACGCCTAAACGGAAGCAGAATAATGTGAGTAATAATATGTAATACGAGTAAAGTATACAGCAGCGTCCACTCGTGAAAGGAAGCAGAAAGCATGCGCTGATTCAGACGAGCTGCATGGGGATGGATGACTTGTGTGGGGTGTTGGTGCGAGGAAGGGCAAGTGGGAAAAAGAGAGAAAGGAGGGTGCCATGGGAGGGGGAACTAAGATCCGTAGCGAGAGGGGGGGGGGGTGGGATGCAAGCACCAGGGAGGCTACGTACGGTGGGAGGGAGGGAAGGAGGTAGAGAGCGGCTGAGAAAAGAGAGGGAGAATGGCGGTGCGACCTGGAAGAAAAAGCTACGCGTGAAAAAAACGTTGCCCCTCCCTCCCTCCCTCCCTCCCCCCCATTTCGCCAAAAGCAAAGGAAAATGGACAGACCCATCGGAAGACACGAGGAAGTGCGTCAATCAAAGGCCTTCATGAATGACAAGGCTTATGACGCAACTGCTCCTGCTCCTGGCACCGTTCGTCCTCCTGGCCCTCCGTCCGTCATCCACTACTTATTATTCTTTCTTTTCTGCCTTTCCTTCTTTTGTTTTCATTTACGCGGATTTTATCCCCATTTATTCCTCTTCTTTGATTGCTTCTGCTTCTTCTTCTTCTTCCCTTTTTTCCTTTCTTCTGCTCATTTTTTCTCTTCTCCGCCCCCAAAACACACTCACTTTTCACCCACCGTCATTGGTGATGCTGGTTTCGATTTTCTCTTCTTCCTTGCTCCCGTCCCCCTGTCCCTCCATGTCCAAGCCCCTCCCCCCCTCCCTCCCTCCCTCCCTCCCCCTCTCCCCATCCACCTCAACTGCCAAAAGTGCCAATCACATCCATGTACTGCGACAAGTCCTCGTTCGATACGTGCAGGAGGCTCCGAAACACGTCGTAGAGGAGGAACTGACCGCTGATGATGCTTCCCGACCATAGGCAGCGAGTGCCCAGGCCGACGAAAAAACCCCCGAGACCGTTTTCGGTGAGGATCGAGGAGACGGCTTCCATCACGCCGGGGCGGGCGTCGGCGTTCATCTTCGACAGGATGGTGTCCGCTGGGCAGGCAGGCAGGCAGGCAGGGACGGAGGGAGAGACGGAGGGAGGGACGGAGGAGGGAGGCCAAGGAAAGCAGCCAATGAAGGAGGTCAAGGAATGAGGAAAGGGAGGGAGGGGGGGGGGGAATGGGTGGAGACGAATAAGTGGTGATGCTGCGGACGGATGGCTGATGACTGCCCCTCCCTCCTACCGTCCTCCCTCCCTCCCTCCTTCCTTCCTTTCTTCTTCCCCTACCTGGCTGGGAGATAATGGCCGAGGCCACACCGGCCATAGCCCCGCTCACAAGAGAGACCCCTAGAGAGGAAGCAACGCTCTCCCGGAGGAAGGGAGCAGCGGCGAAGATGGCGGTGCCGACGGAATCGAACACTACGAATTTCATCATTCCAAACAGGACCTGAGGGAGGGAGGGAGGGAGGGAGGGTGGGGAGGTGAGGAGAGGGTTGACCCGACGGAATCGAAGACGTGAAACCTGAGGGAGAGTAAGAGGGAGGGATGGAGGGAGGGAGAAAAGGCAAACAAACGAGGCCGCTCTCTTCTTCTTCCGGGTAACTTGGTTTCTGGCTGTACCTGTCGGACCACGAGGGGGGGGAAGCCATCCCAGAGAGAGGGCGCGCCTCCTTCTTGCTCCACTGCCCCGGCCCATGTCTCCCCGAACGTCTCGGCATTAGCCACCATCCGGATACGCAGGGCTTCGGCGGGACAGACTCCTGAAGAAAGGAGGGAAGAAGGGAAGGAGGGAGGGAGGGACGTGAGGCGGCGAGCAAGCACGTAACGAGTGAAGGCGCTGGTCAGGACACATAGCACGGAAAGAGAAAGGGAGGAAGGGAGGGAGGGAGGAAGGGAGCGAGGGAGGAAGGGAGCGAGGGAGGGGCGTACGTACCTAAGCATGCAATGACGGTGGCCAGGGCCCCTGCCAGGACGACCAGAGGCGCGTGGTACTGTAGGGCAGCAGCCGGGCTCACTGTACGGAGGGAGGGAGGGAGAAAGGAAGGAAGAAGAGAAGGTAGCAGGAAGGGAAGGAGGGAGGGGAGAAAGTCAGGCTCGGTCTCCCTGACAGTGACCGAGCAAAAAATGAATACCCGCCCGCCAGCCCGCCCTCCCTTTCTATCTCCCACATTCAATCTCCCTCCCTCCCTCCCTCCCTCCCTCCCTTCGTCCCTCCCTCCCTTCTTCCCTCCCTACCGGCGCTGGTCAATGCCCGTTTGAAAAACTCGTAGCCCGGGTAGACGGTCGCGCCGTAAAACATGTAGCCGAGGATGGTAGGCTCTAAGCCGCGGGTCAGGCCCTCGATCCCTTCCTCCTTAGCGAGAGTGCGGACGCCCTCAATAATGGATGTCTTGCCTCCGCTTGTCTGCGCCTTGGTCTTCACCACGTCTGGGGAGGGAAGGAGGGAGGGAGGGAGGGAGGGAGGGAGGATAAACAACACGAATCATGGAATCCGAGGAATGACGATGGTTTGAATAATATATAATAATAATATATATATATAATAATATATAATAATAATAATAAAGACGGAGGGAGGGAGGGAGGGAGGGCTCACCAATGGGCACCACCAGTGAGTGGGTTCCGGCACAACCCACCGCACCGGCCAAGGCGAAAAGCAGGTACGTCTGTAGGTCCAACGGCCTCTCTTTCATCACCGGACGATCGGCGATGGGACCGAAGGGGGAGGGCGGGAAGGAGGAAGGGATGGAGGAAGGGATGGAGGGAGGGATGGGCCGGGCGACTGCCACCTCGGGGGCAAGGAAGCCCCTGGCGGCTGCTGCTGCTGCGTCTCCTTCCCCTCTCCCTCCCCCTCCGCCTCCCCTTCCGTAATAAGCACCTTCCATGACCGACTGCAGCCCCGGCACGCGGTACGAGACGGCCTCGCCCTGCCTCGCGCCCTCCCTCCCGTCCTCGTCCACTGGAAAGGGAACCATGTTGCGGGCGGGAAGGAGCATGAGGGGATCCTGTCCCATCCCTCGCACGGTCTGATCCATCAACACCTTGCTCTGGCCCGAACTAAAGAGGGAGGGAGGGAGGGAGGGAGGGAGGGAGGGAGGGTG
>Ga0160420_100260_pt1 | contig 28018 bp, 35 predicted proteins | sample CelAP2metagpilot_FD_108197 | JGI IMG/M metagenome (GOLD analysis project Ga0160420, IMG submission 108197) | Phycosphere-associated microbial communities from algal ponds in Kailua-Kona, Hawaii, USA - Cellana AP2-5-5 metagenome pilot | ecosystem: Engineered > Artificial ecosystem > Aquaculture >... | reverse complement strand
GGTGGGGGGGGGGGGGGAGCAGGTGGGGTGTTTGGTGTGGGGGGGGGGGGGGGTGGGGGGGGGGGGGGGGCTAGTGGGGGGGGGGGGAGGAGATTTGCCGCGGGGAGGGGGGGTGGGTCAAGGTAGGGGGGGGGGGGGGGAGGGAGGAGGGGGTGTGGGAGGGGGGGGTGGAGGGGGGGTGGGGGGGGGGGTGGGGGGGGGGGGGGGTGGGGGGGGGGGGGGGGGGGGGGGGGGGGGGGGGGGGGGGGGGGGGGGGGGGGGGGAAGGGGGGGGTTTGGGGTTTGTTTTGCGGGGGGGGGGGGGACGAGGGGGCAGGGGGATTATTGGTGCTGAAGGCGGACGAGTGGTCGAAAAGAGAAAGAAGGAGGACGAGAAAAAGAATGTGCATCCTCTCGCTGCCGCTATTGCTGTTGGTGACAGTGCTGTTGTTGAAGCTGTAGCGGCTTCCTATCTTTGTCCTTCTTCTTCTTGTTCTTGAGGTTTGCTTTCTTAGTGCCTCGCCTCTTTTCCCTTCAGACCCGATGACATGACCCCCTGTGTGGGAAGAGAAGGGGGGAATGGAGGGAAGAGAGTTTAGCGAGCCTGGAAAAATGACAAAAAAAAACTGTAAGCGCATTCCCGCGCAGCAGCAGCATGCAAACCTCCTGCCTTAGAATGTACACAGGACTAGGGTGGAATCTGAACGCGCAGAATTCAGTGTTTTGCCGTCGTATACATTATTTTCATTCTCTCTCGTCCCGCCATCACCGTCGTCGTGTCAAAAATAAGGCTTCGCTGCCGTTCTCACGCACAATCGGAAAGAAAGATGCCGCTTTGTTTCTTGCTTCATCTTTCCCCTGGCTATTGCGGACATAACCCCCTCTCGCAAGGTTCTTTCGATTTAGTCACATTAAACCTGAAAATGCGCCATAAAGGCCGCTGCTCATGTATTTTCTACTTTTTCGTCCTACGTACACGCTACACGCCTTATGCTTCATTTATTTTTGACTAATATTCCCAATCTCTCCCCTTGCGTCCCTCCGTCCCTTCCACCTCAAGGGCGAGATTCCAAGTCCTCAATTCCCTCTGCGAGTTTTTTCTGATCGGCCCCAGCAAAGGTGCCAACAAGCTTGCCCTTCCTATAAAAGTGAAAAGCGGGAATGGTCCGAATATTGCTCTTGCTTGCCGCTTCTTCGTTGGCGTCAACCTGAGGGGGAGGGAAAAGAAGGAGGAGGGGACGACAGAGGAATGTGTCAAGGAATGCAGATTTTCAGAGTCTTGATCCGTTCCTCAGGCACCGCTAAGGTCAATACTCCATCAACCCCTTTCCTATCCGCGCCCTTTCCCATTTCCCCTACTCACATCTACTTTTAAGAACTTCACGTCCACATGCTTTCCGCTCAACGTGGCAAACACGGGGGAGATGGTCCGGCATGGGGGGCACCAGGAGGCTGTAAAGTAGGCCACTGAACGCTCATTCGTCGTGGTCGCGTCGGAAAAAGCCTTGAAGTCCTCGACCAGCTGCACCTTGTCGCTCCCTCCTGCCGCTGCCGCGGCGAAGGACCGTCTGCCGCTGCTGCTGCCGCCGATGACGCTGCAGCCGGAAGGAAGAATGGTGGACGTCGTGGTGGCCACACGGGTCGAGAAACGTGTAAGATGCCTCAGCAACATGCTGATTGGGATGGTTGTGGAGAGGTTGTGCACCTGTAGGTGTGCACAGGGAGTAATCAATTAGCTTTAGCTTTAGGACGGTGGAGTTGGTGTTGAGAGATGGGGACGGGGGGACGGGGGACACGGGGGGGTGAGGAGGTCAGACATGATCAACATATTTCTCTCAAACGCATCCGTTTGCCAGCTGTGTACACAGCCTTTACCAGCTCTACCAGCTCCACCGGTGATGATATAGGCGTCCTCGCACAGATTGACCCTCTGCTTGCGTGCTTAAACGGTACGATTCGGAACTCTGGGGCCTCGCCGCAGCGAAGAAAATGAACTTGCCTCCGCAACCCGACACTCACATACGCCACACATCACACATACACACAAATTTGCAGGGCAAATGGCTTCTCGGCACACCATCCTCCTGGTCCAGCCTACGCGTGTGGCGGCGTCCCGCACGTTCTTCGACTTCCCCACGGTCTATGAGGCCATGGACGGTACGTAAAGATAGAAGGCAGCCCCTCCCCGTCCTTTCTCCCGTGCTTCCAGTCCCGTGGTGCTTGTGTGTATGCTCTTCCATGCCTTCGTGTAAGGAATGAATTTTGCTGCTTCGGATGTGCTTGCTTTGCTCGGAGTTGCGACTTCGTCGGCACCATGAGACCCGCCGAGACAGAGCAGCTCCCCGAGCCTAGCTTCCCTTCTCTTGCACTTACTTCCAAACCCACGTTACCTCCTGAGTAAGAGATAATTAAAACCTGCCTCCTCGCTGCCATTCTATTTTGGCACCAAAAAACACAGAGGTAGTGAAGATGTACGAGAAACAGCTCAAGCAACTAAACCCTACCATCCCGCATATAACCTATGACATCTCGGTACGTCGTTCTTATGGGGTGGTTTGAAGGCTTGGTCGGACATGAATGTGTGTATGCTTCGTGCGTTGACATCAGCAATGAAATATTAATATGAGTTCATAGATACGTATCGCAGGGGAGAACATTCCTCACTCCATTAATCTAACGTCTTGTGTGGTGGTTTGAAGACATGTCCAGCCACATTAATCAAATGTTTACAAGTGATGCGTTGTGACACGAAAAGGAGAATTGATAAAACGTTAAAAAAAAGCTTCAAACTACGTATAGCCCGTGGCTTTTGCTCCAAGAGCACTGATCCCCCATATTCTCCACACCTCATACTCTCGTCATGACAGCACTTGCTGCGGTTCGTGGATGACCTCGCCGACATCTCCGCCCTCGTGTAAGTACCGAAAAACCCGCTTCATATGTCCAGACCTAAACAGACATGGATGTAGTACACTCCTATATCGGCACCTATAGGCTTATTCTTCTTACCCCCTCCCTCCCTCAGCTTTGATCCCCGCACGAAGCAATACTCGCCGCACTCCAAAGAGTGGGTCAAGAGCAAGATCTACGAGAATTTGAAGCAGCAAGCCGGTGGGGGACGCTAGATGATGGAATGGAGGGAGGAAAGGAGGGACTGAGGGATTGTGAAGGATGGAGGAAGGGATGAGAATGAGCAGTGGATGAGGGGCGTGAGGTCAGGCGCCACGTTGGTCAAGAGAGGGGGCATTAGATCGAAGAAATAGAAAGACAAGAAGAAGTAACAAAAGATGAAGATGAATACGCTATATGCGGGTATCTGTATCTATGAGAAGAAGAGGATTTGCCTTGCTCAAAGGAGGCAAGACATAAGAGGTATCTCTTCTTTCTTTCGAGAGGAGGGAGACCAGAGGGAAGCTCAACGCTTCGTGTGTAAGCCCGCGTCCATGGCTCGCGTTCTATCACTTTTCTTTCGATCAATTCTAACTGCTGCTGCTAAAGTTGCTGCTTCCATCAGAACTGGCAGCAAAGGCAACACGGATAAGAAGGGGGGGGAGATGGTCCAGAGGACCCAGAAGACGCAGAGAAACGGAAAGTAACGGTGGCAGCAGGGAGGGAAGGAGAATGGGAGAATTTTAAACAGTTCACTCCCCTAAAAAAAAGGTTTCCCATTTCGATTGATAAAATTGTTGTCTTCTTCATCTTTTTCTGCCCTCATGCTCTTCCTCTTCCTCCATCACATCACGGCTGCTGCGGCAGTGGCTCTTCTTTCTGCAACTGCTGCTGCTGTTGCTTAATAGAAGAATCCCAAGAGCTTTCCTCCCGTGAACCGCCGACGCGCCTCCTCGTGATCCATGATGCCGAACGTTGTCGTCATGACAATGTGCCCGAACTGTAACAGAGAGAGGAGGGAAGGAGGGAGGGATGGAGGGAGGGAGGGAGGAAAGGGTTAGAAGAGGGAAACAGAAGGGCGGAGAGACGGCGAGAGATAGAGAGGAAATGTGGACTTCATTCAGGTGTGTTTAAACGTGAGTGCGTTCATCGACTGCCGTTGTGGCAACAGCCTCCTACAAGAGGTGTCAGAAAATCTTTCGTTTACGATCATCATCAAAGTCCTTCCATTCGTTGCTTATTCTGACACACACACACACACACACACACACACATAGCCATGTACTACAAGCACACAGACACACTCAGCCCAATTAGAAAGGAAAGTAAGGTGTGCATAAACTCTTGACAACCAGGTGGGCAAAAAAAGAATAAGACGACACGAGCTCCACCCACCTCATCTCCCCTCTCTTCTCTCAAACCCCAAACAGCTAAACAATGCAAAAAAGATAGAATCCACACAGTTTCATTAAAAAAAAAGTACACACGCAAAATCAAGAGCATTCTTGGGCATCTCCGTGACGGGAGGGTATAACACGACCCTATCAGTCAGACGCACGTCAGACACAAAGACACCATCAGAGACAAAAAATATCCCACTCAAAACCCGCCCATCTCCGGATCTGGCCTTGGGATAGAAACACGGAGACATACCTGACGGGAGGGCAAAACATTGTTAACCCAGTTTTCGTACTCGCCGTACTTGAGATCGAAACGGGGAGAGAGCACGCCGACCTTGTTGATTCGTCCAATCAGGTCCACCACAATCTTCCCTCCTCGATGATCGTCCACGATCTCGAACTCGCCGATGTAGCCTGAAGATAAGGGGCAAGCGGGATGGAGAGAGGGGGGGAGGGAATGAGTTCAGTTGAAAAATATGAGATGAAAGAAAGGGTAAGAGACACACGTCACATGTATTGTAACGTGGATGTGATAAGTGTGAGGGAAACATAAGGCCGCCTAGTTCCTGAAACAATCCCCGGCGGTGAGTGTTGTCCCTCAGGTTTGATCTTGCAATGCGAAAAAATTGATGACAGTCATCGCCACGGCCGGCTGAAAAGAGAAGGCCGGGCTCTGTGAACAGAGTGTTAGCTTGCGAATCCAAATAAAAGTACACGCCTCCGATTTCCTCCCTTCTCTTTGTCAGAACAACTCACGCATGGTTCTACGGATGGGGTTAGATCTCCAGCCCCTCTCCCTCCCTCCTCCGATTCGCAGGCCTCGGCTCATGTCTCTTCACCTGCTTCGACACGGCTATGCTCTCCACATGAACACATACAATTTAACTTCCTTGTCTACTCAATCCTTGAGCCAGCCTTCACCCAACTCTCCCTCCCTCCCCTCCATCCTTCACGACTCCCACGCACCGTTCTTCTGCATGACTTGCAAGAACTTGACTGTCACCTTGGATGAGGGACGGACCAGCACCTGCTTCTTTCCTCGGTCCTCTGCGTTGGAGATGGTCTTGAGGGCATCGGCCAACACGCTCATGCGCACCATGGCTGTGACTGAAGATTTATGAAAGGGGGAGGGCAAGAAGGATGAGAAAGGGAGAGTGGAGGGATGGGGTGATGGCACGCTGGACGGGAGTGCAATCATAGAGCCCTTTGATCAGGGGACATGCGAAATCAAACCAGCTGGATAACGGTGCCAGCATCGTGAAGTGGGTTATTGTGCCTGAGGCTTGGGCCCGATTGTGTATGGTGCGTGGGGTCAAGGGGACGATTGTGATGGAGAAGAAGCGGCTGCCTGCTCGTTCGCTCACCCACAGCCCTCCCTTCCCTTGCCCTTGCCCCCTTGTCCAATCAATCCAGTCGCACATTCAACCCATGCTTTGCAATAGAGTAAGGAAATGCGGACGGAAGTGATGGCCGCGCAAGGCGTATAGGTTGCGCTGTACTCATGGCAGGGGACGATAGCGAAGTGATGAGAGAGAAGCAGTGGCGATCGATGGACGGCGTTGGTGGGTGGCGGGGAATGAAGCATGAGTTAAGAGGACCTCAAGTCAACAACACCCCAAGCAGTGTCGTTGTCGCCTGCGGCGTATTTGGGCCCATCGAAGTGGTGTAGTCCCCTGGAAATTTATGTATTTTACGAACCCTATGGATTTATTCCTCTCTCTCCATGCACACATAGCAATTATGTCCTCCGCGTTGTCGACCTCCCCACCTCTTTTCTCTCTGCTTCCTCAACAAGGTAAGGTTGCCAGTACCTACTGGTACCCATACATCGAACAACAAACACGAGGCGATTCCTTGCTAGCATAGCCTGTGCATTTGTCTCAAGCCCATTCTTGTCCCTGCAGCCATTACCGTCCCTGTCATCGAAGCGGAAGAGACAGAAAGGACACACAGGCAGGATCAAAACTTACTCCGCACATGGAAAGGGCACGTATATGCCACGGAATTTACTCTTACCAGACTGCTCGACGTTTAGACACACACATCTCACGCCGAGAAGCTGCCGATATTAGGCACGCTAGGCGACACTTCACAATCAAACGTTGCTAATTAATCTAAAGTGAAGCAATAACTCGGCAGTTACGAGTTGTAAAGGGCGTAATTTGATTTGTTTAGAGATTATTTTTTCTTTGTACATGACTTTTTTCTATCCTGTTTTTGTTTTGACTGTTTGATCTATGATCATCCTTCTCTCGCTTCTTCCACGGTTACGTCTATGCATTTCAAATGCTGTCATAATTGTCACCTAGTTTCTGTCTCGCTTTCTACCTTTCTGTATTCAGGTTTTTAATCAGAACTACTAGACGCAAGCGCTGATATCGTGCTTCCTCCCTTAGTGATTCACTTCTCACTTGCTCGTCAATGTCCTTGTCCAGTTCAGGAGAGGTAGGTGACTGCATGCTTTTCTCCCTCCCTCCCTCCTTCAAAATGCTCGCTAGTCAGGTAAATTACCATTTGTCTGAGGGTGGGTGTGGAGGGAGGGAGAGAGGGGGGAAAAGGAGGGAAGGAAGTGAGCAACCTGTATCTTGAACAAATCCCGTCGCAAATATCAAGATGAAGGGATCGCTAGTTCTCCCTCATCCGCACACCCGCACCCCTGCCAAATACGTCTATCCAACCCCCCAACCTCAATATCAAATCAATCAACCATTCTACGTACAGTTAAAGTTATCCCAAAAATCACACGTGCAGTCCCGGGTCGCCAAGTGCAACTCCGGTTTCCACTTTAATTCCAGGTAATGTGGCTCTATCACCGTGGTGGATGCTCCCCCCTCCTTCCTCCCTCTTTCTGCTCCTCCTGCTTTTCTCCCTCCCCCCCCCGTCGCCGCCTTCCAGCCCCTCCTCGCCGCGCCCGCCGATCCCCCCTTCAAATCTACCCCCTCATCCTCCCTCACTCTCTCCCTCCACTCCTCATCATTGTCCACCGGATTCTGCTGCAAATGATACCGTCTTCTTCCCTTCCACTGCCGCCAATGCACGGGCGCGCCCTTGAAGTTCGGATTGCCCGTCCTGCCGAACGCCGCCCAATGATCCGCCATCATCGACGCGAGTTTTTCGTCCGTGTCCGCCTTGAGAAAGAGCCCCCAGAGGACATTCGACACCAAATCCTTGACCGTCGAAGCGTTCCGGTCCTCGTACCCCATTGCGTACTGCTTGTGAATCACGTCCAAGTTGTTAAACACGAAGGGTAATTCCGATGTGTGGCAACTCAGACCGTGACACTCCGGGTATCCCGGCACCCGCGTCGGATGCGAGAATTGAAAGACATATACAGGCGCCACCGCCGCCCCCACGCTCTTCTCCTGCAGTAAATGAGCCGCCCTCCACGTCGGGCAACGAAACATGTAATCGTTCAAAATAATGGACAAAACAGGACGGTAATCTATTCGCTTCGACCCTTGCCTCGCCACCTCCTTCTCCACCACCTCTGCATAGTGTCGAATAATCTTCGGGGCACTCTCCCGAAATAAAACAAATACGAAACCCCAATACAAATATTTGGGCATGGGAAACGGGAAAATATTATAAACAAACATTTGCCCCTCATTCTTACAACTACCTAATATCACCGGCACTTTGTTTACAAAATCCCTCGCCTCCAACGCCTTCAACGGCTGCCGCACCGTTATCGGAACCGCCTCCCTCGGCCTCCCACCACTCAACTCCACCGCTCGCCACCACGGCCCTTCATTTACCACCGGGCCCCAGGTGAAAAAGTCTCCCACACTCCGGGGAAGACCATGGATGCTATCCTGCACTTCCAACAGCTCCTCCACGGGCTCTTCCTGCAAACACTTCAGGTCATGGCAGTCCACACCATTCTTCACGGCCTGCCCCAAGAAATTCGCCACTGTCAAACTCCGGTAGTGGTACGAAAACGGATTACTCTGCATTATGACCCGATGGAACAACCTCCCCTGCCCCTCCATCAACAGATGCTGGCCCACCGACATTGCTCCGGCTGACTCCCCAAACAAAGTCACCTGATCCGGGTCTCCCCCAAAACCTCTTATATTCCTCTGAACCCACTCCATGCAAAACCGTTGGTCCTGCAAGCCATAATTCCCAAACAAACCGTCATCCACCGACACCATGAAACCCAACGCGCCCAAACGATAGTTACAGCTCACAATCACCACCCCCTTGGCCGCAAGGTTTTCTCCGTAGTATTCAGCTTTCGATGAGCCGCCTTGTTGGAAGGCACCACCGTATAACCACACCATGACAGGGACAGGTTTCTTCCTAGTTGCTGTCGATGGCGTCCATATGTTGAGAAACAGACAGTCTTCGCTGAGCACCTTGGGACGGTCCGCGTTATGCAATTTGCCTTGCATACACTCTGCGCGGAAGTAGGTTGCATCGTACGGTTGACGTTTGTCCCATTTCCTGCCTAGCATTCGAGGAGCCGCAAACCGGAGTTCTCCTACCGGCGGGGCTGCATATGGAATACCCAGGTAGAAGCTGACCTTGTCTTGGGTGAAGCCTTGCACAGGTCCCGATTCGGTATCAACAATCACCCGTTTTGTCCACCAATTGCTTGGTGTCACAAAATTCCGCCAAGCCCACGCCATGGGGAGGCCGCACGTCAAGGCAAGCAGTAGCCCTAGAGGTAAGGCGCGCCCTAGCAGGTGCAAGCCCGTTATTCGTAGGGAAAACCGGAGCATTCGGGCCAAAGGGCCCAACAAACCGCCTCCTCCATCTTGTCTCCCGCTGTTGAAGCCTCTGGAGAAAGCCTCCATAATGATGGCTTGGCGTGGCTTTTCCACGACCACCTATGCTCCCCTCCTGCTTCCTTCAACTCAATTAATGTCAAGCGAGAGGCGGGGACCTGGGGCCGGCCACCTGCAACTTGTGTGCGCCGACGACGCTTGACAGCAAGAAATACCTCCACGTTGTGCCTGTGGCGCTGTGCGTGCTTGTGGCTTTTGGGGTACATAGCATGTAGGGACAGCAAGATGAGAGAGATGCATGGGGTGAAGCTTCTATGGAGAGGAGCAGGCGTCCTCCCTTTCCCTGTTTCTCTGGACGAGCCTTCAATGCGAGCAAGTGGCTTCAGAATAGCAGGCATCACTATGTGCGTTTTCCAACGCGTCCTTAATTGTTGCTGGGTGTGCGATTAGGGCGTGAATGTAAGGCCGTTGCCGCCAGAATGGACTTGCCGGGTATTCTGGCAGCTATTGCGTACGCGGCTTACGCCGTCGAAGCGTAGGGTTGTGGAACACAACCCGATGAGACTGGGATGAATCAACTCCCTTTTGTTATATTGTATATTCAATTCATATATAGATATATCGATTCTCTGTGAGACTTAATAATTACATACGAACTTTTAACACTATAGGTGCAGCGGATCGATCTGTATTCCACATACATACCATATCACCCCTCCTTCTCGATCTCATTGCCGAAGTATCTACACCCATGCCGATGATCTCTTCGCCTCCACCTCCGTCGCTCTCCCATTCTTGGTCCCCTCCGCTCACCCCTTCTCCCTCCCCAACTACCACCACTGCTCGTTCCTTCCCGCGGCATGCTGTATTCCTGATGACGCTCTCCACCATCAATTTCTTGCTCCTAGTCCTACTGCAGCACCTAATGGCCCAATTATCGAGAGATTCATTCTTATCAAGCCAAATATTGAAGAGAGAGCCTTGGGAGTTGAGGCATCGCTCCCTTCGTGGCGGCAACATGCTCGTCCCCACCACCAGTAATACCAACGGCGGACAAGTCATTGGAGGGGTGCCGTGGCCACCACAGCCTGGCCCCCTCAGCAGTCCAGCCACCCACGCATTTTATGCTCAACAGTCCCATGGCCTCTTGAGTGCGGCTCTCTTCGGGGTACGTACTGCTTGTGAGGGAGTTTCAAACACTTTGTGACACAACGTTTCTAGTTCTCTTTCCCCATCAACTCTCACACACAACCCTAGCAAGCAAACCGCGACAACAAAATTCAGGACAGACTCTACAACCACATGCCGCTTTATGCCAAGCTACAAGCGCAAGCCGAAGACCCTGCGACAGTTGCAAGCATGCAGTCCGGCCTCCGTACCCCTGTCTATCAGGACTTGCAGACCCAGGTCGCAGACCCAAGCTACAAAGCCCGTCTTCAGACACAAATGTACAGAGCTGCACCTCGCTATGTCCGCATGGAGTCTTACATCCAAGACCCTTCCTACGTCACCGATATGCAACAGCGGCTTTACCGAGGCATCTTTCGCCCAGGCCCTGACAACCCTCCTCGGATAAGCGCAATCGCGACTGCAGAAGAGATGATGCCGGCCAAAGACGTGGGGAAACAGTCAATAGCACTCTTGCCCCCACATGTGCCTTGAAGGGTCATCGAAAAGAGGGTACTTTGTAATTTGCGGTTCGCCCATCATAGGCCTGACCGGTTTCCCTGCAATTGGGTTATTTAGAAGTAATGAAAATTGTCATGCTATTCATGACTATGGTAAATGTTGAGTCTCAAATATCCGTATCATGCTCTGTATCAATGTATAAAAAGGAGTTTTGTTATACCCGCTCCCTGTCTTTAGACAGATCGGTCAGGCTTGGAACGGAAGGAGGCTTGGGCAACATGGACCGCTTGCTAACTGAGCTTTGTGCTTGAAATGGTGAACGCTCAAGTAACGCCGTAAGACCTCGCTAGATTATTTGAAGTTGCATAGAGTGTCCACAAGCACTGATAGTCTACGTATACTCCCCCGTCAACCGATCAATCTCCCGCTGCAATGCCGTCTTCTCCTTGGCTTGCTGCGGTACAAAAAACACCAGCGTGATTTTTTTGTGATCAGTTGATCGAGGAGGTGCCGCACAAGCCACATCACTTACCCTCATGCGATCACTCTCTCTACACCGGCACAGGGAGCGTATTGGTGACTTTTTTAGCCTGCCAGCTATGGTCAAAACGCGGTCCTCTGGTACGTGTTCGTCTGACTGCTTGTCTCCCTCTTTCTTACATTCCATCCGAGAAGAGCGACCATATTGCCCCTCGTGAAAAACCTTTCCTTGCTCAGCTTATAGGCACCACAACACGGCTCTATTTTCTCCGACCTGTTAGGGTTGTGAATGGGGCCAGAATTATCTGGTTGGCTAGTCGTTTATCAAAGCTTAAGATGTCTCACTCTGACCTCCCCTTCTCCGCTCCATCGCACCAAAACATAAGACGTGCCGGCCAGCACCTATGTCGAGGATGGGGCGAGGCCATGCAGCCAGGAACGCAAACAACATGCGTACAAGCGGATGGTAGAATACGTGGCGAAAGTGAAAGACCTCGAGACCCAAAACCGGGAGCTCCGTGTTCAGGTGCAGCAACAAGGCCGGGGCAGCGTGGCTGGCAGCACTAAACCAAGCAGCAGCAGTAGCAGTGGCAGCAGATGGGGAAGCGCACGAGTAAGCAGTCCCGAGAGCAAGGAGCTGCATAAGCTCCGACAGGAGAACAAGGCGTTAGAAACCAAGGTTAAGGATGCACGGCGGGAAAATCAAGAGTTGCGAGAGCAGTTTAACGAATCGTTTGAGGACGCTAAGTCCAAGTTTCGGAGTCAGGGGCGCATTCACGGCAATCAGATGGCGGCCAAGAAAGCGGAGGAATTGTCGGCGCAAATCGCGTACCTGAAGGATGCGCTGGAGCGTTTGACGAAGACGAATAAGGAGCTGGAGACGGAGAGTCGGCGGCTCAAGAAGGAAGGAAGGGACGGCTCCGAGCTACGCAGTCAGGTGGAGGAGTTGCGCGAAGAATTGTTGCGTGCGAGACAACACCAGTCGAATTTAGAACGGAACGTAGAAAATTTGCAAGACGAGAAGGAAAATCTACTGAGAGAGCTTGAACATCAGGATGGGCGAAAAAGCTTGGAGGTGGTGGAGGAGGGAGACCGACCACGCGTGGTGGAACTAGAATCAGAGATCCGTGAGCTCAAGGAGGTGGTGGAAAGGCTGAGACTTGAGTTGGAGGGAAGAATCTATGCGGAGGGGGAGCAGGATCGGTTGAAGGAGGAAGTGGAGGATTTGAAGACAAGATTGAGGGCGGCGATGACAAAGCTAGCCGAACAAGCACAAGGTCACGCGAGCGTAGTAGAGGAGCGAGAAAAGGATTACGATCAGGTGGTTGCTGCATTGGAGGAGGTGAAAGCTCATGTACGGAGGGAAGAGGGGCGTGGCCAGGAGCTACAGGAGGAGGTGGAGAGGCTGACCAAAGCACAGAATGCGGCAGAGGACCGAGTGCGTCGGCTGGAATGCAGCCCGAGCCGGACACAGGGGGAGGCGGATGCAGCAATTTTAACTGTTCTAGGGAAAGACATTGATAGAATGGAACGAGCAAATGAGCGGTTGGGGCAGGAGGTAAGCGATCTGGAGGCGGATAAAGCAGCTTTAGAGGAGGAGGTGCGAAACCTGAATTTCGACCACGAGGCGGAGCGGAAGCAGGCTGTGGCCACATTGGCCAAGGAGAAGAAGGCATTGCAGCGAGAGATTGATCGGTTGACGGGGGAGTTAGAGGAGGCAGATGCGAAGATAACTCAAGCGCACGCAGAAGCGGCGGCCGCTCAAGCAGATGCGTTAGAGGCAGTGGCGAGCCGTGATGGTAGCAGCGCGCCAGAGGAGAGGAGGAAGGGAAAAGATGAAACAGAGATGGAGGAGGACGTGCTGCACCTTAAGGAAGAGAACGCAGTATTGCAACGGGAGATAGAGACATATCGAGAATTGGCTGCCAGCCAGGACCTGCAGTTTTCACTTGTATACATCCAGGAGGTGAATACCTACGAGGATTACCTTGTGATAGAGAATCGCACCAACCTCGACGTGAGTTTAGCTGGGTGGAGTTTGGCTGGTGCTTTGTCGTCAGATGGTACAGGCGAGTATGAGATGAAATTCGACTTTCCTGATGAACTCATGCTCTCGGCCGGGTCGAAGGTAACAGTGTGGTGGGGCCCTAAGAATTTGGGGTTCAAGTTGCATCCGACGCGTGGAAATGTGTACTGGGAGGGTAGTGACAAGTACGATATTTTTCAACCGCAGGATGATGCGGTATTGTTGCAGGACGCGGAGTATTGCGAAATGTCGCGCATGCGGATTATCAATGGCAAGCGCCGAGCGAGGGCAGGGCCGATGGCGCCGTCTCCCAGCTCCGATGCGAAGCGCGCCCGGACGTCTTATCCCCCGTCTCCTTTAGGAGAAGCAGGGTTAAGCAGTGGTCGGGGTGGCGGTTGTGGGTTTGGGATGCGGACATTGTATTAAAATAGACTGGGAAGCGGGAAAGAGAACACGGGGAAAAGAGAGACTGGTGGGTTGGGTGAGCTATGCGCAACCTGCTCGCTTTAGCTAAAGTGCTCGTTCTCTCTCTTTGTGCGCTTGATATCAATGAAAAGTATGTCAAGAAAAGAAACAAATCGATCAATCGGAGTTTTGACGAAAAAATGGTTATGTTGTTGTTCAGTAATGAGAAACAGGAAGTGACGATGTCCGCGTGAGTTGAGCCCGCTCGCCCACAACGGAAGCCCTGGCTTCTCCGTGAACGAGGAGAAATGCTCATCGACATGCCAGCACTTTCGGCAACCACTGGCCCATCTCGCACACGTCTACGACTGCCGATGTGGGCATCGTGAAATCGTGATAGGGCGTCTGACCATACATGATAGAAACATCCCAAGACCGCACGATTACGGGCCTAATGCAACTCCTTGGAACGGCAAAAAGAACTAATACAACTCCTTCCCTCAAGCCACTTTCTCGCCCGTCGCTCGCTCTTGAGATCTCACACAATCCCCGCCCGGTGCACCCACCCACAGGGGCCAACGATGGCACGACGCCAGCATCATCGTAGGCGCCTGGTGCCTCTTCCACCTCTTGTCCTCGCCGCGATCGTCCTCGTCGTAGCAATCCTGCACTCCGCCCAAGCAGCAACCTATTCTCGCAACCCTCTAGCCAGAGCCCTCCACATGACAGGTAAGGCGCTGCAGCGACGCGTTCAGGCAGCTAAGGTAGACAAGCGCCAGCAGATGCGTAAGCACTGGCAGCATGCCGCTCAGGACGAGGACGAGGATCTGGTAACGAGCATGGAGGTGGATGCGGAGGAGGCAGCAAATGGACCGCGAGGAAGGGCGCGCAGCAACCGGCATCGGATCGTTCGCCAACTCAAACAAACAGACGATGAGACAGAGGATGAAGATGAGGATGGAGAAAACGACTCCGGTGCGACGCCTGCTGCGCCCCAACCTGAGCCCATGAAGATTACGCTCGACCTGAATTTCAAGGAAGTGGTAGGAGGGAATGGAGACATTACCACCGCTGCCCTCGACGGGAAGCCACCTGTCGAAGTTTCTGCTTTCCAACAGCATCGTACGCTTATTCTTGGTGTGGCATTTTGTGGGGGGATCGTTCTCTTGGCGCTGGCATTTACCTTTCTTCGGCAAGCAAAGCTATGGCGACAGCAGCAGCAGCAGCAGCAGCAGCAGCAGCAGCAGCAGCAGTTGAGAGGTTCTGGGGCTACGCTTGAGACATCGCCCCATAAAAAACGGCCCATGGAATTGAATTCGGTGACGGCGGCAGGAGGGGTAGAAAATCCCAGTAGTCCTTCCACAGGACGAGAAGGGAGGGGGGAGAAGTCGATGTCAGGGCGTTTGGCGGGAGAACGAGCAGCAGGCAACAGCAGCACCAATAGGAGTAAAATCATGGTGCGTGAAGAGAGTCGGATCGATAGTAGCCGGGCGCCGAATACGGGCCGCGGAGATTTTTTCCAGTTGAAGGAAATCGATTTGGGGGTGCAGTCGCCCGGCAGGGGAGGGCCGGGGTCGAAGGTATTTTCGCCTCGTGGTTAATGGTTAAGAGGGCAAGAAGGGAGGGAGGGAGGGAGATGGTCCATATAAATGCGTAGATGTACGGAAAATTAAACTCGCACACAAAATAATGGTGTGGGTGTGCGGTGTTTGGTTGCGTGTTGTTCATTTGGAGAAAGGCAACTGAAAAGAAAGAAAGAAAATGTAGGACGTCGATAGCAACAAGTCATGCATGAGTGAAGCGCCTGCAACCGAGCGATCCGAGCGATTGCGAAGCATCGTCCTCCATTGTCTGTTCTCTGTTCGGTTTCTTTAAAGTGGTGAATTATTTGTATGTTGTGGTTGTAATTGTATTCTGGTTTGTTCCTGCTTTTTCCTCTACACAGTGCGTTTGGGTGAAAAGAACACTTTGTCTCCACATTTTCACATACCATCACCACCCCATGCTTAATGCAACTCCTCCTCCTACAGTAGCTCCTACTTTTGTTGTCTTTTGACTTTTACCTGCCTACAGCCACCATCCACGCCAATTAATATGCTATTCGACAATCAGAGAGTTTCTAATCTACATACTCTCAACAAATCCCACCCACAAACAGTCAACAACAGTCTTCTCAATTTCCTCCTCACCGTTTCCTCTTTCCCCCCCTTCCTCCACCAATGCCCCCCCCTCCTTCTCCTTCTCCTTCTCTTCCTCCTTCCTCTCCACTCCCCACCACCACCATTGAAGGCGCCATAGGGAGCTTCCTGTACTCCAATAAAATCGGATGCAACTTCTCCAGCGCTGCATCCATGTCCCTCTTCGTCTTAGCCCCTGTGATGATAATCCTCCCAGATACAAATATCAACAGAACGATTTTAGGATTATACATACGGTAGACCAGCCCAGGGAAGAGCTCTGGCTCATAGGAACAGAAACGAGGCTGGTCCATCACTAACCCCTCCAAGCGGATGGGGAAACCAATATCACACGAAGCCGTCATATTCTGCACGCGGAATTCCGTACAATTAGCCGCACACTTGAGTCGTCTCATGATACTTGTGTACTTCTGCGCGGCTCGCAATGAGTCCTCTTCGGAACGGGTCCCTGTCACGACCATTTTGCCAGAGGAGAAGATAAGGGCCGCTGACTTAGGATCCTTGATATGCATTATCACAGCGGGAAACCGCCGAGGGTTGTACTCCGCATTTCGAGCGCCCAGAGCAATGCTCTTCAGCTCGGGTTTGCAGTCTAGGTTCACGGTGGCCACGACGTTGGTGAGCTTAATGGAGTTTACGAAGCGGACTGTCTCTATGCTCGGGCCACCTGCGGCGCTGCCGGGTCCTATGCTACTTTCTCCTCCGGCACCGCCCCCGGCCGCGCCTGAACTACCGCGCACCAACGGACTGATCTCACCGAAGCCGCCGCCGCTCGTCATTTGGCTTGCCATTGATGTGCTGGTGCGGCTCTGGTGGTGTGTCGTTTATGTGCAGACGTGTGCTTGAGATATCGATGGTGATGCGGACGCTCAAACAAGGCGTTGCACTTAAAACGCGAACGCGGCGGCTCGGCCTCCTGATGGACGTGCACGACGAAAAGAGGGAGGACGCGTCTGTGCTAGTGGTGGTGTTGGACAATATTGAGAGGCAGGAAGTGGGATAGGTCAGGTTTACGAAATGGGAAGGAGGGGGCAAGGCTGCCGTACTCGTCCGAAAGCGGAGAAGAAGAAGCTACCGCTTGTTTCTGTGCTTTGCCTACTCGTTTCATCGTGCCCCGCTGAAAACTTTGCCGTGAAATCTGATGCACGAGTTATGTGTGTTGCTTGCCTTATCCTGTCTGATTTTTGGGGAAACAAAGTTGGCTCCTCTTACCGTCTGACCTCCCCACACCTCCCGGACCCCCCCCCCGCCTCCTGACAATCACACCCACACAGGAAACCAGCCCCCGCTTCTTCTGTGCCTACTGCCTTAACATCTGCTTTGAGAAGTAACGCGGCCACTTTTCTCCACCACCAACCGCGCACCCTCGTTTCCACGCTTCACCCTCACCTCCTTCGATCATGGCGTTGGACGTGAAGGAGAAGAACTTGATCAAGTTCATTTTAAAGCGCCTCGTGCCGATTCTAATTGTCTCTTTTTCCTTTGCCTCCTACATGGAGCTGTGGGACCAACCCGTCCGACTGCTGGGTTTTTCCCTGTTGGCTGTCTGGCTGGTGAAATTCCTGAACCTGGCCCTGTATTTTGCGCGTGTCAAGCTTTTCCCTCGCGACCCTTTGTCGTACGGAAAGTGGGCCATTGTGACAGGTGCCACAGCAGGCATTGGTGAAGCTTTTGCCTACGAGCTGGCTTCGCGTGGTATGAATATTATAATTATCTCACGTTCCATGGAAAAGCTGGAAGAGGTAAAGAAGGGCATTTTGAAAGAAACTCCTGGGGTGGAGGTTCGGTGCATTGCCTATGACTACACGGATCGAGAAGGTGCTGATGCCTTCTTTGCAACGTTGGCTGAGACGTGCAAGAGTTTGGTGGGTGGTCTGGGCATTTTGGTGAATAACGTGGGGATGGTCAATGCGGTAAGTCCCGTGGGAGGAGCAGGAGGGATGAAGGGAGGGGGATGGAGAGCGGAGGGAGTCTGTATGGTGCCTCATATTTGGGGCATGCGGATATCCATCCCATTCCGGCCAATGCCCACGTTTGCTTTAGTCATTCGTTCCACGCACACGCAGTGAGCCAAGCTTTTAACCCTTTTTCCCTCCCTTCCTTTCCCATCCTACATACCGTCCCTCCCCATCTCGTTTCCCTAGCTCCCGGAATACATGCACCAATTGGACGCGCGCACCACCTATGGCATCCTTCAAGTCAATGTCGAAGGGACCGTGCGCACGACCCGGGCAGTCGCCCCTTTCCTGATCGATCAGCGCAAGGGTGCTATAATCAATGTCTCATCAGGTTCGGGGAATCACCCGACCCCAATGATCAGCTGTTATGCGTCCACAAAGGCGTTTATCACCCAATTTTCCCAGTGCTTGTCACATGAACTGAGAGAGTTTGGGGTGGATGTGTTGGTGGTCACCCCTTACTATGTGATCTCCAATCAATTTCGACGGAAGAAGGCGACCTACATCGCACCTACGGCCCAGCGGATGGTCCAAGACACTCTGCCCATCTTGGGTTACTGCGACGTGGCTTACCCTTACTGGTTTCACGCCCTATGCGGGTTCTTTGTGGGGTTGTATTGGGATGTGGGAGGGTCGGTGATGGCTGCCATGCGGAGGAATCGTGCTCGGATTATGGAGGCGGCGGCGGCCAAGAAGGGAAAGGGGGAGTAAGATATGGAGTGGAAATCAGATAGAGATGGAACTAGGGAGGGGTCACCGGCAGTAGCGGCGGGTGTATAAAAGGCAACGGGGAAAGGGAGAAAAGGAAGAAAGAGAAGGATGAAAAAAGGATGGTTATGATGAAAGCAGGGAGACAGAGATCAAGAGAGTGAGCAGACAAAGAGTAGCAAGCGATAGCTAGGACGATGACGATGATGATGACGGCGGACAGTCGACGGACGAGCAGGACTGCCGCCAGCAGAGTCGCCTGTGCTCTATTTTGTTTGTGTATGTCAGAAAGATTGTCGGATTGGGGTGGGGATAGTGTCGTGCATGTCCGTCTCTTCTCCTCCGTCTTGTTTGACCTGACATGTGTACCATCAAAGCAGGAACATCGTTAGCAGCAAAATGAAAGAATAAAACGAAGGGGGAAAAGAAGTAAGGAAGAAATTATGGCAAAAACGCTCACTATCATCCTGTAAATCGGTGATGAGTACCTTTTTCTTATGACGCTGAATCCCATCTTTTGATCTGCCTTTCTCAGTACACAACCACAATTGACGAGTGTACTTACAAAGGCACTAGTCGCCAGTCGCCCGGCAGGCCGTGGAGACTACGCGGGCTTCCGGGCAGTTACCACAGCTGCCTCAGGAACGACGTCGAGTTTCCGCTCGCCCACGTGCTTCCGCGATGATCAACCACGCGTGCTCTGAACCCATGCACACATCGACCATCATCAAGCCACAGGCACGCACATCTCAAGCACAAGTAGAGCAAATCCATGGTCCATGAAATCACTAGCGGGGCCGAGCTGCGCCAGACGGTAGGTTCTTATCTTTCTTACCCCTTCCGAACGCCCACATTAACGCCAAGGAAGGCAGCACCTCACGCCCTCTCTTCCTCCAACTCTTTTAGGTGAGCAGCGGCCGGCTGGTCGTGATCGACTTTACCGCCAGCTGGTGTGGGCCTTGTCGCATGGCCGCGCCCCAATTTGAATCCATGGCTGGCCGGTACCCCGACGTGGTGTTTGCCAAGGTAGTGGAGGACAACTCCAAGGACGTCATCGCCTCGGAAGGCATCCGAGCATTTCCCACCTTCCGCATCTACCTCAACAGCCAAGTCCTGGAAGAGTTCAGGGGCGCCAATATGGGTGCACTCGAGGCGGCGGTGCAACGTCATGCTGCGAATGTAGGGCCTGCCTCTTTCTCGGGGACAGGCAGCAGCCTGGGTGGTAGCGGCATCGCAGCCGCGAGCGCTGAGGCTGCCGCTGAGGAGGCACGTGCTGCCCGCTTGCGACGCTTAGGTATCGACCCTGGTGCAAAGCCTGCAAGTAAGCCTGTTGCTGCTTCTGCGGCTACGGCGAGAGCAGCGGCTTCGTCCCCTAACCCTATGGACCTGGCATCAGTGAGCGGGGAGGATGTGTTGGCGAGAACCACGGCAGACTTGGATAAGGAGGATGCGGAGGACGAGGCGTTGCTCGCGTCGATGATTATGAAGGCTTCTGTTGTCTCTGCTGCTTCAGCGGCGAGCAGCAGCAGCAGCAGCGGGGGGGAGAGCTTGGGGGAGGGAGGGGCTGCGGGGGGGGCGATGCAGATGATCGAACCTCCGGTGGATGAGGTTTTGCTGAAGAGTTTGTTGGAGTTTGAGTTTCCAGAATTGCGAGCGAAGAAGGCGCTGTTGGCTACGAATAATGGGAGTCTGGACGCGGCGATTGAGTGGATTACGAACCATCAGGTACGTGTTGGGAGGAAGGGACATGATTTGGCGGGACGGGTTTGTGGTGGCGCTTTATTTGTTTTCCCCTTCCTTTTGGGTGCTGGATTGCAGTGGTTGGCAGCTATACTTATTCATGTAGCCTATTTTGCTTTCTCGTGACTCAACAGGAGGATGCTGACATTGACGCGCCCATTACTCTGGTGCCTCAGCTGGACATGTCAGCGCTACCTGGCGCGGGGCCCCCTAAGAAGAAGCTCACGTTGGAAGAGCTCAAGGCCCGAATAGCCGCCCGTCGCGCAGAACGCGAAGAAATGGAGAAGAAGGATGATGTGAACCGCGAAAAACTTCGGCGGGAGTCCGGAAAGAGCATCATCAAGACCAATGAGGAACTGCAGCGCTTGTCCCGGCAGAGGGAATTCGCGGCAATGAAGAAGGAGAAAGAGGCCCAGAAAGCAGAGAGGGAGCGGTTGCGGTTGGAGATTGCCAAGGACAAGGCAGAGCGAGCATCGAGGGGTGGGTATTTGCCGGGACGGCTCGATGCGGATGGCTATAATCCTTCAGGGCTGCAAGGCGCCTACGGAGCGAGCGTGCCAGGTGCGGAGGAGACGGGAGAGGGTGGAGGGAGGGATGAGGGAATGGGTACCAGCAAGGATGCTGCTGCGAAAGAGATGCCGGCAGGGAGTACGTCGATGGAGGCGGCGGAGAAGGCAATTGGATTGATGAAGCGACAACGAATCGCGGATGGGGGGGGGATGGCGCTCAAGACACTCATTGCGTATGTGAAGAACATCATCGAGACCCCTGCGGAAGAGAAATTTCGGTCGATAAACGTCGAGAATAAGGCGTTTAAGGGGCGGGTTGCGACGGTGGTGGGGGGAACGGGTTTTTTGAAGGCGGTGGGATTCGTGAAAAATGACGGGGAGGGACGTTGGTTTTTAGCGCCCGAGAATGTGGATGTAGTGTTTTTGGGTGAAGTGAAGGCGAAGCTTGAGGCGGCGCTGATGGAATACGTCAGTACAATTTAGAAGAGTCAGTGAAGTACAGGTGGGATGTGATGGATCGCGAGAGAGGCATGAGGAGATTTGGAGAGGAACCATGAGAGAGCCGAGGGAGAAGGGAAAGGGTGGGGGGGATGGGTAACACATAAAGAAGGGGTAAACAAGTGAGAGGTAAATCAGCGAGGATATCGATAGAAAGGGAGATGAAAGAGGAGAGAGAGATGTATCAAGGTCACAGAAGGGAGTCAGGTAAAAAAAGGCTCTGCAGGCTTCACGTGACGGACATAATGAAGGATGGGGAGGGAAGGCCTCCAAATTTATTTGGAGGCCCATAAAGAAAAGAAGACAGGCATAAACGAGGATAAGAGAAGCTGGTGGTTGTTTTTGGCATACAACGAGTATTGGACGTCGCTTATCATCGTCAAGGTGTCAAATTACAAGTCAATGGCTTCGTTTGGCGCACCATCGATGGACGTAAAATCGCCCTAGTCAACTTGCTTTTTTCCAGAGCAAGAGCGAGAGCACAAGCGAGAGAGCAACATCTGTTTTCGGAGAAGACAGGTACTTTCAATTGCACGTATTGCCACATTCTTGACATGCATGCTTTCGCAGGGAATGGTGATGCCAATATTTAGCGTGGTGTATTTGATGAGAACACAGATTCGAGGGGCACGGGCCCATAGCCTTCGCGGAAGAACCTACAATTTTTTTGAACGGCTAAAGTACTAAAGTAATGCCATCCAGGGACGATGGATGCTACTCTTCGGCAAGCACTTGCACTCTCCATTGTTACTCTTTGGTGTTGGGGATGATGGAGCTATTTCCTTACCACCCACTTGGCTTTCTGATTTTCTTCCCTTCCTGTAATCGCTGATCGCCAAGCGAACCCCGTTCCCCATTCCCCATTGCCGCACGAGCCCCCTGGATGTTTTCAAGTGCATAAGACCAAAGCGCCCCATCCGTTGAGGCGTGATGATCTGCATTCTACAGTGTCGGCTTGCATTGGCACGCGTAGTAAAAATTCTTCGGGAGGGTGCAGTCAAGATAAACCAGTCAAGTCGTCAAGTCAAGTCAATTCTTTCTCTTCCAGGATAGAGATGTCCTAAACCTCTGGCCGTCACACACACACACACACACACACACACACACACACACACACACACACACACACATGCGCGCGCGCGTTTTAGATACCCCATACTCACAGGTTTTGAAACGAGATCAGCCTCCGGGCCGTGTGGAAGCGCCCCCTTCGCTTCTTCCAGGTGCGTCTTAAGTGTGTCAATTGGATTCCCCTCCAGCACACCAATAAATGGTGCTTGCTAATGCAGCCCTTGCATGGCCGGAGCCATGGGACCCCGCAACATCTCATGGCACAATCAACCACGCAAACAATGTTTATACCCTTTTCGGGCCCAAGTTCCTTAGCAGGGGGCTCACCAGAGCTCACGTGGCTGCTATTGCGGGCCCTAGCGGCTGCACACATCGTCCTTTCGTCTAGTTTGAATGGACGGGTGAAGTATCGATTGGACACCCAAAAGTGTGAAGTGCACCACTGTCGTACGCTCTTGTGATTCAATATCAAACTTAGGCAATGCTTCCTGAGGGGTATGACGCAGATGTGGTCGTTCGGGTGGCATTTCTTCCTACCACCCGCCTTCCTATTTCGAAGTAGATTTCGCTCTGTGACCCTGAACATAATCATATGACTTTTCTCACCCTCACCCACAAGCATAAACACTCGGTTCGTATATACGTCAACACACACTGTGGCTTCCATGCAGACCGTTGCCGTTGCGATGCAGTAACACGCACATGGACAAGGTGGATGAGAGCGACTCCCACCAAGCATCCACTATCTTCAGAAGCCTCACTCACCCCGATCCTTATTTTAAATCACATACACACCCCGTAGCAGCGGCCCTATGCCGGTCTCGCCCACTCCTTCCCGGGACGTGAGCCTGGAAGGGGACGAGGACGATGAGGGTTGTTACCCCGATTTTGAGTTCCAAGAGGAGCAAGAACGGGATCGCCTGCAGCAATCCGCGCAGAAAGAGTATCCCCAGAGGTGGGATCTGCAGGAGCACCAGCAACAGGGCCAGCAAGACAACAACGCCGATAACTGTCGGCATGAGGACGAACAAGATGAGCATTGGCACGAGCATGGGACCTTTGACAACGACGGCCCTCACTCCCTCTACGATGACGGCAACGATGATGAGGCCGCTTCTCACTCCCTCTACGATGGTGGCAACGGCAAGGAGACAATGGACGACCAACAAGAGCGAGACGAGGACGAGATGAGCGCCGCCTACTCGGACGTAGACCGGCTTCCCCCGATGCCCCCTTCCCCCATCTACTCTGACATAAACAGCGAGGACTCGGCCATGCGCACCTCGTGCATGAGCTGCCGTCAATCCAAGGTGAAGTGTGACAAGGAGTACCCATGCTCCCGCTGCATCCGACTTAAGCGAGAGTGCATTCCCCAGGTGCGCGGCGTGGGTAGGCCGCACAAGCACCAATCTGGCTCGGTGCCTAATTCTCCTGGGTCGGTCAGTAGCAGGAGCGTCGGCAGCTGGAAGCACACACCTCTTCCTCCTCTTCTTCTTCCTCCCCCTCCTCCTCCTCAACATCACCTTTCGTCTTTTTCTTCTTCTTCTCCTCCTTCTCATCCTCCCCTTCGTCCTCCTCCTCCCTTCGTAACTGCTATCCCCCCATCTGTCTACCAAGATCATGCCCAGGAGCAACAAGAGGAGGAGCGGCACCTATTTGAGCAGGCGAACCACCACCAGCAGCGACTGTACCAGCAGCGACTGCAACAGCAACAGCAGCAACAGCTCCAGCAGCAACAGCAAGACAACTTTGGCTACCAGCATCACCCACCAATCCCACCCGTCCAAGCACCCTTTCTCTCTCAGCCCGCTCGCCACTACTCCACCATGCCTCCCCCCTGTTTCGGTGTACCCCCCCCCGAACTGCAAGCCCCCCGCCACTTTTGTCCCGCGCCTCCTCCTCTCCCTCCTCCTTCCCACCCCATGTCTTCGTCCTCCTCCGTTGCCTCCGTCTCGTCCACATCTTCCTCTTCCTCCGCTGCCTCCCATCCTACTGCCAGCTCAGCCTCTGCCTCCACAGATTCAGCCGCCGCCGCGACAACAGCAGCAACAGCAACATCTGTGATAGCAGCACCAACACCAATACCACTACAAGGAAAACCTCGGCGCGGTCGCCCACCTGGCAGTATGAACAAGAATCCCAAGACACCCAAATCAATCAAATCAGCCACCAGAACCACTACGGCGGCAGGAGCAATGAAGGTGGGAGGGAAAGGTAAAGGCTCAAAAGGCAAGGCCGATATTCCCCGTCAACATGATCCTGCCACCGTCGTCGCCGCCAACAGTTGCAGCGGCAGTAGTAGCAGCAGCGTCCTGGGCCTGCACCAGCAGCCAATGGTGCCCCTCCTCCCTCTGTCGATCGAGGAGGCAGAAATGTCTACCTATAGACTTGGAAACGGATTGCCTCCTGATGCTGCCACAGAGGTGCTGACGCCCACAAATATTCCACTACCATCCATGGCTGTGCATGAGAAGCATAGGCAACATCAAACGCTCCTCCCCCGTCTGCCCGCCGCAGCAGTACAAGCGCGAGGTGGTGGAAAGGAAGCCCGGGGGGAGTGCAAAAGCAGCAGAAATAGCAGCAGTAGCAATGCTTCTCGTCCTCAACACTCGCTTTCCCTGCAGGCACCGCAGTCGAGCATGACGTCTTCGCACCAGCTGGACCAAGAGAAACAGCCCGCCCTGGGCCCCCCTCAGCCCGCGACCACCACCTCCGCTCAGCCCCCCCCCCTCCCTTGTCGTCAAGTCGGTGTAAAGCGTCCCCGGAACCCACAGCCACCCCCACCACCTCCCTCGTCTTATCAACTTCACAACAGTTCTCCTCTCCCGATCCTTCCCATGCCCACAACCAACATCTTTTCTCCCACCCTTTCCGCTTCGGCAGTCGCTCCCATCCCCGCCCGCCCAATACCCGGGACAATGGCAATCACTGTGCCCGGCGTCTCCCCTTCCTACTTTCTCCAACAAACCACCGCATCTGTCGCCGATTGTCGCAACGTCCATCCATCCATCCTCGACCAAACCCAAAGATGGGAGCGGCAGCAGCCGCAGCAGCAGAAGCCGCAGCAGCACGATGTGCAGCAGGTAGAGCACAAGGCTATTGCGATACTTGCTCGGTCGACGGGTGCAGTTTTACCTCCCCCACTGGCATCCGCCTCTCCTGAGAATGAGAGTGGCAACAGCAGTCCCCACCTTCCTCCGTCCACACATGCCTTCCCCTCCTCCTTAATCTCCTCCACATCCTCCTGTACCACCATCGGCACCACTATGGATAGCGGCCGGAGCAGTGCTCTGAGCAACTTTGGGGGCAGCAGCAACACCAACTGCAGCATCAACAGCAGCAGCATCAAAGACATCCCTTCCCACACCACCACTTTTACCATCAGCAGCACCAGTATGATGCTCGACAGGTACCCTCCGCCTTGGGACCTTGTCACTGTCCTTCATGCCGCTCCTGGTCTTCGTTGCTACGACCACTGCCGCATGGCCGCGATTATCTATGGAGAGACAGCGCAATGTATGGTCACTACTAGGCAGCTGCAGTATGGGAAGACTCTCGCTATTCTTCGAACATGGGACCTGTATAGTTACAGACATGGGTTCGAGATTACGTGTGGGGCATCCGAGATGATTACTCGGATCCTGGCCATATTAAGGGTGCAGGCGAATGAGAATGGGGCTACGGTGTCCAGCAGCAGCAACAGCAATAGCAGTTCCACTGGTTCCATGCTGGGGTTGGAGTTCCCGGTGGAGAGAAACGAGGAGCTTTTGACAATGGATAGGGAGAAGGCCCTGAATCCTGCGAATATGCCACCGTATGTTGCCCGTCTCCGAGACGGGGGCGGAGGCGACTTGGCCGTAGCTGGCTTCGTATATTGCTCGGGAGAGTTCCGCTTGTGGACCTGCGATAGTTTCGCCTCTAAGTTTTTCTCTGCTGGGGCTGCGAATAAACGATTTGAGGAAATGAGGATTTTGCCCTCGTATTTGTTTGGACCGATCTTCTCGCCGAATGACCGGCCGATTTTCTATCGGAATTTGATGGAGTATTTGTTGAAGCCGACGGATGAGACGAAGGAGATGAATATGATCGCGGAGACCATGCAGCGTGACGGGCGACTACATAGGTCATTTGTGCGCGCCAGGTACATGGTGCTTAATGAGGGACAATACGCATGTTTTGCCTTGAGTATTTTGCCGATTCCAGGGATGCCCAGCCGGTATGGGATGACTGCTTCATTCGCCCCCCTGCCTACTTCATCTTCCTCGTCTTCGATTTCGCCGTTGGCGTCGACAAATGGGATCGTGGCCTCCCCTTCTGCTGCTTTTTAGTAGCAGTAACAGGCCCAGGGTCTCACGGTGGGTACTGGCATGCAGCACGGGGTTGAGGGTAAGGACGAGGACGCAAACGAGAAGAAGCGTGCGCATGTGGAAGGAGAGGAAGATTGGCGTGTCTGCCAGTGGCCAGCGGATTAGGATGAACAGCTGCGTCTCGGCCACCAGGATCGACCCCAGTATCAGCAACTAAAAGACGAGAATGTGGAGAGTGATCAACAGCAGCAGCATTACCGGCAACCTCAGGAAGAGGCAGTGAAAAGATTTGCCGCAAAGAACGAAGAGAGTGTGAACATAAAGGGGGCGTTGAGAAGGAACACTACCATCATGTGTACTCCCCATGGACATACACATCCCTCACTTCCTCCCTCAACAAGCGTAGCCACGACCACCCGAGGCAACAGCGGGACGTTGGGGAGTAGCACTACCGAGCCCATCGACATCAAGCTCACAGCTGCCCCTCAGCAGCAGCACTTGCAACAGCAGGGCCACCATCACCACTACCATCAACAGCAGCGGCTGTACTCGCACTCTAACACCCACGTCTTGAACAAAAACTGAAGGCGATTTAGTCCCTCGTTACATTTATCATGCATGTGTGAGTCATGTAAGCTGTCTTACCTCCTCACAAATGACAAGATTTCGATAAACATCGAGAGCAGTCGCGGGGTAGGAGGAAGGAGCCGTGGTTGACGTGTGTAAACAAAACAAAAGAAATACAACGATCGAAAAGACACAAAAGATAGTTAGGCAGGGGGAAACGACTAGCCGCGTGACAAGAAGGAAGCTTCATGTCCAGCACCGATTTTGTACGTGGGCGAGAAAGTATCGATTGAAAGCCACCCATGGTGCTACCCCAAAACCATTAAGGTGTTATCCTGTATTTTGAAGGCGGTATTGCGACCATGCCGTAAAAACATATCAACAAAGCACGCCCTTGAGTGGGGCCGTGTCTCTGTGAAAGTACTACACGTATACATACATTGAACACAAAGTTAGAGGATATTTTACTTATCTTGTTTCTTGAGTTTCTTGAGGCTCATTTTATGGCGAATGCAGCAGCTGGGCAGACATGTATACTTATTAATTTAAATTCGCTTGGATCTTTCCATAAATAAATAAATAGAACATGTCCACGGTCAAACGTTTTTTCCCAGTTGTGTGAATCCTCGAGGGAGGCTCTTCACGCGTCTCCAAACCCGCCGAGACTATTTTGTTTGATTTGAGTTCGGCCTTGGTCGTCCGAGTCTCGAGCTCGAACTATCAAATATCAAGCTATTTGAAGGGAAACGAGAAGGGTCAACTCACAAAGACGAGGGGCTACTGTAGAGAAGACACGATGGGCCCTTTGGTGAGGATGCTCAGGAATTGTGAATCTGAATAAGGGCTTGTGTGCGTGGACAAGGATGTAGCAGGTTTTAGCAAGCATGTTTAATCATAACGACACACAATGAACATCCATCAGCTT
>Ga0160420_100259_pt1 | contig 28061 bp, 46 predicted proteins | sample CelAP2metagpilot_FD_108197 | JGI IMG/M metagenome (GOLD analysis project Ga0160420, IMG submission 108197) | Phycosphere-associated microbial communities from algal ponds in Kailua-Kona, Hawaii, USA - Cellana AP2-5-5 metagenome pilot | ecosystem: Engineered > Artificial ecosystem > Aquaculture >... | reverse complement strand
GTTCTCACAAAGTCGCTCCTGCCGCCCGCCTTAGTATTGCACTAGTTGTATGCGCTCACAGTCCCCCCCCCCCCCCCTCCCTCCCTCCCTCGCTCCCTCTCACCCTCCCGCCCTCTCACCCCCCCGCCCTCCCCAGGTGGACTATGTGATCGTCCCTGTGGGTGGGGCGGGCCTCCTGGCAGGCGTGTCCCTGGCCATCAAGACTCTGCGGCCCGAATGCAAGGTGATCGGCGTGGAACCTAAGAATTGTCGCTCCTTCCAAGCCGCCCTCGACCATGGGAAGCCGGTCGTCGCCGACGTTGCCGGGTAAGGAAAGCAAGACAACAGCCAAAGCTCTCCCCTTTATCCCTCCTCCCCTCCCCCCCTCGCCTTTGTAAGCTCCAGAGAACTCCGCCATCCCCCCCCCCGGACATGAATGAGAGAGAGAGAGAGAGAGAGAGAGAGAGAGAGAGAGAGAGAATGAGAGAGAGACAGACTGCTCATGTGCTTGCTCTACCCCCCCCCCGAGGCCTCTTTCACTCGTCCCAAGCCGTATCATTCGATGAAGCAGTCCGGAACAATAATTGCCCATACCCGCACCCCTCCCTCACTATCCCTCGTCCCCCACCTCCTTCTTCATTCGTCTTTTCATGGGTCCACGCAATCCACCCACAGCACGCTCGCGGACGGCCTGGCCGTGCCCATGGTGGGGGCCACGGCCTTCGACGTGGCGCGGCGGTACACGGACGACGTGGTGTTCGTGGACGAGAAGATGATCGCCCTGGCCATGCTCCGCCTCCTCGAGAATGAGCGCAGCGTCGTGGAGGGAGGGGGGGCAACCGGGCTGGCTGCCTTGCTCCCTGGGGGTCCACTGGACCTGCCGGAATACAAGGACAAAAATGTGGTGGTGCTGCTCTGTGGAGGGAATATCGGTAAGAAACAGGGAGGAAGGGTGTACGGAGGGAGGGAGGGAGGGAGGGAGGGAGGGAGGGAGAGAAGGAGGTAATGGTTTGGTCAAAGTCAATCCCACAGCGGCGAATGTCAGTTCACACTCCTTCTTCCCCCCTCTTTTCCTCCCTTTCTCCATCTCTCCCTTCCTCCCTTTCATCCTCTCTCGGTCTGCCTCCCTCCCTCCCTCCCTCCAGACATCACCATGCTGGGCCGGGTCATCGATCGAGGGCTGGCTGCCGACAATCGCCTCATCCGCTTCATTGCTACCGTGTCCGATCGACCTGGGGGCATCGCTGGTCTCACCAAGGTATGTCTTCCCTCCCTCCCTCCCTCCCTCCCTCTCTCCCTTTCCCTCCCTCCCTCCCTCCCTCCCTCCCTCCCTTCCCCCCTCTCCCTCTCTCGATGTGCTGGCGTGGCGCTCGTAGGCCCGGCCTGCTCCAGGTACCTGGTCAACGGAAAACCTCCCTCCCTCCCTCCCCGGGACGTCGCTTGTTTGAAAGGCATATACGTATGGGCCATCCCGCACTCTCTTCTAGGCATGAGACTGATGCCTCTCCTTCACCGGCGCTCGGAGCAAGGATGGCAGTCGCGGGCCTTGGCTGGCTCGACCATCTCTTGAATTCCTTTAAATCTCCCTCCCTCCCTCCCTCCCTCCCTTTCTCCTTCCTTCCAGGACATTGCTGCCTGCGGAGCTTCGATCAAAGACATCATCCATGAGCGCTCCTGGCTCTACCATTCTGTGGACAAGGTCAACGTGAAGTGCATCGTGGAGACCATGGGGAGGGAGCACTCGGAGCAGCTGCGGCAGTCATTGTTGGCCGCCGGGTACGACCTTGCGTGGGACCTGACAGCGATGGGGAAAACCGTGACGGAGGATGACAGGGAAAACTAACCAAGGGAAGGAGGGGAGGGGGAGATAGAGAGCAAGAAGAGAAGGGCAAGGGGGAGAGGAAAGGAGAGGAGAGGAGAGGGAGGGAGGAAAGTGTACATAGATTAGTTCTTTTTTTCTGCTGTTCCTACACTCCTATAGAACTATCGCATGCAACCTGACGTGATTAGGGCTAGCTTTACGTGTTTGTAGTTGTGCTGTGGTGTGGTCTATGTATTTCGTTTCCGTTCCTTGAATGAGTGAAAACATGGATAGGGAAGAGAGGTTGAAAAAGAGTCAGTAAGTGAGTGTAGATGGGCACCTTTTGCATGTTTTCTCTTATGGAGGTGTGGACGTGAGTATATATGTGTGTGCGTGTATGTGGCGATGTAAGCAATACAGAGGGAGAGGCCGAAGAGGGGGAATGAGAGCATATGACGGTCCAAATAAGCCATAAAGACCATCAGAAGTACATTTACTTGTCCTTATTGTTTGTTTCTCTTCTTGCGCTTTGGTATGCGAACCGAGACACACGGAAACCGGTCAATTCTTCACAAACGACTGCCCGATCCAAAGCTACCACTATTGCCTTATCTTGCATCCCAAACACCAGGTTTTCCGTACGCTTATTCCACTAATAGTTGAGACCTCCTGATGATCATCCAGTGCCGCCCGATGGCGACCAGATCGCTCCAAGTCCCATATCAAGGATTTGGTGGCGTTCATGCCACAGCGGCATACATGCATATATATACACACACACATATATACATATATATATATACACATACATCATATGCTTATATGTCCGATTCAGGTCCACCAGCAGAAGCGTAAATCTTCGATTGAAAGTTGCGGAAAGGAGAGAACCTGTGAGAATAAAGATGAAGGAAAAAGGGAAGCGTGATAGAAAGGATGTAGATAAAGGACAAAAAGCGATTGATGCGCGGGAAAAAGGTATAAAAGGGTGAACAAAAAGCAGCAGCAAGAAGAAAAAGAACAAAGAACATCACCCTCGGTCACCCTCCTGCGTTCTCCTGCGTTTCCTTCACCAACGGCTTGGTCCCTTGGCCCTATGGGCGAGAGACAACGAACCGAACACACCTTCCCACCACGAAACTCATACACTTCATGAAGATTTTATTATGCCAAGATCCGCGGCTATAAAGTTGCTTCAGTGGCCGGCAAAGGCAAGCACAGATTCACGCAAAGAATAGACGACAACATACACCATCATCATCACTCTCCCGCTGCTTATACCCTCCCCCTCGTCTTGCCTTGGACCCAGCGTGCACGCCGTGCCGTGGCGTAGAAGCAACAAAATGATGCGCAGTGCCTTTCTCCCATCCATTCCATGCCCCCCTGCCTCTCCCCGCTGATCCCCACCACCTCCTCTCCATTTTTTCAATACAGACACCCCCCCGCTCCAATTTAACGCACCATGGCCACGCCACTCGGCCCTCCTCCTCCCAGCAACAAGCCCCGCGCTCCTGCTCCTTCCTCCTCTCGCAGCAGCAGCAGCAGCAGCAGCAGCAACAACACTGAATTCGACCTCGTTCGTCACGGTCCGCCTGGAGACATCCTCCACCAACTCATCCGATTCGATGACGGCGAAGACCCCTTCAATCGAGGCCAGCCTCCTTTCTACTGCTACCAAGAAAAAGAGGAAATTCTCCCGGATGCCGACGAAGCAAGTGCAACTGAGCCCTCAGGAAAGGCTGCGAAACGCCCACCACGCGCTCCCCGCGCTAGCGTGCGTTGGACGCTCGAAGACAAGGCCACTATTACGGCACGTAAACACCAAGCAGAAGCAGCAGCAGCAGCAGCCGCAACATCAGGAAATGGAGAGGTAGGAAACGAGCAGCAATCACAACAACCGCAAGGTCAACGATTGCTCTACCACGGCAAGCCCCTAGCACACGCCCCCGGAACAGCTTACGTTCTGATGGTGCCCAACCGTTCCTCAACAGCTGGAGGGAAGGATGGAGGGAAAGGGGGAGGGAGGAAGCAGATTTTTGTCGTGCCGATCGGTCCTTGGATCGGATATCACCGAGTAGCGGATGCGGTTGATGTCCCTTCGTCTGTGAAAGAGGCGGAGGCCATGATGAAGGCAGGAGGGGGAGGAGGAGCCGGGGGAGGAAAAGGGAGAGGGAAGAAGGAGGAGGAGGAGGAGCAGGGGGAGGAGAAGCTGACGCGAAGGGAGCTGCTCGAGAGGTTTCTGACGAAGAGCAGAGGGATTCTGGACGAGGGGGGAAAGGTGGGAGGGAAAGTGGGGGGGAAGGGGGGTAAACAGAACTCGTCCTCAGGAGGGGGGCTGAGAGGAAGGAAAGGGGTGAAGATGGAACGGAGTCACGAGGAAGGGCGGAAGGGGAGAGAGGGTCCAGGAAGAAGAAGGAGAGAAGGAGGGCTAGGAGGCGTGGATGGGGATATAGGGGATGACGACTTGGCTCAGAATGCGGATAGTCGCGAATTGATCGGCTTGGGTTCGGATAACGAGGTAAGTCAGCCTTCCCTCCCTTCCTCCCTCCCTCCCTCTCTCCCTCCCTCTTTATTCCTCCCCCTCTCCTTGTTTGTTTCTCAACCCTTTCCACTTGCCGTATGTGGCGGGACTTAAAGTCAATTTGTAGAGGGATTTTGTCTTGTGTCATGTCTCGCTCAACGCCTGTCCATCCTCCCTCCCTCCCCCCCTCCCTCTCTCAGGATGAATACGAATTCCAAGATGACGAGGAAGACAAGCACGATGAGACCAATTTCCACCTAGGCGAAATGGATGAAGATAGCAGCGAGGAGGAGGAGGAAGAGGAAGAGGAAGAGGAAGAGAAGGAGGCGGATAGGGCACTGTTGTGTTCCCTGGCCGAGAGGGAGGAGGACGACGAAGAAGAAGAAGAAGAAGAAGAGAGGAAGAGACTTGTGGCTGCTTCTGCCGCTGCTCAAGCGACGACATTGACGGCAAAGGATTTAGCGGCAAGATTCGAAAGGACGCTTGGCAGTGGCGGTGGCGGGGAGAGAGGGGGCAAGGGAGCGAAGCGCAGTGCACCAGGAGGGGATTCTCCCTCTGTGGCGGCTGCTGTGGAAGGAGGGGAAGGAAGAGGAGGAGGAGCAGGGGCAGGAGGAAAAAGGGCCAAGGTGACTTTTGCTCCGGGTAGCCTGGAGAGCGCGGTGAGGGAGCGGTTGGTGGGCTTGGGAGGGCGGGTGACGGGGAAGGACCTGAGCAGGGAGGTGAAGGACTTGTTGAAGCGGCCGAGCGACGTGGACCTGGTTAAGAGGGTGCTGGCACGCATTTCCACCACCGAGATAGACCCCGTGGATGGGGGGAAAATCTACTTCGTGCGCCCGGAGTACCGGTTGGGTTAGTCCTGTCCACCTTCCCCCGCTCCCTCCAACCCTCCCTCCCCTCCTCCCCCTTTACTGAGGCGGCCGAGTGACGCGGCGCTTTTGGTGTCAGCTGCATGGGTACGGGTGGTATGGCTGTCAGGGGCTGAATGAGCGGCACAAACTCGGAGGAATGGATGGACACAAATCCATGGCGGGGAGGTAGCTGGCTGGACCATGCAGGGTCAGGGTGAGGGAGGGAGGGAGGGAAGTAGAGAGGAGAAGAGGTGGGAGAGGAGACTAGTACTGAAAGAAATGAAGATCAAATGAAGATACCCAAGAAACGGAATGTAATCAGACCATGGAGGACTGACAGTCACAGCAATACGAGCGGGGGGAAAGAAAAGAGTAGCTAAATAAGAAGCAAGAAACACCAAACTAACAGACAAACTAACAGACATTAGGTCTGGCTTTGGCTTTCGTTATCCTCTTGTGCCCCCCCTCTCCGGCTACTCCTCCAGTAGAAAGGCGAAAACAGAGAAGAATGCTGGCGCATACGGAGGACTGCGAAAACCAAGAAAAGGAAAACAAAATAAACACTCATACGGTTGGAAAACGAGGATATTATGATGACCTGGCGGCATGATACCAGTAGTAATCATTGCCCGGTAGTGGTGGTAATCATGGCATGGCACTAGAGGTAATCCTGGCGTGGCAGAAGGAGTAGTCACGGCACGGTACTTTACTGGTTCCGGGCTCTTCTCTCTCTCTCTCTCTTCGTCAAAAGGGAAAAAATAAGTAAAGTGGAAGACTGAAACAGCAGCCCAGCAGGGAAAAGGCAAACCGACAGCAATGAGGATGTAAATGAAGGTGTGAGTAGGTGGTACTACTGGTTTTGCTTTTCCCACCCCACCCCGGCTATTTCTCCCTCTTACTCTTTGACTTCTCACTCTGTCTTATCACTCCTTGACTTCTCCTGTTGGTGTTCCTGATGCCTGCTTATGGTAAATTTTGTCTGTCTTTCGTCTTGAGCTCCTGCTGCTGCTGCTGCCACCGGTGCAGCAGCTTCAATATCTTCTTCCTCTCCATCTTCTCCGTCTTCTTCTTTCTTCTACTCCTCGCTTCCATCTCTCCTTCGCCCTTCCTTCCCTATAGTCTCTCATGTGGGTGCGGACATTCTATTCGCATTTCAGGCATCATCCTACATAAGTACAATCACACGCCCTGTCGCCCTCCCTCTTTCCCTCCCTCCCTCCCTCCCTCCTCCACAAGCCCCTGCCCCTTTCCTGTCTCCTCCTCCTCAACACCTTCCCTCCCTCCCTTCCTTTCTGCCTTTTTTCTTGCTACAGCTGCTGCTCTTGTGTTGTTCGCCTATAGTTGTTTGCTGCTGCAGCTACTCTTCTTCACCTCTACTTGGTCTTCTTCTTGCCCTTCCCCGCCGCCACTGCCCGGTTGCCCCTGCCCAGGATGTACCTGCGGACAGCAAACTCACAAAACAAGTAGAGGTACGTCGAGTACATCAACGCGCATGCCCACAGCAGATCCGTCGAGACGGCGCAGGAGCCGCCCGAGGACAAGACGCGGTAGTAGTTGTAGGCGACAAACACTCCCACGATCTAGGCGGCGACGGAGGGAAAGAGGGAGGAAGGGGGGGAGAGAGGGAAGGAGGGGTGAGCACATGTCACTAGGCCAGAGCCCCCGTCGCGTCCGAGGCGACAAACAGAGCCCTTGGGGTAGTCCTACCGAGCAAGGAAGCCATTAAGGTATTCCTACAGCTCTATACATGGCTAACACCGCCCCACTGACACCGTCCTCGACATTGCCGTGGCACGGCACCGCCTGAGGAGGGCGCTTCGATTGAGCAAATAAGGTGTGGGGGAGCAGGGAAGGGAGGGAGAGAAGCAGAGAGGGAGCGGGGGACGTACCATCTGTGCGATCTGCGCGAGAGTGATGAGCCATGTGGGGAACCAGTCGGGGACGCGCTTGACGATGGCGAGCCAGTAGTAGGTGTACATGACGGCGTGCACCGAGTAGTTCATGGCGATGAAGATGATCCCCGGGTTCTCGTTCGAGTACGTGAACCAGGTGAAGAGCAGCACGGTCACATGGTGGTACCTAGGGAAGGGGGGGGGGGAGTGTCGATAGGCAGGGACGAATGAGTGAGAAAGACCTCTCCTTGGTGTTTCTCCGCCCCCTTTGCCCGGTCCCTTTTAGCCAGTCCAGTTTCCCTCCCTCCGTCGATCTCTTTCTCTTTTTCTCTCTTTTCCCCCTCCCACATGCCAATGTGAGGACATTCTCAGACTTTCCCGCAACCCAACGACAAGCAAACGCCGTGGGTTGGTGCAGGAAAGAGGGAGGGGGAGAGGGAGGAAAGGGAGGGAAGGAGGGCACGTACCAATGCAAGAAGATCGGGTCTTTTTGCCGCAATACCACAAAGACCGTATCCAGCAGCTCGGCCACCTTGCTCAAGACAAACGCCTGGATCCAGAATCCGACAGCACCGTCGCCATACAGCGGCTCCGGTGCCCCGCACAACACCTGGGGAGGAGCGGAGGAGGGAGGAAGGGGAGAAGGAGGGAAGGAAGGACCAAGACGTCAAACAATTCAGCATTGTTAAAGAGTTTTATCGCTTCTTCGTCTTCCGGATTTAAGTGTCTGGCCTTTCTGCCAAACTAGAAGCAAAATAGTACTCTATCCACCTATCGTCCTCCTTCCCTTTTCCCCCTCCCTCCCTCCTTCCCCCCCTACCTCTTCAAAGCCCACGTCCTTGAGCAGGAAAAAAAAGTGAGGTACCACCCGCATCGCTCCAATCCAACTAAATGAAGCAAGCAAGAAATTCCAGCAGGCCATCTGTGTCCGAGCGGAGATGTAGCCGATATTGTAGCGTTTGGCCAGGGCGGGGTAGCCGAAGATGAAGAGCAAATACACGCAGAGCGAGAACCAGGGAATCCACGAGTTGTCGATAATGAACCAAAAGACCTTCTCCGCATTGTAATTCTTCTCCCAGTCCATGTATAAAGGGGCAAGGGCTGGGAAGCCTTGGAAGACTTGGTGGAACTCATTCCCGCGCACCGTGTAAAAACGCTCCGTGTAGTTCTCGGAAGGCACGTACATGCCCAGCACCTCGAAGAAGGCCGTTGTCATGGCTGAAATACTGCTGCTGCTCCACTATCGCTCCTCCTGCTCCTGCTACAGCTGCTGTTGCTGCTGCGTCTGCTGGGAGTGCTGTTACGGAGTGAGGGGTAGGGAAGGAGGGGAAGGGGTGAGACGCATCCCGGAACGGTCCAGAAAAAAGTTGCGCAGGCGACAGCGGCAGGTACATCGAGCATCAAGAAATTAATGTTTATATCTGTGTGTGGCACGATGGCGGATATAAACGCGGGATTACTGCATCCATCCGCGTCGAAGCAGGGGCCGGGCCCCTGGCCGGCCATCTCTGATGACGTTTCCTCTACGGGCACGCCCAGCCGGGGCAGAGGCCGATGGAAGTCTACGGACCAAGGTAAGTCATCGTCCTGTCCCACCCCGTTGTGAATGCCGAAGTTGATGTAGACCATAATGGTGAGTGTGGCTGAGAATAGGAAAAGTTTCGTGCCAATGCAGGTGGAGATCTACGCCATGCGTCGCTCGCGAGCGAGATCATCATCCGTCGTCACGTCTCCTCACGACGATCAACAAGCCTTTTTTGACCGATGTGTGAAAGTCAGGACTTGTAGAAGTGGCTCCACTAGGTTCCACGGATACATAAGCCACATGTCTACAGTAGAAGCGCATAAGCCGGTATCCCTGGCTGGGTCGCGTTTTGCGCCTTTACCTCACTTCGCTCACAAGTTATCCGTTTCTCACCGGAGTGTCGCGCGTGACTTTCGGGGCCCGCCTCTTGAAGCTTTTTTGAAATAAGACGTTTTCGAGCCAGAAAAAAAATCAAAAAAATCGAAAAATTGTCATGATCAGATCCCTCTATGTTTTCAAATGGCGGTCCGCCTTAATTTGGGCAGGGGGAAGTTGACCAGATCAAGCGTGGCTGGGAGGTCGATAAGAGTATAAGTCGTCGCGACATGAAGGAGGAGAACGAAGCAAGACAAAGCAAATGTGTGATAATTAAAACCTTAGTGCGAATCGTCTTGGTTCTAACGATACCTGGACTGCTGTGATACACTTGTCTTCATAAAAAGACGGACCCACAATAACTAGATCTTTCAGAACTAGCTGAGCGCTTGCCTCTCATCTTTCCATCCCTCCTCCCACGGAAAGGTAATTGAGATGACAGTAACGAGGCCCGCATCCCATCTTGTCTGTGAAGTTTCCTGGCAATTGTACCAAGACTTTTTTTGCTCTCGTTTGTCCAAACAAAAATCTCTGAAGTTATCTTTACCCTAACTTTCCCTCTCCATTCGCCCCCCAAAATAAATTCTCAAACTCACATCGTATAGAAGAAAAAACAGCGCACGCTCACTTGCAGAAAATTCGCTCACTCGTCCATCCATCAAATGAACAACCACGGAAAAGCTCTCCTCTGCTCCCGTCTACTCTCCAATTGAGCTGTTTAATCGATCTCCTCGATCTTGGGGCCCTCATCGGCAGTCGGGGCCGGGCCAGCGCCCGCACCGCCCGCACCCATGTCAGGCATACCGCCGGGCATGCCTCCAGGCATACCCCCGGCGCCTCCGGAGAGGGACTGAAGAATGGGGAGGACCACAGCCTCGAGCTCCTTCTGCTTGGCCTCGAACTCCTCCTTCTCGGCCGACTGATGCACGTCCAGCCACTCGGTGGTTTCCTTGATCTTGTTCTGTTGGTCGGGGAGAGTGGGAGGGAGGAAAAGGGAGAAGTCGGGAGGACATGGATGAGTACATGAAGGTAGAGAGTGCGAATAGATGCACCGCATCCTGAAACCGACGCACACCATGGTATCAGACCAACCCCTTCCTCTCTCCAATCCCCCCTCCTTCGTCTTTTATCTCAAACGTACCTCGACCGTCTCCTTGTCAGTAGCCGAAATTTTCTCCGCCATCTGGGGCTCGTTGATGGTGTTGCGGATGGAGAAAGCGTAGTTCTCAAGGCCGTTCTTGGCCTCGATGCGCAGGCGGTTCACCTCGTCCTCGTGCTTGTACCTCTCCGCCTCCTGCACCATGCGCTCGATCTCGTCGGCCGAGAGGCGGCCCTTGTCGTTCGTAATGGTGATCTTGTTCTCCTTGCCCGTGCCTTTCTCCACGGCATGCACGTTGAGGATGCCGTTGGCGTCGATGTCGAAGGTCACGTCGATCTGGGGCTGGCCGCGGGGCATGGGGGGGATGCCGTCGAGGTTGAACTTGCCAAGCAAATTGTTGTCCTTGGTCATGGCACGCTCGCCCTCGTACACCTGAAGGGAAGGGGGAGGGAGGGAGGGAGGCATGAGTGCAAGGGAGAGATGAGGAGGGAAAACCAGCAGCAGGGAGATGGGATAGCTGATGAAGAGGGAGGGAAGGAGGTAGGGATGGTGGTACCTACCTGGATGAGCACTCCCGGCTGGTTGTCGGCGTAGGTGGAGAATGTCTGGCTCTTCTTGGCGGGCACGGTGGTGTTTCTCTTGATGAGCGTCGTCATGACCCCGCCGGCTGTCTCGAGGCCCAGGGACAGAGGCGTCACGTCCAGCAACAGCAGGTCCGAGAGCTTCTCGCTCTTGTTGTGCCCCGAGAGGATGGCCGCCTGCACCGTGGCGCCGTAGGCTACCGCCTCGTCGGGGTTGATGCTCTTGCAGGGCTCCTTGCCGTTGAAGAAGTCGATGAGCATCGTCTGCACCTTGGGGATGCGAGTCGACCCGCCCACCAGCACCACCTCGTCCACCTGCAGACAAGGATGGAGGAATGGAGGGAGCCAGAGGGAGTATTAAGGGAGTATGAATGGATCACAATGGACGGAGTTAAAGGAAGAGAACAATAATGGCTACAACCATTCTGTCTAAGACTCCCCGATCATCCTTCCTTCTCTCCTCCTTCCTTCTCTCCTCCTTCCTTCTCTCCTCCCTCCTTCTCTCCTCCCTCCTTCTCTCCTCCCTCCCTCTCTCTCCCTCGGGCCATCCGTCCGTCTGCCTTACCTGGCTCTTGGCAATCTTGGCGTCGCGCAGCACCTTCTCCACGGGCTCCATGCACTTGCGGAAGTAGTCCATGTTCAGGTCCTCGAAACGAGCCTGAATGAGACGGGAAGCGGGAGGGAAGGGAGGGAAAAAGGGAGGGAAGGGTAAGTAAAAATGGTCTGACACGTGAGGGAAAGGGACAAACCTATCCAATACAATGGAGGGCGCTCCCCCCTCTCGGGCGCTCTCCCCTCTCGACCGCTCCCTCATTCCCTTTTCTTTCATATCTCCTTCCTTTCCCAGATCATCTCCTTCTTCTTCTTCCCTCTCTACTTAATTCCCTTCCTCCCTCCGAGACGCACCCGGGTGATGGTGGTGTTGAAGTCGATGCCCTCGAACAGGGAATCAATCTCGATGTGAGCCTGCGTCGACGAGGACAGCGTGCGCTTGGCCCGCTCGCAGGCCGTGCGGAGGCGACGCAGGGCACGCTGTGGGGGCGGGTGGTGCGGATTGAAGGTGAGGGGGACACGTGTGAGTGGATGCCCGCGTTTCTTTCCAAAGCGCAATATAATTACGACAAGAGATAGACGAGACCGTGACCTTCCAACAGCACAGCAGTACCTTTCAGAACCCGTACCTGATTGCTGGTGATGTCCTTGCGGTGCTTTTTCTTGAACTCCGCGGTGCAGTATTCCACCATGCGGTTGTCGAAGTCCTCTCCGCCCAGGTGCGTGTCGCCGGCCGTGGCCTTCACCTCGAAGATGCCCTCCTCGATCGTCAGCAGGGACACATCAAAGGTACCTGCAAGGGCGAGGGAGACAAAGGGGAAAGAGGGAGTGAGGGGAAGTATGTGGAAGACGGAGATGGAATGGTGGAACGACGATGAAACCAAACGAAACGAGGGAGGGAGGGAGGAAGGGAGGGGTTAGCGCCAAACGTACCTCCGCCCAAATCGAAGATGAGTACAGTTTTCTCGGCGCCCTTCTTGTCCAGGCCATAAGCGATGGCAGCAGCGGTGGGCTCGTTGATGATACGGAGGACGTTCAGGCCGGCGATGGCACCTGGAGATGGGAAGAGGGAGGCAGGGAGGGAGAGGGGATGAGTGCGCGGGAAGCCTTCGGGGGAGGGGGGGGGAGGGAGGGGAGCGTACCAGCGTCCTTGGTGGCCTGGCGCTGAGAGTCGTTGAAATAGGCGGGCACAGTGATGACCGCGTTCTTCACCTCCTTGCCTAGGGTAGTAGTGATGAAGAAAAGATAAACGGAGACAGGTTAATCCCATTTCAACCATCTTCCCTTCATTGCTACCCCTCCCTCCCCGCCTCCTTTCCCCCATCTCGACTCACCAAGGTAAGCCTCGGCAATCTCCCGCATCTTGATCAGCACCATGGAGGAGATCTCCTCGGGAGCAAAAGTCTTGGTTTCTCCCTTAAAGGTCACCTGGATCAGAGGCTTCCCGCCGGGCCCCTGGACAACGGTAAAGGGCCAGTGCTTCATGTCGGCTTGCACTACCGGATCGGAGAAGCGACGCCCGATCAATCGCTTGGCGTCAAAGACGGTGTTAGAGGCATTCATCGCGACTTGATTCTTGGCCGCATCGCCGATGAGGCGCTCGGACTCGGTGAAGGCCACGTAGGAAGGGGTAGTGCGGTTGCCCTGATCGTTGGCTGTGGGAATTGAAGAGGGGGAAGGAGGGGACGAGGGAGGTAAATGGACGGAGGAAGGAGGGAACGCGAAATCGCCACTACCAGAGGGAGAAAGGAATCAACGAGCACAATCTAATCATGAGCTGCGTACGCATATTAGCACAAACTGTCTCTTATGCTCCTTATGCGTCCCTTTTCGTCCCTAACGTACCAATGATCTCTACCCGGTCGTTTTGCCAGACGCCAACGCAGGAGTAAGTGGTGCCCAGGTCAATGCCCACGGACTCGCCATCGACAGCAGATGCCATGGTCTTTGGTTGTGATATTGTTTTGTTACTGTGGTATGGGTGAAGGTTGGGAGCGGTGAGTGAGTCGTCGAAAGTTCTTTGTGTTTTCTGTTGCTTTCGCTGTCCCTTTTCCATGTCGCAGACGAACGAAAATGACACAAGGCTACAGCGGCGGCACGATGCATCGTCACCGTAACTAAACACGTAGTGTTATCAAGATGCATCGGCAGGGCGGGCACGCGCCATGTGGGTGAAGGCATCTTTAAAGACGAGGCCGCTCTCCGCTCCACAGCCACACACACAGCACGTTCTCTGCCTGAAGACGAAAATTTGGCGCTTCGCAGAGGCTTGGAGTCGTTCCAGCAGCCCCTGCTTTGTATTCTGCATCGACTGGGATTGGGTTTACGAGAGGGAGGGGCTCTTCGTGCAGATGTGAGGCCTAAATAGGGTGAGGGTAGAGAAAAAGTTTGCTGACCATTCGGGCTCGTTGCAATGATGTGATGACGTAGGTACGCGTGGGTTACGGCGGTCAGCAGCAGTTGACCCGAGAACTATTCAAAGACAAAGACAAATAGACCGTCCTTGTAGAAAAGTGGGTTCAGGGTAGAGTGGAAGAGGATAAAAATAGCATACCACTTAAAACTTCCGCAGAAAACTTAAAACACGCGTCGAAGACCTCGCGTCATGGAACTTTCCATTTCTCTCGCCAGAGGATGCGCCAACCGCTGCTGCTTTTTCTTTCTTCTTTCGTCGTTTCCCTTACTTGTATCGGAAGAGAATCTTCACTGTGGGTTCCATACAATTACATTCATGTCTCAATGTGTATGTCTATCATGCTCACTGTCGTGCGTGGTCCTCGCAGCAGCATAAAGGCCATCGCTAAGCCCCCAACCCGAGCCGACCTGTGTTGTTAAGAGGAGGATGCGAGGAAGAGATAGATAGTAGCAAACATTGTATGGGTCATTTCCTGCTTCTTCAAGATACTTCTTGGAAGGATGCCAACAAATTAAATCATGGCCTCGTTGGAGGTCAAAAATCAAAAAAATCCAGCCGCCCCCTTCCTTCCATGCGTACCGATACGACCCAAGCACCTGCCGTATCGCCCTACCCCAGGAATGCCTGCCGCTGACGGCCCCTGCCCACCACGTTTTTCTTTGCAAAAATGTTGACGCTCCAGCTGCATCGTTCGCAGGGGTGCCAACCCTACCAACGTGGAAGAGAGCCGCGGGCCGCAATATCAACGTAGTTGCTAGCACGCACCCCCCACTCGTCCCCGGCAGTGGGCCAGTCCCTTCCCAAAACAAGAATGAAAAAGAGTTGATCAATCAAAGTCGCTTTCATTCCCTCTTGAGGACACCCCTGCTGCTCACCTGGTAGAATTGAGCCCGCCATCTGCGTGCCACCGCAATTTATCGTGGTCTCGGTGACAAGCCCCTTGGTGGCCTCCGCCGCCACAGTGCTGCTCCCGTTGCTGCTGCAGCAGCTGCTGCAGCTGTCGCTGCTGTTGCCGCTGCTTTTACCATCATGGCTGCTACCACTACTGTTTCCCGCACATCCATAGTTGTTGTCGTCTTTATCCTCGCCCCTTTTCCTTTCTGGGGACCCCCCCCTTGAGTTTGCACGTTTGGCCAACTGTGTCAAGGCGGCAGCTTTCTTGGCCGTGTACTTTGTCCCATCCGCCATTACCCAGTCCACCTTCTTCTTGCCCACATTCATAGAATTATATGGGCAGTGCCGACACACGTTTCCGCAGCAGTAGCCACGCCGCCTAGGTCGTAGAGGTGAAGTAGTAGTAGTTATGGTGCGTGCGTGGCGTGGGTTCGGGAGGAGGAAGGGAAAAGTGAGTCCAAAAATAAGCCGAAAAGACCAACAAGCATTGCGCCTTTCACTTTTCTTTCATTCTGATTTGTAACATACGTGTGGTAGAGGGCACTCATGACCATGTAGCCAGTTGCAGGGTCCGTGTAGGTCTCTTGTCCTGCGGCGACCACCGAGGCATGTAGCTCCTCGATCTCGGGAGGCAAGGGCGACTTGACGATTGGGGGCGACTGCGCCCCCGAAACTACGGACGACATGAATGAAGTAAGGGGGTGGAAAAGATGCCTGTGGTGTTATGTGTTATGCGAGTCGTGGGACTGGTGGTTGGAACGCGAGGAGAGATGCGAGTCGCTCCGGGCTGCTCCGACGCCGCTTCATGTCTCTCTGCGCTGTTCCTAAAGTACTAAATTTATTTGTCGTACCAACACACGACTCCCGCAGGAGGCGCATCTCCCATTACACTTTGTCGACACGCCTGCTTTCTCGTAGCCGGAGGAGCAGTCAGTGCGCTCTCCATCCGGCCGCGTGCGCTTCCATCATTGTCATCATCGCCCACATTGGCGCGTACCACCCTATGGGCAGGCCCAGGCCCTTGTCCTCTTCTCTAGGCCGCGAGACTGACGCCACAGGGGCAGTAGTGGCAGCAGCAGCAGCCTTATCCGTAAGTTGGACCAACCCCTTCCGACCACCACGCTTCGACTGTGGACTCTCCCTCTCATACCCACACGCACAACGCGGCTATGGCGAACCACCCGTCGGCAGAGCACCTCTTGTCCTTGCTGCATGACGGCGACAGGTGCCTAGCCGAGGCCCGTTTGTCCCTCCAGCGGTCTCACAAGCTCCTGGACATATTTAGACAGGAAGGTGGGTGTATCTTCTATTTTATGTTTATTAACGAAGAAAGGAAGCTGGAGAAAAGGGGTGGGTTGGATGGGATAGGTCTATGTTTTGCAAGGGAATGGAAAGTGAGACAGAGGACCGGGGGAGCCAGCTTCAAGGGCCAGAGCAGCGCACTGGCAGAAAATTTCATGTCTATTGTACCCTGATTTCCCCCTTCTCGCCCCCTGCTCCCTTCGCCCTTATCCCATATAGGCCAGCGTCTCTTTCACGCCCTCTCTCTCCTCTCCGCTCAAGTGGACTCCCTTACTAGCCTCCTGCACTGGGTCTGGAGCAGCACCAATGCATTCGCCGCACGTCTTGAATCTCTCCTCATGCTGCTAGAAGGGCCTTTTCACACCATTGCTTCTGTCTGTCAGGAGCTGCGGCAGACCCAGGTCGACCCCGAGTTAGTCGCCGGGGAGCACGGCCACACGCTTTTTGATTTCATTGATGATGCCTCACTATCCTCCTTGAGAACGCAAGCAGAGGGAGACTTGAAAGAAATGTGGGTTTGGCACGAGAGGGGAGTGAGGACGCAGACCGGGATGGAGGAGCGCGTGTTGTACCTGCAGCAGGCTCTTAGCACGACTAGGGAAGAGGCGGGGCTTACGGAAGAGAAAGCCGAGGAAGAGAAGGAGGAAGGGAAAAGGGGAGAAAAGAGGTTTGAAAACACGTGGTTGTGCCATGTGATGGAAGGCAACGTGGCTGAGCAAGCAGCCATAATCGAGAGAATGAAAGCTAGCCTCCTCGAGGCAGCAAGCGCCTACTACCGTCTTTCTCGCACCTCGCACCGGCAGCAGCCACTTAACTCGCCCTCCCCCCCCTCGACTCTCTCCTCCCCTCCTCTCCGCTCTCCGGCCACCGACGAGAGAGAACTCCTCCGCCTTCTCCAGTCCGGGATCGACCGAATGAAAGCTCTGCATCTTCAAATGGAACATCAGCTGCCCTCCATCCTTCACGCCCTCCGCCAGTCCCTCGTCCAACTCGCAAACGACGATCTCCTCACCATCATGCAAGAAGCTCAGACGTCGGTGGGAGGGCTCAAGGAAGGGCAGATGCGTTTCGGGGTGCTAGGGGAGGAGGTCCAGGGCGCCGTTGGGGAAATAGCGAGCCTGGCGTCGTTCTACTCCCAGTTTTTGAAGGCCTACGGGAGACTGAGGCCGGAGGTCGCCCGGCGCCGGAGAGGGTTAAGCGAAATGGAGCAAGTGGTGGAAGGGATGGAAGAGAGATTGAGACGCAGGCAGGAGGAGGAGGAGAGGGAGAGAGCGAGGTTTTGGGAGGAGTGTGGAAGGTTCTTGCCCCAGTCCCTGTGTCCGCTGATCCAGGAGCCCGCTGAGACATTCACTGTCGTCCCGAGGGTCAGAGACTTGCTAGGAAGGATGCCCATGCTGGGGGAGGAGATCGGGAGGGAGGCGGGAAAGGACGGGAGGGAAGAAAGCGGAGGGGGACGTTGAAAGAAAAAAGGAAATAGTGAGTGGAGGAAGTCAAGTGAGGGATTTAAACACAGGTTTTAAAGAAAGAGAAATCGTAATGGGAAAAACACGCGCAGTCAATATCGTATTTTGGAATCGATAAAGGCAGGAGATTGCGGGACAGTCCCTTTAACGGCGAATATACAGTCTTTTAATCGCTTCGGGTCGAAAATAAGGTGTTCCTTTTTCTTTCCCTTCCGTAATCTTTCCGTTCAAAATTTTCATTCCTTTCTCCTCCTCTCTTTCCCTCCTCCTATCATCTTCCCGCTCTCCCCCAATCCCTCTTACGTACACCTTCTGCTTCAAACCATTTCCCCTGCTTCTCTCTGCTCATGCCTTCCCCTCCCCACTCTTTTGCGCCTCCTTTTGCTGATTAAGCGTCTCCTCCAAGATTTGAGCCAGTTCCCCCGACTGAAAAAGTGATGTCATTATATCGCACCCGCCCACAAACTCCCCAGCCACGAAGAGCTGGGGTACCGTGGGCCACTCCCTTGAAAATTGGTGAAGTGATGATGAAGAGGAAGGAGGAAAGGAAGAAGAGTGAGAGACGAGGAACGGGGAAGAGGAATGGAAGGAGCGACGCATAAGAAACGCAAGATCATGTCCCCTCCCCTTCCCCTTCCTCCCGACCTTCTTCCAATTAGACTTACGAGTACTTTTTGACACCCTCCCTGATCATGGGGTAGTCCAACACATTCACCGAATCGAAGTCCACACCTGAAGCATGCAGAATCCGCACGGCCTGTGCCGAGAAGCCACACTGCGGCCGGGCAGGCGTGCCCTTCATGTACAGCATGATCTGATGCTTCTTCACCTGTTCCGCAATCATCTTAATGGCCCCGTCAAGATCTGCGGGTGGGGCAGTCTTTTGCGGCTTAAAATCATCGTGAGAGTCATTCTTGCCGGAGGGCGGGGCTGAGAAGGCACGGCTGGCGGCGGCGGTAGGGTAAAGGGAGGGAGACGAGTGTGGCAGGGTATTGGGCCGGCGACAAAGACCAGTTGTCGTAAGTCGTCGAAGGGATGCGAGAGGCTGTGGATTGGGTATGTAGACCGGCAGGCATGAGTCAATGTGATGCACGGGCACGATGCTATTGCTGCTCCGTCGGTTGTTGCCCATCTCCTTCGACGCCCTTATCTTACCTTGGACGCGACCCCTGTGGAGACGCGCAACAAGAACCGGGTGGTGATGCTGACAGCTGGCATGACTGTAGTTCTGTGTTATAGAGCCCACGTGAGAGGATTGAGTTTTGAATGCGTGGTTTCACATATGTGCTACAAGGGATCGACAGAGGTGGGGGTGCAAGGATTTGCCATTCGCCAGGAGGCGCGGCGTCTGCGTATGCTTATCCTCTTCCCACCGCCGAGGACCTCGACCGAGCGCTCCCTTATCACGTCATTGAACTCATCACCTATCATACCTTTCTCCAAACCCCAACTCAAAGCAGGTAGATCAATCACACGCACTGAACCAGCATGAACTTCCTCCGCCTGGGCAGCAGCAGCAGTCGCAGCAGCAGCACCATGGCCAGCCGCATCCGCCCTCGCCAGCCAGCCTCTTCTGCCTCTTCCTCCGCCTCGTGGTCTCGTACCCACCTTCCTGTCCTTAATACGCTTAGCTACAAGATATCTACGGCCCGGTCATCGCGCGGCGGGCGGAAACGTGGGGGCCCCGCGCCGTCGTGGAGTCGTTTCCAACCCGACGGTGACGCCGCTGCCCACCCACCCCTGCAACACACCCTCCGCAAATTTTACCTAAAGGTGCACCCTGATCTTTTCACGCACTATCCGACGCAAAAGCAGGTGAATCAGGAGTCTTTCAGTCGCTTTCAAGCGTTTCTTGACGACGTCCGTGATAAGGACACGGCCCCGCCGCGCGCCGGGTTGCACGCCTACCGTTTCTACCTCAAGACGAAAGACGACGGGCTCTTCCAAGAGGTGGCCCTAGAGCTGAGGACAACTGGAGGGGATTGCCGCAATGTTGTACAGCGCTCGCTGGAACGGTTCTTCAAGCTTTGCGGGTTGCCCGAGAAGTTTATTTGGGCGGAGGGGGATTGGAATTATAGCATTGAGGTAATGTCGGAAGAGGAGAGACAAAAGCAGGAACAGGAAGGGTAAAATAGAAAAAAAATTAATGATATATAAGGGATGAGGTGCAGGGTATAGTTTGTCGGTGTTGTTTTGCACTTTTCTTCGTATTTAAATTTACGAATGTCCGGTCCCTTGAAAGCTTTCTCCTTCAAATTTCATCAGTCTGTGTGTGTTGTTCAGCGACTTACTTATTTCCCATCATCGAGCGTCTCAAACCGGTGATTAAGGGGCGACACCTCATACTCTTTCTTGCCCGGAGGGAAATTGATCTCCCAGGCCTGCGGCTTGGTCCGTGGCGGCGTTGACCTGGCAGACGTCCGGATCTTCCCTGCGTTTGTCCTGCTCTTTCTGCGGACCTGAGACGACGACTGCTGCTGCTGCAGGTGGTGGTGGTCCCATTGCTGGTGGTGATCACGATGGTGGTGGCTGTAGAGCTGGTTTGGTGCGTCTCGCTGTTTCTCTTCTTCCTCCTCCTGGCGATCATTATGATGATGGTGACGGTGTCGGTGATGGTGATACGAAGCTACCTCTTTCTCTTTCTGGCCAGCACTCTCCCCTTTTTTATTTTTCTCCTTATTGCATCGCCACCGGAAATCTTCCTCCCCCTCTCGTTCCACATTCACCAGTACCCACCCGTCCCCCAACCCTTCTCCCTTCCTCTCCTTCTCCGTCTCCTCCTCCAGCACTCGAACGGCTCTAGTCGTTTCAACTCCCTTTTGTAATTCGTACTCCAGATCCTCCTCATGCCGCTGTGCCGAGACAGCCAGCTCTGCTGTCAAGCCCTTCTGTGCCTCTCTTGACGCCAGCAGCTCCTCTATTCTCTCTCCTTCCTCTTCTTCGGCACGTCCTCTTTCCTTTTTCAAGCGTCTGATCAGCTTCTTATCGGCATGTATTCTTTCAGCTTGTCTCAATACCTTTTCTTGGAGGCGGTTCCATTCCTTCTCCTGCTCCCGCCTTCTGCCTTTCTCGCTCTTCCTCTTCCCTCCTCCCAACGGATTTGTTGTCTTGCTGATCGTAGCCGTTATTCTTGTATCATTGTGCTTCTGCCGCTCTTCCTTCCGCGCTGAGCTTCGACAACCTAATTCCTCTCTCAGCCTCCTCACCTCTGCCAATGCCAACCCCAACTCTCTCTCCCACTTGACCCTCTCGCCCACATCCTCCTGTGATTGGACCGACTTAAATAACCTTGACAAGTCAGACAGAAACTTGGTTTCCATCTCTCGTAACGCTCCTTGGGAAGTGCGTAACCGCTTTTGTAGGGAATGCACCTCCTTGTCGCGGCTTTTGAGCTGAGCTTCCGCCTTCGCAAGGCGAGCTTGTAAGTCACTGCGGGTTACCCGTTCTTCGGCTAAAGTTTTTTCCAGTATCTGATATTTGTGAAGGGGATAGTTTTCGTACGGCCAACCAAATTTATGAGCGGTGGTGGTTGAAGGAGGAGAGATGGCGGGCATCGGCAAAGGTGGGGCATAGGACGTGGAGGAAGGGTAGTGATGCCGCAGGTTGTCTTTCACTTCCCGTTCCAACAAGAAGCATCGTTCCTTGAGGCGGTCTTTATCTAATCGGACCGTCTTGAGCTGAGCTTGCAAGCGCTGTACCAAATCCATTGCGTTCTGAAATTGCATCGGAGACTTATATTGGGAGCCGAGCGGATCGCCTCCATCTAGGTGAGAGCGTGGCGGGGAGGGCTCAGAGGACGACACAAACATATCCGCGTCTGAATGACCACTGCCGACATGGCTCGAAGAATGCCAATCATAGTTGTCCTGTTGCTGTTCGACGGCAAAGGAGGAGGACGAGCCCGATGCAGGGGATTGGTATAACAAGGCCATGCGGGCTTGTGTGCTGTTTGATTTTGGATGAAGGAGACGGGGAATGTGAGTTCCAGTTATGGAGAATTCGTTAAATCTCTCGTCAACAACCGGTTGCACACGTCAAAATATAACACCTCCAATAGAAGAGAAACAGAGTGCTCGAAACATTTCCAGTTCCCCTGCATTATATACAGCTCTGGGTGTGCCACGTTACGGTGATGAAGGAAGCGCGAAGGACGTTTCAAATTCCAGCCGTTTGCCCCCTCAAAAAAAGCACCACGGATGCGGAAAGGGTACGTTCAGGGGGACCGAAAGGACGCCTTCAATAAGAGTAGTAGGCAAGAAACATTGCAAACAGGAAGCGATGAAGGTACAGAATTGACTCTTGATTGTCTTTTGTCGTTTACGTTGTCCTTCCATCCTCTTTCCAGCCCCTTGGCACTGGAGATGCTTCATTGGACTGACTGAAAAGGCGCTTGCTCAAAAATGGGAAGCATGCCCCCAACAAACATCGACCGGGTATGGATCAGTGGTACGAAGTGTGGGGAGGTCGTGATCGTCTAGAATGCGCGTTTTCCTCGCTTTCCAAGAATTTGAAAGTCGTGATTCTCGACTTTACCCGTCTTTTTGCATTTCAACTCAACCGCTTCATTGCTGACAATCCTATCCCATGTATGTATTTAATTTCCTTTCCCACCGCTGCCAGGCAGTTTCATTTTTTGACTCTCTCTCTCGGGCCACTCCCACGTTATTCCAATCCAATCAAAGTCGGAATCAAAAGACACTGGAGCAATCAATCAAACCTTCATGCCCATCCCTTTAACTGCTGTCGTCCCGTCCCCTTATTCTTACTTGTGGCATGGCAAACATGGCACCCCGAACAAGTCACACAAAATATCTGTCCTGAAGATTCCCGCTGGGTCCTGTCTCATGATCACGGGCCGAATCAAATCCATCTGCGGGCCATACACCTCCTTGATGTAAGGGATGATCTGCGGCGTCCACTCTTTGTCCCACTTAGCCCAGTGGGGCTTGGGCAGACTCCCGTCCTTGGAGCGAATCTGGGTCCAACGGGCCATCACTCGCCCCAGATACTCCTCCCAGCCGGCTTTCGAGCATTGGGAGGGTAGAAAAAGATGGTGGGGGAGGGAGGGGAAATGTCAGCTATTCACGTGGTAAATGCGTATTTTCCTTTGGAACTGAAGCTCGCCCGGAACGGTGAAAGGGAGATGAAGGCGCCTGTATCTTTCCCCCCCCCGCCCTTTTTTTCCTCCCCCCTGCTCCTTCCCCTTCTTCAGGGCCAGAAACAAAACGTGACAAGAGCAGGGAAACTCGTATTATTTCCATTACGAATACTTACTCGTGCCATGGGACGACGTAGGCTCCAACATAGCAAATCGCTCCCCTGGCTCGCCGTAGGCATGAGACAAAGGGCAGGAGGAGGCGCCCACCCACCGGATGGCGCAGAATATGTTGAGGGGGATCATGTCCTTCTCGCGCCACATGTTCTCGCTCTCCTCGATCATCACGCGCCAGGCCTCATAAATGTTCCCAAAGTCTTCGTCCACCTAAAGGAGAGGGGGAGAAGGGGCAGGAGAAGGATTAAATAGATGAATAGGAAACATGAAATCAAATGAGAGGGGAAAGGTCAAGCCGCCACACGCTCAGGGATTCATTCATTATCGGCCCCGCAGCGACTTATTAAAAACACGCACCTCGCCCCCCTTCTTTGGTTAGAAACATACCTTGAATGCGAATTCGAAGTCCAGACCGGAGGTGATGCCGTCAATGTAACGCAGGAAGTGGGTGGACCCGGCGTTGGAGGTGTTGTAGGTGACCTGAGTCCTGTAGGAGAACGACGGCGGGTTCATGAACAGCACCTATGGGTGAAGTGGAAGGAAAGGAGGAAACAATGGGAGAAGAGAGGGTGAGAGGGAGGTGGCGAACGAGGACGGACATGCAGGTGCGTCGGGGATCCAGCCCAGGCACTGGTGTAAGGGAGTAAGTGAAGGAAGGAGGAAATGATGGGAACCAATACGAGATACCTGGTTGTTGACGACTTTCCCCATGAAGGGAGAGTAGTTGGCCCACTTGGTGTTGAGGCGCCAGTCGCCCATGAAGGAGCGATGCACGCGGGAGCCCGGAACATTCATCATCCAGTCCTCCTGCATGCGTTGGGCGGAGGAGGGAAAGAGGGAGGGGATTGAATGAATGGACCAAATGGTAGGAATAGTTGGCTGCTGGTGGAAGCAGAGACGTGACAGAGTAAACATGAATGCGATTTCCCAAATTTCAAACAAGAATTTTCAAAGAATAAGGATTTACCCCTCTCCAATCCACCAAATTTTACCGGCACAAACAAGTCCTTGTCATAAAAGGGCTCGTGCTGGGTCCCCCAAATCGGCAAGCCCGTGCGCATAGGACAGACGGATGTCCCGGGCAGCGTGTCTACTGCATGGGTCCAGACCCCATCACTTTGGTGGTACTCCTCCACCTTATTCACATCCAGCTTGCCGGAATGCAGCAGGGCGCTATTGTAAGGGGAGTAGTTGATGGCGCCGCCGGCGTGGCCCTCGATGAAGGTCTTGAGCGGGTTGTAGTTCTCAGAGATCGGCACGCCGCGGGGGGGGAACAAATCTTGGTACTGCATCTTAGTCTGGGTAACCTTGGTGGCGCTTACGTCTGGGTTGAACCGTACAGTCACGTCGAGAACAATCCCGCACATCCCAAGGCATGCTGCCATCACCTTCAAGTCAGGATGGGACTGGTCAAAGTACTTGATCTCCCCATTCCCGTCAACAATCGTCATGGCCATGATGTAGTCTGGGGTAGGGGGCAGGAATCCAGAGCCATGCGAGGCTGTCTGACAGGCGCCTACGAAGGAAATGGGCTGTACTAAGGTGTTCTGAGAGTCAGCGAGTGAGAGAAAGAAGGGAGAGGGGAAGCGAGAAGGAGAAGGAGAGAGGGAAGAGTGAGTTCGTAGACATTATATTCACCAGATCTACCTAAAATGATGAAGAGCGAAATCTATGATACGACCAACAAATGTGATTTCCTTGCCTCGGAGGGAAGAATATAGTGAAAAAGGAGAGCATGGGAAAAGAGGGAGGCGAGGGGGGGGAACACACCTGATACAAATAGGAGAATCGCCCGATCCCACGCGCAGGGCTGTCTGCCCAATCAGCCAGCTCGCTCTGCAGCACACCAGCCTGGACGGTGACGATACTGTAGTCGTTAGGGCTTTGGGTGATAAGCTTAAAATTGTCCAAGAAAACCACGTCCGTGTTGTCGTCGGGCAGCAAGTTTGACCATGAGTGCACCACCCCCATGGGGCGGAGCTTGGCCCCTTCAGCGGACTTCTGGTGAACCAAGGCCGCGACCTCGTCGTAAGTTTTAGGGTGATGCTTGCGCAGGCCAAATGCCTTATTATTATCAGCCCAGTTGGTAAGGGTCGGGTCGTTGGGGTCCTTGCCAAATACCAGCTCGGAGTCGTCCACCAAAATTAATTTCTCATTGGCAGCATCCTCCATTTTAAAGAACGTACCCACGGAAGCTTCTTGTTCCTCAGGAGAAAGCAGGGTGGCTACTCCACTGGTAGCATCCACACCTACTTGCACGGGAGCATCGCCGCTCAACGCCTCGTTCTTGGCTGATCGCAGAGAAGATCCCGACGCGCTCGCTAGTAAGGAGATCACCACCAGTACTTTCCAGAAGACTCCCATGCCTTTTGATGAAGATGGGCAAAAAAGTGGGTGGGTGTCAACAATGAGTAGTTGAGATCTCTGGCGTTGGGTGGATGACATGTGTGACGACGACGACCGGCCGTCGGGATAAAGCCGCGGCCCGCGGCGTAACGGGGAAACGGTCGGGTAACGCAGTTCTATTGTATGTATGTGCTAGACAATGGCCAAAGGGCACGCGGCGCATAGCACGAAGCACAATGTACACTGACAGATTTTATTTATATATGGCATGAGACAACACATGCGGGAAGCCGTATTATGATCTCTGGCTCTCTGTGTGTCCATTAGAAGAATTCGCTCTTTTAAATCAAAACTCTCGCACTAATCGCGGAAGTAAGCGCCGAGAGAACCGACAGGACGTGCGGCATGATGGATGCCTCTAATTTCAAAGAGCCGGTGAGAGCAACGAAACATGTTGCAAACGAATATTACGACAGTCACAGTGTATAAAAGGAGATGAAACTCACACTGCGTCTCCATCCCAACAGGAAGACCATTAGCTCTCTCCTCCCCTTAATAAAGTGAAGTGTGAAGTGTGAACCTTCCGAGGCAAATGGAAATTCTGGCAAGTGCAAACTATTACCGATTGAAGCAACTCTGTACTACACGAAAGTATACTAATTTGTTGAGGGACACGAGTCAGCAGCCAGGATTAACCACGCTATCTAAGACTTGTGCCGGGCCGCAAAGCGCAAGACGCCTTCTGAAACACTAGCCGTTCATGCACCACACAGGACGCTGTGACATCCGGCCTGCCTCACCACCCTACTTGGAAGGCATTTGGGGTCTCATTCTCTCGCTACCGGCACCTTCCGCTCAGCTGGGAAATGCCTGTCTGAAGGAGGGCCATGACGAGCCCTTGGGATCGTTTGCTGCTGGTCGACTCGGCGAATGGACAGCATGGCTCTGCCAGCCTTCTGCAGCCCCTAGCTCCCAAACCCGTTGATGCGATGATAGCTGTCTACCTGTATCGATCCCTCCATTTTCATGTCCGCCACTTACCCGACAATATGCCGGGAATTATACCTACTAAAGCCCAATCGGATCTCTCCGTCCAAAGGATGTGGAGGCGAGGGACCTTCTCTCGGAAACACACACACTGGAGTTACGATCAAGAACAAGCGACACTAACAGCCGTATTCCACCGGGGTAAAACTCTTCTTCTTCCTCAGCATACGCCCGAGACTGTCGCCCGCTACGAGGCCTATCTCACTCTATATTTGCCCTTTTGATCGCACTCCTCCTCGGTCTGAGCGTTTATGATGGGTTCGTTGGCCGGGAGTGAGGGTAGAAAGGCTGCTGTCCTGCTGCCACCGCATCCATCCTCTCATTCGTCCCTTTTTTTTCCACGTTCTCCTCTTTCTCGCCGTGCTGGGTTGAACCTGGCCCGCAGCCTATGCTCTCTTCTACCGGAGTTTTAGCTCGCCGCTCAATTCGCAGCATGGTCAAATTTTGAGTGATCTTTATCCTCTAGTAGACCTGCTGGGTATGGGGGCACTTAACAGATACGTTTCACAATGAGAAAAGATCAAGCACGGAACGGTCCTGACGGTCTTCCACCGGGATGGCGTTGCTGGACGGAAGAGATCTCCCTCTGAGCTCAAGTATAAGTAGTCGCTCGCAACCTGGTATGAGTCGCTGCTTCTACGTTGTCTTCTTCTCCATCATCGTTCTCCTTCCCGGGCCGTAAGCTCATGATGGGTGCACCGGCTGGCAGGAGGGGACGGTGAGGCGACAATCTCCGCCGTCACTACCGCCCCTGCTTTCCCCTTGTCTCCTCATTCTACTTATTCTCTTCTTCCTCGGCGGTGTCTTGCTCGGGCACCGCCTCTCCTGCGTCAGGGTCCTCCTTCGGGCCCTATCCCTCCTCCATCTTTTCCCCTTTCCCTTCTTTGCGAACAAAAGCAGCGAAAAAAATAATGAAAACAGCGCGGGGGGAAACATGCACAAAAGGAAATGGGAGATTAAAGAACAGGAAGACGATATAGAAGCGCACGTCAATATGATAATAATAATAACAACAATAAGAGTGCTAAAAATAAGGGCAAGCAGAGGATTGAGATCCATGTGGCTGTCAGAAGACAGCTCTGGTTTTGCTTGCCCCCGCACTTGAGGGTTCTGGGTTGACGCCTGACGATTGCAGCATGTCAAAAAGCTTGGCTTCTGGGCAGCACGCGCGGGCAGGAGACTTTGAAGGGAAAGATGCACGATGAGTAAAAGTGTTTCATTGGCGAGGCCTGGTGCCAGGTTTATGTTCCGCAACAGGATGATAGGTATGCCCACTTTCAGCCGTAGTTGGTGCGGGGCGAAGCCGGGCGGGTTCATGGAGTTTAAGAGCTCCGTGGGGTAAGCACCTTCGTTTTCGTCCTTCCCCAGCCTGTCTGCTGAGAGGTATACCTTCTCTTCTCCGGGGAATCACTGGACGGCGGCGTGCCCCATGGGGTTCAAGCGCCGGCAGGGACCACCCGGTGCCTATCACCCTATACCGGAGGGCAGTCACCAGATTCGGGTAAGACATCTGAGGAGGAGTGGTCGCCTCAACCAATCGGGGCATGCTTCGCTCCATGCCTCCATGGTCATCGCGGTGGGTCTGCGCCGCACCACGTTCTTAAGCAGATCATCAAGAGCTCTGGTATCGAGCGTCATGAAATGACGCTTGATACTGCAGATTGGAGCGATGGTAAACGCCCGATAGCCAGGATTCCCTCCGTGCTCGGCCTGCAACCCAGGATTGTCCCTCGTCCCTTCTTGTACCGCCCGTACCGCCAGATGCTTTTGGTGGTACTGGTACAAAATGTGGTACAGATACGGGAGGAGGAGCCCTTCCACAGGGGTCTTTTCATTCACGACCAAACGGGCGGAACCCTCCAGCCTAAGAAGCCGCCGTTCCTCGTTGATAAAGGCCTGGACATCATCCGGGATCTGCCCCATAGGGCCTCCACCACCCGCCCCTCCACCACCTGCCCTTCCCCCTCTTCCTCCTCCTCCTCCTCCTCCTCCTCCTCCTCCAGCGCCCGCCTGGATGTCGGTGCGTGATCCAATCCAGCCATTGATGAGGCATTGGACTCGCTTTGCCGAAACGTACGGGGACTCGAATCCATGCTCTCTTAGCCAGAATCGCATGTAATCGAGTTGTCTCCCCACAAACGAGGTCCATGT
>Ga0160420_100257_pt1 | contig 28124 bp, 45 predicted proteins | sample CelAP2metagpilot_FD_108197 | JGI IMG/M metagenome (GOLD analysis project Ga0160420, IMG submission 108197) | Phycosphere-associated microbial communities from algal ponds in Kailua-Kona, Hawaii, USA - Cellana AP2-5-5 metagenome pilot | ecosystem: Engineered > Artificial ecosystem > Aquaculture >... | reverse complement strand
GGGGGGGGGGGGGGGGGGGGGGGGGGGGGGGGGGGGGGCGGCGGGGGGGGGGGGGGGGGGGGGGGGGGGGGGGGGGGGGGGGGGGGGGGGGGGGGGCGGGAGCAGCAGGTGTGCTTGGGGGAAGGGTGGAGGAGGAGGACGGCGAGGAGAAGAGGGTTGAAAAGGAGGAAATGGAGGAGGAGGAAGAGGGGCATGAGGAGGAGTTGGGCAACGGGGGGATCGAGAATGGAAAGTAGGCCTGAGGAGGGAGGGAGGGAGGGAGAGGGAGGATACATGGAGCGAAGTGTGAAAGGAGGATGGGATAGCAAAGAGAAGGGGGGGGTGGGGAGAGAGAGAGAGAGAGAGAGAGAGAGAGAGAGAGAGAGAGAGAGAGTAAAAGGAAAGAAAACGTTTGGGCGCTGAGAAAGGACGAATCTCAGACAAGTGAGTGGAGTGACGAAGAAAGGGGAGTAGGGCCCGGGAAATGTGTCCTTCAAGGCGTGCCGGAGGAGGGAAAGAAAGTCGGAAGCAAAATAACACATACCAAAGAAAAAGAGGGGATGGAAAGGAAAGAGGCAAAGTAGAGGAGGAGAGAGAGAGACGCCTTCAGACATCGCTTGGATTGTGGGCTGCTGCCCTTCGACGAGAACGCAAGAGAGCACATAAATTGACCGTGGTCATTCCCATTCAAATTAGTCGAGAGAAGATTTTTATTTTCTACAGGACAAGGAGACGTGGAGAAAAGGCAAAAAAAGAGGGAGAAAGAGGAAAAAGAATAGGAGAGGCTGATATCATAGAAAAGAGAACCAACACTTTAAAAAAGGAGCTGACAATGGAGCAGAAAATAAGTGCACTCGATGCTCACGAATTAAACGGTTGACAAGCACCTTGTAGCAGCAGCAGGAGCAGCGGCAGTGATAGCTGTGATCATAGTAGCAGCAGTAGCAGCAGCAGCGGCAGCAAAACCAGTAGGCAAGAGAGTACAGTGAAAGAAAGAGTCAAAACACTCGCACTCAAACGATCTACACGACTCCATCTTCTTTTGTTCCTCTTCTCACTTCTCTTCCCCTTCTTTCTCTTCGTTGTGCCCGTCTCCTTACATGCAGGTCATGGGGGTCACTTCATTTGCTTCTCTTCCTCGTTAGTTTCAGGCTGCAGTTGCTACTGCTGGTGCTATTGCTGCTGCTGATTTTGCTTTTGCCTTGGTTTCTTGGATGTCCCGGCCAAAGAGCCTGGAATTTGATGTCCTGCTCTCCAATAGCCATCTTCCCCCCCTCTGCCTCTTATCATTTCCTCCCTCCCTTCTCACACCTTATATATAAATCGCATTAAATCCCCTCCCCCCCTCCCCCCCCCTCCCTCCCTGTCTCGCCTTCACGCAAAGTCGTCCTCGTCGTCCTCCTCACCCTCCTCCTCATCCCCCCCCATCACATTGTCACCATATATCCCGTGCATTCCCCGCCCTCCTCCTCCTCCTCCTACTCCTCCTCCCAAAATCACTCCAACGGTCGCCGCGCTTATCCCCGGACTCGCCCCCGACAATCCACTCATCCTTCCTCCTCCCCCTCCTCTTTCCCCTCCCATGGTTTTATGCACATACTGGGAAGTTGTAGAGATCTGAAGATCAAGGGCCTGTACTTTGTTTGCCAAAGCCATCACCAATTCCAGCTCCTTGTCGAGGCGTGCAATGGTAGCAGCGGACCTGCACGGGGGAGGAGGAAAAGACGGAGGGGGGGAAGGAAAGGAGGGAAAGAGGGTGAATTAGTGCGACATTTAAGCCGTTGACGTCGTTTGTCAGGAACCATTTCCCCTCGCTCCTGGTCGCATCCAGGTGTGCCGTGCATGTATCGGATCTACGAGAAGGGAGGGAGGGAGACAGGGAGTGCGGGATGGAAGGGAGCACGATAACGCTTCCATCCCGCCCTCCCTCCTTGCCTTCTGAGCCTATTGTCTCCGCAACTCCACACGTGGCCTTTTCTTCCACATCCCCTTCCCCCTTCCCCCCCTCCCTCTCTCTCTCCCTCCCTCCCTCCCTCTTCGTCCCACATACCCAAGCGCTTCCTTCGGCTCGTCCTCACTGAAGAAGACCGTGCCCGTCACCTCATCCACCGCTGCCACAATCTTCCCTTGCGCGACATTGTCCACGACCAACTTTTCTGATGCTGCTGCTGATGCACACCCAGCATGCTGAGCGATGTCTTCCAAAGAGAGCGTGACATACGTCCGGGTGAGTCGCCGCAGCGTCTTCACCACGACCTCGTCAAGGACCTGAAGGAGGAGGGAGGGAGCAAGGAGGACAGAAGAAAGTAAAGAGCAGAGGGCATGCACGTCGAAAACAAGGAATAAATGAAGGAAGGGGAAAAGAGGGAGGGGCGGGGAGGGGGGCAGGGAAGGAAGACAAGTGCATTCGTACCTGCCGAGCCAAGCCCAAGTTGTTGTCCGCCATCAAGGCCTCGGTGTGCTTCTCGATCAATGCCTTCACAGCTCCTGCATTTCCCGCCCGGGCCGCCGCCAGCACATCCGAGTACATCACGGACATCTGTCCGACAGCACGAGAAACCACCGAAGGTGTCTTGTTGGATAGCAGCGCCCTGCCCTGAGAAGCAGCAGCAGCAGTGGCAGCAGTGGCAGCAGTGGCAGCAGTGGCAGCAGTGGCAGAAGTGGCAGCAGCAGCAGTGGCAGCAGCGGATGTGCCACTTTCCGCAAAGGGTACAGGAAGGGAAGACGAGGAAGGAAGCAACGCCGTGACAAGCAGCAGTTTTTTATAACTCTCCAACGCGACAGCTGAGAGGGCATGCGCAGGCGTCGCCAAGACAGTTCGAAAACTATCACACGCCTCTTCAAACCGCCGCAGGCCGACAAACACCATCCCCGCATAATGGAAGTACCGGAGCAAATCCAAAACCACCATGCCTGTCTTCACGGGATCCACTCGATAGATTGGCCTTTGGTCAACGAAATCGGCGGCTTGCTGGTAACGCCTTGAGGCGAGGCACAGTTGGAGGAAGGCGGGATGGATTGGGGTTAGGCAATGAGGGTCAGGGGCGAAAGACGTAGCAGCTGTCTCTAAGGGGGTAAGACCACGCATGACTTCCCGGGGGGAAGGGGGAGAATGGAAGACTCCTCCTCCTGCGGCTGCTGTTGCTGTTGCTGTTGCTGCTGTTTCACCCCCTGTTCCTGCAGCGTGTGGTTTGTGTGGAAGTGCCGCGGCTGCTTCCGGGCAACTTTCCATGCCATCACTCGAACTGCCTCCTCCCACGCCATCACCACCATTTTCACTGCTCTGAGACGAATAAAGGAGGGAAGTGGATCCTCCTTCTACTGCTCCTACCGCTGCTGCTACTGCCGCTGCTGCCGCTCCTCCTCCTCCTCCTCCTCCACCTCCAGGACCACACAGCAAGGTCGTATACCGCCGCACGAGCGCAGCAAACTTCTTGCTGGCCCGCGTGGCTTGTTCTCGGTCGAGAGAGAGGCATAGCTTTTCGAACGCAGAGAGGAAATGGAGGCGAAGTTGGTTTTTTTCTGGCTGGGAGGTCAAGGCGGTAGCTTGAGAGGCAAGGAGGTGGATGATGCCCAGGGTGTGGTGGGGCAAACTTAGCGTTTGCGCTGCGGCAAGAAGGGGGGGAAGGTCTTGGGGGGTAGGGCCGTCGAGAGTGGAAAGGGAACGGAGGGCGTCTTCTTGGTCGAACAGCTTGGCATTGAGTTTCTGTTTTTGTGGCGTATCGGGAATTGATCAGACAGGGGGAGGAGGTTAGAGATTAGCTTACAGGGTGAAAGGGGATGCGACCGGGCAGCGAGACCACCGAATCCAAGCACTTACGTCCAAATTCTCCTGCGCACCCGTGGAGAGAGTCAAAATACAGGACAGTACGTCGTCCAAGACGGCCATGGCTGTGAGCTCTCCTTTCTTGGGGGAGAGGGGCTGCGGGCCTCTGAATGTGTGGAAGGGTGGGAGGGATGTACAAGGATAAAACGAAGAGGATGCAGTCTCTGTCATGAACAAGAGCGGGGCATGGTGCTGCTGAAGGCGGCAGATGTCGAATGGATGCGTCGGGTGCGGGTAAGGGCTTGGAGGAATGCAGAGGTCGTCTGCTCTTATTCGTCATGCCGGCAAGAATTCATACTCCCTCGCTCTCTCCTAGGTAGCCTACCATAACAACACAGGCGCAGAACGATTTTCACCACAATAACATCAAGCTCAGCTTATTCATCTTTCCCGCGCAGTGCGCTACATGTTGTTGTGACCACAGGCGTATGAGTCAAGGCCAGAAGAAGCAAATGTTGGCGAAGCTTCGCTCCCGACGACTGCCTGGGCTGACTTACCACACTCAAGCACTCTTACCCCGCATTTAAAAACACGCTAGACAAAAGTACAATAAAGCAGGAATACGTGCCACTCAACCCAGGAACCGTCCACCTTTCAGCCATGCCGCCCTCCCGCTTCATCCTCGCCCTTACCCTCCTCCTGGCGGCCCTCCCTTTGGGCACCACGAGTGGCATGGTTACCTACAAGCTGCAGCATGCCTTTGGACTCACAGCCACCTTCCAGGACCGGGGTAGCATTGATGTCTTAGTGGACAGTGGGGCACTCACCCTCATTCCGCCTGCGGAAAACCAGCCCGTGCTCGTGCCCGAGGGGTCCTTGGACGAGATAGCCCGTGAAATGAGGCAGCCCGACGGCGGGTTGTACCGTTTGCGGGCGCAGCGCAGCGATGCTCCAGCTCCTGTGATCATGACGAGTGTCCATCTCTGCGACTTGGTCCGTGCGGGGTTCCGGGAGAATATCACACTGACGCTTGATGTGGATGGACGGCTGTTGGGATTGGAGTACACGCCGCGCATGAGCCGCTTGTCGCCCACGACATGCCTGGCAATGAAATCCCCCTTGGACGAAGTCAATCGCAACACCGATGGAACGAGGAGAGATGCCGTAGCCGATAGGGGGCCTTCGGCATTCTCTACGCTAATTAAGGCATCTGTGGACCAGGCAGGGCAGAGTCTTCCGGTGTTTGTGCCCGGACAGAGGCCCCCGATGATTCAAATTCGATACGACGAACAGGAACGGAGGCCGGAGGTGGAGAAGAGTTTTTTACAAAAATATGTAAGTTGAGACGGGAAGGGAAGGAGGAAGGGATGGGCAACGAGAGTTGCCGGCACAGGCACAGTGGCATGGCAGTCAACATGTACAAGATCTTCCCCTTTTACCAATTTATTCTTACGTTTCTCTCATTTTCTTTTTGTTCCATTTTGCACACAATAAGTGGATTTTTATCGTCTTGGCTTTCTTACTTCTCAACTCAGGGGCAGCGCCACCGGAAGAAGGAGGAGCTGGAGGAGGCGCGGGGGGTCAAGTACCACTACAACAAGGACATGGGCATGGCGTGCCCAGGGATGGTGGAGGAGGGCAAAAACGGGACTGAGCTAGGAGCAAAAAATGAAATACCAGAAGCCACAAAGAATGAAAGCATGAAAAGGATGGAAGAAAAAGTGTAATCATTTGGGTTATAGAGCGATACTCGTAGTTCTTTCCTTTATTGGAAGTGCTTTGCCTGCTCCCTCTGTCTTCCCATACGAGTCATCCAAATGCCTTTGTCTGCCTCCACCCTTGTTTGCCCTTTTGGAAGTACTTTTATTACATTTTCTCACAAAACAGGTTTGCATCTCCCTCACTATATCTAGCGCGCTCGACTCATCCCTCTGGTGGGCCGTTACAGCCGCTGCCACAGACGACATTTGAAGTATATATACTCGAGTTTGATTATATTCGTCCTCTTTCCAAAGTGACCTCCTTTGTCAAATCCGTAAGTGGAGAAAACGGCGAGCTCTTGTCGACGTACGATGACGGACAGACCAATAAACATAAATAACGATATCAATTGAAAACAATAATGAAAAAGTGCCAGTGATGACTACTGCTGGATGACGACCTTGTTCGACATAGCCAAAGCACTATCCATCCAGGAGGAATAAATAGTAGGAAACGAACGTTAAAATAAAGGGCGTAAATCTCACATCCATGCCCCCATCCCTTCGTCCTGTCCCTCCTCCCCCGTTTCAGTTTATCCATCCATTATTTACAACCACGAAAGAAGTTGCTTCTTCTGCTGCGGCTCTTCCTCCTACTGATTTCGTACGCATGATGCTACCTTTTTTTGTACATGAACACTTGACCTCTCAACCACCCTTCTCACGTAGCTTGCAGCCGCGCCAGTACCAACCAACTCGCGCTCCCTTCCCTCCCATTCACTCCCCCTCCCCATCAAATCAACGTCTAGGCCAAACGCTCCTCCCTCTCTACCACGCCCTCTTCCTCCTCTTCCTCCTCTCCCTCCACCTCTTTCCTCCTTTTCCCCTTCCCCAGCTCTTCCTGCAAGGGAAAGGCATCCCCCGCGGACAAGAAAGCGGTTGAGCTCTGCTCCTCCATCGACGCCACCATCTCCGGTACCTGCAACAGGGACAGACCCCTCAGCTTCGCTGTCGAAATCACAGAGGGTGGGAGGGAATTAAGTAGCTCTCGGAAGGTGGGCATATCGCGGATGCCGTACAGAGGCATCTCTAAGACAGCGAGCTGCTTCTCCTTCAAGTCAGGCAAAGGGTTCATGACTGGCACGTAGTAACACCGCTTGAAACGAGAAGAGGGAGAAGAGGGGGCTGTAGAAGCAGGTGTAGCAGTGGCGGCGGCAACACCGGCGCCAGCGTTAGTCGTGGGGGCGTTGACTTGGATCTTGGTGCGGGCGGACACCTGCTGTTGTTGCTCCTGCTGTTCCGGGGCGGAGGAGGGAAACTGGTCCATCTTAAGGGTAGCACGAGTAGCTTGGTGTTGGTGTTGTTGCTTCTGTGTTGGGACAGAAGGGATCTCTGCTTGATGCTCCGACGCCTTACGGCGATGGATGGCAGAAAGAGCCGTGGCCAAGACAGCAGATTGCTGCTGCTGGAGAAGAAGGGAGTCCATAGAGATAACACTTCCCGCCCTGCTATTCGTCTGGTCACCGCTGAGCTTAGAGATGTGGTGTTGGCTGCCGGCAGCGCTAGCACCAACAGGACTGACAAGCCGCGTGCTGCTGCCGCTCTTCCTCTTGGGGGCAGCGGCTCCTTCAGCTTCCAACAAGGGCATCAGGCGTTCTCGCAGGTAAGGGCGCACGTACTGATTGATCCATTGCATAAAGGGGTTGCGGATGGACATGGTTGAGGCGAGGTCGAGGAGGCGGGTTTTCCAAAGGGTGACGCGTGGCGTGACGGAAAGTATTAGTACAAAATGTAATAACCTTCACACAAAATAACGGCCTGTGTGTTAGGAATAGGAAGGGTCGGGGTCAGGGCTATTCATTCCTGTCTGTCGGGATTGTTATCGTCGTGCGAGATCCACCCCAAGGACGTCTGCGTCGTGTGGGCGAGACTTGCTACGCAGGTGTGCAGACACGGCAAAGTGGGTGCGCGGGCCGGGAACGAAAAGGACGAGACGTCGTTTTTAGGAGGCAATTGCAGGGCTGGACAAAGATCCGACCCGCTATATGGCCTTAAACCAACTATGCTCAAGTAATGATTTGACTCATATGCATATTTTGGCTGCGGACTTTGGTGAGCGATGCGTGGTTTGCTTCGTCCGTTGCGTTGCATTGCGTCGCTCCAAAGGCGGCCGCGAGAAGGCGTGGGTGATTGATGGACTTGCAGTATGAGGACGCTTACGATCCCAAAGGGACCAACGAAACGACATGATCGTAATCTTTATCTCACAAGCTGCGTTTTGTTTACTCTTGGGAAGGCAAACTTTGAGTTTACATGTAATCAAGGCCATGAGTATCACAATGGATTTGGTTGGGTTCTCAACTGAGAAACAGCATCGCTCACTTGCCGTTCCAACTTGCCGTTCCCCTTCATTCCTACTCTCTCGACCCTTCTTGTAAAAGTTCGAGCGTGCTTCAGCCAACCAACCCCCGCACAGGAGCTGTCTTGTCGTTATTAATTCCACTTTTTCCTCCTTGCTTCTGGCTTCATGCCACGCTCGCGCTTGCACCGCACGCATCCCCGTGAGAAACGACGGCAACATCAACAACCGCAGGATACACTGCCGTCGTGCTCGTGTTTGTTCCGTGCACAGGCAAAACAGGAAGAACGCACGTCAGACACGCATTGATCCCATTTAAGCACCATCCTTACAATGCTCTTGCTCGCTTTCTCTTCCTGTTCCACTCCCTGGCTCACGTAAATCGCCTTTCCTCCACCATCCACCACACGCACAGACCTCCTCCCTCCCTCCTCTCTTCAAGCCAAGCATGATGGGCATTCTCCTCCTCCTCGCATTGGTCGCCACAAGCGCAACCACCACCCTGGGCTTCATAATGCCTGCTGCACATCCCATAGCCTCACCCGTCCGCACGCTCGTCACCGCCGTCGCTGCCGCCCCCAGTGCGGTGGTAGTGGAGACGTTCATATTGCCCATGGGTGACGACTCACGCTTGAAAATCCGCTGCGAGTCAGAAACTTTCAAAGACCTGGCTTTACGCGTGAATGCACTCTTGGCTTCTTTCCGCAATATTAAGGCCGCCAATGCAGCAGAGGACAAGAAGGGACCAGCACCTCGCGAGCCGTCTTTGGAATTCTTGACGAAGAACTTTGAGACGCATTTGGAGATGGAATGCAACCCCAATATTTACCCCGATGCGTTCCATGCGACGGTATTTGTGAAGGTCAAAAATGAAGTGTTGGAGGTTACGTCGCAGTGTCAGTTGAGTGCGTTAGTGGATGCTTTAAAGCTCTACAAGCAGACTTACAAGATCAAGATGGAGGCGAGCAATGCAGAGCCGAGCAACTAGGCCAGCAAGTCGAGGAATGGGACATATGTGGGTCAGTGATATGCAGAATTGGAAATTATGGGACTTTGGAAGAAAAATACGTGAACTGATTACTTTATTTGGATTTGCTTTTGTTTCTTTTTTTTTGGCGTTGGTCGATGTTCTCGGTAGCTCGTTTTACCCCTTAAAGCCTGACCATTGACTCAAAAACCTATAACTTGTTAGCACAAGAATTGTGAATATGCACATTTTTTTATTCGATGTTTATTTTTTCGTCCACGTATACGACAAATGCCACCGTTTTCAGGCACCCGGACCGAGGGTACCTGGAACTCAATTCCCTTCCCGGAAAAAGCACCCACGTACAATGCATGCGAACACCCCATGGCCCCCTTTATACATACCAGTGCGTGTCGCTGTAACGAATCTCGTTCATGCCATGGTTTTGAAGTGTATTGCATGCTCTCTTACTACAGCCAACCTCCCCATCCACCTCTTCCCCTAACCCGACCCAAGCACAGGAAAGCACGCAAGCATGCGTGCTGCCCTGTCCTCGTCGTCGACCACGATTGTGCTGCTCCTCATCATCCTCGTACTACCCGCCACCCTCGTCCACAGCTTTGTCACCTCCACAAACCGTGCGCCTGCAGGTTACAACCCCCCAAGAGCAACCGTCCGGATGATGGCAACCGCTACACAGCACGTCGTTGTCGGCAAAGGTCGAGTGGGGGAAGCTTTGGCAAAAATGCTCGGGCCTAAGGCCATCATGGTAGGGCGGACAGACCCTGTCCCTTCGGAAGGTACGGGCCCTATCTACATCGCCACACGGAACGACGACCTTGCCGCCGTCATCGAAAAGACACCCCCCAATCGTCGCAAGGACCTTGTATTCATGCAAAACGGGATGCTAGGCACTTTCCTCGAAAGGTCTGCCCTTCAGGATAACACACAAGTTCTCGTGTACTTTGCTGTGGCCAAAAAGGGGGAGGCGCCGACGGACGGCGTCACTGACCTTAACCCTGAAGGGCTGACCGCGGCTCATGGAGAGTGGGCAAATGACCTAGCAGCGACGCTCAGAGCCGCAGGGTTAAGCTGTCACGTTTTAGAGAAAGAACAGTTTCGGGCGGCCATGTTTGAGAAGCTCATTTGGATATCATCGTTTATGTTGGTTGGTGCTGCGCACGGAGGGATTACGGTGGGGGAGGTGGAGCAGAGTCATCGACCACAAGTTGTGGCGCTCATCAAGGAGCTGAAAAGTGCAGTGGAAGAATTAGATGTGACCTTCAAGGAAGGAGTCGAAGATCGCTTGTGTGCATACACACGATCTGTGGCGCATTTCCCGACGGCGATCAAGGAGTTTCAATGGCGGAATGGTTTCTTTTGGGACATTTCACAGGCCGCAGCCAAGGCCGGGAAGGCTGATCCGTGTGCGACGCACTCGGCAATGCTCCAGCAATTAGGAGTGGTTTAGAGCTGATTATAATGAAGAGGACATAGGACTGAGATTTGAGGAGTTTGAAGGAGATCGGAGATGGCAAGTAAAGAATTGAAATGAGCGTAGCTGTGTTCTCATCCCGAGCACTCCGTCCGAAAGTTGGTCTAGTTTCTTCTCCTTCTTTCACCAATACTTGATCCCATTCCGACATAATCTAGCCCTCTTTATCTATGTACAACGGCGAAAGAGCAACGAGACGTTCACGCCACCGAAGCCAAATGAGTTCGACAGGGCGAGCTCCATCCCCGGCAAGGACATGTGGCTGCCTTGTGGATTCTGCTGCAGCTGCTGACCCACGAGCTCAAAATCCCACGTCTTCGCCGCGGGGTCAGGGCTGTGTGTGTATGGGTGTGCAAAATGTTTGAGGGATGTGTGCACCGAAATCGGACGTGCGTAAAAGTGAGATGCGTCCATCCCGAATGAGAAAATCTTTCGCTTCTTTCTCTCAATTTGTTTCGCCACGTAACACGCACCTCTCCAAATTTGCAGTCCCCGGCACCACGCCATCCCGCAGTGCCAAAACCGTTAACGCAGCCTCCAACGCCCCCGCTGCTCCGAGCAAATGACCCGTCGCCCCCTTGGTCGACGAGACATACATCTGCTTCTTCTGATAGCTCTCCGTATCTGACCGCTCCCCCTTCTCCTTCCTATGCTCGACAAGCAGGCGCTGGATCGCATTTCCCTCAATCGTGTCCCCCACCGGCGTCGACGTTGCGTGAGCGTTCACATAATCCACCTCTCCCATTCTCACCCCCTCACTCCCTCCTTCTCCCTTCCTCCCCGCCACACCTGCATTTTTCAACGCGGAACGCATAGCTCTAAACGCGCCCCCCCCATCAGGAGAAGGAGCAGTAATATGGTGAGCGTCACCGGCCATGCCGTAGCCTATCACTTCCGCCAAGGCCTTCGCCCCCCTCGCTCGTGCGTGCGCCTTCTCCTCCAAAACCAATACCGCTGCACCCTCTCCAATCACAAAACCGTCTCTTCCCGAATCGAATGGCCGCGAAGCCTTGCGAGGCGCATCGTTGTACTTTGTGCTCAATGCCCGAAGGCGGGAGAAGCCTCCAAGGGAAATGGCATTTATGCATGCCTCTGTCCCACCCGCCACCACCACATCTGCATCCCCAAATTGAATCATCCGAAAGGCATCCCCCACTGCATGTGCTCCACTGGCACACGCTGTGATGGATGCGTGATTGGGCCCCTGCAGTCCATGTCTGATGCTGACATTACCAGTTGCGAGATTGCCAAGAATTTTGGGGACGAAATGAGGACTCAGACGACGGACCCCCCCTCCTGAATGGATGATGCGGTTCGCCTCCACAATTTCATCTAGACACCCGATGCCCGTTCCGATATAAACACCGCTGCGTTCTTTTTCGGTGGGGGTGGAGGGATGCCACTGGGCGTGGTCCAAGGCTTCGTCGGCGGCAAGCATAGCATAGCGGATGAAGGGGGAGAGACGAGACCAGTTGCCTTCCTCCCCGGGTGGAGGAAGGATTAGGGATTGGTCGACAGGGGCAGCTATCTGAAATACGGGGGACAACAGATTGGTGAACAAGAATTATGTGAGCTTACGAATGGTGTGACTGGCAGCATAGGGAAGCTAGAAAGGCTCGCACTTTGATTCATCACCCTTACTCAGATTTCACCCACTATAGCCCTTGTACGTTGTCATACATTGACACAGCACGCACCCGCGAAGGCATATTCGCCAGCTTGAGAATATTGTCCTTCTCGGCATCCAAAGCCCGCACCCCAATGCGCCCCGCCAAGAGAGCATCCCAGGTTGCCTTGGTGCCCACGCCCAAAGGGCTGACAATCCCGATTCCTGTGACCACCACCCCTCGCCGTGCCACCGCCATGCTTTTTGGTGTGTAGTTTTGGCCTGTTTTAGGCACGTGTGACAAATCTTGGATAGAATGAGTGTGGGGAGGGTGGAATTGAGAAAATGAGACAGGAGGTTAAACTTAAAAACTTTTTAAAACTCATCTCATTTACATACGTTTCCATCGATTTTGACTACAGCATGAAATTGGTTACACATCAAACTCATTCTTATTCTGATGAACGCAAATGTTGTGCAAAGCAGGTCTCTAGACGCGGTCATGGGAAGAAGAACCCCCCCAAAGCAATCTTCCCTCTGGATTACTTGTATCATCCGTGTTTTTGGTTCTTTTTGGGTTGATTGGTTACGGTTTACGTGTGCGTGTATACAAGACAGTGAAAGTGTAGACTCTGCCTAGAGTGGCCATGCTGCTGCTTCCATGCTACTCTCCTCCCCTTCCTGCCAAGCTCACTGATGCTCTGCTTCACGTCAATCTCCTCCTCCTTCGGACGCCGTTTTAGAACCCAAACTGGCGCTCCTGCTTCTTTTCATCAGGCGTGTCACCCGGTTTCTCTGTCAAGGGAAGCGTTGCCTGTTTTGAAGGATATCAAATTGGAATGAGTCCTTTCATCTGTCCCTTTCCCACTCCCAACCCCCTCCTCCTTCCCTACCCTCGACATAAACTCACCCTATTCGGCCCCTTGGCCATGGCGGCAGTGCGCAGCAGTGCCATTTCCACGGCAGTCTTGCCCCAGGATATACCGTGATTGTTCTCACCCTTAGAACGGACAATCGCCTGGTCTTTGTTCAGCACGGTCAGGAGGCCGAAAATGACCGGGATGGTCGTCTGCAGCTGGATCTTTTTTTAGTGGATAAATGGGGTTAATAGACAATAGGATTAAATGATTGTTTGTTATCATGTCTGAGTCCGTCATCCCTTGCGCTAAGCTTCATAGTACGTACGTCCATCAACCCCTTAGTGACCGCTTCGGCAATATATTCAAAATGCATGGTGTCTCCCTTGATCAAGCACCCAATCGTAATAACCACGTCACACTGCCGCGACATCGCCAGAAAGCGCGCGGCCAAAGGCAACTCAAAAGAGCCGGGAACGGTGGTATCGTAGATGTTGGCATCCTTGACCCCTGTTTCTTTCAGCGCAGCGCGCACGCCTTCGTAAAGGGAGTCTACGATTTCGGGGTTCCAACGTGTCTTGACGATGCCGATGCGGCAGGCGGAGCCGTCCAGATCTTCACCAAAGCCAACCAAGTCCTTCGACATGGAAAGGGGGGCGATTAGCTGTGGCGTAGTCGTTGAAGGGGGTTCAGTTGGTGTGTGTGCGTCGGTTTGTTCTATGGAAATAAAAGGGTAGGCGAGATTTGGGAGGACGAACAAGCCCGTAAAAACTAAGCTACGCACCATACGGCTGTTGCTGCTCATGGTCGGAAGTGCTGGCCGTGGCATAACGAACGCGGTTGCCTGTCTTAGCACGCATGCTAGCAGGAGAAGGGTGGTCGCGACGAGGGATGGGAAGCGCAACATGATGACGATGTGGCGATTGCGACACTGTGAAGGGGCGTTAAGGGTGAAAATTGAGGACAAGGACCGTCCTTAAGAGGGGGAAAGGAAGGATGAGACTGAAGTGAAATCTGAGGGAGTGTGTGACGGTGTATGGTGTTTTGGATGACCAAAGAAAAGCCGCAATGTAGTGAGACGACGACGCAGAAGTTGCTTCGCTCACGGTCCTCCTCTTGTGCCTGCACCTGTTTCCTGAGAGAGGCACCGTTTCCTAGCTATAATAGCTATGCCGCCATCACGTGATCCCCACACACTTGACAGGCACATGCAAAACAAGCTAATGGGTGTAATAACGCTCGCGCTGGTCAGGCCCTGGCTGTAAATGTGCCGCTGCTGCTATGTGCAGCCATTGCGATGATGCTGCTTCTGGAGCCTCGGACACCTCGGCGAAGAAACGCTTGCGCCCGGGAACTCATAACCTAGCACACTCTCATCGACTTGCCGTTGTCGTTCACCACCATGGACTTCACAACATTCACAGGCTTTTCTGATACGCCACCCGCGAGCGGGTGCGACCGGGGAGGCCTGTTTGTCAACTGCCAATCGGAAGCGATGCCCCACTACACTCCACCTCCGCCCGGCACCATGAGTAATTATATGGCCAACAAAAAGCGCAGGCGCGATCGACGTGCTTATCCAATCCCCACCGCCCAGCTTGACCACATCAACTCCGGGGGGGTGTCGGTCGCCTCCTCCTCTCCCTCCTCGTCCTCCCCATCTGCAGCGCAACAAGCGCAAATGCACAAAGAGGGCAGGTGCACGCACTGCACTTACCGCATCGCACATCGATCTGATAGCATCAAGACCAAGGTAAAAAGTCGTTTGCCAGATGCGGCTTTTACATTTGATGATGACAAGGAAGAGGAGAAGGAAGAGATGGAGGACGAAGAAGAGGACGAGGTGCGACGACCTGTTTCTAAAGTACCGCGACGACAGCGCCTCACGGCCGGCCTTTCCTTGCCCTTGGTAACAAGAATACAGCCCCAACATCTCGAAGGACGACAAAAAGAGGACGAAGAGGAGGAGGAGGGGGAGGAGGCGGCAGCGGTGGAAAGCGGGGAAGGGGAGGAGGAGGAGTCGATAATTACAGACACGGAGATTCTGGCCGCGACGACCGCAACGCGGCAACAATCTCCGCTGCAAGCACTCCGACGGCGTCGAGCCGTCAATGGTGATGGCACTGGCAGTAACAGGAGCGACCACTCCTTTGGCACCACCAGCACCAGCACCTGCACCAGCACCAGAATGGGAGCACCAACGACAATGCCATCTAAAAGGCCACCTTCTTCCTCCCTCCGCCTCCCGCACGCTCATCCTGTCCGCAACAGCCGACTTAACAGCCATTCTTTCCATTCATCGTCCTCCTTCACCTCCTCCAACATGCCCAACCCCACCCCCTTCCCCTCCTCCCTCTACAGCAGCAAGCTCGTCTCTGTCCGCCAAAAGCAACGAGGGCGTGGTCGATGGTGGGTATTGCGGTGGTGGCCCTTCCCATCGGTTTCATCTTGGGACATGAGGAAGTGGGTCGTGCCACAAGACTGCGCCTTCAAGAGAGGGTGGGACATGCTGACGGTGGTTCTGGCAACTGTCGTCTTGTGTAGTGACGCGGCCTCCCTGATACAGCAACACCAAAACCCGCCCTCCCACCCTTCCTCCTCCTCGTCTTCCTCGCCGTCAACCTTCCTGTCCAGTGACAATAATTTGGGCGACAGTTCCAACCCATCTTTCTCCTCGTCCTCCTCCTCGTCCTCCCTCGATCCTTCCTCTCTCTATCACCTTCTCCTCCTGGAAGCGATTTGGTTTTTGGTCGACTTGGCCCTCTCTTTCCGTACCGAAGTGGAAATCGTGCTCGATGATGATGACGCTGCTGCTGCGGCTATTGCTGCCGGTCACGTGATGGGGAGACAGGCAGGGGGAGGAGGGGGAGGAGGAGGAGGAGCAGCAGCAGCAGCAGCAGCAGCAGCGGGGGAGAGTGAAACCGAAACAATCCTCCTCCTCCGCGACCCCCGCGCCATCGCTATTCAATACCTGAGTCGGGATTTTTGGTTGGACTTGTGCCTTTCCTTCCCGTGGTTGGCGATTGCTGCCTTACTGCTTACGCCAAAGCGGAAGAAGCGGAATGCAATGAGGCGGGCCTTGGGACACGTGGGCAGAGGGTTAGGTGGATTTCTAGGGAAGTTGAAAAATGGGGTCGGCTCGAAGATACCGCGATTCTTGCGGCCCGACAATGTGAAGAGGTTCGTCGTGTGGACTAGGCTGTTGGAGGTGAAGAAGGTGGATGGCGTGAAGCATGTGGTGAAGTATAGGAAGGAATATAGAGGATTGAGGATGTGTATTCGGGGAATTAAGTGGTTGTGTCGTTTCCCGGTCGCCTCGTTTATTTGGCGCGTACATCGAAAATTGGAGGCTCACTTGGTGGTGGCGGTGGAGGAAGTTGGGGGGGATGACCGGGAGGAAGAGAGGAAGGCAAAGGTTTGGAGGGCGGGGCAGTCGAGGAGGGGAGGGATGGCATTGTCGCCGTCCTTGTTGATGGTGGAGGAGGAGTGGGGAGGTTACAAAGGAGAGGAGAATAGATCATTCTATGGTGGGGAGGACGGGGAGAGAGGGGGGGGGGAGGCGGAGGGATAGTGGCTCGACCGAGACAAGTGGGAATAAGGGAGGGAGGAGGAAATGCACGGCAGTGGAGGAATTGGCATGGAGGAACACGTTCCACGCCAGATGATTTTGCCAGCGGAAAGATCGCGTGGACTGTTTTTGCGGGGTTGAGTGGTGGTTGGAAGTCGGCGTGGCTGTGGTGTACCATTACCAAGAGCAAGAGAGGGTCACGAAAACTGTTTATAACTGTTGCGAAAGTAAGTTAGGAAAGCGCCGCGAATGCAAGACGCGCGGAATTGAAAACAAAGGGTAATGCAATGTAATGCGGAATTAAAATCAAAGGGTAGTGCAATTTATTTGAACTGTCGAGATGTGGTGATGAATTTACGTTCTTGTTGTTCACTGGAGGGCCGGGGGGCGGGAGGTTTGCCTTCATGGCAGCTCGACTTTCCTTCAAGAAATTCTGCTTGTGTTGACTTGAGATATCGCTCACCAACTCCGAGACCCGGCGTACAAACCTTGACTATTGTCGTGGCGACGTAACATAATCAGGCTTCCCCTTCCTAACTCTGCTCTGTACCTTCGAGGCTGATGTTATCATGGCACCCTGTCTCTGCCGCAGCTGGCTTCGCCTGCCCTGTGCTTCTCGCTTCGAAAATGTTCCATTAGAACAAGGCTGCCGTGCAAGTTGGTCACTCCTCCATCCACCACTCGTGACAAACCACAGCTTTATAATTACGATGCTCAAGACGGCTGCGGCAGCCTCTGGACTTCTGCTGCTCTGCCGTGTGGACCAGGGCAGTGCTTTCCTCCTCCCCTCGGCCTCGCTAGCGCATTCGTGCCGGGCTACCGCCAGCAGCTTGATGCGCATGGAGGGGACAAAGGCGAAAGAAGCCTTATCATGGCAAGAATCCTTAGAGCTTCTCATCTCACCGACCACCACCCTGGCCCAGCGCCAGGTCCTTTTCCAGGTACGTGCACGGCATGAGTAGCGAAAATGGACGATGGATTGGAGTGGAGTGCGCCCACGCGCCCCTCCTAAGCCTGTATTTCCCTATTTCCCTTTCTCCCAAGGTACTGAATATGTTGTTTCACATATTGATCTGCCATCCCCCAACCTCACCTCACTCCTTCCTCCCTTTTTTCCTCCCAACCACCTCCACCACCAGGACGTCGTCTCCCGCGCTCCCGAAATTAGGAGTGACGTGGAGGAAGCCATCTCGGAAGGGTCCATTGACGGGCTGCTGACTGACGGTGTCAAGGCTGTGGTACGTGCGTATTCTCTCGCTTCAATTTATCTCTATCGAAGCGAGCTTGTTTTGTCGTTGCCTCGTTTCATACACACCTCTGATGGAAGCATCGTGCCCACCTCTCATCTTAACCCCACACACTCACAACCAACCACCTCAGCGTAGACAGCTTAAGGAGGACATTATCCCGCAGCTCGCTTCCGAGCCCCAGCAAGCAGCCAAAATACTCCTGGAAGAGCTCCCCAAGCTCGCCCAGCGCTCTTACGAGGGTCTGCCCAAGAATCAAAAGGACGTACGTCACTCTGTCCTGTCCATCCCTCCCTCCTTCCCTCCTCGCATCCCTTCATTTCATATCGTCCACCATCTTTTGCGTGCTCCCTTCCTCTCTCTCACCACAGTTAAAACAGTTCGCTGCCGCCCTCCGCGAGGTTTCCTCCTCCCTGCCTACTGAAGCCCGTAACGTCTTCCTTCGTACGCCCGAAGGCCTGGAGACTCCTTCCTTCCGCGTTGTTTATGATGGACCAGGTTATGACATTCGAGAATACGACTCCTACACTGGTAAGTCTCCGAACCTCACTACGTCGCTCGCTCCCTTGCTCCCTCCCCTATCTCCCATCTATCTTCAATATTGCAGATTGTAAGCAGCTCACCTTCCCACCCATCTTTGCCTCCCCCCTTGCCTCCCCCCCTGTTTTCTCTAAGTGGCTTACACCGAGATGGGCGAGAGGGCTCTTGGGTCCTCCTCCGACAGCACGGGCCCCGTCCTCGGCAGCCCAGCCATGACGGGCGGCGCGTTCAACACCCTCGCGGGCTACATTTTTGGCGCGAACGAGGCAAATATTAACATGGCCATGACCACGCCGGTGGAGATCCGAAAGGAAGCCCACCACCGTGGAGGGGGAGAAGCGTACAGCATGCGTTTCATCGTGTCCTCGTCTTACACGACCGAAACGGCTCCGAGGCCCGTTGACGCCAAGGTAAGGCTGACCACCACGCCGCCGGGGGAGCGATTGGCGGCAAGGGAGTTTGCGGGGTTTGCCACGGAGGGCGAGGTGCAACGACAGCTTATCGCGCTCTTATCGGCCTTGGATAGGGATGGTGTGCCTGTGGTGGACCCTGCCTCCTACCGCATTTTCCAGTACAACCCTCCCTATACTCTACCGTGGCTGCGACGGAACGAAATTTTGGTGGAAGTCAAGGGGAATGTACCTTCTCCTGGCTCGTCCTCCTCCGCTTCCTCGGTCGCAGACGTGGCGAAATCGGTGGCGACAGTTATGGACGAAACCGTGACAGACCAGTGGGCTGTGCGTGGTGATATGGAGCTAGGGGAGACGGGGAACAATGCGGAGGACAAGGATGATGTCAGCCCGTCCGATTATTAAATATTGGAAACAGGAAAGGAGGAGGGTAGCTTTTGTTATTTGTTCCTTAGCTAGCAAAGGATGAAGAAGAGAAAGAGGATGGGAAGGATGGATGCAGATTGTAAGTACTATTTCAAGTCGGTATAGGGTCAAGCTATGGGTAATTGGCCTTTACCCTGCCTGTGTGAACGTGTGTGGTGGGATGTAGTCTCACGAGTGACATGAAGAGGAGACAATTGTTGCTTGATGATAAAGAAGAAGTGTTGAGCTCTGGCGGGGCTCATTTCTCTCTTTTTTCGTAGGATTTCACGTTATTTGGTGAGTTGTTCAGTTTGAATGCTTACAACCTTTGGGTGATACATAGCCCGACTGACAAAGGGATGGGCGTGTATCACTTGCTTGAATTGTTCGCGGATACACTTCCCTCCGTCTGCAGTACCCGCTAGACTGTGTCTATTGCTACGAACAACCCATACAACATCTCGATAAATTGAAAGTCTTATCTATGGTCAATATCGACAAGAAATCAAAAAATAATATATTAGAAAGGACAAAAAGCACTCATGACAGGCCCTCTAAAGCCACAACATCGGAACCAACATATCCTACACATCTCAACCCGAAGTTTAAGTGTTGTAAATGCAGACTTGGCCTCTTCAGATATATGTTTGCCTTGTTGAAAGGGCCTCAAATGAGGGTTACGGTTTTATTTCCGCGAACGATTGCGGCTACCCGACCGTCGCAAGCAAGATATGCTTACCCTTGGGACTCAAAACTCTCGGCTAAACAACGCATCACAGCGTCCGCAAGGTCTTTAAGATGTGCATGTAGGGCTCGTCGCCATGCTGGTGGTAGTTGTGCTGCTGGCCGTAGTGCGAAGAGAAACGCGAAGCGCATTTCATTAGCCTCCCCACCCTTCACCCACCACCCATCATCCTTCCAGCATCAACTCCCCACCCCATCGTCCGTCTGACCATGCTCTCCCTCTATCTTGTCCGCATAAATAAACACAGACACACAAGCAGTGTCTGCATATCTACCCCAGTAAGTCCAGCAGCATCATGAGTGAAGGTGGCGAAATCAGTAAGAAGGCCTTTCCCCTAGCCAGTGCTGACCTGACTGTCTCGATTTTGGACCTCATTCAGCAAGCCAACAACTACAAGCAGCTTAAAAAGGGAGCCAACGAAGGTAAGGATTGAAACCGAGGGACTAAAAGGAGGGAAGACGATCGTGAAAGGGGAAAATGGCAATCACCAGAAAGCTGTGTGGCAGTCTCGGAGATGGCGTGCAGGCGAGCTAGAGGGACATCAGGAAGGAAGGAGGACCGGAGGATGGGTGGGTTGGGTTTGATTAAGAGGAGTAAGAAGAAGATGAGACGATTGCGGTATCCTCATGTCTTTACGTCTGTCCAAGACTCAATATTCGCGATTGGTAATCGCCTCACCCCCCTCTCTCCTTCTCCCCTCGCACAGCCACCAAGGCATTGAACCGCGGCATCGCCGAGCTCATCATCATGGCCGCCGACGCTGAGCCGCTTGAAATTCTGTTGCATCTACCGTTGTTGTGTGAGGATAAGGTAATGTTAGATAGAACGACAAGCGGGAGGGTGGGAGAGTGAGCGCGGGGGATGGGATACGGTAGTATCAACTCTACAACATATAGGACATAATTTTTGCTCCTCGCACCTGTGTTATAATCTAGTGCATCCATGTGTCCTCACTCACGATAGTATTGCTTCATTTTTGAATAACCATTCTTCCCTTTCCTCCTCTCCTCCTTTCCTCCCTTCCTCCTTCCCTATCCAGAATGTCCCCTACGTCTTCGTTCCGGCCAAGATTGCGCTAGGCCGTGCTTGTGGTGTGACTCGGCCTGTTATCTCTTGTGCAATCCTGTCGAATGAAGCGTCCCAGTTGAAAGATCAGATCAACTCCTTGAAAGATCGGATCGAAGCCCTTTTGATTTAAAGCGAAAGTAGGGAGGGATGGGATGGCTATTTGTTAATATAAGGAGGAAAAGCACGGCCCGACCGCCGCGCCTGCATTATGGAGACAGATACTCCCTCCAGAGCTTGCTCTTTATTCAGTTGTGTAGAGGGCTAGAATGAAGGAAAACTTCAAGAAGCAGGAGAGCAAAAAGAAGAACAAAGAATAAAAAAAGAATAAGAACAATCCCATCGTGATTCTTTCTTTCTCTTCTTCTTCTTCTTCTTCTTCTTCTTCTCCTCCTCCTCCTCTTCCTTTTCCTCTTTTTCTTCCTTTGCGATATACACACTCTCCCGACGATGTCATTGTTTTAGAAGCTTATATTCCTTTCTTCTACTCCATTCATCCCATCCATCTTCTGCAGCTGTGTCGCCGCTCCATCTATTTGCCTTTCCATCGAACAATCTATTTCTCCGTCACTCAAGCCAGACAGGTGACTCGCGCAGTCGACATTCCTCATTATCATCGCCCTGCTCCCGCCCGCCCGCCCTCCCTCCCTCTTCGTCTCCCTCCCTCCTCATCATCTTTGATGCAAGCCCATCGCCGTCTCCAGCGCGCTGATCACATCCTGATCCTCCTCCCACCCTTCCTCCCCTCCCTCCCTCCCCCTCGCCTTCTCCTCTTCCTCTTCTTCTTCCTCTGCTTCTTTGCCGTAGAGGAAACCTCCCACCAATGGCGCAGGCGGTGTCCGGCGACGAGCCGAAAGACGACGATAGAAGCCTTCCTCCTTCACTACCTCATTCTCTCCCTCCTGCACTTCTTCCATTTCTTCTTCATCCGTATCTTCCTCCTCTTCTTCCTTCTTCTTCTTCTTCTTCTTCTTTTTGTTTTTCTTGCCCTTTTTAGCGTTCTTCCTCCGCTGCTGCCGTTGCGGTTGTCGTTGCGGTGACGCAAACTCCTTCCCTCTCGTCTCCTCCCTGCCTCCTTCCTCCCTCCCCAGCGCCCTCTTTCTCTTCCCACCTGCCGTAAGCCAAGCGGTGAGAGGTAGATTCATTTTGAAGGCTAAAATGACTTCATAAAACGAAGCGGGTTTCCGCGTCCCCGCCATAAGGGGAGAGAGGTGCTTGTATCTTGTGCAGGGAGGGAGGGAGGGAGGGATGGAGGGAGGGAGGGACGATGGATGCACAGATGAGCACGGGAGGCATCCAAATTAGCCAAAAGGAGGACACAGTGAAGAGGAGAAAGTAAGGAGGAATGGAAGGATGGATGGATGGATGATGGAGGAGGGACAGAGAAGGGAATGGAGCACAATACAAACCGGTAATTTTCGAAGAACGTCGTAATCTGCGTTGGGGTGAGGCCTGAGGCGCGGGAGAGGGCGATAGTTGTGGAGGAGGAGCAAGAGGGGAAGACTAAATCTAGACACGGGGAGGAAAAGGTGGAGGAGGATGTATAGGAAGAGGGGATACTCTCTAGCAGCCAGATGTGGAGGGGTCGAAGGGCTAAGGCGGAATGCTTGCGAGGGACTGCGCCGGAGGAGAGGATGGGGGTGGAGGATGAGGAGGATGAGGTAGAGGAGAAGGCAGAGGTGGAGGAGGAGGAGGAGGGAAGGGAGGAAGGTTTACGCGGCTCATCGCCTCTTTCCTGCTTAATTCTGGCATCTTGCAGTTCCTTTTGGCATGTGGCTTGGAGTGGTTCCGTGTCCCCCGCGTGGATGGCGGCATCGATATTCATGTCCATGGCCTCCCAAAAAGCCTCTTCCTCCTGCGCCAAGGCCTCAGCTTCTGCCACTGCGTCTTGAAAAAGTAGCAATGAATACTGTAGAAAAAGCTCGGACATGAGGGTAGTGGTGTCGTCTTCATTTGTGGCGCTTCCATTGTTGTCCTCGTCCTCTACCTCCATCGTGGCTTGGAAAAGGGAACCCCCCGCAGCAACCCTCCTTGGCTTGCGTCCGCATGCCACGCTCGCCAGGTGTGTGTATTTAAGGTAGGTCTCAAGGACCAGGGCGGAGGAGGCTGAGACCCGGAGGGTGCTTTCATCGCCGTAGAAGGTAAACGGGACGGGGGGTAAGGAGGCCGAAGGGGGCTGGGTGGGAGAAGGGAGTGCAGGCAGGGAGAAGGAAAAGCAGGGCGAAGCGGTATGGTCATAAACAAGGGGCATCGTGCCTGTGAAAGCGGGGTAATATTATGCGAAAAGGAGAGTGATGGAGGGGTAGGCACTGCCGTCGAAACTAAGGTTGACGTGATGGTGACGAACGGGCTCTACAGGGCCGGGGCGTAGGAACGTACAAGACTGCACAGTCTTGCAGACCAAGCTACGACCAAGCGTAGCCGCAGGCAAAAAGGGTTATAGTGATATTTGAATGATCAGGCCGAAGAATGTCGCAAAGAGAAAGAAACAGCAGTGTAGGAGGTGTAGGAAAGGAAGATGGAATCAAAGATTGCCAGAATACTCTGTGGACACGCCGTGCAGTGCAAACTTCCCCCCCATCCCGCCGGAAGAAAGAAACAATTCAGGATAAATCAAGTGATCCTGCAAGGACTCTCGCGTAGTTCTTCAAAGCATTCATATTATGTTGTGTTGTGCTTTTGCTCGAGTGACTCAGACAACTGTCTCCTTCCGAAGCCTCCATTCCAAAACTCACTCATATCGCCGGCACCGCGACACATTCGATGGGTGTAGTACTCATCGTCCACTCTCCTCAAAAACGTTTTTCTCTGCATTTCCCGATATGCAATTACTCCTTTCTCCCCTCTGTAACTTAATCTTTCTCCTTCTGCTCTTTCCTCTCTTACCCCTTCCTCGTCTCTTGCATTTCTACGTTCTGCTTTCGTCACGTTTGCCTCCACCTTTGTCTTCCAGCAGTCCTCCTCCGTCCCGGTCCTCTTCTCCCTCCTCATCACTCAATATGATTACTTCTGAAACGTCCTCTGCAGCGCATTGTACGCCTTGAGCCTCACACCATTAATACGAATAAATCCCTGGGCATCCATCGGGTCGTAATCAAACGCCGAACCCCCCCCCTCAATATCCATGCTCGCCAAATCCGCCGAGTATAGCGAAAACGGACTCTCTCGTCCCAGCACCGTCACATTCCCCTTGTACAGACTCAACTCCACTCCTCCCGTCACGTGCTTCTGCGTCCAGTCAATCGCTGCCATGGTTAACTCCATTTCAGGCGCGAACCAAAACCCGTTGTAACACAGGCGGGAAAACTCCAACTGGTGCCCTTCCTTCAACCGCAGCACCTCTCGGTCAATGCACAACCCTTCCAAGTCCATATGCGCCTCCCGCAGAATCTGACCCCCCGGGGTCTCATACACCCCCCGGGATTTAATGCCAACAAAGCGATTCTCCACTATGTCTATGCGCCCTACGCCGTGCTTCCCAGCCAGGTCATTTAGGTACAAAAACAGCTCCAGCGCGTCCGTCTTCACCGTGCCGTCGTCGTGGTTGGTCACCTTCACGGGCACCCCAGCCTGGAAGTCAATGCGGATTTTCTCGGACTGGGGGAAAGGAGGGAGGGAGGGAAAGAGGGTGGGAGGGAAAGAGGTGACTCTGTGATGCTTACTTGGTCCTGTTGTGGGCTCGTCTGTCCTCTCAATACCAGCCGATTCCTAGTGAAGGAAACAACATGGCATGAAGGAGGAAAGGAAGAACGGGAGAAGAGGCGCAGGGAGGGCGGGAGGGCGGAGGAAAGAGGGGAAGGGGAATGAAAAGGAAGAAAGAAAGAGAGAGAAAAAGAGAGAGAGAGGAAAAGAGAGAGAGAGAAAGAGAGAGAGAGAGAGACGACGACGAAATACCTTATCAGGGGCATCCTCGGGGTCGACCGTCATCTTGAACATCTCCTTGAGAGGGGGCACCATGGGGTCTTCGAGCATCCCGCTCTCGTAGGACGTGTGGTAGAGGTTCTCGTCCACGGAGTAAGGGGCTTTCTTGGTCGCTTCCACCTGGTCAATGGAGGGGGAGGGAGGATAACGAATGAGTGAAAGCTATTTATATTTCCTCACATTCAGGAAATGCTAATTTTTCCTGGAAGAAAAAAACTTCTCTTGAAAAAAAAGAAGGAAGCGGGCACCCCCTCACGCCCTCCGTCCCTCCCTCTGACCCTCCCTCCGTCCCTCCCTCCCTCCTGGACCTGGATGTTATGTGCCGCCGCGTAATCCAACAGGTCCTGTCGTCCCTTAAACTGCTCAATGAACTCCTTTTCCCTCCAGGGGGCTAACGTCTGAATGGTGGCATCCAACGCCAGAGCACACAACTCGAACCGCACTTGGTCGTTTCCTTTCCCGGTGGCCCCGTGCGACAACCACTTCGCCCCCTCTTTTTGAGCAATCTCGACTTGGCGCTTGGCGATAACAGGACGGGCGAGGGAGGTGCCGAGGAGGTAGCGGCCTTCATATTGGGCGTTGGCCTGTGGAAAGAGGAGGGGGGAGGGGAGGGAGAGGGGAAGGAAGGGAGGGAGGGAGGAAGGGGGGTGGGGGGGTTATATGTTATGTTACCCATAAAAAGAGAGAAATGGATGTCGCTGCTCATGCGCAAAATAAAGGAGACCACCTTCATAAATTTAACCCCTCCATTTGTTCTCGATCGGGTCCATAGGCGGGGAGATAAGAAGGGAAAAGGCACGAGAGAGAAAAGGGGAGGTCGACCTGCTGCCAAGATTCCCACATCTAATGCTCACCTTGACAGCCCAGAAGACGTACTCCTTCACAAACTCCTCGCGAAGATCCTCAATGTACACCTATTGACAATTGCGATGAATGTTGGGGAATGTTTGCATGTGAGCTATTTGCGTAATGCGACATGTTCGCCCGCTTTACTTTGAGAAAAGATACTCTCCCGCCAGCCGTCACTTCTTAGTCCACCGAATCTTACCTTGGATGCACCACACTTCATGGCCTTCTCTCGGACCTTCTCAAAGTCCTCTTTATACTGGCCAACATTGGCGCAATAGCAAATGACATCGAAACCCTACGTTGGAAGGAAAACAAGAAAGGTTCGGTGAGGACATAAGGCTGGAGTGGGTGGGGAGGCTAAAACTAAAAATGCACCTCCGAAACAATCAGGCGCATCCGCACGCTAATTCGGTTACAACGTACCTTTTCAATGAGCCAGACGAGGATTACAGACGTATCCAAGCCACCGCTGTATGCTAGAACGCACTTGGGCTTCTCGGCCATGGTTTGGGGGTTGATTGGATGGATAGATCTGTGTGTATGTTGCATGATAAGGGAATACAAAGGCTCAGATGCTGGGATAAAGCCATGGACATGACTGGAGTTATATAACGCATCATCTTGTTGTCATAAAATCAGAAATCTGACTGTGAGGAAAGGAAATGACACAAAGAAACCACCGCCGCCATATAGCCTCCTCGCCCTGAAGCCATCCACAACTGTCGCCAGCAGCTATCATCCGAGCCTGCTGGCATCACGTGTCTGCTTTTCGTTTCAGTCCATTTCCCTATGTCATTACCTCCCAGATGCATCATGTGGTAGGAACAGGGCCATTCTTGGTGCTTGCGTATGGCCTTCAGGGTAAGGGTTGGAGTTCGTCGGTTGCTTTTGCCATGCCCGCCCTCTAAGCTCCGGGGCGCCCTTCTTCCAGCGGTCAATTTTGTCAAAGCACATTCCATCTTTAGCCACCCATGTCCCACACGCACAGGCCACCGGCACGTCAATAGTGCGCGTTCTCGGAAATCTGCAGTGTGTGTGGGAGCGGCTGGCTCCAACCCCAACGCCCACTTCGAGCATCATCGCACGAGCGGCGGTGCAAGCGCTCTCATTCTCACCGCCCACCCACCTCATTCCACCACAGGCCTTCAAACAGTCACGCAACCCGCCACGTACCAAACGTCAGCCCTGGCGGCCTTTAGTAGAGGTGTGTGTGAGTGGACGAAGGAGAGTGCTCCTCCTTCCTCCCGCCCACCTTAGCACCCTGGACGCGTCCGATCTCACCCGAGCAGCAGCAGGCGCAGCCGCAGGCGCAGCAGCACCGAGTGCAGCAGCACCATCTCTGCAAGGAAGACTGAATCGCCAAGGCGTGCACGAATTCCCGCCTTCTCCCTTCGACTATACCTCTATAACCACGACCTCCACGTCAACCACGCATCAGGATGGCTCCTCCGCAGACATCCTCCCAATCCCTCCACTCCAACTCCTTTCCCTACACCTCCACCACCGCCGTCCTGGCCGGCAAACCCACCTTTATCGTGTGGGGGAAACTCCGATTTCTTCTCATGGATGCCCCGCGCGATAGCAATTTGGCGCAATACTTGCGTGTAGCCAAGCACTACAATGTGACGGCTTTGGTGCGTGTCTGCGAGCCGACATACAACGTTGCGGAGGTAGAGGCGGCAGGTATTCAGATGTATGACATGGCATATGATGATGGGTGCAGTCCTCCTCCAGAGGTTATTGAGAGGTGGCTTGCTCTCGTAGACGAGGTGTTGATTAAGCCCTCTCGTCGCTCCTCCCTCTCCTACTCCAATGGTAATGGTAGTGGATCCACTACTACCAGCACACCTACCTCCCGCGACTCCTCCTCTGCCACCATTCCCGCCATTATGGCCTCTCCCATTGAATCCCAGCAAGAGCAGCAGCAGCAGCAGCAGCAGCAGCAGCAGCAGCAGCAGCAGCAGCAGCTTCCTCCTCCCGCGATCGCCGTGCATTGTGTGGCAGGACTGGGCCGCGCGCCTGTCCTCGTCGCCCTGGCTTTGATTGAACATGGGTTCGGCGACCCTTCGGCGGTGGTGGAATATATTCGGTCGCAGCGACGAGGGGCGATTAACATGCGGCAATTGAATTATCTGGAGCAATACAAGAAGAGGGGGTCGGAGACGTGTGGGGGATGCTGTGTCATGTGAATTGACTCCAAGAGAGGGGGAGAAAGAAAGAGAGGAGGGGGGGAAAGGCGGCCTTTTTTGAGAGGAAGGAAAGACGTTAGTTTTGATGCAGAGAGAGGAAAGAAAACTCAGTGGGTTGTGGAGGGTGCTCTCTTTTGAGGTATGGCGAGCGCATATATTGAGTCGATTAATCCATATCCATGAGTGGAGGTGTGGGTGTATGGTGCTGCTGCTGCTGGTGCTGGTACGTACAAGATCAAGCATAAAGAGACAGTACTCATAATCATGTATGAGAGGTGGAGATAGCTAATTTCGGTGCATTCTAGTCTCACCTGAGGTTTCCAAATTGAATAGGAACAAGGGCAACGGAAAAAGCAAGCATAGAGAGAGGGGAAGAAGTTTAAAAAAAGAGAAAAAAAAAAAAAAAAAAAAAAAAGGGGGGTGTGAAAATCTAACAACCTGTCTATGTCTCTGTCT
>Ga0160420_100255_pt1 | contig 28211 bp, 27 predicted proteins | sample CelAP2metagpilot_FD_108197 | JGI IMG/M metagenome (GOLD analysis project Ga0160420, IMG submission 108197) | Phycosphere-associated microbial communities from algal ponds in Kailua-Kona, Hawaii, USA - Cellana AP2-5-5 metagenome pilot | ecosystem: Engineered > Artificial ecosystem > Aquaculture >... | reverse complement strand
TTGTTGTTGTTGTTGTTGTTGTTGTTGTTGTTGTTGTTGTTGTTGTTGTTGTTGTTGTTGTTGTTGTTGTTGTTGTTGTTGTTGTTGTTGTTGTTGTTGTTGTTGTTGTTGTTGTTGTTGATGATGATGAAGATGCTGATGCTGATGTTGTTGTGGGTAGGAGGAGGGATGGATGTGGTGGTTTGACGGGAGGGGGAGCAGGGGAGGGGCAACGGAGTGCTCAGCGCGAAGGGGAAGTGCGGAGACGGTGGGAGGGGGGTAAGATGAGGAGGAAGGAAGGAGGGAGGGGGCGACGGGCCCAGAAAGGCCGACCGCGTGCTGCTGGGATTGCTGGTGGGGAGGAGCTTGCTGGTGATGCGGGTGGGGAGGGGGTTGTGAGTGATGGGGGTGCGGGTGGGCGGAGGCTGAGCCCACAGACGAGGAGGAGTTAGAGGATGGGATGGCGGATGGATCGTGGCCGGTGATTCCTCTGAGCATGGCCTTGGGCGTGAAAAGCAGGAAGCGCGGCTTATGATAGTCGTCAGTGAGACTCGAGACGCGAACCAGGAACCGTTGGTGGTGCTTGTTCGTCAATACCACCTCCAACGGCGTGCTCTCGTCGAGCAACCCCGGCTGCGACACGAGCGAAAGCACCCGCTGTGTGTTATCCGCATCATGGTCACGAGTATAGCTCAAGGGCGTCTCTTTCTGCAGCTCCTCCGCCGTGCACTTAAACACCTCACAAAATCGCGTGTTACAGTCCAGAAAACGCCCGTTTCCATCCGGACGGCACATGGCCAACGGCGTCGCCGACTTACGGAACAACAACCAATAGGGCTCGGCTTGGCTGGGTTCCGCCCCTGGGGCTTTCCCCTCCGGTCCGATTTGAGCAAGCAAGCTCCGGATAAGCTGGATACCCTCGGAGAGAATGGAGCTCTTGGTGGCGGGAGGACGGAGGCCAACGGACTCGAGAATGGTTTTCATAATCGCTATCTGGTCGTTGATCTTATTCGCCCTCTTCTGCTCCCGCGCGTTCTTCTTGAGCCGTTTTTCCAACTCCGATGCCTCCCTCGATGCATTCGTCAGGTATTTTCTCCTCACCCTGGGTCCCCCCCCGGCGGTACGCACCAAGCTCCCGTCGTCCGAGCTGTCACTGTCACTCCCATTCCCTCCTCCCCCGCTTCCTCCCCCACCTCCTCCATACACCATACCAGGACCCGCAGGCCCTGGCCAATACCCAACAGCCTGCTGCTGCTGCTGATGCTGCTGCTGCTGCTGATGCTGCTGCTGCTGCTGCTGCTGATGCTGATGCTGATGCTGCTGCTGATGATGCTGTGGTGCGCTTCCTCCCCTCAATCCGTCCCCACCTACCCCTCCACTTGCGGCAGATCCAACTCCATTCCTTCCCCCTCTTAACCCCCCCCCGCCTGCTCCTCCTCCTACTGCTCCTCCTGGAGCGCCACTTCCTCCCCCACCACCATTCGCCCACTGCGGTCCTACTCCTTGCTGCTGCTGTGCGTACTGCTGAGCAGTAGCAGCAGCAGGAGCAGTGGGGTTGTTGCCGGGAAGGGGAGCCGTTGGGTAGTAATAGGGGCCACCGGAATGAGGAGGAGGAGGAGGAAGAGGGCCGGAGGGAGGAGGGGGTCCAGAGGGACCAGAAGGATACTGTGTGGAAAGAAGAAGGGAGGGAGGGAGGGGAGATGAGATCAAAATGTGTCTTATTTGAACCAAGGGGATTGGGACGACTAACAGCTTAAGGAAAGGAATAGCAAACTTTATCTGTTTCAATCTTCTTATGCCATGAACCCGACTAAACGATGAATAATTAAAACATGATACACGTACCATTTGGTTTGACGATGCCCACCCCCCGCCTTGAGGCTGGGGCTGCTGTTTTTGTTTAAGTTTGAAGGTTGCGTTTGTGTCAACAGATGTAAATTTACTAACTCACATAAACTATGAAAGAAAAAAAACGCCCTTCCTCTCCTTTTCCTCCCCTCTTTCACCATCTTCCCAAGGCGAACCACTAACCATATGCACTTACCAAGTGATTACCAGGCACGCCGGGGGGCTGGCCAGCATAGGACCGGGCCTGGATACGTGTGGTTCAGTAAAAGAAAGAATGTTAGATGTTTGTCCGGGGGGGCAAGGATGTTGTTGCTGCTGCTACACACACGCAACATATGGTCAGGCAGGCATGCGGATCACTTACGATTTCCGCGTCCATGGTCAGGTTTGGGTATTCGAGGCTGCTGCCCCTGCTGCCCGTGCCTCCTGTGGTTGCTGCCGTTCCTTCTTCTTCTGCCTGCTGCTGCTGCTGTCTGGTACTGCGTCGGCTAATCGCTGGTACCGTCGTTGTCGTTGTTGTCGTCGTCGTAGCACCCGGTGCTCTGGGGTGGTGTGCAGCTGCTGCGGCTGCTGGGCTTCCTTGTTTTCGAAAACAAGTCCACGCGTATAATACGCGCCTCCTGGTCGTCCGATTTCAATGTGTGTGTCTGTGATGAAAAGAGAGTGGAGTGAATTAACTTAAGTACAGTGAATCACACTCAATCAACGAACACAGATGTGTCCTCTGTTGGCCTTTCCGTGGTCGCGCGCTGCCGCGCCAGCCTCCGGAACTGAAGCAGAACAAAATCTTTTACGGCTTACGCCCTCCGTGCGTGGAGCAAAAAATGAATTTGACGGCGACAACTTCCAAGCACGAGCATCGCACTATCAGTGTGAACGGAAGCGACAGGATTATGGTGGTAGGACTGAGGAAGACATCAGACCGGCTTCCAAAAACCACGCAGACCTGAAGACACCAGGCAATATCGGGGAAGCATCGGGGTGGAAGAGACAGCTGGTTCGTCAGAGGTCGACGCAGCCAGCGTCAAGAGAGGACGCGGTTAGGATAAGGCGGGAACGAGGCATCAGTGTTCCATGCATCTCGCGCTGCGAGCGCTACTATGTGCGTTGACTGGACCTTTGCCTTGCGTTGCCGATGTGGCATTTACTGAGCTGGAGGCTTACCACGCATGCCCACCGTACATGCTGGCACAATCACAACCTCCTTCGCAAGCTGGTTGTCGTCGTCTTGTTGATTCATATCCCCCTCAGCTCGGCCATCATCACCTCACTAGAGAGCGAAGCAAAGTCCGTCAAACGCGCACCAGGATAAACAGAACCGCAATTCTGGTGCATGCAATTATTTTTTCTATTACCAGGCTTCGGTGAGGGTGTGTTGGTGGCAATCTCCCCTAAGCCCTTATCTCTTAACTCCTGTATTCCACTCTATCTCATGACGCACCATTCCCACCGCCTCAACCATGAACAACAGCCAACCAACCACGAGTAAGCACATCTCCCAATCAATGGGTTCCATATCCTCCCTCATCTTTGATCCGTCCCCGTCCATCAACTACGATTTCGTCGCGGGCTCTTACCTTGTGGCTTCCATAATCTGCCTGGCGCTGGCCGTAGCTTCTATTTTCTTTGAGGTGTCGTCAGTGAAAGGATGGTGGATTGCCCTGGCCCCGTTTCCTCCGTCATTTTTATGGAGTTTGATCGTGCGGTCACGGTGGCAAGCGGGGTTGAAGGCAGCAGCAAAGAGCAAGGAGGAGTAGGAGGATGGGGTGCAGGGGTTGGGATAGCTGGGAGGTATGAAGTGACAAAAGGGCGGGATGGAATTGCTGTACTCATAGTGGTGAGAAGAAGCAAGAAGAAGAACTGGGGCAGGGGGAGAGATTGAGGGAAACGTGCATTTTGTATATAAAATTTAACATAGAAATTGCCCCTGCATGGCGCCGATTAAGCAGAGGTGAGGGAGGGAGAGAAGAGAGAAAAGGATTAGCATAACAACAAAATTTTCACGGATCAAGAAATAACTAGTACATGTGGAGCATGAGATTTCACCTCATAACTAATTGAAAAATACCCCATCAAATTTCGATATGTTTATTTTTCTTCTCTGCTCGAGGCACACGCCCTCACTTATGCACCTGCGCTCAAAGATGCAAACGAATGTCCTGCAGGACTCAAAACGACCCATTATCATCTTCCTATAACTTAGCTTTTCTTCTTTTGAAGTGGTGGTCATTCAAAAATCTTCGTCTCCTTTCCAAGATCTGCGCCCGAGCAAGAAGGGAACTAACAGGGGGAAACGGGCGCAGCCAAACATTTCCGACAGAATGCACGAGGTTGCGTCGCCCTATCTGCATCCTGACCAATAGTAACGCACTCCTATGACACCTCGAGAAAAATCTTTGCCCTCCGGCAGAGGAATTGTCTAGGTGCTTTTAAATTTTGAGCCATCGCAAATCAAAGAAATAACCGACGTAGAGATGTCTTGACCCCCCCCCTCCCCCCCAAAATGCTCTCACTACCATCCGGCCGCTCTGGGTGCGGGCTTCACTCATATTATAGATAAGAAAAATAGTTGAGAACGGTGTGGAAAATTTCACTTGCTTATTAAATGTGGAGATTTTTATTCTGCCCGTGCGCTTATTGGCTCTCGACTACGATCTGCAGAAAAGACCCCAATGCAGATAGAGAAACCGGAGTCGTCAATCAATTGCACGTGGCTGACGATTTCTTCTGTCCAAACATTGACTTCTGGACCCTCTTTTCGAAAAACAAAATTATGTCTAGGCAGCATTTTACTCTATTCAGAGGCGTTGTTGCGTTGTCGCATGAGAGGGGCCATGGCAACTCTCACCCGAGATGGCGAACACCACGTACGGCCGTCGTAACTGATGTCATCGTCATCCTGTGACGGGATGACGATGGGATGACGATGTCATCAGTTGCGAGTGACGGCATGGAGGGCTCCCATTTCATCCGTAGGCAGACACACATCCGTGTCCGCACTTATTGTCTCAGATACGTCATCTCACTCAGCTTCTTCGCTGCCCCCCCTTCTCACAGGCCGCAAGACAACACTCAAATCAAGAAGCACGAGGAACAGGACAACGGCAACGACTCGACGATGGCATTAGTTCTTCGCCGCTCGGCCACCATTTACGCGCATGCCCATGTGGCGACAGCGAGGACTGTCCGGACCACTTCGCAGCACTCCTTAGCTTCATCCAGCACCGACTTTAGCAAGCCAAGTAAGTGGAGCGTGGATGCGGGTGGCAGGAGAGAGAGCAGTGGCTCGATTTGGGAGGGGCATCCTTTCGTATGATACCCCCAGCGAAGCCCCAGTCTCTTGTTTTCCTTTCTTGATTTCCTGTGCATTTATAAAGGGTTCAGCGAAGAGAACTCCTCCCTTGGATGTCCGCCCATTCCCCAACTTAACACTTCCTCCCTCCCCCTCCCGCCTGCCACCCCTAGTCGAGCTCCGTTCCGACACTTTTACTCGCCCCTGCGACGGCATGCGCAAAGCCATGTATGCCGCTGAGGTAGGTGATGCCTGCTACAATGAAGATAAGACAGTACAGCGTTTGGAAGAAGCGGTGGCGGGGCTGTTAGGGAAGGAAGCAGGGATGTTTGCGGCTTCGGGAACCATGACCAATTTATTGGCTTTGGCAGCACATTGTAAGAGGGGGGACGAGATTATCTTGGGGCACCAGAACCACATTTATAATTATGAGGGAGGGGGGGCATCAGCGCTGTTAGGGGTGGCATTTCATCCGGTCGCGACGCTGGAGAACGGGGCTAATCGGATGGAGGATTTGCGGGAAGCTATCAGAGATGACGATTTCCATTTTGCCCGTACCTCCCTCGTGGCTGTCGAAACGACGCACAATAAGGCAAACGGAGCGCCGTTGCCTTTATCGTTTATGGATGACGTGGCAGGATTGTGTCGGGAGCATAGCTTGATTTTTCATGTGGATGGGGCCAGGCTCATGAATGCCTCGGTGGCCTTGCAAACTCCCGCTTCGGAGATTGTCCGGCACACTGACTCGGTTTCCCTGTGTCTGAGCAAGGGGTTAGGTGCGCCGGTTGGCTCCGTGCTGGTTGGTACGCATTCAGTCATCAAGGAGGCAAAGCGGCAACGGAAGGTCTTAGGGGGGGGATGGAGGCAGGCGGGTGTACTGGCTGCAGCGGGTCTGTATGCGCTTGAACATAATGTAGGGAAGCTGGAAAGAGATCATTGCAATGCGCGGAGACTGGCCGAGGGCTTCAGTCAGATTCCTGGAATTGTGTGTGATCCGTCTGCGGTGGCGAGTAATATCGTGTACTTCCGTGTGTTGGGATTGCCGGCGGGGGAGGTGGTTAGGAGGTTGAAGGAGGAGTTTAACGTCTTGTTGGGGATTGGGGCGTATCGCGGGGATAGGTTAAGAGCTGTGACTAATTTGATGGTCACGGAGCAAGACATTGCGCGGGTGGTGTTGGCCATGTCTGAGATAGTGGGGCAGACGAATAGAGCAAAAGTGGACCGGGCGTGTGGGATTTTTAGAGAGACGGCGGTGGCTGTGTAAATCTCGCAGGAGAGGGAGAGCGACTGGGGGGTAGCGGCGGTGACCGAGGTTATAGGAGAGATTGAGTTGAGAAGAAGGAATGACACAGTGTAGATATTACAGTGAGAGAAAGTGCGAGGGGGGGTGGAGAGGTCTAGAGCAGGCCGAAGGGAAAGAGAATGAGTGAGAGAAAAGATGAGAAGAATCTACCGACGAATATGTAGCTATAGCTGGCGAGCAAGGCCTATCGAAGCCAAAGTGTCCAAGATAAAGTAGAGAATGAAGAAGCATGTGTATTTGGCTTGCGATATGCGTTTGTAGTTGCACACATGTATCTGTAATAGCACGTAAGACTACCGGCAGCATCATCACCACCACTACCACCATCCCGACGCGAGGGCAGCAAAATACTTGTCTGTGGATCAAAGCCTCGCTGAGGAAAAAAAAGTAAAAATACATGACATGCACACGCACCCTAGTACTGTCTTGAGTTTCATTTTTCTTGCTCTCCTTCGATATCCCCCTCTCTTCCTCCCTCCTACAGCTTCGAATAAGTCGGCACCTCCTTTGTGATCGCCCCCTGGACAGCCCTTCCAATATCCTCACTCTGTAAAGCACTCATATTCCACGTCGTCATATGATTCAACCCGTCCTGCACCGACGCGTGGTCCCGCGAATAAAGCAGATTCACTTTCGTCCCCGTCACTGCCACGGGACTCTTATTCGCTATCTCGACCGCCAAAGCCGTAGCAGCTGCAATTGTCTCGGTAGGGGAAGGTAAGACACGGCTGAACAATCCGAGAAGCTGGCCTTCGGTACAATTGAAGTTTCGGCCAGTGAAAGCAAGCTCGCGGAGTAGACTCTCATTCCCCGTTATGCGTGGGAGTCGCTGCAACGTGCCAAGGTCAGCAGCCAAACCAATGTCCACCTCCTTGATACTGAAAACTGTCTCGGCCGACGCCAAACGAATGTCACACGCCGCGATCAGGTCGACCCCCCCCCCGATGCATGCCCCATGGATGGCAGCAATGACTGGCTGGGGAATTTTCTCAATAGCGTTGAAAGCGTCTTGCATCCGCGTCACATGCTTCTTAATCTTCAAAGCCTGCCGCGCCACGTCCACCCCATCCCCACCCCCTCCCATCAAATCGATACCGATATCTGACAAATCCAAGCCAGAGGTAAAAACCTTCCCTTCCCCCATAAGCACAATAGCACGCACGTCTCCATCCTCCCCTAGCGCCTCGAAAGCGGCTTTGCATTCGCCCCAGAACTTGCTGTTCATCGCATTGCGCTTTTGAGGGCGATTCATTTTGATAAAAACAACGCCTGGGGCATCGGCCTTTCCTTTATCGATCGCCAGTGTCTCGTACCTCATAGCTGTGGTAGCAGAGGAAGCAGCGCGGATGATAGGGTGAGGACAGAGGGCGAGACGGGTCGTCAAAAAGCCGGTAGCGGCAGCAGGACAACGGGCCAGGGCCAAAACACGAGACAGCATAAAGAACAAGCAGCTGGCGGGCGTGGTCTTACAGCTGCGAAGAGGTTGTTGCTCTGGCCTGTTGTTGGACGAGGGGCGTTGTCGATGAGGCGTGGACTGGGGTTCATGAACGATATCGATGAAGAGACTATCTATTGCAACAATAGCGAGGCAGGCCGCACGTCGTCGATGCTACAACTTTTTCCGAGAGTACAGCATGCACTGGTTAGTCAGAGTGGGGTAAGTCATGCTTGTTTCGGGCAGGCAAAGCAAAGTAAAAGAGTGGGGCATGATCACGCCTCGCTTGAGCTTGGCCCATTACTGCACCGGGCAAGGGGAAAGATAGCAACAGGTAACTCCACGGTGTTAGTCATTCGTTTGCGTTCTCTTCTTTCACTGAGAAGTTCATTACATGTCGGGATTGACTCGGTCTGCTAAAAAAAATGCCTGCGCACTGCAACACATCTTCTGTGAGACATCCCAAACCTCCTCACAAAGCTCCGCCCGGGCCAAAGTCAGCAACCAACTTGTCTAACACCGGCTGCACCTGTTTTTGGGGATATAATGTTAACTCGTCAGCTCATCAGATCACTCTTTCCGCACTATCGCTCCCTTTGTTCCCATTCCCCAGCTTAAGATTTTACTCTGGCCTCAGTCAGGCGGCGCTCCTTCTCACTCGTACTTGAAACGAACACACACCTATCGCACCACATTAATCTCCCTCTCGTCCGTCATTTCGCAAACATACCTTCTCCTTCGACTCTGGCAAGAGCCTATCAATATACACTACGCCGTCCAAATGGTCGTACTCATGCTGGAAAATGCGCGCCTCCCAATCACGAAATTTCTTGGTGACAGTCTTTCCCTTGGCGTTTTGGAATGTCACCTTAATAACGAGCGAGCGCTCAACCTGCAATATGCCCAAAAAAAGACAGACATAAAAATAAGCACGCGCACAAAATCTGATTACCCTCTTCATGCCGTCCCTTTGCTCGCTCTATCCTCTCCTCCCTCCCTCCCTCCCTCCCTTCATCCCTCTCTGCATACGTACATCGCCAGCCATACCCGGAAACGACAAACACCCCTCCTCTGCAACTTCCGTCTTGCCCGACCTCTCAACAATCACAGGGTTGCACAACACCACCTCGTTCAGCCACTTCACTTTATCCCCCATGGGGTTAAAAACCATCAGACGTTGATTCACACCTACTTGCGGTGCTGCCAATCCTACCCCGTTCATCGCGTACATCACTTTAAACATATCCTTTGCCAAGGCCGCCACTTCCGGGCCAAAGTCTGTGATTTCTGCGTTGGAGGCTCGAAGACGGGGGTCGGGGTACTTGAGCACACGTAGATCCGTTCCTTCCACCTCGCCGGGGTCGACTTCCTCCGCTAGCGCCGAGCCAAGAACCTTGACCCATGCTAGCCGAATGGAATTGGCTAGGCTGCCGCCAAGCGCAGGACCAGGGCGAGAACGAACACCACGGATGGCTGTGGTTGTGAGGGGGAAGGGAGGGAGGAATGCAGGTAGCAGACTCGGGCGCCGGGGACGCAGGACGGATGCTGTGGTGGCGGAGGCGCGGCCAAGGAGGAGGAGGGTGGTTGTGGCGGTGGTTGCGACGACAGCCATCATGAAGGACAACCGACAATGCTGTGGCATTCGTTGGTGGAAAAGGAAATAATGTGATGCGCCTTTGTTTCGTGTGCGGCTGTGAAAGCGGGTGAGAGGAACAAGGGTTAGGGGATCTGTTGAAGATGATGCGCCTGGGACCAATATAGCACCTAGGAGAAAACCACTGATTGCTTCAAGCTTCATCACGCTATGACGTAGTTTTTGTTGTGCCATGTTCATTAAGTGTGCAGGGGACGAGAAGGTAGAAAGACGCAGCGGGGATATAGAGGCATTAACTCGCGATCAAGAAATTGAATTGGAGTGGAAACTCATCGATATTTCTCCACCACCTCAGCCTCTGATTCGACTGTCTCACTCACACACACTCATAGGCCGCGCCCCTACATCTACACCCTCTCTTACTCTCTATTAGGATGGCTCGGTAAGTTTCGTTTAAGTATATCCGTGCGCGGTGGGTCTAGTGAGGGGAAGGGGAGTTGCGGAGGGGAGATCATTTCTCGAAAGGATTCAACAAGGAGGGTGGGGGATTGGCTGTGCGGTACATTAGGTGAGACCCTACACAGTGTGCCGTTCTGCGTTAAGACAGCAAGGTGGTGTGAAGCTGGGTTAGGGATGGGGGATGGGGCTGGGGTTGGACGCTGCACAAGGCACGGGGACGTTGGTCCTCCCTTTCCCGCTTCCCTCTTTCCACCTGTTCATGCACAAGCGACCACACCACACATTCTTGACTTCTAACGGCGCACTTACTCTACCCGACGATTAAGGCGACATGCGGACTCACTCACCCCCGTTCTCTATTCCCTCGTCTTGTCTTAACAGTTCCCGCAGCAGCCGCCCTGCCCCCTCCCGCGCCCCTGCCCGCGCTCCCTCCCGCTCCGTGCCGGCGGCGCCCCAGCGGTACGTGTGTTATGTTAAAACTAGGAAGAATGCATGCAGCTAGCACAATATTTCGCACATGTACTCAGCGCGTGGAGGGTGATGTACTCACCTTTCCCATGGCTTTTTCGTGTACATTCGTCTCATACATTCACAGCTCTGCGCCCCCTGCCCCGCAGCAATCCCAGCAAAGTACGTACCTGCTGCATCAAGTCTGCATACCAAGCTCATGTCTCTTTTTATCCAATCCCCGTTCCCCGTTCTTTCTTCATGACCAACGCCCTTTTACTCACACATCTCTCCTTTGCCTCCTTTCCTCGTCGCAGGCGGCGGGATGATGAGCGGTTTCGCCTCCACTATTGCCCAGGGCTTTGCCTTCGGCACAGGCAGCGCTGTCGCTCACCGGGTATGTGTTTGGTCGAGAATGATGTTGAAATATTAGCGTTGAGGGATTGCTTTAAGACTCCACCCTGACCTTCTCTTGTGTTTCGCTGTCTAACCTTCCCTCCCCCTCGTCTCTTTCTTTCCAACAGGCGGTCGGTGCGGCCGCTGGCGCCTTCTCCGGCGACAGCGAGGCGCCTCAGCATCATGAGACCCACCCTCAGCAGGTAATGCAACAGCAGCAGCATGCTTACGGTGCCCCCGCGGGGCAACAGGCCTGCTCTTTGGATGGCCAGAACTTCCAGGCGTGCTTGCAGGCTAACCCCGGGAACGTTGACGCGTGCACTTTCTTGTATGAAGCCTTACAGCAGTGCCAGCGCAACTCGCAGTTCCAGTAAGGATATATAAACTAGGTGGATAGATTTGGAAGAGGATGGTGAGGGGGGGGGGAAGGAGGAGGAAGGGGAAGAGGTGGTTGGAGGAGGCCGAGGAGAAAGAATAGTATAACGGGCCTCTGGTCGATAATTAAGCATTATGAGCTGATAGAGAACGAATGGCGGGGTACTTGGGTAACACGTGCGTGTCCCGAGACGTATCGCATCGCCGTTCATATCTTAGTCTTTTTATCTCACAAGTATGCCGCTGCGGATGAGAGAGTGTCGAGAGATGGGTGAGCAGCAATGATTATACAAAATAGGCGAGGGAGTGGAGGGAAACTGGTTGTTGACAAACTTACAAGATACAAACTCATAGGGGAAAAAAAGAAAAACCCATCTAGTAATATTGATTTCGTCTGGTTCTCGGGAGCTCCAGCCAGGCAACGAGTCATGTAGTGAATGTGCATGCGCGGATGCTTGTGTGCTTTGTCTCGGCGGATGTCTGGAACAAGGGTTGTGAGTGCGCGAGGCATTTTTATGTGCCCTTCTTGACCTTCCTCAGGTCCTCCAGCATGCCTATTTCTGACTCAACGCAGTGTTTAGCCACCATATCTTGATTAGGAGGACACACGGAAAAAGTCAAGTCCCTTCAAAAATGGCTAGGTTGCCCACAGAAAATGTCTACCGTTATTTGATTGTTTGACTGACAGAATAGAGGCTGTGTTCGCCACCCAACCCCTCAAAAAGCTTTGCTTTTTGGACCCCTCAAAAAGAGCTACCAAAGTATGAGGGGTTTACAGATTCCTGAAAAAGGAAGTGGTCGAAAAGGGAGGGAGTCGCTTTTTGAGGGGCTGCATACACAGCCTCTATATTGATTGAATCATTTCGAGATCGATGGTAGAGGAAAATTCGAGCACTGATTGGTGGAGGGAGCCGGGGGGGAGGTCATAGCTCACCCTTTCTTTTCTGTGCTTCGGCACGCGCCATAAAATGGACCTCTAGAAGATACATAACTAAGTAAAATGAGTTGCGATAGATGACTGCCCTGTCCATCGACGCGTGTTGCGCTGCACGGGACAGTGTCGGCCTACCTCGGCACCCCATAAAAAGCCCTCCCGGAGGGTGCACTCCACAGGCCCAAAAAATGACAGACTCAACTTAAAATCCTAAAGCAACCCTTGTTTAATTTTATTATCTTCAGATGATCTGAAGTAGTAAACACAAAGAACACGGTTGCAAAGGCCAGAAATGGAAAAGGAAAGATTAGATGGGCCAGGCATCAACTTGCGACGGCCTTTGTTTTGGTGTCTGTTCTTCCCTTTTTTCGGGAGAGAGATCCTACGTACTTACATGTGCACACGGGCACCAAACGTGCCCGATCACGTGCCTTCCTTGTTCTACTTGAGCAAGCACGTAATCAATTGTCACCAATGACCCCTTCTCACCCACAGGAAGGCGCGCTTTTACAAGCCGGGCAAGTTCCTTCAAGACCAGCAGTTCCCGAAGCCAGGAGAGGCGCGTTGATCTCTTGACGAGCTGGGGGGCAATGGGTCGCAACCTGGTGGCCTCTGCCACCGACGACATCGACTATGTAAGTACATACCGCAAAGGACACATGAACGAGATTGCCTTAACGTGTATTGGGGAAAGTGGCGGTCTCCGACCAAGTCGACGTCAATAGGAGCGAAGATTTGTCCTTTCTTGCAGGGCCCGTCGAGCGGCACGTCCAGACGGTTTCCAAAGGCTTGACCGTGCGCACGCCGGCATGCCTGGAGGGAAAGGCGGGGAAGAGACGCGTGAAGGAGACGAGAGTGCACTGTGGAGTGTAGTTGGCAATGTCCACCCCCGCTTTATTCCGGAACAAACGTTGGCCCCAAAGTTTACTCTAGGCATCTTCTACAGGCACACTATTTTCGCCTTTGGGTGTGCTTGACCGGAGCTTGGCTGCATGTGTGCGTTAATAAGCAGGCTGAACTTGTCTGCTGTCATGCCACGTGCTTGCTTTTCCCTTTCTTGGCTGTCTGCCAGCTTCTCCCCCCCCCCACCTCCCCACGGGAATCCGTAATTAGGTGACCTCCCCTCTAGACCATCTACTAAGTCCCCATACTCCCCTCCCCCCGTCCTTTTTACCCTATGCTACAATAAGCCTTTCAACACAGACGTCAGAAGCAGTCCGTGGCGCGTCCCCCGCGAAAATGGCCCAGCCGCAGCCAATGCTGCCCCCAACACCTCCGCTTTTACCGAGAACTCTTTTCGCAAACACACGAAGGGCATAATACCAGCCGATTCCATCCCCTCTACACTTCCTGCCACATCCTCAGTGAAAGCAGCCGCAGTCATGGGCGGGAGGGCTTCGCCTGGTCGTAAGTCGTCACCTTCCTCGGACTTAACCTCCACCTCCTCCATCTCCTCCATTTCAGCACATGGCCCCTCCTCCATCTGGTCAGCCACTGCTGCGGCTGCCATTGCCGCTGCATCTTTTAAAGGGAAAACCAGCAGCACCAACAGAAGCGTTCATTCTCCTCGTCCTCCCAAGCCCCTCCGTCCACACACCCCTACCTCCAATACTACAGACGGCAGTCTTCCCACCGCCAATTCTCGATTGGACCCCCGTTTCCATTCATTTCGGCGTGCCGACCCCTTGGCTACCTCCTCCTTCACCGACAATGGTGGAGATGACGACATTCTGCCTTTTAACGTCGAATCAGGGCAAGCAGGGGGGGAGGACGCGTTTGGATTAGGGGGGCACCCCGGTTTTTTTTCCAAGGATTCGTACAAAATCCTCCCTCACCGACGAGAGCCACCGAAAGGGTGGATGGACAACTTGCCTCCGTTTCTGAATCCTCGCAAATTGACGCGTCGACAGCAAGCGCTGTGCCTGATGCTTACTGTGGCCGTCCTTCTTTTCCTGATCGGCATTGTCATTTCAGCGGCAAGGCGGACAGGCATCGAAGCCCTTGGCCCTGGGGGGGATGACGGCGCGGCGGGGACGGGCATTTATAGGAATCTCTTCACAGAGGTGATGGATAAGTCTATTGTTGAGACGGACACGAAATTGGAGGGGGTATGGGACAACTATTTCAAGGGGGATATCGAAAAGACAGGGTTGTATGTTGAAGTGGAACCAAACATGGCTCAGATTATTAATACGGAGAGTAATGTGGTGACTTCTGAGGGGATCAGCTATGGGATGATAACGTGTGTACATTTACAGAAGCAGGAGGCGTTCAACCGGCTGTGGAACTGGGCCCGCTTTCACATGCAGCACACGGCGGGCACGTACGAGACATTTTTCGCCTGGCGTGTCACGCGCGGTGGCCTACTCATCGATGCGAAAGACGTGGTCCCCGCCCCGGACGCAGAAGCTTACATTGCAACAGCTCTCATAGCAGCACATCGGAAATGGGGCTCCAGCATTGCGTATCCATACAAAGCGGAAGCAATGCGCCTCATCCACGCCATGGGAAACTCGAAAAAAGGCTTTTTCACCAAAGACGGGAAAGCCACCTTCAACCCGACTGACTGGGGGCTCAGGCACTCCAACCCGTCATACCACCTCCCCCACTTCTACGAAGCTTTCGCCCGATTCCTCAAAAATGAAGGCGACCCACGCGCGGCCAAGTTCTGGTCCAAGTCCGCGATGCAAAGCCGGAAGTTCTTCCACGTGGCCGCTGATCCCAAAACGGGGCTCATTCCTGACTACACCACGTTGGAAGGGAAGGGAGCGTCGGATCCTAATTTGGAGGGGCATAGTAATTTTCAGTGGGATGCGTGGAGAGCCCCGGCAAATGTGGCAGTGGACTGGGCGTGGTGGAACATGGACGGGTGGCAACAGAAGTATGCAGATCGTTTCTTGGGTTTTTTTGCAAGTCAAGGACCGAAGTACGGGAGTCAATTCACAATGGATGGGAAGCTTGCCGACAACAACTCAGGGCATGATGCGGGTCTTGTGAGCATGAATGCGGTGGTGGCATTGGCGACGAAAGATGAAAAGTTGATGTCTTCATTTGTGAAGGAATTGTGGGAGCAGGACATGCCGGAGGGAAAGGGGCGGTACTACCCTGCCATGCTGTATATGATGAGTTTGTTGCATTGTTCGGGGAGGTTCCAGGCTTATTTTTAGGGATGACGACGAGGAAGGGAACATGGGTAAAAGGCGTGTCGTATATTGCTCTGTCCCTTCTTCCCTTTTGTCGAAGCGGGGAAAGGGGTGAGGAGGGAGGGGGAGACAGAGGCGGGACCTTCATTTTTGGCTTTTAAACGTCACACTTGTTCCCTTACATTGAGGGAATACGTAGTGATGGATCATGTAGTGCGTGTGTATATCTGTTGATTATGTGACAAAGAGTGCGTGTGGGTCTGGGTGCGTGCCGCTCCGTAAGAGGAGGCGAGGCAGGCATATCTGAAAAGAGATACGGTGAGACCGGTGTGGAGAAAATGAATGAGGAGGCAGGAGGAAGCCGGCAGTACTCTTTGCTTCGCATAGATCAAGTGAATCGGAAAAAAGACGACGGGGTGCATTTTTCACTCTCAGGAAAAAGGAGAATTACGAAGACAGGTGTAAAAAAGAGCAGTGTTTTTTATATTAGCTCGGGAGGTGGTTTAGGGGGGACGAGAACACGTCCGCAATAGAAGGGGGTAATGAACTAGTATAAGGAAGTGTTTGACGAGGACGGGCATCTATCTGTATTGAATTCGTATCGTGTACCAGCGCGTGTGTGCGTTTTAGAAGGATACTCCACAACCAGGGGCAGCGGCAGTTGTGGTAGTAGACGTTGTTGTTGTAGTTGTAGTACTTGTTGTTATTCTTATTACAGTGGTGGTGGTAGTGATAGTAGTCGAAAAGATAAGACAAGCATATATCAAAGCAGTCACACTGAACAGTGTAAGGGGAAGGGAGGAAGGGAGGGACGGACGGACGGAAGATAGCGTTTACGGCAACGACGACGAGATAAGAGCAACCACCAAAAACAGCGGGAACAAAAACGATGTGTGCAGTAGATGCAGATCATGGAAACGCAAGTATACGAGAGCAAATAAGAAGTTAGGAAAACGGGACTTTCAGTTAACACACTTTCCCACCGAACCAGATAGACATATAGTAGAAATCTGTCCTGGCTTTTGACGTGAATGCTAATATACGCTTACTTTGGTTCTTCTCGTTGTTGCTGCTAAGCTGGTCTTGAAATATCTCTATCTATCTATCATTCTCTCTCTCACACACTCTCTTTTTCTTTCTCACTCTCTTTTTCTCTCTCTCTCTCTCTCTTTCTCTCTCTCTCTCACTCTCTCTCTCGCTCCCTCTCTCTCACACTCACTCTTACACACACATACACACACGTACACACACATACACACAAGTTCATTTCCATCCTTCCTCTTTCGCTTTCTTTTTTTCATTCCTGTCAAATCTATTATTTCCTTGATGCTGCAGATGGCCAAGCCAATGGTCGATGGCCTCCCCAAATTCGATACCACCAACAGCGCTCTACTTTCCTCGACTGAGACAAATGCTGCGGTATTGATTTATGTCCCTGCTGCTGCTGCTCGGGCTCATGACCCGTCAAAGGAAAAGGAGGGAGGTGCGCGGAAGGTGGAGGATGGGATTCAAAAAGCGCATCGTCTCCCCCAGTAGCAGCACCAGAAGCAACAGCAGCATCAGCAGCAGCAGCAGCAGCAGCAGCAGCAGCAGCAGCAGCAGCAGCAGTCATCTGGACCTCCGCTGCAGCTCTTTGTCTCCCAATGTCCTCCTCCCTCTCTTCCTCCCTCCTTCTCCTCTCCTCCACCTCCGCGATCATCCGTTCTTCCTCCATTTTCCTCCTTTCCTCCTCCGCCGCCTCCCATTCTTCCCTCCTTCTCCTCTCCTCCTCCTCTTTCACCCTTTTTTCCTCCTCCGCCGCCTTTATCGTAGCTCGCAACAGATCCCTCTCCCTATACAACTCCTGTGCCTTATCCGACGCTGCTGCCCCTGTCGCTACGGCCTCCCGCAACTGCTCGCTCACTGCCCTCCTTTCCTCCTCCAGCAGCACGATCCTCTCCTCCTGCTCCTTCGCTGCCCCCCTAACCTGCCCCATTTCCTCCTTCAACGCTTCCACATTTCCCTCCGCCTCGGCCAACTTCGCATTCAAACTCACGACTTTCGCCATGGCCTGCGCTTTCTCCCCCTCCACCCTCGCAAGCTCTGCTTCCAGGTCCTGGACGCGTGCCTCCCCCACCTTTGCCCGCGTGGTTAATGAAGTGAGATTCGCGTCTTTCCACAAAAATTCCTGCACTACGCCTTTAAGTTCCTGTCTCAACGCTCCCGCCTCTTCATTCTTGGCATTCACCTCTTCCGTGAGCTCCGCCAGGGCCTCGCGCAGACAACGGACAGTTTTTCGACGACGCTCTCCCTCTTCTTCGTACCCCTCTATCCGTGAGTGCAACTCATCCACCAGATTATTACGGCTTTCAAGCATCTCGCGCAATGCACTGCCGTTTTCACGCAGGCGGGCCACTGTCCGATTGAGAGCCCACAGGGCTTGTTCTTCCTCGGTGGGGCGTTGAAATGCTTTGGGGACCCAGATGCGGGCGTAGGCGGAAACGACGCGTCCAAGGAGGGAGCGTTGGTGTTGTTGGTGGTCGTGGTGGTTGTCTTCTTCTCCTCCTTCTTCCTCGTCTTTTTCTACTTCCTCCTCCTGGACTGCTTCTTCCTCGCCGTCGTATTCTCCTTCCCTCTCCTCCCCCTCTTCCCCGTCCCCTTCTTCCCCTCCCACACGCTCATGTGTCCGCACTCTCCCCGCCTTCTTCATCCCCTCCCATCCTATCCCCCGGACATCCTCCAGCCGCTTCAAGTCCTCCACCACCTGCCGATGCAAGCCCTCTACTTTTTCCACCCTTGCATACGCCTCCACTACCTCCTTCTCTTTCTCCTCCACCGACACATGCAAATGCCCCACCTCACCTTTCAGCAAATCCCTTTCTGCAGTCATGACCTCTAATTTGTGCTTCCACACACCCACGGTGTTTATCAGCGTCTCTTCAGCTTTCTCTAGCTCGGTCTCAAGCTCTCCTATCCTCACTTGCAGGATCGACGCGCCCTCTATCTCTCCTTCTCCCTCGCCCCCCTTGCTCCTGGCGAGTGATTCTGCTTCCAAACGGGCCTTGAGATTTTCCACCTCCTGTGTCAGCGCCATCTTCTCCTTGACCAATCCAGCCTTCTCTTCCTCCCACTCTCCTACTACAGACTGCTGCTGCTGCTGCTGCTGCTCCTGTTGCCGCTGCCGCTGCTGCTGCTCGTCGTCGATAGCAGCGGAAGGCACAGCATCTCCTATTGGCGCCGACTCTTCCTCTATCCCTTCCTCCGCTGCTTCCATAACTTCCTCGAGGATTTCCTCCAATTCCAGCTCGCCCTGCCGCTCTTCGTGCTGCTGCTGCTGCTGCTGCTGCTGCTGCTGCTGCTGCTGCTGCTGCTGCTGTGGCTGCTGCTGCTGTGGCTGCTGCTGCGGCTGCTGATACGGCTGGTAGAGATGAGCACTTCCGCTTTTCCCGAAGGATAAAAATGGGGCGGATTGTTGCCTATACTCTTCTAATTCTGCGGCGCCACTAACACCAGCACCGTCTGCACCCGCCGCCGCCATCTCTGCTGCCGCCGCCACCGGTGTTGTCGTCGTCGTCGGTGGCGGCTTATAGCTCGTCACGCCCGTATACGCGTCCACATAATACACTTGCCCATGCTGATCGTGTGCTGTGTACCATCGTCCGCTGCCACTGCTGCTGCTACTGCTACTGCTACTGAGGTCGAAGTCCCCGTAGGTGCCTGGAGGACGGGCGTCGGAAAAGGCGGAAGCAGCAATGGCAGCAGCTGCTGCGTCCTCGGCAGGATAGTCCCATTGTCGCCGACCGTCGACTTGGTTGAAGTACTGTTGTAATTGGGTGTGGAAAGAAGAGTGCGCGGCATGAAATGAGAGAGCGAGGCAGGCTTCATTCAGGATTGAGAATTGAGAAGCAATTGAGGGAAACTGCGAATCTCCTTTTTCCTTTCCCCCCTGCTGCAGTACAAATTACGTGATGCGACCCCGACATAGAAAATTCTTCCATCCCCAACGTACATAGGCTCGTCCTTCGTGGTCGTAGTACAAGACCCAATTGGGCGGTAGAGGAGGGCCTCCCCCTGCCGGTGGTCCTCCTCCAGCCCCCGTCCCAGCAGCGGCGCCAGAGAAGAAGGAGGCCGACACAAAGCTGCGACAGCAAAGTTGTAGCACTAAGAGCATTATAAGCATGTAGGGCAGGGTTTGTGGTCTTGCCGGTGCCCTCATCATTGTGTTGCTGTCTTGCCTCCTTGCCCCGCTCGCCGACGAAGGAGCAAGCGTCGTGCTTGGCTAGTCCTCCCTGTCAGTCCTCCCTGCTGCCTGCTTTGGCAGACAACTATGGCCCTCTGGTAGAATGAGAAGGGGATTGGTGAAGAGAATTGCAAGGGGCACATTTTATGACGAGCAAGGCATCGCGAGCTGTCGACCAACGGGACAAGAGAAGGCGAAGTACAGCGGCAGCAGCAGCAGCAACTCGCGTAAAACTTTTGACATGGTTTCGACAATTTACATAACTTCTACTCTTTTTGGTTCCAGTGTCGTCTTTCCCTGATTTTCTTAGACATTTTGTTTGACATCACTGAATAATATAATTGCTTGCCTTTCAGGGGGAAGGGAAACATTTACATGCAAATGTTGCGAACAGTTTCATGCAAATGTTGCACTACGTGTTTCTTTTTCTCTTCAGTCTCTCAGAGCCATCACGTCTCCCACTCTTTCGCCCTCCATCAGCATTCGCTTTGCCCGCCCTTTCGTCCTCCACCTGCACCCGTTTGCCACCTGTCATGAATAGTTTATTCAATCTGTTCCATTCGACCATTGTGCTGCCTGTGTCCATCTCTTTCAAAAACTTCTCGAACGCCTGACTCTCCTTCGTTTTCACCAATCCACACTTCTCCAAGAAACCCCGCTCCGACAATTCATGATGTTCTCGAAAAGCCACCACAGAGTCCACAATCGCATTCTCGTACATTTCCGAAATGGATAAGGAGTACAACTTGGGAAATAAAGTCTCGTATCTTCTTAAATCACTAAGCGCACACTCGACGCTCGTCATCGTCCGCCCAAAAAAGTCAATACACGCAGTCGTCTCCCCGTCCGTCGTCAGCTTCAATCCCCGCACCTTCAAAGGCCACATCGGATAAATATGATACTGAATAAAGCCCAGATCCCCTACTCTCCATACAGTGCCGTCATCATCAATCGCCTCCTCCAACTCCAGCACGTCCAGCTTTCCCCCCCCACCGCCCTCCTTTCCTCCTCCCCTACTGCTTTGTCGGTGTGACACCCGTCGGCCCGTGGGAGAACCGGAGGACGGAAACATTGTCGAGTAAAACATAGAAGTGGATGAAGATGAGGTTGAACGGGAGGTAGCTTTGGCTCGCGAAGTTTTTTTCTTCTTGGGGGCCGTGGCAGTGGTTGTGGTGCTTGCGTTTTCAACGCGCGACGAAGGACACCTACGCCTACGTGCTGCTGATCCTGCTGCTGCTGCTGTTGCCTTTCCCACCCCTCCGGAGGCTATAGCTGCTGTTGCTGCTGTTGCTCCTTTTTCTCCACCCATCACCTTCTTGCTTCCGCTGCGAAGCGTTTCCTTCTTGGTGGCTGTGGCGTCTGCTGCTGCTGTTGCTGCTGTTGCTGCTGTTGCTGCTGTTGCTGCTGCCTCTCTGGCTGTTCCTATTATTGGTGCTGGTGGTTTCGACTTCTTTGAACGTGAGCGAAGGGCCTGGGAGGAGATAGAGGCGGTAGCGGCGGTAGGGGTGGGAATGACGCTGCTGCTCTCATGAGTGGTTGTCCTCTTCGTCTGAGGAGTGGTGGAGGGAGTGAGGGAAGTAGTGGAGGACGGCTCCTCTGTCGTGGTCTTCTTTCTGTTCGCCATAGCTCGCACGCTTTGCTTCTGAAGTGTCTGCTCCTTCTCTTCCTCTTTCTCTTTCACTACCTCGTCCTCCTGCCGCCGCTTTTGCCGCTTCTGCATCTGCTTCCGTCTCTGTCCCTGCTGCTTGTGCCGCTCCTGGGGCTCATCGGTGGTGGGAGATTTGCTACTGCTCTTGCGGTCCACAGACAAAGGAGACAAAGAATCGGGGATGGAAGAACCCTTCTCAATCGCAAAAACTACATAGGGGGGGGCGGTAGTGGCAGCAGGAGGAGGAAAGGAAGAAGGAGGAGAAGAAAGGGAAGGAAGGAGTTCGAGATTCAGTAAAGGGGTGGGAGGATGGGAGTGAAGAGGGGGAGAGTATGAAGTGTACTGAGCGCTGTTACTATTGTCGCAGCTGCTGTTGCTGGTCTTGCTGGCGTTGCTGTTGCGACTGTTGCTGCTCTTGCGGCCACAGTCGTTTCCGATGGACTCGACTGTGAAAAATGCTGTCCTAGAGGTAGGGCTGCTCCGAAAGCTGGGGCTGTTGGCGCTGCAGACACCGCTACTGCTACTGGCATTGCTGACACTGCTGTCAATACGACGACGCTTCTTAAATGGGAGGGAGATGGCTACTTCACCTCCTTCTCTGCCTTCTCCTCTCCTATGGTCATGGTGGGCCTGGGCGTGCAGTGGCCGTGGTTCTTCTGCTGCTGCTGCTCCACATGTGTGCTGCTGTGATTGTTGCTGATGGTGGTCGACGTGTATCGCGGAGGAAATCTGGGACGTCATGTTGTCGTTGGTAATACGGCTGATGCTTCGAAAAGTTGGTCCTTCGATCCAAAAAGAGGCAGGTGCATCAGAAGTGGAGGAGAAAGATGAGTGAGGAGGAGGAAACGAGGCACCTCTTTGTCCTTGTGGGTGAATGTATCCGCTTTGACCACTGAGAGGGACGGCGTTACGCCCGAGCCGCATGCTATCGGGGGTGGGGGCGGAAGGTCGGGAAGGAGGGCCTTGATTCAAGCAGTCGCGGGGCGGGGATGGAGGCTTGGGCCCGGATGGCAGTAACTCCGTCTGCGTGCCAGAGTTTGTGTAGCGAGTCCCGTACTGGTCATAGTTTTCCAATAATTTGCTGTAATTTAGCAGGACTTTGTCGTTGCTCCAGGTGGTAGTGGGCATGATGTGGGGAAGGGGAGGAGAGATGGGCGCGAGGGCCCGGGGAGGCTCACCATTCGTGTGGTAGACCATAGGCTTGTTCAATTCCTGCAGTTGCTGCGGCAGTAAACCGGCTTCAACTCGCCTCTGCGTCGCCAAGTTGCTTTTCGGTTGAGAAGTGGATTGCGCGTGCTCACACCCGAGGCCACGCTCCGAGCAGGCAGGGCTGCAGGCTCTCATGATGAGGACTGAGCCAAGTGTGAGGCGCAACGTGGTGAGGTGCGACGGTACTTGTGCTTGTTGCCTTATGTTCTCAACTCACTTACTCTCTGGCTTTTTACTGTGGTGGTGTGTTGTGAGAAGGGATGGGGAACAAAATCAGGCTGGAGTTCAAACGCGAGGGATGCTCAAGAGCGTTAAGCGGACACTGAAAGCATGTCTTCTGAGTTATAAGACAACTTTGGGTCTAGTCGTGAAGACACCAGCATTCCAAAAGCACGCTTGTTGATTCGTTGTGCCTTGATTGTTTGGTAATGGCTGCAGCAGGTCCTATGTCTGTCTCCGTGCCTCCATGATTATGGGTGTTGGGTGCATGTGGCACTCCTCAGACGCTGCTCATCCGTCCCTGAGCTATTGCGCTTGCAAGCCCCAGGGGCTTCAACCAGCCCACGCAAAGAGGACGTCAGGCGGCACCTGATCGTCATTTGAAAATTTTTTCTTTCTCCAAATTAAGCTGGTACGATGGCCAGCGTTAGTATCACCCGTCGCTGTGTCAAGAAGGCAATTCAAATTGTCTGTGACAAAGCAAGCCTACCCCGGCCCCCTCGGTAAGAAAATGCACGTGCCTTGAGTGGCAAAGCTACTTACCGATATGATGTAAGGCAGGGGTAAGTGGATGCAGCGGAGGCATGAACTATGGTGTGATTTGGTGGCAACACACACAGGACACAAGGTTAAGTCCCGTAAGTGGGCGATGACCGCACAGCGACAATACCGAGAAACACCGAGATAGGCGGTCTCTTTAAAAAAGTGGCCTCCTTTCATACACAACCGTTTATCCTAGTGGCATCCCTGAGGGGTCCACATGAGGATTGAGGAACACTGACCGTTGTAATAATTGGTGTGGTCATCTTTTTTGAATTACACGTAATGTGTACACTCTCTTTTTACACCTCCGTCGTTTTCAACAACCTCCCCGCTTCCCCTCCCCCGCCCTTATCCCGCCTTATCAATAAGGGTGACGCAATCGCCCGCCCTCGACCCACCAATCCGTTACCATGCAGAATTAATTTCAACTCCTTCTTACCTTCACTCCCACCTGCACTCCCCCCCCCACCTGCTTTATTTCTCCCTCCCCCCACCGTGGCCTGAAAACGACGCCCGGCTTTCGGCACGATTCTCACCCGTCGATGCCCGTCCGACATTGGCAGTATGTGCAAGGCCCCACGGCTCTCTCGTAGCACTAATCCTTCCAAACCCACCTCTGAAGGGCACTTGGAAGCCACCACACGCAGCGGGGCCCCATGCATGTCAGCTCCTACCACATTCCTCTCGGCGCTTCTCTTCGACGAGAAAGCAGGCTTGGAACTGCTGCTTCTTGATGCCATGACAGCTCCAACATTGACGTTGCTATCTCGGTCCTCTGTCTCCCTCCCTTCATCCTCCTGCTTCTTCTTCTCCTCTTTTTCCTCCTTGTGTACGCCCAATAGTTGCTGCATGTACCCTTGCCAGGCTCCTTCCAACGCCACGTAATCTTGAGGAGAAGCCACCCACCTCTTCCTCTTCCTTTTTCTATTGTTGCTTGATGTGTCATCGTTATCTTTATCAGCCTTATTTCCTTCAATGCCCGTTGTTGCAGTTTTTCCTCCTTCCTCTACAATACGGACCGAGAAACGTGTCCGTCCTCTCAGCAGCTGCCGACGCAGGCGGACCTCCTTCTGTTGATGTTCTTTCTGTCCACGCACATTGTCTAAAGTAACGGTTTTCCCTTTGAGTTGTAGGTCTTTGGTGTTGCGCAACAGAAGGTCTTGCAAAGCGCCTTCGACAGTGGTGGGAGTGGCCGTCTGGGGGAGAAAGAGGGGGAGGGGATGAATGAGGTGATTGAGCGGTCGGAGGTCTCCCCAGAAAGAAAACTAACCTTATCACTGCGTAATCGTATGTCAATCGTCGATATCTGTGTCGGCAATTCTGCGTACAAGGCGTTGTTACTGCTGGCGGTCGTGCCTCCTGTTTGGCCTGCTGCTGCTCCTACGGACTCTGTTCCCGCCACCGTATTTCGAGACGACGATGCCGTCGCGAGAGAGGGAGCAAAGGCCTGATCGAGACCCAGAAGGACACGCTCCCGTCTCCTGCTGCTGGCCAGACCTGTGAACATGCTGTGTGGGTGGGGGATGCAATATCGACCGTAGACTCAGAGTCCATGGGGAGATATCGGGGAGGTCGGAAACATGGCTGCCCGCGAAAAATCACCAAGCAAAGCGCTGATACGGTCTTCTAATTAGCAGACTAGCGGGGCCGGCTGCATAAGTTCCTTTTCTACCTGTCGGTATGGTTGGGAACTTTGTCAAGAAGTCCCTGTGGTTGCCGACAAAGAATAAATCATCAATGAAATGCCCATTTTCAGCAAGCTAGTCCTCCATCCTCGTGTGCTCCCCTCATTTTATAGGCCTGTTCACTTATATTACACCATTCAAACCCGCACAGGCATTAAAAGCACGTCATGGAAGTGGACGAGTCAGTTCAGCGGCTGTTGGCCGGGTGTGGGCGACTATGTGCCGACGGAGGGGACGAGGATGTGGAGGACAGGGAGGATGGCGGGCCTACCAAGCGGCCTCGCAATGAAGAGTTTGACGAGGAGGACGAGGACAGTGGACAACCTTTGGTGGCTGCGGACGACGTGGCAACCAACCTCAAGGTATGGGCACGGACACTGCAGCGTCCGCCCAAGGGAAATCTCAAGGTACGTGGGTACTTTTGATGCTTTGGCTTGGCGCAGGGGGAGGGGAGGAGGAAAGTGTGCGGAGGGGGGGGGCTTGTGGACTCCGAGGCAATGCAGTTTACAGACATGGAGTTATGAATTGTTAAAAATGTTGCCTCTTGAATACCGATACCTTTCCCTTTTACTTGCCCGGTCAGCGCTCGATACAAGCTGGTCAATGAGATATCCGACAAGCGTCTCATTCACCCTCACTTCTCCAACTTTTAGACTTACAGCGAAGGCCTGTGGCGCCCCGACAAGCAGCTCTGTCGCATTATTAAGACCCGCGGAAACGATTTACGGTCCATGGGCTTCCCCTATGAGGGCGACATACACCTCTACCCGGAGGAAACCCTCTTCCTCGTCGAACGCTGCAAGTTGGAAGTAGGAAACCTAACCACCCCCGAACTCTACGAAGCCGTGGATTTGTACCATTATCTGACATATGCTTACTTCCGTCAGACCAGCTTAATTATCTTTCGCGCGGATCCCTGCTGTCCTGTAGGAGTGGCCTTTGAGGCCCACGCGCCCTCGTCTCAATTTAAGAAAACCGCGCAGAATTATCCTATCTTTTACATCATGTTCGGAGGCACCCGTGCCCCAGTCCCGACCGACGAAAAGATGGTAGCAATCTTTGAATGGGCCAAGGGTGTGCCTGTTAAGTACGCCATGATCTCAGATGAAGGAGGGGTTTTTGCTGTAAATCTAGCGCATAGCTCCTTGGAGAACCACAAGCCCCTGGCAACAGTGGCAGCGGCTGCAGCCGACGCGGGGGGCGGGGCGAGGGCTATTACTTCATCTGTTGATGTGGTATGTGGAGATGGAGAAGGGGGGCAGCGGCAGCAGCAGGGGAATGGAGGCGTGAGTGGTCGTCATCTGTCTAGGAACCAGCGTCGAGAGGAGGAGCGGGCAAAACATCAACAAGGGCAGCAGGAGTTGCGGCAACGGCAGCAGCTCAAACAGCAGCAGCAGAAAAGAAATGAAGGGTGTGCAGGGGAGGGACCGATGCAGCGACAGGAACAGGAAAAGCAATTGCAGACAGAGGCGGAAGTAGTGAGGAGGTTGGACGAGGAAGGGCAGCAGGCAGAAATTGATGTGCGAGCAGCACCGGCAGAAGGCGAAATAGGAGTGAAATTAACAAAGGAAGGTGGTAGAAGTTCCACGCCGGATGACCATGCAAAGCAGGTGTCGCCAACGGAAGAGGATGATGTTGTAGGAAGAGGAACAGAAAGAGTGGAGGAGGCAATCACGGCGTAGGACCGTGGAAGTAAGAAAGCAGCTCATCAATATTTTTAAAACAGCCCTATACCAAAACAACATAACACCTCATAGCTCAGCTATTTGCACAGCACAGTGTGTTCTACTCGCAAGCGGGCCTCGGTTGGTTTCATTTTCAGCGGTCCAGTGCTGGCCCATCTCATTTGAGAGCTCTAAATTGAACACCCACGATTTAATCAAGGGCACCACAGGCTTGGCGGTGTTGCCGATGTAGTGGACAGGATCTCCAAGCCTCTCTTCATGTAAATCGTGCTGGATGCGCGGTTTGCTGAAGGCAACCCCCCTCATGACAACCCCTCTCCCTCTAGAGAGATGAGGCGACGAGTGGAGATGAATGCCGCAGCCTGCCATGTGGATTTTTGACCGCACACTAACGAGCGAGCGTACGCACCCAAATCCAACCTTCACACAGCCGCAAGTGATGGCAACCCGCACCGCATCACCATCGCCTGCGGCAGCTGCTGCCAAGGCCAATACTGCTTCTCGCTCCAACAATACCACTGCGCCTCCTCGCGCTGTGCTTGCCAACCCTGCTCTTCTGGCCCTCCCACGCCACATTCCACCAGCTGGCCAGGTCGGTCTAGGGCACAAAGGTGTCCCCATTAACCAGCTGCCGGAGGAGGCATGGGGCCACGTGCCTTTGTGTCGAACGCGGGGCCAAGTCTGCGTGGCAGGCCTGAAACGCAAATTAGCAGAGGGCGGTCCCAAGCTGTGGCAAGAGGAAGAAGCCCGAAAGAGTAACGTGGGCGTGATCCGCCCCAGCCACGACGCCTGGGGAATAGGAAAGATTGTCTTTGTCTACTGCGATGATTTTCTACGACGGTGCTTCGAGATGCCATGGATGCACGATCCTGAGTGGCGCGCGCTCCTACTCCCCATCTTCGATGCCCTCGGCGTGCCCCCCCACAAAATCGTCCGTTGCCTCCTTGCGTCCATGCCCCCCGGGATCGCCATTCCTCCACATCATGACACGGGCTACTGGGTGCATTACACCCATCGGATTCACCTTCCCGTTATCACCGACCCTGCCCACATCGCCTTTCGTGTCGGCCCCTCCGATGCGCATCTTCAACGCTTCGACCTGGCTGAAGGCCACCTCATCGAGCTTAACAACCAGGCGAAACACAGTGTGGACAACTGCTGGGGGCAACACCGGGTACACTTAATAATGGACTACATCGAAGGAAATTCGGTAAGTATCGAACGTACCCTCCTTTCGCCCGGCACTAAGATCAACCAAACCCGCCGCTCAATCGACCTGGAGTCGGAACGAGGAATACGTCCCTGCCCTAGTTACATCATTATAGGCGCACAGAAGTGTGGAACCACGTCCTTGTATGAATATCTGTGTCAGCATCCCTTGGTGTTGAGGGCAAGGCGGAGGGAGACTCATTACCTGGATTGGCGGTGGCGGAGGGAGGAAGGGTTGACTTGGCTGGAGCACCGGGACACGTATCACAAGTTCTTCCACAAGGCCATATTGGATGAAAACCCGTCGTGTCTTACTGGAGAATCGACGCCAAGCTATATGCTGCATAGCGACGTGGTGGTGCCGAGGGTAAGGGAGCTGGCGCCCGAGGCCAAGATGCTGGTGATGCTCCGTTGTCCTGTGGCGAGGGCCTACAGTCAGTACCAAATGGTGATTGACCCGGATGGCACCCCAGAGCAGAAAAAAGCTAGGGGAACGCTCTGGAAAGGGAAGTCGTTCGAGGAAGTGGTCGAGAAGGAGTTGGAGGAGCTAGAGGCATGCGGAGTGACGCCGGATATGACGTACGAAGAG
>Ga0160420_100254_pt1 | contig 28258 bp, 39 predicted proteins | sample CelAP2metagpilot_FD_108197 | JGI IMG/M metagenome (GOLD analysis project Ga0160420, IMG submission 108197) | Phycosphere-associated microbial communities from algal ponds in Kailua-Kona, Hawaii, USA - Cellana AP2-5-5 metagenome pilot | ecosystem: Engineered > Artificial ecosystem > Aquaculture >... | reverse complement strand
AAGGTGGGATGAATGTAAAGAAAGGAAAAAGGAAAAAAGAAAAAAGGAGGACTAGAAGACTGGCGTTCCTCCCGCCCCCCCCTCCCCCCCCTCCCTCCCTCCCTCCCTCCCTCCCTCCCTTCCCTCAGTTCCCGACAGCCTCTGTCTGGAGCGTCCGTCTGTCCAACGCCTCCTACGACGCGTGCAAGGACCTGGCGGCGGCCGCAGACGCCAATAGTGGACCCGTGGGATGCACGAAAAACATCATGAGTGCGAATATGAAGGTATGGCGTTAACGGGTGCTTAATTTTCGTTCCTGTTTGCCCTCCGTCCTTCCCCCCCTCCTTCTTTGCTTTACCCGCCAACCCTGGTGATCGGGACGTGAACAATCCTGTCTCTCACCGTGGATTGTGAAGAGACTTTCTCTTTCATGAGGATGGAGACAGAACCCTCTCATCCTGGTGTCGACTCCACGGGAAACAAAAGCGAACCTCGCCTCCCTTCCTTTCTTGACCTCTCAATCGCCCATCCTTCCCTCCCTCCTTCCCTCCCTCCTTCTTTTTCTCCCTCCAGGCAAATGCCAATTGGTCTCTGACCATCCACTTTCCTTCCCTTCTCGAAGACCCATTCGCTCACGACCGGAAGATGCGCCTGCTGCAAGACGTCATGGACGAGGGAGGGGCCGAAGCAGCAGCCGCCTCAAGACAGGCCTACCAGACGCTGCTTCAGACACCCAAGGTAAGGAGTGAGGGAGGAAGGGATCGAGGGAGGGATCGAGGGAGGGGAATAAAGGGAAGAATAAAGGGCGTTTTGGGGTTGGTTTGTGGATGTGGTGGACTCATCGCCATTTCTCCTCTCCTCCCTTTCTTCCTCGCTCCCCCGCTCCTTCTCCTCCCTTCCTTCCTCTCCACACAGACCGACCGCAGCCATTTCCAGGAGCAGCAGCTGCAGCTCAAGCGCGGCCTCTCTCTCACCTTACCCCTACCATCCTGGGGCAGCAAGAGTCCGGATTCCGGCGTCGCATCCATCAACACGGCGGCTCTTGGTCTGTCTTGAACCCTCCCCCCTTCCCACTCTCCCTCCCTCCCTCCCTCCCTTCCTCCATTCGTTCAAGTCATTATCCCATCATTTTGTTTTCCTTTTCTCCTTTTCATCGTCCCTCCTTCCCTCCTTCCCTCCCTCCTTCCTACCTTAGGCGCGGCCTTCGGACAAGCGGCGGCACTGACTACACGGGCGCACCAAGCAGATTGGGCACAGGTTTCGCAAGCGCAAGGAACGACTTTTAAGGTAGGGAGGCAGGAACGGAGGGCGGGATGGACATGATATCCACGCATTTATTTTTCGACTCACGATCCTTCTTTTGCTCCTTACCCCCCCTCCCCCTTATGGGCCCATTCCCGCCCTTCCTCCCCCCCTGCCTCCCTCCCTCCCTCCCTGCAGGTGCTGGTCCTACCCGAGGTCTCCCGCCACGCCCTCATCAAGCTCACGGATTCCCAAGGGAAGGAGTGCGGACAGGGCGTGATTTGCCTGCGCCACGCCTTTCCCACCTCCGCCCGCAACTCCTCCTTCTCTCCCTTGACCTTCACGGAGGGAGGGAAGGAAGGAGGGGTGGGGGTGGTGGCGGCACCCGTGCAGGCGCTCCGGCGGCTGGTGGGCGGAGACAAGGAGAAGGAGAAGGAGAGGGGGAAGGAGAAGGGGAAGGGAGGCGAAAAAATGTAAGAAGGGAGGAAACAGCTCGGGTTATGGGGCACGGCGGATGAAGGGCAGAATGTGGGGACGGTTGTCTCTCTCCTTGTCCGTCAGTATTTCTCATTCTCTCCTTCTCTTTTCTTCTCTCTTCGCCACAAACTCCGCAGACGCATCACCCGCAACCCACCCTTCCTTCCCTCCCTCCCTCCCTCCCTCCCTCCCTCCCTTCCTCCCTTTCTCGCACAAAACAGGCTGGAGGTGCCTCTTTCCCTCGGTGGAAGGGCGGCAGGCGTCCTCCGTCTCTCCATTCGTATCCACAAGCGAGACTACGAGTACAATATGGCCGGTCCTCAGGAGGGAGGGAAGGGGGAGGGCGGGGAAGGAGGAAGAGGACGAAAGCGGCGGTCGTGGGACAGGGTAAAGGCGATGGTGGGAGGATGGTTGGGAGGGAGGAAGGGCAAGGTGGAGGGAGATGATCAGGAGGGAAAACTTGAGGAAGAGGGCCTGGATGTGGTCTGTCTCCGAGAGGAAGGGGGGGAGGAAGGGAGAGAGGAAGGGAGGGAAGGCGCAGCCTCGACGACGGCGGAAGAAACCGGGAGCAGTGAAGGGGGAGAGAAAGAAGGCGGGAAGCTGATGGGCTTTTCGATCACACATGTCAAAGACGGAATGGAGGATGAAGGGAGGAAGGGCGGGGATGAGGGAGGTAGGGAGGGTGTGGATATTGGAAGCTCAGTCAAACGGGTGGGTTTTGAAGGTGTAGTCCGAGTTAAGGCATGAAGGAGGAGGAGGGAAGCCAAGTACAAGAGGAGCGAAGATGTCCTGCTCAAGCCATAGAGGCTTGAGGGGGAGGAAAATTGTGGAGGAAAAGTATATTCACGCATGTACGTGTGCCAATTACGGAGTCATCAAGACGTTTATTGGATGCAGCTATCCAGCTAGGCACACTCACGAATAAAAAATAAATTAGAGGCCACGTTGGCATCAATGCCGACAAATTTTCCTTTACCTTTCGTTCATCCTTAAAAGGCGAAGGAGGCTCACTACAATTCTCACCAAGCCCCCCTGCCTGCTTTCAAGTTTCTTTCCACACAGCCATGCAGCACACGAATGCTCTGGAAGTGGTATCTGCGACTTGTTGATCTCACGGATTGATTGATTATAAAGAAACCCTGTGGGATGCATAGCCCGTCGTCTACCTAGAAATGGGCATATATATGCCTATTTTACAAAATTTTACCGTATTTCAATCAAATTAAGGCCTCATAAGAAAGCTATTGAAATTTTTCAAAAAAAGACCTTCCCCATCCCCTTAAAAATCAAAGGACCTTCTCGATTGAAAGCTGCGTTTGGAGAACGGCGGCATTAAAAGGTTGTGGATAGTTGCTGACGGAATATCTAGTTGTATGCAAGGATGGGGCAGGAGGGATCCTACACCTGAACGAGTGTGGTTAGTTGCACACAGCGGGCGCGGAAGAACACACACAGGCAACGATGTCGGGTCATCATGACGTGTCGACCGTACAAGAGATCTTGCAGCCCACACAGGAATGTGACCAGGATGAGCCCTTTTACGACGATGTGATTGAATCCACAGGACTGTACGTGGGTACTACCTGTACTACAGTCGGACAGCCAGGCCTCTTCCACAAAAAGGACGACATTTTTGGACAATCATAATTATTGCCAGCCTCCCCCTCTCCTCTAAAAATACACATAAGCACCCGTACCTCCTCTCACATTTTGTCCACATGCACACCCATTCCAGGCAGCACTGAACCTGACTTACGTCGAGCAGAGGGTGTGGACAAGGTGCTATCATTTTTTCCCGTCCTCCCTGTCCAACAGCGGACTCGGCAGCAAGCAAAAGCCTTGAAGCACGCAACAGCAGCCCCGGTCCGCCCTCGTCGGGCCCCTCAAAGCCCTCCACTCCATCTAAGTGGCTCTTAGCGCGATGTTCAAGAGTATGAGAAACCACGCGCACAAGAAGAGGAACGAGAAGGCGGGGTTTGACGTCGAAGAGGGAGATCTGCGGGATGAAAGCGACATCACCAGCAACATAGGCGGCGGTACAAACCTGGAGGGCGTCGAGCTGATCGACCACCATCACCATAGACGGGAAATAAAGGTACGTCAGATGCTGGAGGGGTCTTCTTATGCTTGGATAGTTGGTAGGGGGAAGGAAGGCAAGGGTATGAGGACAGAAGAGCGGTATCTCGCATTGCTATATGATACGCGTGTGTGTAGTAGTGATGACAAAGACAGGAGAGAATCACAACACCCCTTCAGAGACGGCTGTCCAGGGAGGTAATGTTGGAAATTAGAATCAAGAATCAATGTGCCTTGACTCAACGAAGCCTGGAACAAGAGCAAAGGGTGCGCGTGAAAGAGATGGGTGCTTCCTCAACGGACAGGGGCTTTTGCTTCTTACACGCACACGCCCTACAGGAGGCTTTCAGCGACGAGGATGAGGAGAGCGACGAGGATGACAACGAGTGCGAGGACGAGGATGGCGAGGAATACGATGACAGCGACGAGGACAGCGACGAGGAGGAAGACGGGCGGGGGGGAGGAGGAGGGAAGAAGAAGGGGAAGGATGCGGGCGGGACCTGGTTCACGGGTTACACGTACGTCCAAGAGGGAGGGAGTGAAGGAGGGAGGGAGGGAGGGAGGAAGGGAGGAAGTAAAGAAGCATTGAAGAGCAAGCGATAGCAATTCATGAGGTCAGGGGCTGAAAAAGACCTGAATCCCTGCCGCTGTGTCGAGCTAATCCATTCCTCCTTCCCCCCCTCCCCCCCTCCCTCCCTCCCTCCCTCCCTCCCTCATTCTTATCTTTCTGGCAGGCTGGGCTGGACGTGGATAGGCATCGGGCTGTTTGTGCTGGGCATAGCTGGGTTGTTACACAAAGGTTTCCCCGAGATGTACAAGCGGAAGCTCAAGGAGAAGCTCGTCGTTACCACTCTGGCGCAGGTAGGACGGTTGGTTGAAGGAGGGAGGGAGGAAGGGAGGGAGGGAGGGTTTTCGATGGAGCGACATACTTTCTGTCACACCACATGCCCTTATACCCTCTTATCCCACCCTCCCTCCCGCCCGCCCGCCCTCCCTCCCTCCCTCGAAAGGCGGACGAAGCGGCTGGGTGGTACGGGAATAGCGGCCTGCACACACCGTCGCACAACATCATCCACTTCTACAACCTGACCAACCCCGCCGCTTTCCTGGCCGGGGAGGTGCCCTCTTTTGAGCTCGTCGGTGAGTCTAGAGGGAGGGCGGGAGGGAGGGAGGGAGAGAGGAAAGGAGACTGGGGCCATTTGTTTCGGCGGCCTCATTGAGCTGTCTGCTCATCACTCCCGCCTTCCCTCCCTCTCTCCCTCCCTGCCTTTCCCAGGCCCCTTCACCTATCGGCAGTTTCAGCGGAGGACCGACGTGGCGTTTGCCAAGGACGGGAGCTACGTCGACTACACGTTCAACTACAAGAACGTCCTCGAGCCCTCTCTGACCGTTGGAGGTGCGTCCTCCCTCCCTCCTGCTCTCCTTGTCTCCATACATTTGCTGCTCCTAAGAGCTTGGCCCTCCTTCGCGCCATTTTCCAGTGCTTTGGCGCCAGCCTCTCTTCAAACAGAACTCAATTCTCTCCCCCTCCCTCCCTCTCCCCCTCCCTCGGCACTGAAATAATGGGCGTCAACACCCTGCACCGAAACATATCATCCTCCATTATCCTCTCTCCATGCCGCTGACGCCCTCCCCACCTCCCCCCTCCCCCCCGCCCCCCTCTCTAGGGTCGGACAAGGTGAACATCATGGGCATCAACACCGCGTACACCACCGGGGTCGCCCGCAAGCTGTCTGAGAGCAATATGGTCCGCGTCGGTGAGTGCTCAGGGAGGGAGGGAGGGAGGGCAGGAGGGAGAGTTGACAAAAGAAACGATAGTCACCTTCCCTCCCTCCCTCCCTCCCTCCCTCCCTCCCTCCCTCCTCCCGCCCAGGTATCCCCCGCGTGCTCAACGACGTGCGCGACAAGTCCCTGCCCCAATTGGCTGTTGACCTCCGGGCCCTGACGGTGGGCGGGTGGAACGAGCGGCCGGGGGATCTGGCCACGGCGGCCAAGGGGCTGCAGGCTGCGATGGGGGGTAAGGGACCGAGGGAAGGACCGAAGGAGGGAGGGAGGGGAAAGAGGCTATGTAAAGTTAGCAAGACGACACGTCTCACTTTTAACCCCTCCCTCCCTCCCCTCCCTCTTTCCCTCCCTTTTCCCGTCTGACTTTCCAAAAGCCGAGGTGTTTGCGACGACGTGGGCCCAAGGCGGCTTCAGCAAGCCCGAGACAGTTGACGCCATCGCAAAGGTCCTCAAGGTCGACGCCGCGGAGGCGGTACGTGCCATTTGACTCGGTGGATAAAGGGGAGGGGAGAGAGATGGAAGCCATCGTAATTGGAAGGAGGGGAATGAGTGGAGATATGTTACCGAACCGATATGGTTGTGTATATCTGGAATAACCTTGTGATGGCCACTCATCCAGCAAGTCCTCCCTCCCTCCGTCCTTTCCTCCCTCCCTCCCTCCCTCCCTCCTTCGCTCCAGGCCTACATCCGGGGCCTTCTGGACACGAGCAAAGACTTGGCCTTACCAACTGCCGTCGCTCAACGCCTCTGGGACCCGGCCGTTGACGCCTCCCTCGTCGCGCTCAACACACCGTACGTCCTCCCTCCCTCCCTTCCTCCCTCCCTCCTTCCTCATTTCTCTCTAACGCCTTTCCTCTTATCTGTCCCCTCCGCTCTCTCCCCTTGTCCCTCACTCAGTGCGGCCAACGCCCGCAAAGGCCTCCTCCTCTACGCAGGCCCCGAAGCCGGGAGAGTGGCCCTCCCCACCCAGCTGGGCGACGGAGCGACGCCCACGCAAGTGGAAGACGTGGCGGCGTACGTCAGGCGCATTTTGGCCTCACCGGAGGTAGGTAGACAACGGCCTCCCGCTTCCCTCTCCCTCCCTCCCTCTTTCCCTCCCTTGCTCTTCCCTCTCCTGATGCTCACGCACTCAGCTCCGCTTCTCACCCGTCGGCCCCTTCATCTTCCCTCCTTCCCTCCCTTCCTCCTTCCCTCCCGTGCAGGTGGCGGTCAAGGTGTTGGACGCGGTGGGCATGGACAAGGCGAAATATCCCACGCTGGACGACCTGGCCATGCGTCAGGTGGGGGACGGAGGGAGGGCGGGCGGGCGGGATGGAGGAAGGGGGGGGTTAGGAGAGGGCAAGAAGGGCGCGCACACCTATCGGAAACATGCATTGCAGCCAGTGGACTACAGAAAGACGGCAGGGGGGAAGGCGAGGCCTGATATGTTGATGTTGTCGAGTCTTCCCCCGCTCTTTCCCATATCCATCCCCTCTCACCCACACCCCTATCCCACACCCCATCTCGTATAAACCACATAATTGACTCACATATGCCCCTCGTTCTGTCCCCGCAGTTTACCATGGCCGACGTCCTAAGCACGCTGGGCGGCGACCCGGGGGCCCTCCAAGGCATCAGTCTGACTCAAGTCAAGCAGGGAAACACTTACGTGGAAGAGGCCCTCGTGCCCGGCCCTGGTACGTCCTCCCTTCCTCCCTTTCTTCCTTCCTCCCTCCCTTGCCTCTATATGTCTCCTCCTTCTTATCCCACTCCCCTCCTCCCCTCCTCCCTTCCTCCCTCCCTTGAGTCACCGAGGCCGTGCCCATGCTCGAACTAGGCTACATCCTCCGCTCCGCCAAGACGCACCCCTTCCTCCCTGCCCCTCCCTCCCTACCGACCTGGGCTCCGCCCCGGGCTCCCAGGACGGTGGCGGATCTGGAAGCTCAGGGGTGGGGCGTGACCACCAAAGGTAACCATCGAAGAAGGGAGGAAAGGAGGGAGGGGCGGAGGGTGAAGACGAGGGCCTTGGCTTCGCACGTGTGTTTTCACCTTCCCTCCCTCTCTCCTTCCCTTCCTCCATCCCTTCCTCCTTTCTCCCCTTCCCTCCTTGCAGGGAAATGCATCTTCGATGTCGTTCTCTCCAACCAGACCTACTACGAGAACGCCATCCTGGGCGTGCCAGCCTTCAAGCTCGAGGACGAGTTCACTCATCTCTACGCCCGAACAGTACGTACCACCCCCCCTCCCCTCCCTCTCTCCCGCGCGTGCTCTCATCCACCTACCCGGGCCTCCCTTTGACGTTCCCTGCCTCTCTCCCTCCCTCTCCAGGCCTCGCCACTGGCCTTGGGAGGCGTCCAAGTCTGCCTGGCCGTGGGACCCATGGACGATGCGGGAACTCGCGCTCCCACGCCGGATTGGGTCGATTTGCAGGTCGAGAGGGAGGGAAGGAAGGAGGGAGCGAGGGCGGGCGGGATGGAGGAAAAGGCACTGGATTGAGAGGGCGCTCATATCCTCTGTTCGGAGTTGACAGATGTACAGAGAGGGCAAGATGAGAAGGCAAAGAGGAGGGGGGAGGAATGCTAGGCGCCCTTGTCCTCGCTTCCCTTTTGCTTCACCCTTCCTCCCTCCCTCCCCTCCCACCCTCTAGACCTACCTGAATTTCATCGGCAAAACGGCCATCGAGCCTCTCTTTCGATTCGCCGTCATCAACAACAACGGCGGCCTCGTCACCACACGGACTGTCCAGGAAAGGGTGCTGGGCCATCAAGAGCCGCTCTTGGCGCTATCACTAGGCAAGGAGGGAGGGGCAGACGGAGGGAGGCTGCACTGAAGGACCGACGCAGGGACTCTCTCACTGACCAGGTTTTCCTCCCTCCCTTTCGTCCCTTTCACCCCTCCCTCCCTCCCTCTCTACCTTCTCTCTCTTCCAGGCGGCGACGCCCCCTCCGCACGCTTCGCCCTCCTCCCCAACGCCCCCGGCCCCCTGGACGGTCACGCCTTCTGCACCTCCGCCGCAGACGTGGATCACACGCTCTTCGGCTGCTTCCTGGACACCGAGGCCTCGACCCCCTCACAGAACGTCTACCGGAAGGTAAACAGCCCTCCCTCCCTCCCTCCCTCCCTCCCTATCTCCTATTGTCGCTTTTTCTCCCCTTCAAGATTCCATGCGGTGCGCTGCAGCCGAAATCAACCTCAACACGGCTACCTCTCCCCCTCTCCTTCCCTCGCTCCCTCCCTCCCTTCCTAGACCCCAAGCCGCTATGCCACAGGCAAGACGACCCTCAGCGATTTGAGTCAGCTTCAGAACTACGCCGGCGTGGAGGAAGACGTGCCTGTGATGTACCCCTCGGGCCAACAAACGGCCGTAGTGGTGAGGGAGGGAGGGAGGACGGGAGGGAGGGAGGGTGGGAACCAGAAGAAGAGATCTTGGGAGTATCCAGTCGTCGCAGTGGCATCTTGTCTCATACCTCTTCCTCTTTTTCCTCCCTTCCTCTCTATTTTCCCCCCTCCCTCCCCACCTCCTGCCCTTCCTCCCTTTCTCTCTTCCCTCCCCTTCTTCCTTCCCAGATGCCGGACGCAGTGGCCGAACTATCCTCTACCCTCCCTACTTTGACACCTGAGCAGCGGGCGGATGATGTCCCCCCTCTCCTCCTTCCCGTCAATACCTCCCTTTCCCCCTCTGCCCTTCAGAGAGGCTTCACCACAGGCGAGCAGTTTCCACCCTTTCTCCTCCAGGTGGGGTCCGAGGGAAGGAAGGAGGCGGGGAGGGAGGAAAGGAGTGAGGGAGGGAGGGAGGGGGGCACAAGAGAAGACGAAGGTGGACGTGTTCATTGTCTGACAAGTCTGAAGGAAATGGAGAGGGACGGAGAGAGAGAAGGATGGGGGACACCGTAAGACACCCGGATCTCTCACGACTCCTCTCTTATCGCTGGCTTTATGGTATCCCGCAGGATTTGCCCGACCCGCCTCCCCTGTGGGTCCTCCGCCTCAAGGGCCCAATTGCGTTCCGCTTCTCCTACACTAATAACACCGAGGTGGGCTCCTCCCTCCCTCCCTCCCACCCTCCCTCCCTCCCGTCATTCTGCTCACCCTCCTTCCCTCCGTCGCATCCTCCCTTTCCCTCCACTCCCTTCCTTTCTAGCGTCACGGCATCACCCTCCGTCGCTTTCATCTCGCCCAGGACCTTTTCCATACCCGTGACGACTGGCCGCTGGTGAAGGATGGCGAGGGGGAGGGACGGAGGGAGAGCACCTTTATGAACCTGACCCTGGGAACGTGGATGCCCACGGTACGTAGAGGAAGGGAGGACAGGAGGTAAGAGGAGAGCAATAGCTGCAACCTCGCTTCGTCTTCTCATGCATCAGAACTGCGCCCCTCTTACCGAGACCTGCCCTTCATTTCCTCCCTCTCTCCCCTCTCCCTAATTCTTGAGTTTATTGCCGACTCTCCCCTGGCTGGCTTCCGGGACTCTCCAACCTATGCCGCTTCATCCCCGCTGGTGGTGAAGAGGGGGAAGGAAATGGAAGGCAGATCATCGTTTGTGGACGTGGAGCCCACGACAGGTGAGTGCAAGGGAGGGAAAGATGGAGGGTGGGAAGGAGGGCGTAGAGCACTCGTGTCAACAGTCTGCATCCTCACCATCCTTCCCTTCCTCCCTCCCTCCCTCTGTTTCTTTCCCCCTTCATTCCCAGGGAAAACCCTGTCAGCGCGCATGCAGGCGCAGGTCTCGGTCTCCACCTCCTCCCCCCTCTCGGGGCAATACGACACGTTTTACCCGGAGGCTTACCTTGGGTTCTTCCTCCCCACCGTCTACATGGCCTCTGAAACCGACCTCCACCCCAAGGATGCCTCCACCATCCGGGGCGCGCTCTATACCCCAGGTATATTCGTGTCCACGTCCGCGTCTTTCCCCTCCACTCCTACTCTCTTTCTTTTGACAATCTTCTCATTTCGCCCTCCCTCCCTTCTTCCTTCCCTCCCTCCCTCCCTCCCTTCTTCCTCCCTTCCTCTTCCAGGTAAGGTGGTGAAGGGCTTGCTTCTGGCGGCGGTACCCGTGGGGACCATCATGTGCCTGTGGGGGCTGGTGCTCATGGGAAGGGAGTTTAGAAGAAGAAGGAGGAACGGACGGGCAAAATAAGGAGGGAGAGAGAAAGGAAGGAAGGGTGTACAACAGCCTGGATGTAATGTATGAAATGGAAATAGAGGAGCAGGAAAGAAGGCAGGGTCTGTAAGTCCCTCTGAAATGGAAGTAAAGGCTGGTAATAGACAGACGGGATATGCAATGACCACTCGAGGACGAGTGAGTGCAGCGTGCCGAGACGTGCACAAGCAAGGTTGCCTGCACCATTTTTGAAAGAAAAAGAGAGAAATAGGATGTGATAAGGGACGAGGGAAGAAGAAAGCTTAGGTAGACTAGACAAGAACTACAAATACCAAATATTTTCTCATGGAGAAGGCGACACCTGAAAATTATATCTCCAATGCCTATGAAAAACACGTGTTTTTTACCCTTGCATGACATGCACCGGCCGGCCGAGGTAAAGAAAGAGACAACGCGGAAAATTAGCACAGAAAGAGCTAAATATGAGGACTGGTCGTTCATTGAACCAAGAATAAGAAAGGGCGTCTATGGATGGGCGAGAAGAGGATAGAATAACTTGTTCAAGATGGAAGTACTTTACTTTTAACAAATCAAAATTGAGGGAGAGGTTTTCAGGCCTTCATTTGTTTTCTCTCTTTTTCGTTCTCTCCTCTTCGAAGTTTATCATTCCTTACTTGCTCTTAAGAGAGCAGCATCTTAAACTCCTGGTACTCAATTTCGCCTGACCTGGGTATTGGTTAGAATGTGGGAAATAAGAAGGGGAAAAAATGGAAAATAAGACATGTAGATCTCATCCGTCCGCCCTCCTACTCATCCCACCATTCCCATCCACAAGAAACGCACCCGTCCGTGTCCACTTTATTAATCAATTCCTCGATATCAATCATCAAGCCGAAATCCTTCTTGATAATGCGCACCAGCGTTTCCCGTTTTACGTGCCCCAGCTTGTCTGCTCGGCCCCCACAGGCCACAAAGGCATCGACCATGTCGCCCTCGTCGTCAAACGCCAAAGCTTTCATCTTTTGCACCTCAATTACTCGCAAGAGCTCCCCAAAGTCGAGCATGCCACTCATCTCTTCGTCGACTTCGGCAATCATCATAAATAATTCGTCCTCAGTGGGCTTTTGTCCCAAAAACCCAAGCACCCCACGCAACGCCGCCACGTCTAAAGTGCCCGTTTTATCCGCGTCAAAGGCTTGAAACGCCGCCCGGCAGGCGTCGATCTCTTCTTGGGTCAAGATCATTCTCTGCTTCGGGAAGAAGGGGTCTGCAGTTATGTGTGCCTATAGTGCAAAAGGGGTAGCCAAAAAAAGAGGGGGGGGGGATGGAAAACAGAGACTTGTGTCGCAACGGCCGGAAAACCGGAGATTTCTCGTGGACGACCGCAACACCATAACCTTGTAATCATACACAACTGGCTGCTTCCACACCCAACCTCTCACATACAGGCCACACGACGGACCTAAGAGCACGTGGTTGGCAAAAGGCTTAGGCATATTTGTCAAGGACCCGCTGTGTCGCTCTGTCTCCATACGACAAGCAAGCTCGGCAAGGCCGTGCTTACCGCACACGCCGCACTCGCCGCACTCGCAGCCATGATCTACAACCTCTACATTTTCGATCGTCGGGTATGTGTCTGGAAAACGCCTTCTTCATCCCCTCCTCCCCATCCTCCTCCGACCCATCCCTCCCTCCCTTTCTCTCCCTTCCTCCTCCCCTCCATCTCTACCAGGGCGCCTGCCTCTTCTACCGGGAATGGTCCCGGCCCCTGAACACCCTGGCCGAAGACCCCGAGGAGGAAAAAAAGCTGATGTTTGGTATGCTGTTCTCAATCAAGGGCTTGGTTGCAGCGCTCGGCAGCAAGGTGAGCAGTGGAAGCCATGCCTGGAAGGAGCGAAAAGTGAACATCTGGAAAATGTCTTCCACATCCACGCATCCACGACATTTCAATAAATTGATTCTTTGCCATACATCATTCTCGATGCATGCTTACAGAATGCTCCCTCTTCGTCGGATGGGCTGAACCACTTGCGGACCAATGCCTACACCCTGCATCACTTTGAGACCATGACGGGCTTGCGCTTTGTCCTCAACACTGACAATTCCATCGTCGACATGCGCGGGCACCTGAGGCATATCTATGCAGGTAGGGCTACAGACAAGGAAAAAAAGAGGAAAAAAGAGGGAGGAGCCTTGACAGGGGATGGGATGCTTTGGATTTTTTTAAATTGAATTCTCTCTATTCCTCCCTTTTTCCCCCTGTTTTCTTAAGGCATTTGGGTGGAGCATGTGGTCAAGAACCCGCAATACAAGATAGGAGAAGTGAGGGAAGGATGCAAGGATGGAGGTAGAGGACGCAATCAATTACCGCCGGCCTTTGCCCAGAATCTGGAGGAGTACGTGACGGGGCTACCGGCGTTTAAGTAAAGGGAAGGTGGGAGAGAGGGACAAGCATGTACATTAATAAGGAACGATGGCTTCCTGACAAAACGGAACCAAAAGGAAACAAAAATCGCCTTGTCATCAGTACAGTTTTCGATCGTGGAAGCATTGTTTTTCGTTCTTTAAAATTATTTTGTGGACGGCCTGTTTTGGAGCTCTCTGTAATGTCTTTTTCCTCCTTGCCCAATTACCATGCATTACCAACTGGAGGGGGGGGTGAGTTCGACATGCCAATTTAGTCCGGCAGCGAAGTGGGATCATGCAATAGTGAAGGATGACTGCTCGTCCGACTGATCGTCAGCTTTTAAAGAAAGGAAATTTTACAATCGTGAGCGTGAAATACTCGAGGCTGACCGCTGAGATAAGTAGAAGCACGCCGGGTCCCTGATCGGCGAAGGTTGCCAGCCCAGAAGAGGGGAATCGCCTTCTGCTGTTCTTTTCTCGTTGTCAAAAGCCCTGCTATGCTCAAATTTCATGTCCCAAATATTTAAAGTGGAAAGGCGTGTATGAAAGGCTGTCCTTTGGTATACTAGACGCAGTACTCTTCGCAAAATCAACGTAGTTTGCAGGCAGGGGGCATCATGACACAAGCCAGAAGCAAGGCACGTATGGGCAATGACCTAGCATCGATGCTGCTGTGCCTTGCCATCTCGAGCTTGCAGCGACGTCCACTGCATGCACATCAACTCTCTTTCAATTTTTGCGTTGCCTTGGCATGTCTCAAAGCTTTGAATCGTTCGCGTTTATTACGCTCGTCAACCCGCCACAATTATCTTTCCCCGCTACGGGCTTGAACAGCTTCGAAATTCCTATTACCTACTCTCTCTTTTTTCCAAACACAGCCAAAAACTTAAGCAAGGACCGAAACATGCCGGCATTGCGGTGGCTCACAACAGCCACGGTGACCGCATTGATGGCAGCCATAGCTCATACAGCGCCCATTTCCAGCGACTTAGCTACCACCGAGGCTCAGGACACGCCCACTTGGAGCGTGCAGCAAGGTAAGTGCAAATCCGCCTGGAACAGTGCGGACAAGAACGATGGAGACAATATTTTCTTCTGGAAACAATTTTTGGACGAGCTGATTGAGCTGTCCTTTATTGAAATTTGATCGCATGCCGGCATTTTCCCCGATTGCTGAGATCAGCCCTGTGTCGTGCCTGCCTTGATACCACACTCTCCTTTATCCCTTTTCTGTCGAAGACATTGCCAAAATACGCATCACCCTTCTTTAATTTTAATCTCTATGAGTACTTACTCTCTCTTTTCCTGCCACTAACCAGATTGCACCCGCTCTCCCCTCGGGAACGGCGTCCTGGACTGTTCCTACCAAGGTCAGCTCGTGCGTGTCCAAAACGCCGAAACTCGTACCCACGTGCAAGCACCGGGATCGGTGATCTGGAGCGATGCCTCCACAGGTGATATAGATGTACGTACGTCCGGATTTGGGTTGACTTGTGTGACGATCAAGGAGGGGGAGAAGGCGGGGGAGCAACGTTGCCACGTCAAGACGGACTTGTGGGACACGAATTCTGGTGTTGCCCCTACAGTAGACACTGCCGCCACTGCCAAGCCTTCCCCTACCCTCGCCTTCTCGTCTCTTCGGGGCAATGATCGAGCCCGGGAGGTCGTGAGCGGCGACATTCAGAAGCAGACACGTATGGTGGATCCCTATCCTGACCTGGCGGCAGATGACTGTCAAGCAACAGAGACGGGTCGTAATTGTACCTATGTGGATGGTCAATGGGCACATGTCGCGACGACAGAGGAGGGCGCCATGCACGTTACGGCCCCAGGGGTGGAGGTCCGAGCGGCGCCCAAGGAGGGAGGAGACATGAGTGTGGACGCGTGGGGTTTCCATATCGATTGCCGTAAAGACCCGACCACGAATAAGACCAAGTGCCACACAACGAATGATTGGTTAGGGAGTGGGGTGGGGGCAAGTGCGGACGGAGGAGAGCCGACGCCTCTACCCGCGGTAAATGCGGCATCGTCCTCTCCTAAAAGAGGATGGGATACCGCGCCCGACCCTGTCATGCACTTGCACCCTCATCCTCCTCATGCCGAGGTGGCGACAGATAATACGGCAACAAGCACCTCGAGCAGCACCAGCACCAGCACCAGCACCATTACGAGTAGCAGTAGCACTTACAGAGACTACAACCGTGGGCCTTCTCCGGCTACTCGCCCTGCCGTCGACCCTCGCCCCCCCAAAACGACGGCATCTACTCCGCCGGCTGACTTGGTAGATCCCATATTCTCTGTTCCTACCACCACCACCACCACATCATCTACTCCGCCGGCTGACTTGGTAGATCCCATATTCTCTGTTCCTACCACCACCACCACCACATCATCTACTCCGCCGGCTGACTTGGTAGATCCCATATTCTCTTACCCTGTTCCTGCCGCTAGCATGACGGAGGATGGGGAAGCCATCACCGTCATTCCCGATGTTGTTACACCCATTGCTGCTGTCGGTGTCTCCGATCCCTTTGAAGGCATCGGCTCTTCCGCTTCCTCCTCTTCTATCGGCGCCACGCCTTCCGTCCCCGATCCCCGGGATCCAGCCTGGCTGTCCAACCAGAAGGACTGCACACGGGCCATCAAAGGCGAAGGCAAAGACTGTTGGGTCGACGGCCGGTGGGTTCACGTGCAGACAGGAGAAGTCAGCGAGAGGATGACTTCTGCTGTTGCTGCTACCGCTACTGCTGCTATTTCCGCCAGCGTCTCTGAGGTTGATGAGTCGGGTGTGGTGATGCTGGCGGATGACGCTGCAGGTCTCGGAGATGTGCATGCACCGAACATGTGGGTCTAACATCGCAGTGATGCGACGATGGAGACGTGTATGGTCGCCACGCCATAGACCAAGGCGAAGGAATGAGCTATGGGGAAGGTAGAGGAGGAAAAAATAGAGGATGTGGCAGGGAGGGAGGTACCGCTTTGCCGATGAAAGCTGCAGGTTTTAGTGCAGAGGGATAGAATTATCGAGGAGAAGATAGAAATGTTACAATTGGATTGAGAAAATGAAATTTTGCTTGTACATCGGAACGGCTCAGAAGGAAATATGAGCGGAGAGAGACAAGGAAAGGGAAAGACATCAAAAACACACACAAAGTGTGGGGGATGAGAGGAGAGATGAAAATCAGGATGGAGGCATTCAGAGATGACGAATATCATACAAGAAGACACAAGGCACGCCAACTCTCATGCACAGACGCAAGCGTGGGGAGTACTATGTGACAATTTGGATATCTTTGCATGGAGCGGACACAGCACTCACGAGTATGACGCATGGTTCGATGAGAGTCAGAGAGTCGAAAAAGGACATGTAAAGGCAGATCGTAGTGGATGCGCTTATTTGTTATTTGTTCACAAGTTGGGGAGGTTAGGAGGGTAATATAGACTTTTTATTTTATTTTAAATTTATAACAATTGAAGTGCGCTTCACGAGGTAAAACTAATATGACGAAAAATGCCCAAAACCCCACCAGCAACAACGAGCGAAGTCTGCATTCTCATTTTCCCTCACATTTCTTTGACTATGCACACGATCCTTCTGCTTTTCCCTCACTCTAAAATATGGCCTCGTTCTCCCCACCGCCGTCATCGCCGTCCCCCCCCCCATCATAGTCATCACTCATATAGTGATTCATCGCATAGTCGTCGTCCTCGTCCACCTCCTCATCCTCTTCCTCTACTACCCTATCGTCATCCTCCTCCTCATCCTCGTCATTCTCATTCTCCTTCTTGTCTACAGCCGCCCCGACCGCGTCCTCCTTGGCTCCTTCCTTCTCCCCCTCGGGGCTCTTCCGCTTCCGCCGCATGCCATCTTTCTTCTCATCCTCATCCTCTTCATCAGTCTCCTCCTCCTCGTCTTCCACTACTACGCGGCGTCGGGGCTATGATTTTGGTTTTTAAAACAGGAATATGATGAGTACTATGAGAGGAGCAGCCAGAAGACGCGAATCCCATTTTTACCGCCCTGATCCTCCCTCCAAGCCTACCTTTGCCAGCGCCGCCACTGCCGCAACCGCCGCCGGTGATCCTCCTTTCTGGATACGGCTTTTTGGTGTCGCCTTCTGGCCCCGTGTCGAGGGTGGGGGCCGGTGGTGGGTGCTAGGTAGGAGTTCCACGGGCACGTACACTGCGCTTTGCGCCTGTTCAAAGGACATGATCAAGAACGTGAGGAGCAGAAAGATGTGAGGAAAGGAGAGTCGGGTAAATGAAAGTTATCGTATGTGCAGATGATCCCTTCTGTGTACCTGAGCCTCGGGCACGTGGATGGTCTCCCACAACGTCGCAGGACCTTTGCCCTTGCCTCCTCCTCCTCCACCTCCGACCCCTGCTCCCCTTCCTCCTCCCTCCTCGCCCGTGTTGCGTTTGTATCTATCCGAGTATCTGGCAATCTCCTTGACGACTGTTTTGGAGCGCGGGGCGGGCTTGAGGTAGTATACTGACTGCTGCCACCAGTGCACTGGCATCGAGGATTGAGAGAAGGGAGGGAACGAAGGGAGGGAGGGAGGAATTTAAGTACTTCAATACGAGGTAAGGAATTGCAATCTGACTGACTGGATTTGCAAAGTTACCGGTGAGAAATGTTGATCTGATAAGAGCGAACATACGCTGCATTGCTTTTTCTCCCTTCTCCAGCCTCTCCCCTACAACCCGAGCCCCCCAAGAAAGATTGGATCGAAACTTACCGAGCTCCCGCTGGGCCTGGATCTTGATGCCCTCCTCCTCCGTCAAGGGTTTTGGCGGGTAGATGGGAATGTATGGGTAGGAGGGCAAGGGCTCCTGCTGCGACGAGCCCATTGTGGCTGGCAGCCCCATTTCCTCAGCCGTATCTCGCAAGTGGTCCAAAGCAGTCAGCCCTCCGCCCCCACCAGACATGCCCCCCCGGCCTCCGAACCGCCCTCCCCGGCCGCGCCCACGCCCCATCATGGTACGCTGACGCTGTCAATCGTGGAGTGTTTGAAGAGGTGAAGAGATATCAATATCAAGCGAAAGAGGATGGCGTGCCTGGAACCGCTAGCGAAGCAGCGGCGGGAGCAGCTTGAAACCCTTGTAGAGGTAATGCCAGAGGTTATAAAGCTGCCTTTATGTGTTGGTGAATGAGTGGGTGAGTTGGTGTGGTTGAGTGTGTGGTAGTGTATATGGCATACATAAAAATAAGTCCTGAGTTAGGGTTAGGCTAACACGCGCCTCATGCGGCCCCGTGCCAAAAACCCGCGAGCCGCCCACTCAAAACGCGCATGGGCCCCTCGTCGCTTCTCCGACCGTACTCCCTGTTATACTACATCTCTGACGCCCGCATGCCCCACAACACCACTTCTCCGTAGGTTAAAAAGGGGTCAACCTGGATTTGGCCTCTGGAAGTATCCCGCGTCTCCCGGACAGCTCAAGCCAGCACGATGATGATGCCCAACGTCGCTGCTACAGACACGCCCGCTAATTCCCATCCTGACGAGGTGGGGATTGACAATAGCAGAGTTCAGCATGAAGGAATCGAAAATAGTAGCCGCATTGGTGCCATCGAAGCCCCCATCCGGAAGTCTTCCTCCACCAGCACCGACGCCAGCAACAAAATGGGCCTCGCCTCCAAACTCACCATGTCCAGTAACGAACCTTCCTCGTATACCAACACTAGCATTGTTAAGCCCCTCGAAGCCGCTCTGGCTTTTTGGACTCATCTAGATTTGCGGGGCACTTGTCGTAGCGAGTTGGAGCGGCAAGGTCGTGAGCTGAAGGAGGCAAAGGAAAGCACAATCAAGAATCGGAAGCGCCTGGCGGAGGCTACCAAGGAGTGGAGGAAGAGCAGCAGCAGTGGCAAGGGTGCAGAGGACCTGCTCAAAGCCTATCAAGAGGAGATTGATAACCTAACCCGACGAGCCAGGGGTGCGGATGCTGCTTTTGCGAATGTCTACCAAGCATTGTACGACGCCCCCGATCCCACGCCCTACCTCTCCACGGCCCTCTCCGACCGGCGGGTCACTGCTTCCCTGGAGGTGGAGCTGGGACGGCTACAACGGGAGATACAAGAGTATGAAATTGAATTTCGCAAGCTCAAGAACCAAGACGTGACCATCCGACGCCTGCAGGAGAAACTGATGGCCTATGAAAAGGAGGCAGCGGGGGACATGGCCGCTTCGGTTGAAGAGGCGCGGGCCGAGATTGAAGCCCTGGCAGATGCCCGTGTTCGCGAGGCCGTGGAGCGAGAGCAGCGTCTAGAGGCCCGCTTGGTGGTGGCACAGGAAGCCCAGGCTGTGGCGGAGGAGGGGCGTGCGCGGGCACAGGCACAAGTGTTTGAGGTTGCGCGACAGGCAGAGGAGAGGGCAGCGGCCATGGGAAGCGAGGGAGAACTGCTTGCCCAGGAGCGTGAACGGCACAAAGCTGAGGCAGATGCTTTGAGAAAGGAATTAGAGGCTGCGGTGGCTGCGGTGGCTGCGGCGAAAAGGGGGGATGCTTTATTAAGTATGGACGGACATATCTCACCTGCTTCTGTTTCCTTCTCCTTGTCCGCACCTGTAGAAGGCAGCAGCAGCAGCAGCAGCAGCAAGATCTTAGCCCTCCAGAATGAACTAGATGAGATGGGTGCATCGTTAGCTCTTGTCCGACACCGGTTTTTCACAAAAGAGGAGGAATGGACGCAGGCCCAGGCGCGCATGCAGGAAACCGCGGAGGGTTTGGAGAGAGAGCTGGATAAGGAGCGAAAGGCACGGGCTGAGGTAGAGGAAGGAATGTGTCGGCGACCAGCCATGGAAGAAGTGGTGAGGTTGAGGAGGCAAATTCGAATGCTGCAGCAGTTGGAATTCAATGGCGCTGAGGAAGAGGAGGGAGGAGAAGAGGCAGAAGGAGGGGAGAAAGGGAGGGCGAGGATGAACGAGAGGCAACATCCTTTGCCTTTGAAAAGAGTAGACAAATGTGGGCAGAACTGTGAGCTTGTCGAGGAGGAGGAAAATGAGGAGGAGGAGGGGGAGGGAGGGGTGGGTGAAGCTAGTGTTCGTCCAAGTGTGGGACATTTATTGATGAGTCGTCTTCGACGCATGGAGACGGAAGTCATGGCGAGCCGTCGCAAGGTGGCCGATATGGAGGGGGAACGAAAACGCCTAGAAGAGATGAAATGCGTTGCGGAGGCCAAGGCACAGGCACAGTCTGTGCTCGTGGCGCGCTTGGAGAACGATCTTGCGCGTGTGGTAGCCAAGGGGAGAATGGGAGGAGGGGGAGGAGAAGGAGATGGAGGAGGAGAGGGGGAAGAGGCGATATGTCCTGCGGCCAATTTGGTCGGTGCATTGTCGCCATTCTCTCACTTGCTTCAGACAGAACAGCAGCAGCAACAACAACAACAACCTATCCAAGAGAGAGGGGAGGCATTGACTGTGGACATGCATGAGCTTTTGACCACGGCAGCGAAAGTTGCTCCCTCCTCCTTCTCCTCTTCCTCCTCTATCTCTGCGTCGACCTCTTCCTCGATCGACCTGGTGCAAATTCTACAAGACCAGCGAGATCGGTACAAATGCCGCGTCCGCACACTCGAGGGCGAGCTAGCGGCTGCCGGCCATGAAATTGGGCGGTTTAAGGTTCAGGCTGAAACCATGCTGCGAGACAACCTGACGCTGTACGAAAAGATGCGCTTCCTTCAATGCTATGGAAGAGGAAGGAGTAGTGGAGGGCGGAGAGGGAAGCAGGTCCTGGCGACAGCATCGACGGGGCCTACGCCGCTGCACCAACGCCAGCAAGGGTCAGGTAGCCCGGAAGGAATGATGGAGGCGGGTGATGTCTTGACCACCGCCGCTGCAACGGAAGTCAGGTATCGGAGAATGTACGAAGAGCAATTGAACCCCTTTGCGGCATTTTCGGCGGCAGAGAGGTTCCGGAATTACCAGGACATGAATGTAGTGGACAAGATCACCCTGCAGGGAGCGCGGGCCTTCCTGGCCAACAAAACGGCTAGGATGATGGTGTTTATGTATTTTATCAGCCTGCATGTGCTGGTCTTTTTGACGCTGTACATGTGGGGTCATCACCACTGTGCGGACTTGTACTACCCCAAGGACTCTCCCATGAGCATCCCGTCCGATGCCCAGAGCTTTCAGGGGAATCACGGAGTAGAAAGGGAAGGGGGAATTCGGTGACGAATGACTTTGTTGTTACATTGGAAGAATTGACTTTCACACCAAAAAGAAAGCAAGAGCTGGCTCAGTGACTTCTGATTTTTGTTTATCGTTGGTGAAGATGTAATAATTCTGCGAAGTCGGTGCACTGAAAGAAGATAGGTTTAGATCTTTCAGGGCGCTGTGAAAGAAAATGTCTTAGTCTGAAAGTGCGTCGACTCATGTTCAGAACCCACCTTCGTTTATTGCTGCTGATTCACTTTGATCTCTGTTTTTCTACTTTGTTTGACTTTTCTTGCGATCACTAGATTTACTTTGCATGCCATCTTCACGGGCGAGCAAAATCGTGTGCACATCCAAAATTTTCTATCGCTCTCCCTTTCTCCCTCTACCTTCAGCCCCCCCCCTACATCTACAATGCCGAGACATTTCCAAGCTCGATTGAAAACTGCTTCAGCAGCAAAGTTTGCACAATAACCATCAACCGCGGATTTTCCGCTTCAAGGCGTTCAAGAGCCCTCTGACTGAAAACACCCAGCTTGACGGGGGTCATGGCCCTGGCAAAGAAGCGGCGGCGCTGGTTCTCTAGGAAAAAGTCCACAAAGCCGAAGAGCGAGCCCGAATGAAGAACCACCTCCACGTGCCGCTGCTGCGCGTCCCCTATTTCGGGCCGTTCTACCCCGCGCAGGTGCACATCCAACAGCTCGGTCTCAAGCACATCCACATCAATGTCGTCGGCCGACTCCAGCGCTACTTCCCCCGCCAAGATTAGGTAAAAAGAATCAGAGGGTTCCCCTTTCCTGAAGATGAAATCTTGATCTCGATACCGCTCCTCCCGCGCGTAGTTCGCAATCGTCTCCAGCGCAGCCTCATCGATGGATCGCGCCGTTCCCTCTCTTGGCTCCCCCTCCATGCCGTCCTCTTTCCCCTCATTTCCCTCCTCTTCTTCTTCAAACAGCATAGTTCGCAACACACGTACTACACTCAACTCTTGCACACCCCGTAACGAAAACGCCCTTGCCCGCACCGAGTGCCCGTGCGTGTGCGCCGACTCTTGGACCAACAAAGCAGTCTCGCATGAGTCTAGCGCCTGATGCAGCGTTGGGAAAAGGCGAGTATTGGTGTCTTCAAGCAGACGGTTGGCACGGAGATAAAATTCGATACGGACATTGCAGTTACTATAACACAAAACAACCTGCATGTCTTTGCAAATGGTCTGAAGAGGTAAGAAACAGTTCACTACGCTGGACATATCAATGGCCGGAACCCGCCGAAAGTCCAAAATGAGAAAACGGGGCTTATGCGGGTGAGAATGACGCAATGGGATGCTGCTGGTATTGCAACTATCGCTGCTTTGCTGCTGGTGGGAAGGTAGTCCGAGAGCTCCATATGGGCTGCTGCTACTGCTGTTCGCAGCAAGAGAAGCGCCAAGTAGGGCGGCATCTTCGGCCGGAGGTAGCGTCATGGCCGTGCGCCGCTCTCCTGCTTTCTCCTCGTCTTCATCCATATCTTCCTGCCGCTCCTTCGCAAGCACGCTTTGGAAGATACTCCGATGCAAGCGCCCCCACGCTTCCCCCACCAAGCTCTTGAGGGAGTGAAATCTCTTGCTGCCGCCATCAACTTTCCCTCTCCCCTCCTCAATTACCCGCCGTGAGTTTGTGCGCGAGGGTCGGTGTGCGTCTGATGCTGCTGATATTGCTGTTTTTCCTCTTTTCACGGGCGCTATGGCCCATGCCCCGTTGCCCGTCACTTGCGGAGAAAAAGGAGCCACGCCGAGCAAGGACTTGATGTGCTCGAGGGTGGTGACGCTCGAGCCAAAAAATATGGCTCCGTTCAGTTCAAGCGTCAGGATCTTGCCTCGCTGGTCCAAGAGTCGACGGGCTTCCCGCAAGCGAACCACACGGCTTCGATGGCGTTGAGCTTGGACGGTGCGGGCCGTGCTCTTAGCGTAAGAGACGATGAACATGGCCATAGACAGCACAATCCCGAGCGCAAAGCCGGGAATTATGCCCAGACTCACACTGCCAATAAATGTCGCCCACAACACCAAGTATTCCTTGGGCGTCATCCGGCAACGCGCCTCTACCAACCACTCGAGCATGAGCTCAAACGTGATGAAATGCAGCGTGGCAGCGAAAAAGTAGAGGGGGATGTAGGTCATGAGGTCAATAGGAGAAAGGAAGACGGTCAGCTCCGCCACAATTAACACCAGACCACACAGCCGGGAGCGGGTATTGGTGCGGTAGGTGAAAATCGTCTGACTGAAGATGTATGAGCCGGTAAATCCCCCACAGACGCCGGCGATCAGGTTGGAGAGGCCGACTGTCGAGAGCTCATGGTTTTTGTTCAGGGGTCGACCCCCGTCCATCTCGATAGCAACAATGTCCAGACAGGAACTAAAAGAGACCACGAATATCATGCCGAGGAGCGTAGGAAGCTGATAAGGCAAGACCCACCACTCAATCCCACCCAGCGAAGATGGAGGCCAGACCTGGTAGAGCCCCAAAGAGGACTGCCAGGACGCCGGCACGTTGGAGGCTCCCAGCCAGCCGAATTTGCGCGCCCCATCCATGGTCTCCCCACCCAGGTACAAGCCTCCGTAGAAGACCAACGGAACGCACACCATGGCCAGGGGGAGGGCCAGGAAGTGCTTGAAGGAACGGGCCACAGCCGAGAACGCCGCTCCAGCGAGAATGCCAGGCAGCACCAACACCACTGAGTGCGGGTCGTACAAATGTCCCCAGGCCTGAAGAGAATCCAGATCGTGCCCCACGGACAGCGTGACAGCCGCACGGAAGCAAAAAGCGGCAATGAAGACAATCTGCCCGCCAATCACGGGCAAAGGCAAGTAGGAAACGAGGCGGGCGAGCTTGTAGTGGCCAAGGCCCATGAGCGTGATGCCAAGCAAGGCCGTGCACAATCCCAGCGTCACCAAAGTGGTTGACACCACTACCTCCGCAGGCTTGTCGTGCAGCAAGAGGACGATGTTTGTGGCAATTTTGGACAGGAAAATCAGTCCCGCATCTTGGATCTGGCCAACAGCGTAGGGAAGGGAGGAGACGAGGGAAAAGGCGGCTTGGTGCACGACAGAGGAGAGGATGAAAAGCTTAGCGAGCATGGGCATGTAGGGCTGGAACAGTTCCTGCGAAAAGACGATCTGCGCATAGCCGTACAGAACTGGGACACAAGCAATCGTATTGATACTATGTGTGATTAGGGGATGGTGATTAGGGATGGAAAGGTTTGGCTGAGACACATGTTGAGAAGAAGTAGAAAGGCGTACCAAAAAGAAGGAAACTGAGGTGCCTCGATGAATCTTATCCACTAATCATAGTCCGCTCCGATCAGGGAACCAGAGATGGACAGGCAATCGGCTGGCCCGGGCAGTGAACAAACAGGAGGGAGGGAAGGGAAGGAAGTAGGGAGGGGAGCAGATGGATGGGGATGCAGATGTAATGAGACTGAAAGTATTCAGAGACTGGGAGAATAGACGCGCTTGTGGAACCATCAGCCAAGCATTGACACCAAATATACACGCGGGGAGGAGTGCACGCACGCAGAGGTAGAGGGAGGGGGGCGGAGTGGGTTGAAGAAGGGGCTGCGTACATGCCGTAGACGAAGCTGTTGAGAGGCTGCTGGTACCATGGCTCTCGCTCCTCTTTCTGCTGCTTCTCCTTCAAGGCTTGTATGGGGTCTTCCCCCACAAACGAGGACGAGCTGGCAAGTGAGACTCCTCTGTGGTGTTGAGGCGGAGAGAGGTACTCAGGCTTGCTTGGTGAAGGCATGATAATATTTACGCCAATATGCCCTGCCTTGGTCTCTTCGTGCTACTTCTAAAGTTACTGCGGTGGCTGCATTACGGGGAATCTTCCTGTCTGTCGATTTGTGTGTGAGCTGAATGTGAGGTGAGACTGAGAATGAGATGGCAGAACAAACGATTTGAGAGATGATGAAGCTCGAACTTGACTCGTGTTTGGTAATGAAGGCACCAGTGACATGACTACTGACAAGACTCTTACCCATAACAGTCGTAGACATCAACGACAGGGAAGGGAGGGCGGCGTGGCTTGTGGGTCTCCGCCTCTTCTATATTGCTTTTGCAGCTGCTTACCCTCGACCTCCTGGCCTCCTCCCTCTCTTGACTTGAAGCAACACACACCGGAACGCACAGTCAGAGGAGGGGAGACTCGAAGCTGCGCGCACAAACTGATGCAATATGGCGGACAGGAGCAACCAGCAACGGGTAGGTGTAGCCTTTTTTTGATCCCTGGGCTGAGGTTGTTGAGAAGGAGAGGAGGGAGTTGCTGGGAAGGGCTGGAAGAAAAGGATTAGTGTAAAGTGGCCGCGGCGCGGCGCGAGCCGAGCGTGCTTCCGGAGCCTTTTCACCGGAAAATACTGCAATCATTGCAGCCTCGTAAAGTTGTGATGCCACGATGTGCTCGTGCCGGTGCGCCGGGCATGGATAAGTCGAGGGCAACAGGTAATCGAGGCAGATGGGGGGACTCACGCTAGTACTGCGCGCATGTGCCTCAATGGAAGGGGCTAAACTGAGTCGGCTACATCTATGCTTGATCTCATAGGAATGGCGGGGCATTATCTTTTGATGAATGCTACTTTTTCGGATCCACTCCCTTCCTCCCTCCTTTCCTTGCTCTTTTCTCTCCAATCTTTATCTCTCCAATACATACCCGAAGACCTCCGAGGGCGATTCAAAGCAGTGCATGGCTTGTCACAAACTTGGTATCAGCTACGAAAGTATGCCCTGCATGTAAGTGTGAGTCTGTCTGTCTTTGGTTCTGTTCCCCAGCTTCCCCCCCTCTCGCCCTCTTCCTTCCTTGTCCTCATATGTCCCTACTCGGGAGGATTAAAAGGGATTCATGGCGGCAATAAGAAGCAGCAGCAGCCATGCCTTCAGATTTTGCTTTTTTTAAATATGCCCTTATCGACTCCTATCGGACAAGTAGAGAAAAAGAAGCCGACATCCTCGGCGCCTCCACTCCCCTCTGTCCTGCCCTTCATCCAAGCCATCTCAAGCCTTTTCTGATCCCGCTCTTTCCTTGATTGCACTATTCCCACATTCACATCACAACAACAAAGGCACGCAACGCTCTGTAAGGCGTGCGCGATGAAGCAAGCTACAGGTGGCCGCTGTAAACGCTGTGGTGAAGTCTTTACAGAGCTGCGCCGAAAGCGAGGTGAGGGCGGAGCGAGGAAGCGGAGAGGGAGGCTGGGAGCGCGAAAGGTAGTGGACAGTAAGGCGTCGAGCTTGATTTTATGGTGTGTAGAGCAAAAAGTCCGGAAGCGAGGAGACCGGCTGGGCAGTCGGAGGAGCCAGAGACGGTGGACTGACGTCGTCTTGGCGCTGGAGCAAGGAGGGGGGAGGAAAAACTCGTCACTGTTTCTGTGTCGAACAAAGTAGTGCAGTCCTTTGTGAGCAATTATCGAGAAATGTCGCCGTGATGCTTGCATCTGGTACCTGGCACTGATGGAGGCGGGGAGTGGAGGCGGCGCGTCGAAATTGAACGGAGCCTCCATCCCCGCGTCGCCCTCATCATCCTTTCTCTTTTCACCATCCTCTCTATCCATATCCCACCTTCAATTTAAACAGACCATAAGGAGGAGGACAGCTACGAAGATGCTGAATCTCACGGTACCTGACACACAGTCACACGCGAGTATTGACAGGAGAATTGAGGGACTATGAGATGCCACGGGGAGACTGGCAAAGTGAAGGACTCTAATGATTGGTATATAAATGGCCGGGGTGTTTTTCCATATCAAAGGCTGGGGAATCAAGCTGGCAGTGTGGTAAACGCGGGCATTCAGTCCGGCGGTGCAGTGAACATTGAAGACAGCCGTAGAAAGCAACAATCGGGAAAACAATCATGGCCGCTCGAGGGAGAGGGACAGGAAGAGAGACTTTGAGGTCGTGCCAGCCGTATTAGAATTCTGCGTTTTGTCCGTTGGGATATGGTAGCAAATCGACCGATTGGCGTGGGCGGCACTCTCCGCGCTCAGGAGGAATATTGAGAATGGCGACAGTAGGAAGGGACTACGGGAGAAGGACGGCAGGGGAGGATGGAAGGAGAATACAGCAAGAGAAAAATGTCAAGGGGAGTTGCTCAAGTGGAGGAAGATGGAAAGGGGAGGAGAGGAGGATGGGAGGAGTGAAGAGGAAGGCGAGGAGAAGCAGGAAAGGCGGTGGCAACAAATGGTAGTAGAGGAAGGACGACATAGATCAGGAGGGAAGGGAGGGCGGGGAGGAGAAAGAGGGAGAAGGAGGGAATATGAGTGAAGGGTGGAGTGAGTCCCGAAGGTAATGAGCAGCGGCAACCAAAATAGCTTTCGCAGCAAGGAGGACAAGATCGAAGAGATTACAAACATTCATGTGAGAACGAGGCGATCATGGAACATCACCACGACGACGACCACTACCACCACTAGTGTCTGTGGAAGAGAGGGAGGAGCAGAGGAAAGGACAGAGTGGTAGTTAAATGGAATCATATTTCCCGAATCACATTTACTGCTCACAAAGGCAAAAACATCGACTGCCAGTCCCTCTTATACTGCAGTCATATAGACATCCGATGGATCACTAACCCGAAGACGTCCGTCCTTTCTCATGGCAGATCCAATACGGCCGACGGGAAAAATCAATTCAGCTTGTACACCACGACTGTCTTTGCTTAGATCTTTATAACAATATGTAAGTGCTTGAGTAAACTGATGATCAAGCGTCTTAAAAAACGTTCCTAAGACGAAGGACACAAAGACTCTTCTGATTGTTTGCGCGTCCACGGTCTTTGTTTTTTTAATAATCTACATCTCCTGTCTTCATTCTAAAGTCTCATTAATACAGTAATACTTACCCATTTTCTTAATCTTCTAAAACAGAATGCCTTATTCCAAATACAAAGAAAAGTACACCCTTAAGAAGCGAGTTTCCTCCGATGGTTATGATCAGGGTTTGGATGGTTTCTATGGCAATTATCGCTGGCGTCATTTTAATCGGGTTCGGGTTCGGGCTCGGGCTCGGGTTCGGGTTCGGGTTCGGGTTCGGGTT
>Ga0160420_100252_pt1 | contig 28467 bp, 37 predicted proteins | sample CelAP2metagpilot_FD_108197 | JGI IMG/M metagenome (GOLD analysis project Ga0160420, IMG submission 108197) | Phycosphere-associated microbial communities from algal ponds in Kailua-Kona, Hawaii, USA - Cellana AP2-5-5 metagenome pilot | ecosystem: Engineered > Artificial ecosystem > Aquaculture >... | reverse complement strand
CTCCCTTCCCCCACACTTAGGCCAAGCCTCCCTCCCTCCCTCCCTCCCTCCCTCCCTCCCTCCCTCCGTCACTAGATATGGCGCGCTGACCCCTATTCTTTCGATCTTTCCCCTCTTCTTGGGAGCGGCGCTTGTGCCGTAGCCAACCGACGCGACCCGAACTTTTCTGATGTAGGGAGGGAGGGAGGGAGGGAGGGAGGGAGGGAGGGAGAGAGGGAGGGAGGGAGGAGGGAGGGAGGGAGCAAATGAGGGAGGGAGGATGGGGAAGTGAGAAGACACGAGGAAGGGAGGGAGGGAGAGTGCGTGTGAAAAATTAATTTGCGTGGACTCGTCCTGAACTGCCTTCCCTCCCTCCCTCCCTCCCTCCCTCCCTCCCTCCCATCCTCCCTCCCTCCCTTTGTCAGCTCTCCTCCCAATCCGCCTTCGCCTACCCCACGGGCATCGCAGCTCTTCCAGGAAAGCTTCTAGTCAGCGAAGCCGAGTCGAGCACCATTCGGGAGGTATGCCCTCCCTCCTTCCCTCGCTCCCTCCGTACCTCTCTCCGTCCCTCCCTCCCTCCCTCCCTCCCTCCCTCCTTCGGATGCCTCTTTCAACGCCCATACGGGATGCTCTCAGGAACCACTCCCATTCCCACAACCTCTCCCTCCCTCCCTCCTTCCCTCCCTCCAGATCGACTTCCGGCAACGCGAGGCCCCACTCAGCACCCTCCTGGGCAGCGATCGTCTTTTCTCGAAGGATTTAAGCGCTTTTGGGGACAGTGATGGATACGCCCACTCCGTCCGTCTGCAATGTCCCATGGGACTGTGTGCCCTCTCAGGCACGTCTCGTCTACCCCTCCCTCCCTCCCTTCCTCCCCCGCTCCCTGCTCGCCTCTTTCACACCCTTGGAGATAACCCGAATGCCTCTAGCTGACCCTTCCTTTCTCCCTCCCTCCCTCCCTCCCTCCCCCGTTCCCTCCAGCCTCCTCTGCCCTCCTCTCCGACACTTACAACCATAAGATTAAGGTCTTGGTTGCCCCCTCCGCACTGGCCATCAATGAGCAGGCAGAAGCCGCCTCTGTGTCTCGTCTCGCTGGGAGTGGGAGGAGAGGGTTCAAAGACGGAGCTGGTAGGAAGGGAGAGAGGGAGGGAGGGATGGGTGTTTCTTCTTCCTCTGAACACGAATGAATTTGCGGGCACGAGGTTCTTCGGATTGTCTCAGCAACAAGGACACCAGTCAGTCACACCCTCCCTTCTTCCCTCCCTTCCTCCCTCCTTCCTTCTTTCCCCTAGGCGCTACGGCACAATTCGACAATCCGCACAAAGTGTGCAACGACGCCAGTCACTCACATCCTCCCTCCCTCCGTCCCTCTCTCCTTTCCTCCCTCCCTCCCCTCTTTCCCCCAGGCGCCACGGCGCAATTCGACGAGCCGCGCGGGCTGTGCGTCCAAGAGAAGCGGGGCCGGGCCTTGGTATGTGACACCAACAATCACGCCATTCGCACCGTTGACTTAACAACAGGGGACGTGGGGACATGGACTGTGATAGAGGGCAGTGTATAATAATACGGACAATCGGAGGGAGGGAAATAATTGATTTAATTTGAGGAAAAGGGATTGGACAATGCGTGCAAGTAATGACAAAAGAAAAAAAGAAAAAAATCAAAACATTGGAGGCAGTGACATTGAACAGACCTGGCGAAAGTGCTAAAGTTCTATTGTACTGCGTTCGGGAAAAAAGACGGACCCGACGACCATGCATAACAAGCGCATCATTTCTTTTGTCTTTCACCTCTACGCAGCGTTAATGTTGTAACTGCAATCGATCAGGCATCCACCCGCAGCTAAAGCGTGGGGCCTCAATGCCCCCACCTCGTTCCTGCATTGCTTGCTATTCATACGCTTGGTATGAGAGCTGTGTGGTGTGCGCTTGGCGTGGGATGGGGTGCGTGAGTGTGCGTGCCTCCTGAGTCGTGCCACTTACGTGCCGCCCCGCAGGCCAAGGAGTCTGACAAAAAACGCAGGCTCGTGGCGAGCGAGACAGTAGAAAACTGCGCTCTACACGCAATAGACATGATTATGGGCGAGATGAAGGCATGTGTGGTCAAGCTATAGAATGCGTTAGGTACCAATTGATATATTTTGGGAGAGGGAAAGGAGGGAGGGAAGAAAGGGACCGTCACTCCGGAACGAGGGAGGTCGGCCCAAGTCGATTGTGCGGTGCAAGGCAAAGCAAAGCTTCCCAGAAGGCTGTCAGTCGGGAGCAAAAATCTGGCGTATGCATATATTGCTTGCACGTCAGACATATGAGGCACTCGAGTGTTCGGAAATTGTTTTTGGCCATTGGTCTTCGGGTTTTGGCTTTCAGCCCCAGCAAGGAAGCAAGCGCTCTCCCTCTCTCCCTCATCTCAACCCACTCCCACATACATTCACAGAGCAATGCCATCGACCACCCGAAGACAATAGCCCCAACGACAATAAGTGCACGGAAAATCGACGCACTATAATGCCAGGGGCCTGCGCAAGGGGACCCTTTCTCCTGCGACTCGTCACCGTCATCACCATGCTGCTACTTGCCGCAGCAACACGACGACCAGCAGCAAAAGCAGCAGCAGCAGCAGCAGCAGCAGGAGAAGGAGGTGCAGGAGCAGCCTCCAGAACCACTGCCGCCATCACTGCTGCATTCCTTTGTATTCCAAGTGGCAGCAGCCTCGTCAACCTATTCAGAAGACCATACAGTCGGTATGTCGCAAGAGGTCGAGGGTATGTTCACTCTCCCTCCCTCCCTCCCTTCCTCCCACCCTCCCCCCCTTCCCTCCCTCCCTCCCTCTCCCTCTCCCTCTCCCTTCGCTTGTGTACACATGCTCACCTATCCGTACCGTATTCCTCCATAGACATACTCTTTCCTCCCCTCTTCCCTCCGCTTTCCCCTCCGTTACCACCAGCCTCGCTGCCGCAGCCGCTGGACGGGGACAGCCCAGCGACCCCAAGGACGAAGATAATCGCCGTTGTCCTCCCCATCAAGGAGGAGCGGGAGCAGGAGGAGCAGCAGGAGCACCAGCAGGAGGAGCAGGACAAAGAAATACGATGACAAGCGGAATACGGGTCAATAAATGCTTTGCCTCCTTTGCGTCTCGACGTGAGGCGGACCGTCTCGTGGCCGCAGGCCGCGTCAAGATCAATGGCAAGGTACGTTTGCATTGCCCTCCCTCCCTCGCTCCTTCTCTCCCTTGAACCCCGCCTCCTTCCCTCCCTCCTCCCCTACCTCTATCTGACCCCTCGCCATCCCTCTTTCGCTTCCCTTTTCTCCACGCTCGACAGCCGACATCGAGCCATGAGGTCTCCCCCCACTACATCGGCACCTTTCTAACCCCCCCCCTCCCGTCCTCCCTCCCACTCTCCCTCCCCCCTCCCTCCCTCCCTTCAGGTGGCCGAGCCTGGAATCAGGGTTAATCCCGGAGACACCGTCACGCTCGACAACAAGCGTGTCGCCTGGGAAGCCCATGTCATCCTTCCCACTTCCTCCACCTCCCCCTCCTCGTCCTCGTCCTCGTCCTCGTCCTCGTCATCCTCTCCTACGAAAGAGTTGATCTACATCAAGTACTGGAAGCCGCGGTACGTCGTATTGGTCTCCAATCCCTCTCCTTCCCCTCCCTCTCTCCCTCCATTCCTCCCTCCCTCCCTCCCTCCCTCCTCCCCATCGGCGTGCCGCCCGTCACCCACCTCCCGCCTCCTATCCCTCCCTCCCTCCCTCCCCCCAGGGGCGTGATCTGCACCACCGACGAGACCATCCCCGACAACATCATCTCCACGCTCGATTTCCCCCAACGGATCTTCCCCGTGGGTCGCCTCGACAAGGAGAGCACAGGACTTATTCTATTGACAAACGACGGACGGGTGCCAAACGCCGTCCTCCGTTCTTCCCTCTTCCATCGTAAGACCTACAAGGTACGCACGTCCTGCGTATCGTACCCCCCCCTTCCCTTCCTTCCCTCGCTTGCCTCCCTTCCCTTCCCTCCTTGCATGCGAGATGCATAGACTTTCCCCCTTTATCTCTGGGCAATGAACAGCCTAGCCTTGTGGACTTGATCGGCGCCCTTCCCCCTCATTCCCTCCCTCCCCTTCCGTCGGACTTTGGGGAGGGGCGTCCCATGAGATCAGCACCCTTCCAACCCTTCCCGCCCTCCCTCCTTCCCTCCCTCCTTCCCTCCCTCCCTCCCTCCAGGTACGAGTAGATCAGCCCCTGACAGCTGACGACCTGCAGGCGTTGAGGGAGGGCATCGTCATCAGCACCCCCGTCCAGCGGGACCGCATCGATCGTGTCCTGACGGCCAAGACTCTGCCGTGTGAGGTGTCCATGTTGTCATTAAGGAATACCGCGAAGAGTGATAATAATGGCAATCAGAACAATCAAAATGCTAATAAAAAGACTATCCAGGAAAATAGCGCGGCGACTACCGACGATTCCGACCTTGCCTTCCTCCGTAATTCGCGGTATTCGAACAACATGCACTCCAACACACGTGCGTGTTTTACCATTACCCTGAGAGAAGGCCGAAACCGTCAAATTCGACGGATGTGCGAGGCCCTCGGATTGCGTGTGTTGGAGCTGCACCGTGAGAGCGTCATGGGTATTGGGCTCCAAGGGCTGCAAGGAGAGGGGTGGTGGGCGTACCTGACGGAGGAGGAGGAGGAGGAGGTGAGCGAAGCGGTAGAGCAATGGGAGCGGAAGGAGGGGGTTAGGTTGTCATCGGTGCAGGAAGAGGAGAGGAAGGAAGAGGAAGAGGAGGAGGAGGAGGAGTAAGCGATCTATGGAGCTTCCCCTCTTCCCTTTCTTCGCTATTTTTGAACAAAATTCATTCCTATTATCATTCCTCACCTGTGACCTGTACCAATAATCTGATCAAGCCAGTCGGCGTCATCCAAGCTAAGTCCCAACGGCTAATTGAACTTTGACGTAACGGAGAGTCTCATATCATCAATTGAATAATCAATCTTACCGTTAGGATTTGTCACAAAGCACACACTCAAACCCTTGTGTAGATATGAAATAATAGGCATCTTTTGACAATCACTTTGACCAGCCATCCGCCGAGAGAGAATACCAGGACATCTCCCACACGCATGTGCGTTTTTTGGGAGTGAAAAAGGACCAGAAAGGACTCAAAAACCAAGATAAGGCCAGGCGAGACAGACAGAGAGCGAACAATTCGATGAATACAAATGAAAAATATGATTTAATTGAGGGGGAAATTCGTGCTCGGGTTCGGAACAAAATTATCATTGAGCTTTTTTTGGAGGGGGTGGGTAGATTAAGAGTGTTGTTCGTTTGTCGTGCTCGTGAGTGCCTTGCGTCAAGGATCCAGTTGAATTTCGTGTGTGTGTCCGTAACCTCTACGAGGGTGCTTCTGTTCTTTTGACTGCAGCTTTGAGCCCGAGTCACAGATGCTCCCTGCACTCTCACTGTAGCAGCTTGTCTGGGACTTGGCGGAAACAATGGCGGTGCGAGGTGCGATCAAGTCGGGCTTGATACGGCCATCTTTGATGCTAGGTCCGATGGAAGAGAGAAGAGAGAAGTAAAGGACTATACAGAAAGTTATGTAGTTTTTTTGCTCTTTTTACTTTTTTGGGGTTTTAACCATTACGAGCCTTGTCACCGGCATAAAGACATTTCCTTCTATCACATTTTGATGCTCAAGACATGATAGAAAGAGATGTCACAATGCCAATGGCAAGGCTCATAATGGTGATAAAACCCCCAAAAAAGTAAAAAGAGCAAAAAACTTACAGAACTTTCTGTATAGTCCGTACGGTTTATGTTATTTTGGTGTTTTTGTATTGATTAACGCGCTTCGCGCTTTGATGATTCAGGAGTGAAATATGGGTGCAATGGTGATTACATCTACCTTCTCGCGATCCCGTCGCCTACGAATACCAAGCTCGGTCTTCAAGCCGCGGAGGAGAAGGGGAAGAGGTTGAGGAGGAGAGCATAAAGTAGAAGGGGGAGCTCAAGGGCTGGAGCCATCCACGACCGGCCATACGGACTATACAGAAAGTTATTTAAGTTTTTTTATTGTTTTTATTTTTTAGGGATTTATTCGCCTCTAGGCACTTTGCCACCGGCATGGTGACATCTACTTCTATCATATTGTGAGCAACAAAATAAGCCCGCCCCGCATGACGGGGTAGCTGCCGGCATCAGGCCATAGGCGTTTTCGCGGGACTATGACGCCATCCCGCTCTAAACAAGCCGCTCCTTTGGCTGCCGGTCATCCCGCGCCAACGAGTGGGACTGATGCCGGCAGCTACCCCGTCATGCGGGGCGCATGACATCGATACGACTCAATGTTTCAATTCTTCTACCCGAGGAATTGGCGTGGTCATCTGCGATCCCCTATGTCGACCATCGTTTCAAAAGCTTTGATTCTCAAAATGTGGTGACCAATGCAGTTTCCTATGTAGACCACCGTTTCAAAAGCTTTGACACGGCAAATGTGTCCACGTCCCTCAAGCACCTCCTTCTCACCTTCTCTTTCGTCCCTTCTTACCGCCTCGAGAAAGAGCGAAGGTATTTGCTTTCTCTGGACAAAAAATGACAAAAAAGGCAAATGTGACACCACATCCATAATTTTGCCTCCGTTGATGCACAAAATTATGACTGTCTCTCTACCATATGGACCTCTGATCCATACCCGTCGATGTTCATTCGGGGCGTGCTTCCTATTTGAGAGTAAGCGCCTTTTCAGTCAGTTGAAAGAAGCATCTACTACACCAAAGACAACCTAGTTGGGCCAAACCTGATGCTTCAGTTTTGATACACTTGGGGATACATACTTTGAGTTTCGAGTGCGTAGATACCCTGGACGGATGACACCCGCCAGCGAGAGCAAAAACTGCTTTACGTCTTTGTTCGTCGTAAAACGTGTAGGAGATAGAAGATGGCTGCATCTGCCTTGAATTCGACTCTTTCTCCTTCTTAAATTCTTTAGTTTTATTATAAGACATTGATATGGCCTCGTATATTATCATTACACAAAATGAAGGCGGGATGGGGCGTCAAATTCGACCGGATTTGTGGGTCCGCGGGCGCGGTTACCGACTTTGACGGAGTTGTTGCGCCATAACGAAAGCGGGAATAACCCTACTGTTTCTTCGTACCTGAAGAACCCGACATACATCACCGCCAGTCACGTAATAATCCCAGCGTACGAATCTCAATTTTGTGGTGGACATATGCCTATAGGCTTGATCGTGGGGCGTGAGCGTGGTTCCAGATCAGGCCTTCAATATTATTTGCGCTCTCCTGAGCAACCGGACATTTCTTGAGCAGCGCCTCTCGCATTCCAAATTCCTTAGTTTTTTTGGGGGCAGAAGTTAAGAAAACAACTTGCTACGTTTGAGGAGTCCTTCCGAAAATGTGTGCCGCGAGGTACATTTTCTTCGTGCTCAAAGATGCACTAGAGGCCAAAAAGGCCGTGGACATTGAGCATCTATTGTTATCATACTAGCCGTTGTGTGGCATCGCAGAACACCAGATGGATCGACAGGTGAAGTGAAACACAACACAGCCGGCGGATAAAGTGCGGCAAACCTTTAACAAGCGAGACTCACCAAACAGGTTGCCCAAGCAGATTACCACGAGCTCTCTTTGTCAAGGCAGACCATATACTCCAACGCGCCCCCTTAGATCCTCGGCTTGCTCTTCCCCCTTCCACCTCCTGAAGTTAAAAAAAAAAAAGAGAAAAGGAGACAACAACACGCCACGACACCCCACACGGAAGCCCTCATATATCCTTTCTCCTTCCCCTCCCCCCCGTCAAGTACAGGCCGCCCCATCACCAGACCCAGGAAAAGGGTTGACGCGCGGCCCTAGAGCCTTTGCACACATATATGGACGATCATGGTACGTACTTTTACTCTACGCTGTCCCTCCCAGGCCCACTTTCTTCAGCAAGGATGCCAAACTCAGGAGGCCGTCGGGATCACAACCACACCACTTGTTAACGACCTCCCCCTCCGTCGGTTGATCAATTTGACGCTATGTGTCTCCATGTCCCCCTGCCCCTTCAATACGCTTGTAAAAAAATGTGCATTGACATAATTGATCAGGCCCTCCATTCTGACCATTTGGGGTCCCGATCATGCAGCCAAGTGCCCCTTTCCGTCTCTGTCTCGTTCCCTCCCTCCTTCGTGTCCCCGCCCCTTGCAGGCGACTTCTTCCCTCCCTCCCTCCCTCCCTCCTTTTGCCCTTAACCTACTCCTTCTCACCACAGGCCGCCTACCCTATCAATTCATGGCAAGTAGAGAAAGGAAAAGCGACGCAGATAATTTCACTGATTTATCCTCTCTCCCTCCCCTTTCCCCCTTCTCCTTCCTCCTTCCACTTTTTTCCTTCCTCCCCCCCTTGCCTCCTTCCCTCTTTCCCTTCCTCTAGGGAGCATGCTCATGATGACCAGGATAATGTGTTCAACGTCACACCACCTGAAGCATACAGAAGAAATGATGATGGGGAAAGAGAACTTATGAGCGACGCATAAAGTAGCGAATTAATGAATAAGAAAGAGGACTTTATGAAGATGGAAAGGGCGGCAAGGAGGCAGTAGCCGTAGCAGCAGCAGTAGAAGCAGCAGGGGCATCAGGAGCCGTCGCGTCACAACCACCACCGCCACAACTACCAGCGACTACTGCACTACTCCAATAACCATTCAATAGTACCGGTAGCAGCAGCAGCAGCAGCAGCAGCAGCAGCAGCAGCAGTAGTAGCAGCAAGACTATTAGTCAGGAGGCGAAGAAGAAGAAGATGCCCTCTTCCCGTCTGTCCCTCCCTCCCTCCCTGCCTTCATCCCTCCCTCCCCCCTTTCCACCACGTCGTCTTGCCGTCGAGATTTCAAATACGGGCCTTATTCATCCCACCTCGTCCTCGTCCTCGTCCTCGTCCTCGGAGAAGAAGGGAGGGAGTGATGGTAGGCGGGGGGGAGGAAGGGGTGCAGCCCAGACCAAGAGACAGAAAAAGATGCTGCACCGAGCGCCTCCGAGTAGAGGAGGGGCAAAAGGAAGACAAGGAGAGGGTGAGGGAGGGAGGGAGGAAAGGGAAGAGATTCTTGGTCGGTTGGAGGAGGGGAAAGAGGGGGAGGAAGGGGAGGAGAAAAAGGCAGAGAGCAGTGCGTGGAGGGGCAGCAGCAGCAGAGCCGCCAGTGGATTTTGTGGCCTTGAGGGAGAGAGGAAAGCAGGGAAGGAGAGAAGTAGGAAAGGAGGAAAGAGGGAACACTGCGTCTCGTTCATCGGTGTGTTCGACGATGACGAGGAAGGGGGGGAGAAAGGGGAGGGAGGGAGGGAGGAAGAATCGCAGGCACCCGCCATCCCTTTCCTCCCACCACCACCATCATCGTCATCACATCTCAAAGCGAGCAACCGCACCTTCTCCTCGTCCTCCTCCTCGTCCTCCTCTTTCCCCAACACTTCTGGCCACCCCCGCTCTGCCCTCCCTCCCTCCCCTCCTCCCTCCCTCCCTCCCTCCCTCCCTTACCCTTTCTCCTCCCCCTCCGACCTCCCCACCGCTGACGCCATCCTCTCCTCAACGGCTGCGATGATGGGGAGGGAAGGCCGTCTCTCAACTCCCCGTGTCGAGGCCCTGATTATTTCTTGGACTTCTTACGAACAGATCCACGGGGTGGATGTCAGCAGAGGTCTAGGAGCCATGTTACGGAGGCTGCTACAGCAGCAGCAGCAGCAGCAGCAGCAGCAGCAGCAGCAGCATGAGCAGGAGCAGGAGCAGCAACAGCAATGGAAGGGAGGGGAGAGAAACTCAGAGAAGGAGAGAGGGAAGGAGGGAAGGAGGGAGGGAGGGAGGGAGGCGTGGGGGGAGCCCAATACGTCGAATGAGGAGGCGCGACATTTGCTCGCCTCGTGCTCCTTGCACTCCATCCCTCCGTCCCTCCCTCCGTCCCTCCGTTCGTCCCTCCCTCCGTCCCTCCCTCCGTCCCTCCCTTCGTCCCTCCCTCCGTCCCTCCCTTCGTCCCTCCCTCCGTCCCTCCCTCCGTCCCTCCCTCCCTCTTCAACTTCGTCTTGTTCTCCTTCCTCCTCCTCCTCCTCTTCCTCGAATCAAATTCTCCGTCGTCCTCTCTCCATCCCCCCCCCCTTCCCCGCCCAACCCTCCCTCCTCCTCCCCTCCTTCCTCCGCTCCCTCAACGACGGCATCTCCTTCTTCTGCGGCTTCGTCTCTTTAGGCCCGTCGGCCCAATATCTCCACTTTGTCAACCCACCCTTCTCCATCGCGTCCTCCCTCCCTTCCTCGCGCCTCGATGCCCTCTTCCGCCAGCCTCCTCCCTCCCACCCTGGCCTGGTGCCCGTTTTATGGGCAGATTTCCTCCTTCCCTCCTTCCGTCCCGCTTTCCTCTCCTCCCTCCTCACTTACCTCCTTTCTCCGCCAACGCGGGGACAGGAGATGTCGAGCTGCGTCAAAGTGAGGCAGGGAGGGAGGGAGGGGGGGACGGACGGGGGGAGATTGTGCTTGGCGAGGGCGAGACAGATTTTGTTGGGGGAAGGGAGTTATTGGGCCGTGGCCGTTTCGTTCACTCTACTCCCGAAGGGGCTAGCGTTGGAGATGGAAGAGGAGGGAGGGATGGAGGAAGGGGGGGAGGAGCAAAGAGGGCTGGTCTCAGTGGAGGGAGGGAGGGAGGGAGGGAGGAAGGATAAGGGGAGGGATGGAGCGTCCAACGAATTTGCACCTGAGGAGGTAATGTCGGCCTTGGAACATATTTTAGGGAAACAGGAAGTGGAGGAGGGAGGGAGGGAGGTAGGAAGGGAGGGAGGATGGTTGAAGGGGGAAAGTCCTTTGTCGTCCTCGCCGTTGGCCTTTTTAAATTCAAATGTGACAAATGCGGAGGGGGAAGGGCAGCAGAAGAAGAGGGGAAAGGCAGCGGCGGCGACGGAGGAGGGTGAGTTAAGGACGAAAGGATGGAATGTGGTAAGGACATCAAGACAGGGGAGCTCGAGAGAGGCAGCAGCAGTTGGAGTAGCGGGAGCAGCGGGAGGAGGAGGAGAAGGAGGAGAAGGAGGAGAAGGAGGAGAAGGAGGAGAAGGAGGAGAAGGAGGAGAAGGAGAAGGAGGAGGAGTCATTGAAAGTTTTTATCCTCCAACACACGCAGGCTTCTCGCGTGCTCCCACTTATTCTTCCTCCTCGTCCTCATCCTCGTCCTCCTCCTTCTCCTCCTCCTTTTCATCCTCCTTCTCAACGTCTCCTCACTTCCAACCCCCCCTCCCTTCTCCCTCTTTCCCTCCCCCTTCTCATGCTGGTCCTCCTACCCACCGTTCTGCCATTGCTCTCCCTTCCTCCCTCCCTCCCCCTCATCCTACCCCCTCACTTCCAGTGGGGCCACCTCCCAAGCTCGCGACAGGATTCAAAATATGGTTGCAGCAGGTAGGGAGGGAGGGAAGAAGGGAGGGAGGGAGGGAAAGGAAGATAAATTGAGGGGCAGTGAAGTGAAATAGCCTTCTCGCGTTCGTTTATTCACTTATCTATCCTCCCTCCCTCCTTTCCAACCTCCTTTGTCCCTCCCTCCTGCCCTCCTGCCTCCCCTCCATCCCTGCCTCCCCTCGTTCCCTCGTTCCCTCGTTCCCTCCCAGGTGACCCAACCACCCCGCCAGGGGCCTGCACCTTCGTACATGCCACCTCAAATTCTGCTGCCTCCAAGAAACAAAACGCAAGGGGCACTGGACGAGGGGGAGGTGGGGAAGGAGGAGGAGAAGAGGGCGAGAAGGGGGAGTGGGGGGGAGGTGGGTGATGGTGGCGATGGGGGAGGAGGGCTATTTAGGAGTGGCTAGACGAGGAGGGAGGGAGGGAGGGAGGAAAGGAGGGAGGGAACAAGATGAATGAGAAATGAAAAAGAAATGCGATGAGGGAGAAACGTGCCGGTCGATGAAGAGGCAGGGAGGGAAGGATAGAAGGACGGAGGGAGAGAAGAGGCAAGAATTGGGAAAAATGGTCGATTTTATACTTAATGGTAAATAAATAGATAATTAATAAATGATAGATAAATGACAATTAGATGGCAGATAAATGATGATTAGATGATAGGGAATAAATAAAGACATAATCAAGAACGCCCGATGAGAAAATAAAAAAAGCAGAGAGAATCAACCAACCAATAACAGAGATATACATCTGAAATGCTTCTCTTTCTATTTGATGCCCCCTTCATCTCAACGGTGTCCTTCCCGTTTCTTCGTTTGAATTTTAAGAGTTTCCAACCGCCCCCCCCTCTTCCGTATCCACCATTTTACTGACCTGCACGGTGTCTTTGCCCCCTCTTCTTCTATATTCCTCCCTCCCTCTCTCTATCCCCCATTCCCTTCCTCCCTCCCTCATTGATTCAATGCACACACACACCAATATTCAGAGCTCATCAAGGCAATCAAAAACACCTCATCCTCCTCCTCCACCTCCCCCCCTTCCGCCCCCTCCTCCCCTCCCCCCTCCAGCCTCATCGTCTCAATCCGCCTCCCGACTGCTCCCACCTTTCCTTCCACCCCTCCCTCCCTTCCTCCCTCCCTTGGCGCCCACCTCACCCTCATTACATCGAAATGACCCCCATCCCCCACAGGAAGGTCATACCATGCCGGAGGATCAGGTAACCCCCCCTCCCCCCCTCCCTCCCTCACTACCGGCGACCACACATAGAACCTCGGCCCGCCCGTGACGATGCACAAAGAGGGAGGGGTGGAGGGCGAGGAAGGGGGGGAGGAAGGGCTCCACTGCGCGCTTCGGACAGGGGCTGCAAAGGTGAGGACAGCAGCCAGCCCTGGCACTTCCAAATCCCACACCCACAACACCCGCGGCATGCTGTCGTTTCGCGTGAGGAGAAAGCGTCCTCCCTCCCACCCTTCCCCTCGCTCTCCCTCGGTACTCCAGGCCATGAGGCCGATACCCATTTTGGGGAAGGCCTTTGTTAGGTCGGGTTTGAGGAAGGGGAGGGAGGGAGGGAGGGAGGGATGGAAGGCGTCGTCATAGGGTAACTGCTGTTGGGTGTAGGCCACAAAGGACCTCGTCCGTGGTTTGCTGCTGCTGCTGCTGTTGCTGCTGCTGTTGTTATTGTTGTTGTTGTTGTTGGTGGTGTTGCTGCTGGTGTTGGTGTTGGTGTTGGCAGTTGCTGCTCCCTCTGCTCCCGCCGGCCGCTGCTGAGAGGATGGCCCATCGTCACCTCGCCCTCCCTCCCTCCCTCCGTCCCTAACCCCCTCCTTCTTGCCGCACTTCCCCTCCAAAACCAGGCCCCACGTCAGCGTCGACCACACCCTCACCCGTCCATCCCATCCCCCCACCGCCAGCCACTCCCTCCCTCCCTCCCTCCCTCCCCCTCCAGAGAGCGCCACGGTCTTCACACCTAATCCCCCCCCTCCCCCCCCTCCTCCTGCTATCGAGCCCTCCTTCCCCTCCTCGAGCTTCCACAACAGCTTTCCCCCATCCGGCGAGTAGACATAGAGACCATCCCCGACCAGGGGCGTATCCCGAATTAGGAAATACCTCCCTCCCGCACCCCATTCTAATGCCACCAAATCCGCCGTCTCGGGCAAGAATGAACGCAGACACACCCACCCTCCTCCCGCCCGCCCTCCTTCCCTCCCTCGTCCTCCCTCGCTCTCTCCTCGTCTCCGTCTGCCGTACAGCCCCACTTCGTCCCTCCCCTCCCTCCGTCGCGCTACGAGCAGCAGGGATCCGTCGGGGGAGAAGGCGGGCTTGACGTTCACTTTTGGGAGGGCCACTGAGAAGACCTCTTCCTGCCCCTCTTCCTCGTCTTCAAGCGACCACAAGGAGAGAGATAGCCACAGGTCACTCACAGTCAAAAGGTACTGCCCTTCCCTCCTTCCTGCCCTCCCTCCCTCCTTCTCACTGCTGTTGTTTTTGGTGTTGCTGCTCGAAATGTAGGGATTAAAAGAGGGGCTGAGACAGGCATAGGTGAACCCAGCAGCGCCTGCAGTAATCCGGCAGGACCAGGTCGAATCACTCACCCGGAACGCCTCCACCACCCCTTCCTCCCGCCCGCCTTCCCTCCCTCCTTCCCTCGCCCATCGGGCACACACGATTAGATCGGAGTCCGCCCCCCATTCTAACCAATCTGATTCGTGCATCTGCTGCTGCTGCTGTAGCCCTCTTGCTGCCAAAGAAGAAGAAGAGGAGGAGGAGGAGGAGGAGGAGGAGGAGGAGGAGGAGGAAGAGAACAACGAATGGTAGCATTCAATGAGCATGGTGGTCGGATCCCTAACGGTCAACCGTTTCTTGCTGATGCTAGCGACGTATCTTCCGTCCGGAGACCAAGCCACCAGGAACTTGCTGTGGGGGTACAGCTGCCCCATTTCTTCTTTTTCTTCTGATTGTGCCTGGGTGGGAGCGGAGGGAGAGGAGGAGTATTGCGGAGTATTGGTGGTGCTGCTAGTGATAGTGCTGCTGGAGGCGGCGGCGGCAAGGGTGGCATGTCCATGGGAGGAAAGCAGATTCTTGATGCTAGGGGAAAGGTAGGGAAGGAAGGAGGGAGGAGGGGAACAAGTGAAGGAAGGGTGGGTGGGCGGGAAAATGAGGGTGGAAGGGGGAAGGAGGGAAGGGAGGAGCGTGACAGTACATGAACGTACCGGGTCGACGATAAGAAGTCATTGAGACGCCCTGCTGCGGCATCATTTTTACTGCTGCTGACACCGGTACTGGTACTGGTGCTGGTGGTGCTGCTGCTGAAGCTGTTACTCGTGCCTGCATCGCGCCCCATTATGATGGATGATGATGCTGAATGCTGCCTCTGACTTGATTTGGTTTCTTGATTATTGCCTGCGCCCGGCCTGTAATTTGAGGAACACGGCAGGAATTAGGCGTTGGTATGGGCGGTGAGAATGCGATGAATGAAATGGAATGGGCACACAGCAGGGGCAGCACGGAACGAAGAATTAGAGCGAAGAAAAGAACGAAGAATGGAAGGCACTGGGGCCCGCCTCTTGGGCATCAGTGCTGTCACGGCGGCCCTACATCCAAAGTCTTGTATTGCAATACACGTGAAAACCATCATAGTAAGTGGGACAATAATCAAAGCACAATTTGCAAAGCTTGCTGAAGCCCCATCTTCTCTGCCTGTCCACTTACACCGCGCTTGTTCACCTCCTCCTCTCTCCTTCCCCTTGAGGATCATTGGCATCAACAAATCTCCGCACAGAACAGAATTTGAAAATTCTCCTCAATGCCAATACGCTCCAACCCCCTTGTTCAACCCTTCTTACCCAACCGCACGCTCTCCTTTCAAGGCTATAGATACGTGCCTGAGAGCCTTCATCCCAGCATCGTACGCGACACAGCACTTTGGCCCTGTCCAACGATCGATATCGTTTGTCGGATAAAGTGCGGTGGCAAAACTTCGGGCAAAAGCCAGACGAAGGGAGAAAGACCGTCGATCGGCCAACACCCGATTCTTAATTTCTTACGCCATCGACACCATGTGAATGGCGCAGAAACTTATATCTTGATTACGTACACTATGTCTTAAGCGAACACAAGGCTGTTAAAACGGGTTTCAGGGTCATACCACGCGACATTGCAGTGACCCCAAACTAACTTCTTGGCTAGGCCTATTGCTGGCGCGAGATTGGCATGTTTTACCAGCCAAGGTCGGAGCACAAGTCCAGGATCTACTTCTGAAACCAATAATGGGAAGCAGGCACATTTCCTTGCTCTCATGTGCGCGGAAAGGCGAAAGAGCTCTCACGTATGTCTCGCGTGAGAAGCCATGCGGTTGGTGTTTCGGCATACATGGAATAAGCACCCACCTGCTTCCGCACCACATGATTGTGGACATTTAAGTCTTCGACCGATGATGTCGGGGGCCGACGCGACTACAAGGCGACACACAGCACCTGATGGTGGACAAACGGCATTGAGCATCGCCTCCCGGCAATTGTAATGCGACGGAGCCGCGGCAGCCATGACATCTTGCCTTACCCCTCTCTCACCTATACCATCGCATAACATCTCCATGGGCACCATGTCCCGTCTTGTATTTCCGCCTTGTCTTTGCGACTTGATTTACACTCCCTCTCTTCTCCCATTAACTCCCTCTTCAGTGCAGGCGGTCGTTGTCCCCGCAGCATGCATGTTTTATCCTACTCCAAATCACACTATTACTCACCCACTATCACTCTTTCCGTCTCCTCATCCTCCTCTCACAGCATGCTCGAGCTAGACTGCAGCACCACGGCCACAGGGCACGCGGTTCCTTTTTCTTCAATGCCTGAGTCTTCCTCGCCTCCGCCAGGGAGCAGCCATTACCCGCAACGCCCTCCCGACGCCAATACTGGTTCGTGCGATAGCAGCCCAAATACCACCCTCAACAACCCCTCTTTCCTTCTGATCCCCACGCCGCAAGGACAGCTCATCCCCCTTCCCCGTGCCTACCATCACGCCCTCGCCGCCGGACCAGCTGTCACCTTACCAGATGTTCAAAGGTCCCCTCCCCGTCCACTCTCTTCTTCCACTTCCCTCCCCACCTTCACCCCCGGGCATATTGTCTTCTCGGACGTCTCGTCCAGCGCCTACAAAATCAATGAGGCCCTCGCCTTGCCGGCCGCCGACACTGGGGGCCGCCTGCAAACAGCTGTCTACCTCGCCACCCCCTTGCCCCTATCCCCTTCTTCCCTGCATACTTCTTCTTCATCTTCTTCTTCTTCATCATCTTCTTCCTCTTCTTCATTTTCTTCTTCTTCTTCTTCTTCTTCTTCATCTTCATCATCATCATCATCATCATCATCATCATCTTCACCTTCTTCACCTTCACTCTCGGAACCTCCTTCTTCTGCTGTCGACAATGCACACAACAAAAAACGTGCGAGGGGCCTACCCACCACTCCGTCTCCTCCCTCTTTTCTTCAACAGCAACAGGTGGTTGTCAAGGTAAGACAAAAGATCGACTAGGATAAGGAGGGAAAGGTACAGGAGAACATAATTCGGCATTTTTTTATGTCCCTTATTCCTGCATCTGTTTCCCCCCCCTCCCTTCTTCCTGTGGGTGGCATTGAATACGTTCCCATTCCGTCCCCTCCTCCCTTTCGTTTATCCCGTCTGCAATCATCCACTCTGGCTCCATCTCTTCACCTTGTCCTCCTTTCTTCCCTCCCCCCCTTCAGGTCATTAAGCACTCCTACACGTGGCCCTCCTTCCCCTCCCTCTCCTCCCCCTCCTCCCCCTCCTCTTCCTCCTCCTCCTCCAATCCTTTTTCCCATCTTTCCTCCGATTCTCCCCTGGGCGAGTTGGCAGCGACTCACATTCTTGCAATGGCAGCCCCCAACAGCAGCAGCAGCAGCAACAACAACAACAGCAACAACACCACCACCGCCACCATCACTACCAGTAGCAGTACAAGCCTTCCTCCCGTCATGCCTGTGCTTGACGCGCTGGCGGACGATACCTTCTTGTATTTATTCTTCCCCTACGCGTCAGGAGGGGATCTCTTCGACGCTCTGGCAGGGACGACGGAAGGGATGGAGGAAGAGGTCGCTAGGTCTTATTTTACGGATGTTGTACAGGGGTTACATTTTTTAAAAATAAACGGCATGACGCATGGAGATGTGAGCTTGGAAAACGTGGTGGTGTGTGAGGAGGAGGAGGATAAGGATAAGAAGAAGATGTGGGAGAAAGGGAGTAATGGAAATGGGGAGGAGGAAGAGGAGCGACAAAAAAGGAACAAAAGCGAGAAATGTGGGAAAAAGGTCTGTCGGTTGATTGATTTGGAAATGGCAAGGTTTTGGCCCGAGGAAGAAATGCGGGCGGTGCATTGGAGGTCAAGGACAGGACTAAGGAGCGTGGATGGGAAAAAGGGGTATATGCCGCCGGAGTGTGTAAATGGAACGGTGCTTGATTGGTTGGCGGCGGATATTTGGTCCCTGGGAATATGTCTTTACATGATGCTGACGCGGCACCCGCTGTACCTCGATCCGGGGGAAGTGGTATTTGCGCTCCTTTGTCAGGGGGAGGCGCGGAGGGTGATTGAGTTCTATAGCACTGAGCACGGATTGGTGCTGCCGGCAGCAGCGGCCGAGTTGATTGAGTGGATGTTAAGTCCACGCCCAGAGGAAAGGCCGACACTAGAGCAGGTTTTGGAGCATGCTTGGGTTAAGGGAGAAGGGAGGGATCGACGGGTGGTGGAGGAGGAGGAGGAGGGAGGAAGGACGAGATATGTTCAGCCGTCGTCGCCGGTTGCATGGGTCGGGGTAGAGGAAGATTCGGCGGTGATTTTGGGGTCACCGGATACGAGTTATGGGAGTATTGACAGTGTTCATAGCACTTATAGTGCTGGTGGGGAGGGTGAAAGTAGAAATACCTCTGACGGCGATGAGGTGTGGGGATTTTATCAGATCTGCCCGGCAGGAAAAGGGAGAAAGGGACTCTCAGGGCAATAACTGCAGTAAGAGCAGCCGCAGTAGCATTGGCCTAATTCTATACTGCAAGTAAGGTTTCCAAAGGCGAACAGGAGGGAAGGGAGGAAGGTCGTCGTCAATCTCCCTTGAAATAGAGGAGACGAAAATGACGACCTGTTTCTCCTTTCTCCCGCCATCTTTCCATCCATCTTTCCCTGCGTCTTACTCTCATTTCGTGACCCGGGATTATTACTTGATTCGGAAAAGAAATTAACGACCGAGCAATCGAGATGATTAGAAGGTAGGTGCTGAATGGCAGAATAACGAAAACGAAGACATAAACGAACAAAAGGTTGAAAAGAGAATTTGCATCCATGTATTGTATGATTGAGAGCACGTACAGAAAGATATAGTAGTCAGGAAGAGCAAGATGAGCAAGGGTTGATAGGGGGTCTTCTTAGACAGGTTTATTGGGGAACCCCCCCCGAGATATCTATGAGTATGTAATTATGAGGAGCTAGAGGGAGTACCATTGGAGAGGGTCAGTGAGAAAAGGGAGGGTCGAATTCGATCAAGTATCGTATGATCGCCGTTTAGACAAATGCGTGGTTTAATACAATCGTATCGTGTGGGCACGGCACAAACATTGTATTGTGAAGCCGAAAGCGAGAGCTAGAACAAGTGAAAAATTGTATGAGGACATGGAAGAAAACTCCTAAACACATTGCACGTGTGTATCTGTCGAATCGTAGAAGAAATAAGAAATGCACTCCGGAAACACGAATAGACATGTGCCAGGAAGCAAAGAAATGGGGTTGAAAAAGGGCGTGATTGCTGCTCCTTGGGGTGAGGTTTTACCGAGTGTGACATGGCCGCTAGCCCACCCTCCTCCTTCCAACCTCATTCGATCCTGCCAAAAAGATACAGCCCTGTAGACAAAGGACACTAAAGAGGGAAAAGGAGGAAAGTTAGAGGGAGAAGAGGGAGGACAAAGATGTGTACGACACCATTTCGGCACAGGCAATGGATGTAAGTATGAACAGTAAAAACAAGAAGGGAATCCGAGCAAGATGTCTTTCGTCTAAGTGGTGGATGGGATCGCCCTGGGATAAGTTGAAGTGACAATCGCTAGGAAAACCACGACCATCCCTAGCCTTAATCTCCCCTTACCCGCTGTCCGCTTCATCCATGACAAGAGCAAGAACAAGAATAAGAACGACAACGAGTAAAAAAAAAGAAACAAGTAATGACATGGGCATTATTATGCATTCAAAGTCATTGATTTAATTTTAATTGACAATCCCTTCGCAGCATTTCGTGATGCTTCTATTATATTGACTTTGCTTCGGAACATTCGCTGTATAATAGGTGAAGGGAGCAAGCAGTAGCTGTTCGAGTGGGTATAACGAGGCGGTAAAACTACTTTCCTGTAAATCTCCAGTCTAGTTTTTGCTTATCAATGTCACTCTGTTGATGTCAAATTTTGACTGGCACACACCTGTAGTGGTTTATGGTACAGAAATATAAGGCAATTGTTTGTCTTCTTGCTTTTGTTTGGCCCACCAAATCCTTTTTATGACTGACCGCATGCCCCGCGCAGGATAGAAAGTATTGTTTCCTAATCGTTGCATACTGAAGCTAGGTCTGGATGCTGCAGTGTCAATCGGCAGCGTCCCAGTACGCAATGTGCCGAGGGACGAACAATACACGGCTCTTCAACAGCGAGGTCAACCGACTCTCCACGCACCGGCCTGCTGAACTTGCCCTCGCTTTGTGATGCTTTCGAAGTTCACAGTGAGCCATGCACACCTTCTTTCGATCGACCACATCTAGCTGGCTACTTGTCGGCGTGTTAACGAGGCAACGGCTACTCCTGCCGCTCAAGATCAACCCAACCTCCTCATGACATACTCCCTCCCCTTACCTCTCACTTGACAGAACTTCTGAAGGCGTCATGCCTGTCAATCTCCTCGCGGTGCTCAACGAGCCCAATGCACCCCTTCAAGCCACGGCCGCCGCGACGCTGGCCTTACTGGTCAAGCACATTGTCACCGTGTTTGCACAGGGAGGCGCGCGCTTCGGGGCGGGGATGCGCCCGCCTGAAGACGTGTGTTTTATGCCCCAAGCCGGGACGCAGTCTTTCGATGGTACTGCCAAGACGGCAGAAAAAGGGAATGAGGATAAAGGTTTGAAGAAGGCAAAGGAGATTGAGCAACGCTGGACGCGTATCGTCGCGAATGACTTGGAGAACATTCCGCTGGTACGTCTTTTCCCCCTCCATCGTCTCCTTCGCCTGCTTTCCTTTTACGCTCATCTAGTACGTCCCGATCCCGATGATCATACAGAAAAATTAATTGGCATGCTATCATCTGTACAAACTTATATTTTCTCCCTTCTTTGTCTTTGTTTGGGGCTTTTCCCTCCCTCATCCCCTCCTTTCCATCCTCTCTCGTTGAATGGGCCTGTTCATTGCTCTAGCCCCCCCTCTCCACTCCTATGAACATTAACCTTGTCTTTCTTTTCGTCACGCTCCTTTTTTTCATACTCTTATTCTCCCCCTCCCCCTTCTGCCTTAGGGTTTGATCATTGCTTGGGGCGCACTTCAATCTCCCCTCTCCGCTTCTGCGCATATCGTCCTCGTCTTCTCCTTCGCCGTTTCCCGAGTCCTGCATACCGTGACTTATGCAATGGGAAAGCAACCTCATCGTGCCATCACGTTTTTTGGGGGGCTCTTATCGGTGGTGGGACTGAGCATCAATGGTTTGCTAGGCGCGCTGGGGAAGAAGTAGGAGAATAGATTCTCCCTCCCTTGCTCCCTCCCTCTCTCGCTCCCTTGCTTTCTCCCTTCCTTATTTCTTACTTTCTTTTCTCAGATTGAGGTAGGATGAGAATGAATGAAAACGTTCGAAAAGAAAGGAAAAAGCGAAGCGAAATGAGCGGCCTCTCGGTAACACGCGTATCCCCATCTTTGCTAATTTCGCTTTCCCTATTCCTGTGTGGGTACATTGACTGGTTCTTACACCGCTGAATAAAGAAAGGGGCGAGGGATGAACGGAGCAAGGAAGAAGAGGAAAGGAAAGAATTAGAAAAAAGAGATAAAGTGATGATTACCAAGGAGTTATTCTATATTTTTTTTGGGAGGGGTTTTTATTTTCCCCTATATTTTGATTTTCCCCACTATCACTGATAGTGCTCTTCTCTATCTTGTAATGACTCTCTGTTTTCTCTGCGAATGGATCACGTTGTAATATATAATAATATCTATCGGACTGGCTGCTGGCTGCTTGGTTTGTCTGTCCGAGAGGGGTCGGGGTTTGATCCCCTTCTTTTTGGTAGTCTCTTTTCACCATTTTTCTTGCTGGGGGTTTCGTTTGGATTTTTTTCATGACATCTTCTCGTCTACTCGCTTTGCTCTTACGCTTGCTTTCCCTTTTGACACTGCTGCTACTGCTGCTCTTAATTATCACTCCATGTTTCTCTCTTGTCTCTTTTACTGTACCCTCGTCGCGAGTACTCATCCCGTAGGGTATTGAAGTGGTGAGCGCTGCTCCCAGCTCGTTTTCGTACGGTGGTGGCTGTAGGCCATACACCCCCTCATTTTCGATCCTTCTTACAACTCTTTATGCTCCCAGGAGCTGGCTGCTGATGTTGTTGGCCTTTTCTCTTCTAAGTAAGCTGCTGCTGCTGCTGCTGCTGATTGAAAGATACTAAAAAGATGTGGCTTGACATAGGGCCGCTGATGTAGCTGCTCCTTCTTTTTTATCCCTCACATGTTTGTTTTCTCTTTCCCAGCACGAAATTGTTTGTCTATTTTCTCCTTCTCTCTATATCCTTTTCCCCTCTATCTCTCTTTCTATTTGAATACCGTCGCTCGTCGTTCGGAACATATATTTATTATAGTTTTTATAAATATAAGATATACCAACAAATTAATTATTAGCTTGTAATAATAATTAGTAATAGTAGTAATAATAGTAGTACGAAATATGGTATATATAATGTACTACCGGTACTGATTTTTACGATGGTGATAAAGGTGGCTGGGTATACAATCACACATTTAAATTATTAAGAGCGCCTCTCATCCTTTCCAAAGCCTACGGGAAAGTTCCTCATCTCTGATTTTTCTCTGATAGCAGAAAATGGTTGGCAAAGAGGGGCCTTCATCCCTCTTCCCCTTCTTCCTTGTCCGCTCTCTCTCATTCAATCTCTCTCGCTGTTTCTCACACTTCTTTTTACACTTGATTTTCTTCTTATATTCCCTTCATCCTGCCCTTTCTCCCCACTAGATCTTCTCTCTGCTGCAGGGATAGGTGGCATTAGATGAAAGATTGATAAATCAAATTAATAGAAAAGTGTGTAAACATCACACGCTCGAAAAGGGTGCACATATTGGGGGGGGCTGCTGTAATTGCTACGGCTGGTGCTGATGCTGGGTTGATGCTGGTGTAGCTGCGTTGCTGGGTAAACGATATCAGAAATAAATACACACAGATACATTGTGCTTCCAATGGGCTGGTGGGCTGGTTGCCCCTCTCTCTTTTCCTCCCTCCTGCACCTTCATCCTCACTGACCCGCCAGAAAGGTTATAGGATAGAGAGAGCGAGGGGATGAGAGGGTGTCGTGGGAAGGGAGAGAAGGAGGGAGGGAGGGAGGATGGTCGGCAAGAGGGAAGAAGGGGGGGAGGGCGAGGTCATGGGTGCGGATGGGGGTGACCATCAAGGTGGGGGAGAAGGAAGAGGAGGAGGAAGAGGACGTGGAGGTGGAAGAAGAGGGACGGGGGGAGAGGAGCATTATATTCTTCTGATGCTGCCGGTCGACATTGCTGCAGGTACTGATACTGGTGCTGCAGCTGCTCCATAAATATTGCTTCTCGTTTTTGCGAGACGAGCACACTTCCATCTCCATCCTTTCCTCCTCCTCGTCCTCTTCGTTGCTCTTCTTCTTCTGCTGCTCCAGCGGCTGCCACTGCTGCTGTTGGTGGTGCTGCAGCTGCGCGCAATTAAAACCATAATTAATGGAATTGTTGTCCGAAGAAGGCATGAAAAGAGGACTGAGATCCGCCGCCGCTGTCGCAGTTGCAGCAGCACAAGAACCAGCAGGAGGTGCGGTGATATTCAAATTCCACTGTTTTGCAGAAGAGGAGAAGGAAGAAGGGGAAACGAGTGGGGAAGACCAGGGCGGGGAGGAAGGGCTGGTGGTTGTAGCAGGAGAGTAGCTTCCGCTACCGCTGCTGCTACTGCTGCTGCTACTGCTGCTGAGACTGTCTCCCCAGAGGGAGCGAGAGCCAGGCACAATGGGGGGAGGAATGACGGTGATCGTAGCTGCTGCTGCTGCTACTGCTGTCGCTTGGTGGTGTTCCCGATCCTTTTCCGTCCCGATCTGCGTCTGTTCAAGTCGCCGCCGCCGCCGCCGTTGCTGTTGGAGATGCTGCTGCCGTTGGTGGTGCTTGCCCGAGAGAAGACGCTTCATTGCTCTATCGTGTTCCGTGTAAAAGCAGGAGGAGGAGTGCGAGGAAGGAAGGAGAGAGGAAGGGGAAGACAGCAACTGCTGCTGCGGCTGCTGCTGGAGCTGCTGCTGTGCGGCATGGAGGAGGAGGGAAGTGCAGGTGGAGGGGGTGGTCATCAATGTTACTGCTGCTGCTGCTGCTGCTGCTCTTGTTGACGTCGTTGCTCCTGCTACCGGCATGCTCGTCGTGAGGAGAGTGGACCGATCTTTTTTCTTCCCTCCAGAAGTTGCCACTGCCGCTTGGATGGCGGGTTGGGCTGAAGGAAGACAGGGAGAGGAAGAAAAGGGAGGAGAGAAGGAGGAGGAGGAGGAGGAGGAGGAGGAAGAAGCGTAGAGCTCCTGCTCTTGAGTAGATGGGCGACAGAGAGGAGGCGAGGCATGCACACCTCGACGTCCCTCCTTCCCTCCCTGCCTTTCGTCCGACATTTGCTGCTGCTGCTGCTGCTGTTGCTCTAAAAAATGTTGCTGTTGTTGCTGCTGCCGCTGCTGCATATTTAGCTGCAACGCCTGCTGGCAGGGCAGCCATTTCTCCTCTTCCCGCTGCTCCTGCTGCTGCTGCTGCTGCTGCTGCTGCTTGGTTGCCCATTCCTCCCTCTCTCCCTCCCTCTGCCGAACCCAGGGATGGACCAGAATTTCCTCCAGCGTAGGTCGCTTTTTAGGATCTGCCTGAAGCATCCAAATCACCAGATCCTCCACCTCACCCTCCCTTCCTCCCTCCTGCGGCAAAGCGGCAGCAGTCCCCCATAATCCTTCATTCCCCTCGGAGAAAAAAGACGAAGACGCAAAAGATGAAGAGGAGGAGGAAGTGGGAATGGATAGGGAGGAAGGGGGGGCAAAGGAGGAGGGCAACCGAATACCGTATTGGTATTTGTAATGGTCAAGCACCTCCTCGATCCTTCCCTCAGCCAGCAAGTGAAAACACACGTCGTCGGGGTCAGTGTACAACGGCCGGCCCGTTAAAAGGATGACCAAACAGATACCCAAACTCCACACGTCAGCTGCCAGGAAGTCAGTGATGAAGCCGGAGACAACCTCGGGAGCAACATAACCTGGCTTCCCCCCCGCAAGCTTTCGTTGCTGTCCCTGCCGCCATCCATGGCTTGCCCTCCCCCTTTCTCCCTCCCTTCCCCCTTCTGCAGCCCACACTGCCTTCTCTGTCTTGTCACCTCCTTCAACCCCTAGGCTGTCCTTTCCTCCCTCCCCCTCGATCATCGCCACCTTTCGCGCCATTTCCAGGTCAATCAATCGTGCCACCGCCGGCGCTCCGTGCCTCCCCCGGCTCAGCATGACGTTCTCCAAGCTCACATCCCCGTGGCTTAACCCCCTTCCCTCGAGGTACTTCAACCCTGAGGTGATCTGCCGGAAGAGCCTTCGCGCCTCCTTCTCCTTCAGTCCCTCTGGATGTGCCGCAACGTGCTCGAAGAGCTCTCCTCCGTCGGAGTATGGGAAGATAAGGTAGACACACGCCGAGTCGGCCATGGCCTCCACCAGGGGCACCACATGCGGGTGTTCCTCCGCACTGCGGCTGATGCTGGTGCTGCTAGGAGCAGTGCTGGTACCGGTGCGGTTCGAGCTCGAGGAGGAGAGGGAGGAGGAGACATGGAGGGAGGGCGAGGCAAGATGCAGGAGGGCGGCGAGCTCTCCGATGGGAGAGTCGTCTCTGTCGAGCATCGATCGAAGCCAAGCTTGACGAATCACCTGGAAGGGAGAGAGGGAGGGAGGGAGGGAGGAGCATCAAAGACGACCACAAGGCATAGAGAGAGGAGAAGCCATCCCGACAGAACGCACAAGAGGAGGGAGGGAAGGAGGGTGAGACAGAGAGAAGGAGGACGGGGAAAGCAGGAGAGAGGGGAGCCACTGAAAGAAATAAGGAGAGAGAAAGGGAGAAAAAAAGCGAGGCAAGGAGAGGATAAAAGGCCTCCGGGGTAATCGTGGGCGAGGGACATAGCCGTCTGAGACATGCCATATGGAGGGAAGGACCTCGAGGAGAGGAAAGGAGGGCCAGTCATGGGACAGAAACACGCAAACGGACGATTACGGAGGAACAAGGCGTCCGAAACATGACTCAAAGGGAAGGAATGAGGGAGAGGGGCGAAAAAGAGGGAGAATACGAACGCCCCCCGGGGGAGTTGCCGGCAAGGGACATACACGTATGCGACACACCGGTAGGGGAAGGGCAAGGCATGCAGGCACGCGGGCATATGTGACGAGAACACCCACCTTGACGACGACCTTGTTCGATGTCAGCCGAGGCTGCAGGGCAGGAGTGTGGAAAGAGGGGGGACAGAACTCAACGGGCTCGGCGAGCATGACATAGTTCCGGTATTTACAACGATTGAGAAGGGAGAGCAACTGGTACCCGCGCCCGGAGACCGGGCTGGTCAGGATGGTGGGGTCCGAGGCGAAGAGGGCAGGATTACGGCCGGGATGGAGTACGCGGTCGTGGAAAGACGGGGGCAGGAGCAGGGAGGGGGAGTAGGCGTAGAGGGAAGGCTCGTTGCTGCCGTCCTGCGGAGAGGGCGTGGCGGGGTTGTGATGAGCGCCGCCAAGCGGACAAGGCAGGAAAGTAGGGGATGAAAGCGGTGGTGGTGGGCGGGACGACTGGCCTCGGGAGCTGAGCGTAGCTGACACATGATCTGGTACCCCTTGCTCTTGTCGCTGCAGTTGCTGCGCCTTGGCCATATTGTGGAGCATGGCGGAAAGCCTCTGGAGCTCGCGGTCTGTCATAATTCACGTGCTGACAGAGAGGAATAATGTAGGGTAGAGGGCGTGAGTGCGAGCATGTCGACGTTGTCAGAATAGTGTTAGGGAAGTGAATTTGGTTCACACACGGAGGCCCTTTTCTTTCTGTCACTGGGTCGCCGAATGTATATTGCATAGAAGAAAGGCGAAAGCGCTCTTCGCCTCACATCGCTTCTGCCTCGTCAGGATGAGCAGGAACAAAGGCTCCCTGCAGGCAGAGATCTATCAGCGATGGCCGTGAACAGCAGGAAAAGCGGAACGAGAGCAAGTGTCCTCAAAAAGCGCCTAGAAAGTGGCTCCAGCAAAGTTGACATCCCTTCTCTCTCTCCGTCTCAGTACGTCTGCGCTAAGCCATACTTGACGTTTGGTCTCCGAGAAGACACTAGTATCATCCTCACATGCGTCTCTCCTCTTTCGGCTCGAGAGCCTTGAGCCGAGAGGCACATTTTTTGATGCCTCTGTGTACGAACAAATTCACGCCAAAATATCCTATAATGTCACGAAATAGTCCTACAGTGTATTGAGCGACATCGTGGTTGTGGTTGGACATTTTCATAGTCCTAACCGTGTGTGAAAATGTCATGGAATGGGTGCAAATTCTCCGTGCAAAACGAGCAGATGATGCCCCGATGTTGCCTGGAGCATCACAACCATATGAACCGTCATGAGGGCAAATTCACCACATGCCTGCAACGATTACCCACGGGAAGTGTATAATCTGATAGATTAGGATAAAAGCGACGTTTTGATGTAGCTTGTGGGTGCCATCCAAGAGCGTTTGTTTATGATTCGATACTTATCATATCAACTCTGCATCTGCCAGATGACATAAGGCTCCAAGACAGGAGAAGTGATTTGTCCGAGAGTCTTCCCTCTTGAACGGCAACAAGCAGGAGGAATTTGTACGTCGCGCGCCGGGCGACGGTAGAATTTTGACTGGTGTTGTTGGACGTGCCAATTAAATCTCTCGTGGATATATGGCAAATAATACTAGGACGTCGTTTCAAGACACGAAAAAGGGCGATACTGGAGCAATGGGCTCTACCGGTTCTACGTGTGTGATCAGACAAGCGGCAGTGAACTCTCAAGAAACACCAGGTGAGGTTTCCGCAATTTTACATCCTTTTGACCAAAGCAAGCTCTGACTGCCGGACCCTTATCGACTACAGCAGGGCACCGGAAGGCAAAATTCACAGAGAAGAAGCAGGGAACATATTATGTATCTGTCTCCTTCACATCGAAAGCTCGCAGAGAATAAGGCCATTTGGCGGCAACCTATCGGCACATTTTTAGGGCCGCCTATAACTTTCTCACTGTGAGATACATCTTTCCCTTAAGGGCAATCAGGGAGGGAAGGGGGAAGGAGATGTTACTTAAAGCAGCAGAATGTGCAACGGGTTTATAATTAAATCAAAGCGTTTCCCGCGCTCGTCCACGCATAAATAGTTCTTTTTACATTCAAATCATATTTTAAATAGTTACATTTTAATATTCTGATTGTGACCATTTCGTCCGCAGGAACTCAATTTCCTCCTCCTCGTCCTCCTCCTCTTCTCCCCCTCACTTCCCCACGTCTTCCTCCCCACCCTCGTTTTGCCACCATCGATGTTGGCGGCGAGGGAGCGTCAGCAGCGCCTGCAGGTGGAGATGCAGATGAAGAGAAGTAAGGGTCTAGCCATCCTGCACGAAACATTTCACTCAGCACTTGCCGCACCCGCTCTGCCAACGCATGACCCCTGCCTTTGTGACTGTAGATGAGATCGTTCATCAACACCGAATGCCCCCCCCCCCCCCCCCCCCCCCCCCCCCCCTCCCCCCCCCCCCCCCCCTCCCTCCCCCCCCCCCCCCCCCCTCCCCCT